>FWWL01001608.1_pt1 | contig 52230 bp, 56 predicted proteins | sample 2228331 | NCBI WGS metagenome assembly FWWL01 (sample SAMEA103939775, study PRJEB20133) | metagenome | reverse complement strand
GTGTTTGTGCCTCAAGGAAATTGGGCACAGCTATGGCCGCAAGGATGGCAATGATCGCCACCACGATGAGTAGCTCGATCAATGTAAACGCTTGTCTCGTCACGATTCTCACCTCCTTTGGTCGCTTTCTCAACATACGGTGCAGTTCATTTCGTCACGTTTATTTGAGAGCTCGTTATCATGATAAATGAGCGTCTCACTGGCCTGACGCAAGGGAGTCGCTGCCTCTGAGCTCGATCACGCCATCACCGCGTATTCTCGGAAAGCCCTCCCCCCATGTCAACCTAAAATTGAATCGATTTACTTTCACGCCCTTTTTGAATATTGCGCCAACCTTGATGAGCGGCTAACGGCCTGGCGTTAAAAAGCTATGGGCAAAATGCTGATGAGCGTTGTTCGCGCTTTTGGGCGCTATAGTGCGCTTTGGAACTTTTCTTTCTCCGTACGAGCAAGCTGGGTAAGAGAAAACGGAATTCAAGGAGTCCGAAAGCCTCGAGACTTTCAAGTTTGTTTTACTGCACAACTAGCGTCGATCACTAGCAGGGGCTCCCAACACCATGCCTTGGAAACGCTGCGGCCGAGCGAGTGAGAAGCTCGTGCCGGCCGCTAATCCTGGCCCAAGAGAGCCACTTCCAGAGCGCGCCTTTTCTGCGCGGCCAGCTGGCGATCAACGAACACAATATCCTTGTGTTCGTAATAATTTTCGGGAAATCGTGTGCAAAATGATCGCCAGAATACTCTCCTTACTCGAAAACGGACATCCTAGGACTGCGCACCCTGTGATGCCGGCGCGCGCCCGTCTGCGACGGCCTCGAGTCGTGCTCCCGCTCTTTCTCTTTCTTTTTCTCTCCAGTGTCAATTGGGCCGCCGGGGCGCGCGGTGATGAGACAACGTTTTCACTTTGCCCTGTGGCTGCTGGCAACTCGTGGCTTGTCTCCTGTTTGCGAGATCTTGGGCTTCCCGACGAGTGCGTCGTGCAATTCGTCCCGCCCGGATCATGTCCGGGTCACTTCGACATGCGGCCGGCGGAGGCCGTGCGCATACGAGCGGCGCGCGGTGCGTTTTTTTTCGATTTTCAAGCGAACCTGGCTAAGCGACTGCGAGCGAATGTGCTGACCTGCGAGCCCCACGTCATGACACCATCGGGCGGCCTCTGCGTCCCGGCAACTTATCGCGAGCTGGCTAGCCAACTTCGCGATCTGCTTGCTGCTGGTGACCCAAAAACAACCTCCGTGGTTTTCGAGCGGTGGAAGGTTCTTGATCAACGCCTTACAGCGCTAGAGGAAGAACTGCCGCAGCGCGTGAGGGCAGCGGGGCTCGATGGCTCGCCTGTACTGAGTTCCCTTCACCAGGCTGACTTTTCCAAATGGTTAGGGCTACAGGTTGTCGCCACGCTGCCGCGCCCCGACGCTGCAACGCCTGGGGAGATCCAAAAGGTCCTCGCCCGTGCGCGTGCTGCCAATGTTGTGGCAATCATTGCCAACCTGCAGGAAGGGACGCAGGCTGCCGAAAGCTTGGCGGCTGCTTTGCACTGTCCGGTGATCGTTTTCAGTAATTTCCCTGCCCTGACCTCAGAAGAACCCGATTTTGCGTCGCTCGTGAGGCGCAATGTTGAGCGGTTGGTGCGAGGGCTTGCCCCATGAAAACCCCCGTTCTTCCTTATGCGTATCACAGCAAGCAGGCAGAGAGTTTCGCGGCGATCTCGGCGCGCCAGGTGGGGCTGGTGCTCGGTACGCGCCAGACCTTGGCCGACCTCGACTTTGATGTGCCACGCAGTAGCATCCTTGCGCTCCTGGGTCCCAACGGCGCCGGCAAGACAACGCTCTTGAGGATCCTCGCCCTAGGGCTTGAACCATCGACGGGCTCGCTCCAAATCTTCGGCCATGATGTGCGCGGGCTGAGCCCCAGTGAGCGCCGCGCCCTGCGCCGGCGAATTGCCCTCGTGCCTCAGCGCTCGGCCTTCAATGCTGTAGTGCCGCTGACAGGGCGTGACGTCATTGCCACGGGGCTCCTTGCCGGACGCCGCTTTTGGGCTCTTTTGTCGCGCCGCGAGCGCCAGCTCGTCGAGGAAATGGCTCAAGCTCTTGAGATCGCCTCTCTTCTTGACAGGCCCTACCGGGTTTTGTCAGGAGGCGAGCAGCAGAAGGTTCACATCGCTCGCGCACTTATTCAAGGGGCCGACCTTTTGCTCCTCGATGAGCCGACGAGCGGACTGGATCTAACGTGGCAGCGCCGCCTCACAGACTTGATCGATCATCTTTGCACGTCTCACCATCTGACGATTGTGGTCACGACTCACCATCCCCAGCATCTGCCGCCCAGCTGCCGGCAGGGTCTCCTGCTGAGCCGAGGCCGTGTGGCGTTTTCCGGTGATCCCCACGCCGAGGACTTCCGACGCGCAGCCGCGGAGCTTTTCGGCGATGAGTCCGAAAGTCTTGTTGAATCCCTCGAGCCAGTCGGAGCGCCGTGATGTTCCTGGGGTGGATTATCGCGGCCTGTGCTTCCGCGGTTTCCTGCGGGCTTCTTGGTGTCTACCTCGTTGGCTTCGAAATGCCTCTCATTGGGATAGCGATGGCCCACTGCGCGTTGGCAGGGGCTGTAGTGGCTCATCTCGTGGGCTGGCCGATCTGGGCGCTTGCCGCCGGTGCTGCTCTTGGCGCAGGTCTTTTGCTGGCGCGCCTGGCTCGCTCGGGGGCGCGGGCGGACTTAGGCGCTCTCACGAGCATTGTCCTCTCGGGCAGCATGGGCGTCGCTTTCCTTGGGATTGGTCTGGCTCGCGGCGAAATGTCCTCCCTTCTGGGACTGCTCTGGGGCAATATCCTTTTTGTGAGTCCCTTTGAGGCGGGCGTTTTGGTGCTCCTCGCCATTCTGGTGGCGGGGCTTGTGCGGATGACGGGGCCTATGCTTGATGCGCTTATTTTCTGTCGCCGCAGCGATGCTTACGCCTTCGAGTCGCACTATGTCCTCATGGCTTTTATGGCGGTGGCTTCTCTGGTGATCACGGCAAACCTTCAGTTCGTGGGGGGCCTGCTCATTTACGCCCTTCTTGCCAACCCCGCTGCAGCCGCCTACGAGCTGGGGGAGAACATGCGCAGTGTGCGTTGGATTTCCGTGGGGGGCTGTCTTGCCGCAACGTTGGGAGGTCTCGCCTTTTCTTTGCAGATCTTCCAACGGGGGCGTGCATCGTGCTTATGACAACTTTGCTTTACGCCCTTGCGTTGGCAGGGCGGCGGCTCTGGGTTCCAACGGGATAGACGCCCGCACAGTTTTCTCCCGCAATCGAAGATTGTCACGGTGACCTTTCGAGATGGGTCGGCGACTTTTCCCAGAGAAAGAGACTAAAAAGATCCAAAAAGTGCAAAATTTCACAAATAAAGAACAAACTTAGTACTAAAAAACACTTGAGATCGGTCAATAAGCGACCGGTCCTGGAGTCTCCGCAAACATCATCGACTCTCACACCACGACTTCAGGAGGCTCTCCGTCAGCAACTGCGTGATCGCCCGGGATCGCGCAGAAAGCTGCCCACCAGTCGGATCCCGACTGGCAACTCATGACATCGATGCAAACACGAGTTTACAGCGGCGGGCGACAGCAGTGGCGCAATTATTCAACCATCGTTGGAATTACTATGCGAAAGCAAGTATTGTAGTCGGCGGCCTGCTGGTCGTGGCAGTGCTTGGCGCCTTAGGAGCGTATTTCCGCTCACCCCTCTATACTGGCCAGGATGAATACGTTGACCAGCCGGTCCAGTTCACGCACGAGCACCATGTGGCAGGTCTCGGCATTGATTGCCGCTATTGCCACTTCAGCGTTGAGACGTCTGCCTTTGCAGGCATCCCGCCCGTAAAAGTTTGCATGAATTGCCACTCGCAGGTTTGGACCCAGGCTCCCATCCTCGAACCCATTCGTGAAAGCTACCGCACCGACAAGCCCATCCGATGGGTCCGTGTTCATCGCCTTGCTGATTACGTCTACTTCAATCACAGCGCCCACATCAACAAGGGCATTGGTTGCGCGGAGTGCCACGGCCCTGTGGACCGCATGCCGCTGATATTCCAATCTGCAAGCCTTCAGATGCAGTGGTGTCTCGAGTGCCACCGCAATCCCGAAAAGTTTGTCCGCCCCAAGGACAAAGTTTTCGACATGAGTTACCAGAAGCCGGCCAACCAGGACGAGGTCGGTAAGCAGCTGGTCGAGAGTTTGCATATTCAGAACAAAGTGAGTTGTACCGTATGCCACCGCTAAGGCATCATGACCACGAAGGTCCTGCGCAAGGTTACGAGCTGCCCGTGAGGCAGCCAATGAGTGTGGATGAGGTCCGTGAGCGCCTGGCCGCAAGCGGCGGCCCGCGCTACTGGCGAAGCTTGGACGAGCTCGCGCAAAGTCCGGCTTTTCACGAACTTCTCAAGCAAGAGTTCCCCACAGAGGCCGAGCGCTGGGCTGATCCTGTGAGCCGACGCCAATTTCTCCAGGTCATGGCCGCTTCCCTTGCGCTTGCTGGCCTTTCGGCCTGCGTTCAGCGGCCCCGCGAAGGGATCGTCCCTTACAGCACAATGCCTGAGCTTGTGGCGGACAGTAAGCCGCTTTATTTTGCCACGGCGTTTGAGCTTGGCGGCTACGGTCAACCTATCCTTGTCGAGAGCCATTTTGGTCGCCCCACAAAAGTTGAAGGCAACCCCGAGCACCCCATGAGCCGCGGCGCGGCGAGCGCGTGGGCCCAAGCGTCGGTTCTCGACCTCTACGACCCCGACCGCGCACGCACGATTCGCCATGGCAACCTAATCCAGCCCTGGAATGAGTTTCTCACCCGGATTCAGCCGCTGCTCGCTAATCAGAAAGCGGTCAAGGGCGCCGGGATTCGCATTGTCACGCCAGCCGTGAGCTCGCCCACCATGCGGGTCCTATTGGATCGTTTCCTCCGCAATTACCCCGAGGCCAAGTGGATCTCTTACGAGCAGGTTTCGCGCGATGAGTTTTATCGCGGCTGCGAGGTGGCGTTCGGGCGACCGCTTGATGTGATCTACGATTTCGCGAAGGCGGATCGCATCCTCGCCCTCGAAAGCGATTTTCTTTTCGAGCACCCCGCAGCAGTTTCTCACGCCAAGGATTTCGCACCCCGTCGCAAAGTTGCTCAAAACCCCCACGGGCTGAATCGACTCTACGTCGTCGAATCGATGCCCACGTGCACCGGCACGGCAGCGGACCATCGTCTCGCGCGGCGGCCCAGCGAAATCGCCGCCCTCGCGTTTGCGTTGGCGAAGGCCATAGGGCTGGGGGTGGAGGCTCCTCAGGTGGATCCCGAGGCCGAGCGTTGGATTGCGGCGCTCGTTGAAGACTTCCAGGCGCATAAGGGCCGAAGTCTGATTATTGCCGGCGATTCGCTTCCCGCGCCGGTTCAAGCTCTCGTGCACGCCCTCAATGCCCACCTGGAGAACTGGGGAAGCACGGTGAGGGCCGTTGACCCCATCGTCTCGCATCCGGGACGCCAAGGCGAGTTGCTTGCCGAGTTAGCCAAAGAGGTCGACGCCGGGCAAGTTCAGATGCTTGTGACCTTGGGGAGCAATCTCATGGCCGAAGCACCCCCGTCGCTCAATTTCGCTAAGAGCCTTGATAAGGTTGCTGTCAAGGTCCACGCCAGCCTTCGGGAGGACGAGACAGCGCTTTTTGCCACGTGGTTTATTCCTATTTCGCACTACCTCGAGGCGTGGGGCGATACGCGTGCGGCGGACGGTTCGATAACCATTATTCAGCCTCTCGTTGAGCCACTCTACGGCACAAAATCGTCGCTCGACATCCTGGCAGCTTTGGCTGGAGAAGTGGGCAAGAGCGGTTATGAGCTCGTTCGCGAGCAATTCAAGTCGCAGCTTCCCGCGGGCACGCAGTTTGATGAGGCGTGGCGGACTGCGCTCCACGATGGAGTCGTCGCTGGTTCAGCCACGACGCCACAGGCGCCCGCACTGCGTCTTGATGTACGTTCGCTGCGTCCGCCGGCGCCTCTCGCGCCAGTTGAAGTTGTCGTGCGGCCCGACCCATCAATTTACGACGGGCGATTCGCAAACAATGGCTGGCTCCAGGAGCTTCCCAAGCCTATCACGAAGTTGACGTGGGATAACGCTGTCCACGTGAGTCCTGCGCTGGCTCAGCGTTTGGGCGTGCGCGATGACGATGTCGTCGAGCTTCGAGCGAAGAACGGCCAGGTTGTTCGGGGTTCTGTCATCGTTGTTCCCGGCCATGCCGAAGATTGTCTCACGCTCCACTTAGGATACGGTCGCACAGCAGCCGGGCGCGTGGGCAATGATCGCGGCTTTGATGTGCGGCCTTTGCTGGAGAGCCCGTCGCAGCTGCGCCTTGCGGAGGTGCAAATCACGAAGACACGCCAAAGGGCGCCGCTGGCCCGCACCCAAATGCACTTCAACATGGAAAACCGGCATCTCATCCGCACGGCCACTCTCGAGCAGTACGAAAAAGATCCCGAATTTGTGAAACATGTGGCCCACGAGCCCCCCGAGGCGAGTCTCTATCCACCGCACAAATACGATGGCTATGCATGGGGCATGGTCATCGATCTAGCGGCATGCATTGGCTGCAACGCCTGTGTGGTCGCCTGTCATGCTGAGAATAATATCCCCGTTGTGGGGAAGGACCAAGTTTTGCGGGGCCGCGAGATGCACTGGATTCGCGTGGATCAGTACTTCGAGGGCGACCCCGAAGCGCCAGCTATCCACAATCAGCCTGTCAACTGCATGCAGTGCGAAAATGCCCCTTGTGAGCCAGTGTGCCCGGTTCAGGCTACTGTGCACGATTCCGAAGGACTCAATGCCATGGTCTACAACCGGTGCCTGGGCACGCGATATTGCGCAAACAACTGCCCCTATAAGGTCAGGCGCTTCAATTTCCTCGAATATCAGGATTGGAAGACCCCGTCGCTCAAGCTTGTGCGGAACCCTGACGTGACCGTGCGCCAGCGGGGGGTGATGGAAAAGTGCACCTACTGTGTCCAGCGCATCAGTCAGGCACGCATTCTCGCCAACAACGAAGGTCGAGAAATCCGTGATGGCGAGGTGCTCACAGCCTGTCAGGCTACGTGTCCCACGGAGGCCATCGTGTTTGGCAATCTCAACGATCCGAACAGCGCTGTGGCGAAGCTCCGGGCCTCGTCGCTGAACTACGGGCTTCTCACGGAGCTCAACACACGGCCTCGCACGACCTATCTAGGGAGCGTGCGCAACCCGAACCCGAAACTCCAATCGGCACCATCTTCGCAGGAGGCACATGGCAAGCATGGCGTCGCATAGTGTCGCACAGCAGAGCTCAACCCACGTCGACGACCCGATCATTGCCCCGGGGCATACGCTCTCGTCCGTGACCGAGAAGATAAGCTCGGTCGTTCTTTCGAAACGCTTTACGCCTGGATGGCTGGCCGGCTTCACATTGTGCGCCGGGCTTGTCGCGGTGCTCGTGATTTCGATCGGTTACCTCCTGCTTCGCGGCGTCGGAATCTGGGGCATCAACATGCCGGTTGGCTGGGGCTTTGCGATCATCAATTTTGTCTGGTGGATTGGCATCGGCCATGCCGGCACCCTCATTTCGGCCATTTTGCTTCTTCTCAATCAGGAGTGGCGCACGTCGATCAACCGTTTCGCCGAAGCCATGACCATCTTTGCCGTGATGTGCGCGGGAATGTTTCCGCTCCTGCACGTGGGCCGGCCTTGGTTTGCCTATTGGATGCTCCCGCATCCCAATACGTACGCCCTGTGGCCCCAGTTCCGGAGCCCTCTCGAGTGGGACGTGTTTGCCGTCTCGACCTATGCAACGGTCTCAATGCTTTTTTGGTATGTCGGTCTCATCCCTGATTTGGCGACGCTGCGTGATCGTGCCAAGAACATATTAGCAAAATATATCTTTGCCTTTTTATCACTTGGCTGGCGCGGGTCGGCGCGTCACTGGTTCCGTTATGAGATGGCCTATTTGCTCCTGGCCGGTTTATCGACGCCGCTCGTTGTGAGTGTTCACACCGTCGTGAGTTTCGATTTCGCCGTGGGGATCATCCCTGGCTGGCATGCCACGATCTTCCCCCCTTACTTCGTGGCTGGCGCAATCTACAGCGGTTTTGCCATGGTGCTGACTCTCGCCATCCCCATCCGCAAATTCTTCAAGATGGAAGATCTCATCACCATGCGCCATCTGGACAACATGGCCAAAGTCATGCTCGCCACAGGGCTGGTGGTGGGCTACGGATATTTTATGGAGGTGTTCATGGCGTGGTACTCGGGCAACGAGTACGAGCGCTACCTCATGTTTGAAAATCGCATGCGTGGGCCTTACGCGCCTTTCTACTGGGCGCTCATTCTCTGCAATGTCGTTGCCATTCAAGCCCTCTGGAGTAAACGGGTCCGCCGTAGCCCTCTCCTTCTCTTCCTCATGTCGATCATCGTCAATATCGGCATGTGGCTTGAGCGTTTCGTCATTGTCGTGACGAGTCTTCACGCGGACTTTCTGCCGTCCTCGTGGGGCATGTACTATCCCACGATTTGGGACATTGCGCTCTACGTGGGCACGATCGGTTTCTTCCTCTTCATGATGTTCCTCTTTGTGCGATTTGTCCCCATGATCTCGATCTTTGAGGTCCGCATGCTTCTCGAACAAAAGAAATCGCAAGGAGGCGCGCAGTGAGGCATTCAGGCTCCCTCCATGGTATCATCGCCGAATTTGAGACGGCCCAAGAGCTCGTGGAAGCCACGAAGAAGGCTTATGAGGCCGGCTATCGCAAGATGGACGCGTATTCGCCCTATCCCATCGAAGAAGTCGCGCATGCGCTTGGCCTTCATCGCAACGAAGTTCCGGCCATTGTTTTCGTTGGTGGGCTCTTGGGCTGCCTTCTGGGGTTTGGGATGTGCTATTACTTCCAAGTCATCGACTATCCCATTGTGGCTGGGGGCAAGCCCCTCAACAGCTGGCCCATGTACATCCCCATCACGTTTGAGATGACCGTTCTCTTTGCCGCCCTGTCGGCTGTTTTTGGTATGCTGGCGCTCAATGGCTTCCCATCGCCGTATCACCCTGTCTTCAATCATCCACGTTTCGAGCGCGCCAGTCAGGACCGTTTCTTCCTCTGCATCGAGAGTTCTGATCCGAAATTCGACCGCGAGGCGACGCGTGCGTTCCTCGCGAGTCTGAAACCAGTCGAGGTGGCTGAAGTTGGTGCTTAGGCGACTCTTCCAACACGAATACAGTCGGCTCAGGTTGGCAAGCCTGGCGTGCCTCGCTGTCGCAGCATTACTGGTGGCAGGCTGCGATCAGCGTATGCGTTATCAGCCGAAATACAAACCCCTCCAGGAGTCAGAGTTTTTCAGCGACGGTCGCGCTTCACGTCCCCTGCCCGAGGGTGTGGTTGCGCGCGGTCACCTTCGCGACGATGTCATGCTGTTCACCGGCTATGACGGGACAACCCTGACTCAAATTCTGCCTGTAGCGGTCGATCGTGCCCTTTTGGAGCGAGGACAAGATCGCTACAACATCTTCTGTGCTCCGTGTCACGGTCGTCTCGGCAATGGCGACGGCATGATTGTCCGTCGCGGAATGGTGCGGCCGCCCTCTTTTCATGAAGACCGCCTTCTTACAGCACCAATCGGTCATTTCTATGACGTCATGACGAATGGATTTGGACGCATGTTCAGCTATAACCATATCACTGTTGCTGATCGTTGGGCCATCGCTGCCTACATCCGGGTCTTGCAGCGAAGCCAAAATGCAACGCTCGACGACGTGCCGGCTGACGAACAGCAGAAGCTACTCGCTGCGCCCTCCAACGTGACGACTGAAGTGAAGGGGGGAGAGCGGAGATGATCGGCAGGCACTCCTTGCAGAGTCGCTGGCTCTCGGTAGCAGGTTGTGCTCTCCTGCTTGGATTGGGCGCCACTCCATCCCATGCCGCGGGGGCGCAAGCGAACCATGACCCAGGCTGGTGGGTTTCCTATCTGATCGGTTACGTCTATTGGTTTCATTTCGCAGCCGGTGCGCTGGCTTTTCTCATGATCCAATACCTCACCGGGGGAGCATGGGGGGTGATGGGACGGCGCATCTTTGAGGCGGCAAGTCGCACCATGCCGGTTCTGGCTCTTCTCTTTCTTCCAATTCTGCTTGCGGGCATTCCGCACCTTTACGAGTGGGCCCAGCCAGCGGCTGCTGAGGACCCGCTCCTTGTCAAAAAGGCCGCCTATTTGAATCCTAAGGCGTTTATCGTGCGCGCCGTGATCTTTTTCCTCGTCTGGATTGTGCTGGCGAGTTTGTTGAGCAGATGGTCCGCTCGGCAGGAAACCGCAGCCGCCCCCCAGCAATACAATAAGAAGTGTGCCACGCTTAGCGGTCCGGGGATTGTCCTGTACGGCTTGACGATCACATTTGCTGCTGTCGATTGGCTCATGTCTCTCGAGCCCCATTGGTACTCCTCGCTGTACGGTGGCCTTTTTGCTGCCGGACAGCTCCTGAGCGCCTTGGCCTTCACGATCGTGGCTCTTGCCATTCTCTCAGGCCGCGAACCCCTAGCCCATGTGTTAGGTCCGCGTCATTTCCACGATTACGGAAAGCTCTTGCTCGCTTTCGTCATGTTGTGGGCTTACCTCTCGTTCTCCCAGTTTCTTATCACCTACTCTGGCAATCTCGCTGAAGAAGCACCCTACTATCTCAAACGCCTGCAGGGCGGGTGGCAGATTGTTGGCCTTGCGCTCATCGTTGCGCACTTTGCGCTACCGTTTCTCATTCTCCTCTCGCGCAATTTGAAGCGCCAGCCGCGCCGGCTTCTTGCCATCGCCTTCTTCATTCTTGTCATGCGCTTTGTTGATTTGGAGTACCTTGTACGTCCCGCCATCAGCGCAGAGCTCTCATTCTCCGCATTGGCCGTGGATGCTGTGATGCTTCTGGGGGTGGGTTTGGTCTGGATCCTCGTGTTCCGCTACCAACTGGCGAAACTTCCCCTGACCGTGCAGCGAGATCCTCACTTTGTGGAGGCTGTGGAACATGGCAAACACTGAGCATGGCACTCCTCATCATGAGCACCGTGGTGGCTATGAGCGCCGCGACACAAATTGGCGGGTTGTTCTCAACTTACTGGGCATGCTCTTTGTGGTAACAGTTGTCATTGTTTATCTTCTCTGGGTGCTCTTGGTTTTTATCGAGCGTCGCACGCAAGGAAGGGAGCCTTCCCGAGGAGTTGTCCCCATTGCGACCCCTTTGCCACCAGAACCACGTCTCCAGCTCTCCACGCGTAAAGACATGGAAGAATTCCGGGCTCAGGAAGATGCGATACTCAACTCGTATGGCTGGGTTGACCGACCGGCCGGCCGAGTGAGAGTTCCCATCGCGCGCGCGATGGAGCTGACGTTACAGGAGGGAATTCCCCACCGAGATCCGCTGCAAACTTTTGCTCGAGATAAAATGACCAGTTTTGCCGCCGATGCGGCCTCAGGTCGGTTTGTAGAGAGGAAAATTTACTAACATGTTACGCCGAGTGACACCCAACCTTATGGTGAGTTTGCTCCTCCTTGGGGGAGTCTCACTCACGCACGCGCTGGAAAAGCCTGTGTGGCGGGAGGTCGGCATTGACCAGAACATCGGCAAGCGCCTGCCGCTCAATCTCGAATTCCGCGACGAAACTGGACGTGCGGTGCGACTGGGGGACTATTTTACGACCCAAGCCGTCATCATCACGCCTGTTTACTTTGAGTGCCCGATGCTGTGCACACAGGTTCTCAATGGCCTGGTACGTACCCTCAAAGTCACCCCTCTTGAAGTCGGGCGCGATTTTCAAATTGTCACGTTCAGCTTCAACCCGAAAGAGACGCCAGAGCTCGCCTCGGCGAAAAAGCAAAATTATCTGGCCGAACTGGGGCGGGAAGCGGCCGGCAGTGGGTGGCATTTCCTGACGGGAAGCCAAGACGCTATCACCTCACTCACCTCGGCTCTGGGCTTTCGCTACGTCTGGGATGATAAGCTCCAGCAATATGCCCACGCAGCGGCCATTATTGTCGCCACACCCGAGGGCCGGATTGCCCGCTATTTTTACGGCGTCGACTATCCCCCCCGCGACCTGCGCTTTGGACTCGTCGAAGCCTCTCAAGGTCGGCTGGGCAACGTTGTCGATCAGGTCCTCTTGCTCTGCTATAAGTACGACCCCATGACGGGCCGATATGGGTGGGCAGTCATTACGAGCGTGCGGATAGCCGGGATCGTGACAGTGCTGGCCATGACCACCTTCATTTTTCTCATGTTACGGCGTGAAATGAAAGCGAGAAAACTGGCTCAAACGGAGCATGGTGGATAAACGATGGAACCAAGGTTCGAGTTATTTCCTGAACAAGCATCAGTGATGGCGCCACGGGTCGATGCGCTTTTCTTTTACCTCACTGGTGTGTCCGTCTTTTTCACGCTGCTCATCTTCGTGTTAGTTGTGGTCTTTGCGGTCAAATATCGGCGCCGGCGCGAAACGGAAGGCGAACTGCCTCCTCCCATCCACGGCTCGAAAGCTTTGGAGATCATTTGGACTGGGATCCCGCTCGTGCTTGTCGCCGTCATGTTTTTTTGGGGCGCCAAAATCTACCACGATCAACTCCGCCCGCCTGCTAATGCTTACGAGGTGCTCGTGACGGGCAAACAATGGATGTGGAAATTTCAGCACCCCAACGGCAAACGGGAGATCAACGATCTCCACGTGCCAGTGGGTGTGCCGGTGAAACTGACGATGGGATCAGAAGACGTCATTCACAACGTCTTTGTTCCTGCCTTCCGAATGAAGCAGGACGTTATTCCGGGCCGATGGACTCGCACCTGGTTTCAGGCCACGAAGCCAGGCGTCTATCGACTCTTCTGCAATCAGTATTGTGGCACGAATCACTCCAAGATGATCGGGCGTGTTATCGTCATGGACCAGCGTGAGTTTCAAGCTTGGTTGGGTGACGAGGTCGGGGGAAGTCCTATCCAATCGGGCGAAGCCCTTTTCTCCAAGCTCGCCTGTAATACGTGCCACACAGATTTATCGAATGCGCGGGGACCTGCCCTTAAGGGGTTGTATGGCAAAAAAGTCAAACTCCTTGATGGGCGCACAGTTGTTGCCACTGAGGATTATCTCCGTGAGTCGATCATGAATCCAGGGGCCAAGATTGTCGAAGGCTATCAGCCCATCATGCCTAGTTTCCAAGGCCTTGTGACCGAGGAGCAGGTCATGCATCTCGTCGCCTACATTAAGTCGTTGGGCGTGCACACGGCCGCGCAATCACCTTCGAACACTGAGCCATCTACCACCACTCCAGCTTCTCAGGAGGTGTCGCCATGAGTATCGCGACAAATTCCGAACGAGCCATGCCTGTAGGCCCCAACGAGCAGTCGGAGACGACGTCGAACTATCTCTCGGCGGGCTACACGTTGCGCTCATGGTTACTGACGCAGGACCACAAGCGCATTGCGATTCTGTATCTGCTGAGCGTCACCTTCTTTTTCCTTATTGGAGGAATCCTTGCTCTCCTCATCAGGCTCGAACTGCTCACTCCCAAAGGTGACCTGGTGAGCTCAGACACCTATAACCGGCTCTTCACCCAGCATGGCATCATCATGATTTTCCTCTTTCTCATTCCGGCGATCCCGGGTGTCTTCGGCAACTTTCTTATTCCACTTATGATTGGCGCCCGCGATCTCGCCTTCCCTAAAATCAACCTTGCCAGTTGGTACATGTACATGTTCGGGGCCGCGTTTGCTGTGTACGCGATCCTCTCCGGCGGGGTCGACACAGGGTGGACCTTCTACACCCCTTACAGCACGGGGTTTGCCAATAGCTCCGTGCTTGCGGCAGGCTTGGGAGCCTTTATCATTGGTTTTTCATCGATTTTCACGGGTCTCAACTTTGCTGTGACGATCCACAAGATGCGGGCCCCCGGCATGACCTGGTTCAGGCTTCCCCTCTTCGTTTGGGCTCATTATGCAACAAGTCTCATCATGCTCCTCGGGACACCCGTTGTGGCCATCGCCATTCTGCTGGTCGCTGTGGAGCGTATCTGGAAGGTGGGTATTTTCGATCCCAGTGTTGGGGGCGACCCCGTGCTCTTCCAGCATTTGTTCTGGTTCTATTCGCACCCGGCCGTCTACATCATGATTTTGCCAGCTATGGGCGTGATGAGTGAGCTCTTCTCCACTTTCTCCCGCAAGCCCGTGTTCGGCTATCCCTTTATTGCGATGTCGAGCTTGGCCATTGCGATTGTCGGCTTCTTTGTGTGGGGCCACCACATGTTCGTCAGCGGTCAGTCAGAATTTGCTGGCATGATTTTTTCGGCGCTGACGTTCCTCGTCGCGATCCCCTCAGCCATCAAAGTCTTCAATTGGACCGCCACGCTTTATAAGGGATCAATCTCATTTGAGACGCCGATGATCTATGCTTTCGGATTCATCGGTCTCTTTGCGATTGGTGGTCTCACGGGACTTTTCCTGGGCGCCTTAGGTATGGACTACCACGTGCACGACACCTATTTCGTTGTCGCGCACTTTCATTATGTGATGGTCGGCGCCACAATCATGGGCTTCCTCGGGGCCCTGCATTACTGGTGGCCCAAAATGACAGGCCGCATGTACCCCGAAGGCTGGGGACAACTCTCTGCAATCGTGATCTTTCTCGGGTTCAATTTCACGTTTTTCCCGCAATTCATCCTGGGCTACCTCGGCATGCCCCGTCATTACCACGAGTACGTGCCCGAGTATCAGATTCTCCACATTCTCTCTTCATCGGGTTCATTGATCCTTGGCCTCGGATATCTGCTTCCCTTGGCCTACTTGCCGTACTCGTTCTTCTACGGCAAAAAAGCGCCGGCGAACCCGTGGGGAGCAACGGGTCTCGAATGGCGGACTTCCTCGCCCCCACCAACCCACAATTTCGAGAAAACCCCCATTGTGGATTTCGAGCCTTATGATTATTCGACAGTAGTGGAGGCAAAGCCCCGTGTCGCAGAGTCTTAGTCATACTGCGAGCCCGTATCTCGCACATCACTTTGATGATCTCGAGCAGCAGCGGCAATCGGCCACGCTCGGCATGTGGCTCTTTCTCGTTACCGAGCTCATGTTTTTTGGCGGCTTGTTTGCGGCCTACGCCATCTATCGCACGCTCTATCCGAGCGGCTTCCACGCCGGCAGCCACATGCTCGATGTCAAACTGGGCGCCATCAATACGGTGATTCTTCTCCTAAGTAGTTTTACGATGGCCCTTGCGGTGCATGCCGCACAAATTGGCAATCGGCGGGGGCTGATCTTTTTCCTCGTCGTGACCATGCTTTTAGGATGCGCTTTCTTCGGCGTCAAAGGCATCGAATGGCATCACAAGTATGTAGAGCATCACATTCCTGGACCCAACTTTCGCGCCGAAGGCTTTCAAGATCCAAGGTCCCTTCAACTGTTTTTCGTTGTCTATTTCTGCATGACCGGGCTGCACGCGTTGCACGTTCTCATCGGAGTTGGGGTGATGCTCTGGCTCGCTGTCAGGGCCGCACGTGGTCATTTCTCCAGTGAATGGTACACCCCCGTCGAGCTCGGCGGACTCTATTGGCACTTTGTCGACATCGTGTGGATCTACCTATTTCCCTTGCTCTATCTCTTGGGGCGACACTGACGAAGGAGGGCGGAACCATGAACCACATTATGGCCGGACATATCGTTCCCGTGAGGACCTACGCGATCGTCTTTCTCGCTTTGCTGCTCTTGACGGCTGTTACCATTCAGGTGGCTTATATCGATCTGGGATGGCTCAACACCCCGTTGGCGATCGCCATTGCGTCAGCCAAAGCAAGCCTTGTTGTTCTCTATTTCATGCATGTGCGTTGGTCGGAACGGCTTATTCTACTGTCAATCTTGGTGAGCCTCTTCACCCTCTGCCTCATGTTTGCTTTTGCGCTGAGTGACTATCTGACCCGATATGCCATCATCTTGCCAATTCAGTAGAGAGCCGACCAGAAGGTTCCCCGTCTGTGGAATTGCGTTGGCCGTGTAGCTGTAGTTACTGGGCTCAGCATCGAGCCTAAAACAGAGAGGAATCCGTGTGATGCGTGTGCTCTTAACGAATGATGATGGCATTGATGCGCCTGGCATATGGGCGCTAGCTGAAGAGTTCTCAAAATGCGCCGAAGTCACTGTCGTGGCGCCCTCCTCCGAACGCAGCGCTATCGGCCACGCGATCACAGTCTTCAACGAAATCTCCCTCAAGGAGCACACTCATGAGTGTGGACATCGCGCCTACGCGGTCGACGGAACGCCGGCTGATTGTGTCAAGATGGCGCTCAGCGTAATTATGAAAGATGCGCCGCCGGATATCGTTGTTTCAGGCATCAATCGGGGACAAAACACGGGCACGAGTATCATTTACTCCGGAACCGTGGCTGCTGCCCTTGAGGCCACCATGAATGGGTTCAAAGCTATTGCTATCTCTCTCGCTGTTCGCTCGAATGCCAGCAAGAACTCTGATACCTCAGAGGTCGGGACCCTTAAAGAGGTGGCCAAGGTGTCGGCTGACTATGGACCGGCGGCTCGATTTGCTGCTAGACTAGCACGCATCGTCGTCGCGCGTGGCCTGCCTCCCGGGGTCCTGCTCAACGTCAATGTTCCAGCTGTCCCAGAAAACGAAATCCGTGGCATTGTCGTCGCGCGAATGGGGCATTCAGTCTTTGTCGATGAATTTCGGGCGGTCAACGAGCGCGCCGGGATCATTGCCTACCGTAACGTAGGGAACAGGCTCATCCATTCGTCTGAGGGCGAGGACTGGGACGATCTCGTCCTTCGCGAGAATAAAATTGCCGTCACGCCCCTCCACTACGATCTCACACATCATCATTTTCTTGAAGAGCTTCGCCGTTGGGTAGAGGCCGAAGATCTCGTGTCGCGTGAAGTTGGTGAAGCTGTAGCGCAAGAGCTCTCGCAAGAGCTAGATGCCGAACTTCGATCCTAGTGGCTCCCGGCGAGTTCCACGATCCGCATGGCGATTTCACGAGCGCCACGGCATGCGACGGGTGAGAGGCGCAGAGCCAAGGCCTGCCGAATGGCATTCTCCCATCGGCCGTCCAGAAAGTCGCGTGTGCTCATGCGAATGGCCCCGCCCCACTTTTCGAGCTCCCGACGCAGTGCAAAATACTCGCTGAATTCTGGCCGAGGGTAGTAAATCACGGGTGTGCCATTGGCCAGGCACTCGCTCATCGTTCCGTAGCCCGGCTTAGCGAGAACGGCGTCCACCGAGGCCACAACGTCTTCAAATCGCCATTTTGCCGCGTCCAAGCGGCGGAGAGGGGGCACATCGCAATCGAAACTCACAAAGGCTACGTCGCGGACGCGTGCAACCTTATCCAAGCGCAACCCACCCAGGCTCCACTTTCCCAGATAAGTCAGGATGAGGGCGGTCCTTGGAGAAAGTCCCAGCTCGGCTCGCAGTGCCGACCGGATGTTTCGCCCACGGCGCCCGATGGGAGGACAATCTTCGGAATGCCGAAAGTGGGGCATTCGCATGGCAAATCCAGGCCGCATGACCAAAGTGGCTTGTGCGTAGCAGCGTGCCATGTCTCGCAGGAATGCTTCACGTTCTCGGTGACCCTTGGCAGCGCGACGAAACACTTCAACCCACGTAAAGTTGGCCACACAAAGCGAGGGAATCCGCGCCTTACACGCAGCCACGAGTGGGGGCGGAGGAATGTCGGTGACGACAAGATCGATCCGCTCGTTGCGCAAGAAAGCCTCTTCTTGTTCGAGGCGTTCCATGCTTTCGTAGTGGATCCGCATGGCAGCCTCAAAGGTCCGCTCCCAATCGATGGCCATGTTGGAGTTTTGCCACGCACCGAAGTCGAAAGCCATGGGCGTAACAGCGATGGGGCGACCCGCCTCGCGGCTGAGGAAAGCCTCATCGGCCAGAGTTTTGACGTAGACCGTGAATTCTCGCGGGAGCGCCGCGATAACCTGAGCGGCGCGTGCAGCATGACCAAATCCGTGGCTGGAGATGTAGTAGGCAACCCGCAGGTCGCGTTGTTCCGCTCTTGTCTTACGCTTGCTTGAACATCTTTTCATTGCTCTTCACTAACTGAACCGAATCGCACGAGAGATTCGCCCATGGTCAAGCACGAGTCACAGCTTCTCTTGGCGCTAATGTCAGGTACAAGTGTTGATACGATTGATGCCGCTGCGGCCCGCGTAAGTCTCAGGGCTGATCAAGGAATAGGAGCCGAGCTGATCGCATTTATCGAGTATCCGATTCCAGATCTTCTGCGGGCGCGTGTCCTGCAGCTCATGGACGATCAAGCTGGCGCGCTAAGATTAGCTTGTTCACTCAATTTCGAAATAGCGGAAGAGTTTGCCAAAGCCGCTCAGTCCCTCCTCGATGCTGCAGGCATTTCCCCTCACGCAGTCAGCGCCATAGCTTCCCACGGTCAGACCGTCTACCATCTTCCCCCACAAAGTAGAGATGGCATTTCCGAGGAGGCTTCGACCTTGCAGTTGGGAGAGGCAAGTGTCATTGCGCAGCGGCTGCATCTGCCGGTGATCTCAAATTTCCGCAGCGCCGATATGGCCGTGGGCGGGCAAGGGGCTCCGCTGGTACCTTTTGCCGATTATCATCTTTTTGGGCGGAGCGATAAAACTGTGGCTGTGCACAACATTGGGGGAATTGCCAACATCACCGTGCTTCCCGCAGGCGGGGCTCTTGACGATGTAGTGGCTTTTGATACGGGGCCAGGCAATGTTTTGATTGATACTCTCGTCAGGCGCCTTTTCCCTGATCTTCCCTACGACGTCGACGGAAGGTTCGCCGCGCGGGGGCGTGTTATCGAGCCGTTACTTGAGCGCTGGATGAAGGCGCCCTATATCTGGGCGCCCCCGCCCAAATCAACGGGGCGCGAGCTCTTTGGGCCACAATTCCTGGATCAAACGCTAGGGGAATTTAGCCAGGCCTCTCCAGAGGACCTCATCGCGACCGCGACCCGTTTCACGGCGCAGACGCTCGCATCGAATCTCGCCACGTTTATTGCCCCCCGGTTGCATGTCGACACCATCTATCTGGCCGGCGGTGGGGCAAGAAATCCCACGCTTCGGCGACTTGTCGTCGAGGAACTGCAAGAATGGTTCGGTGATAGGGCCCCCGCGGTCGATGTCACGGACACGGTCGGCGTTCCTTCTAAAGCTCGAGAGTGCATCGCTTTCGCCATCTTGGGTTTTGCTCGATTGCACCGCATTCCCGCGAACGTCCCCTCAGCGACAGGTGCTACCCGGCCGGTTCTCCTTGGCTCCATCTATGAGCCGTAAGCTTCGCGGCGGCGCACAATCACGTTGAAGTCCTGTGCGGACTTTGTCACAAGAGAAGAAAACTTGGAGGTCGAGCGGTGGCACGAAAAGCAAAGTCCGCGAAAGTCGAGCGCCGGTGGCGTATACTCGTTCTTAATGGCCCCAACCTGAATATGCTGGGCAAACGCGAGATCAGTGTTTATGGTCGCGCCACTCTTGCTGATATCGAGGCCGGTCTGCGGCGCGAAGCCGAACAACTGAGGATCGACGTTGGCTTCTTCCAGAGCAATTGCGAGGGGGCGCTTATCGATGCGATTCATCAAGCTCCCGAGAACTACGATGCCATTGTGTTCAATCCCGGCGCTTATACGCACACAAGTGTGGCGCTGCGTGATGCTATCTCTGCAGTCGCACCTCTGCCCGTCGTGGAAGTCCACCTCTCGAATGTATACGCGCGTGCGGAAGAATTCCGTCACCATAGCCTCACAGCGCCCGTATGTATTGGGCAAATTAGTGGCTTCGGTCCCACAAGTTATTTGCTTGGGCTTCTTGCCGCCGTCGACTACCTGAGCAAGCAAGAACCTTAGAGCTTGCTCGCGTGGGACTTCGCTCACCGTTATTCCAAGGAAGGTGAGAGGCTTCTGCCGCCCAGCGTATCTTCTCGTTGCTCTTGAGCTCCTAAGCCAAAGTCTCGTAGATGAGCGGCGGCAGCTCGGCGGGAGTTTCCTCGATAGTAAAGGCGCGCGCCAGCCGAAGAATACAATCTTCGATGCCCCGGCCGCGACGATGAATAATACGGACGATAGGCTCCCCCTCTTGAACCTTATGGCCGAGTTTCGCTAACATTTCAAGCCCGACGCCATGATCAATGGGGTCGGATGTTTTGTTTCTGCCAGCGCCCAAAACAACGGCAGCGTTTCCAATTTCGCGGCAATTGATCTTTGTAAGGAAGCCGCTGCGCGGTGCCAAAAAGTAATCCTCGTCGATGGGGATGTTGAAGTAACTCATGTTGTCGACAATTCGTGGGTCGCCACCCTGCGCCTCAATGAGCTGGGCGAACTTTTCTAGTGCCTTTCCGCTGTCGAGAACTTGCGCACACCGTTGGTAGGCTACCTGGCGATCAGATTCCAAACCAGCGATGATAAGCATTTCGGCCGTGAGGCGAAGTGTCAGCTCGCGCAAGTCCTGCGGACCATTGCCGCGCAAGCAAGCGATCGATTCGATGACTTCCAGCGCATTGCCGATTCGCCGGCCGAGCGGCTGATTCATGTCCGTGATGAGCACATGGACGGGCCGATCCATGGCGCGGCCAACGCCGATGAGTCCCTCGGCTAAAGCGCGAGATTTCTCGAGGGTCTGCATAAACGCCCCCGTACCCGTCTTGACGTCCATAACCAGTCCCCGTGCACCCGAGGCGATTTTCTTCGACATGATTGAGGCACAGATAAGCGGAATGGACTCGATCGTACCAGTCACGTCACGCAGCGCGTAAAGGCGCTTGTCGGCAGGCACAAAAGTGTTCGTTTGGCCAGCCATGACAACGCCAATTTTCTCCAACTGACTGAGGAATTGTTGGCGCGTCAGATGCACGTTGAATCCCGGAATCGATTCAAGCTTGTCGAGTGTTCCGCCTGTGTGGCCGAGCCCACGACCACTGACCATGGGAACAACGACGCCACAGGCAGCTGCTAAGGGCGCTAACGGAAGAGATACTTTGTCGCCCACGCCGCCTGTGCTGTGTTTATCCACGGGGAACCCTAGATGGCTCAGGTCATACGTCTCGCCGGAGTTGATCATTTGGCGGGTAAGTTCGGCCGTTTCTTGAAACGTCATCCCTTGGAAATAAATGGCCATGAGGAGCGCGGAAACTTGGTAATCAGGAATCTCATCGTGCAAGTAATTTTGAATGAAAAAATCGAGCTCGGCGGGGGTCAGGACGCCCCCATCACGTTTCTTAATGATAATCTCAACGGCTCTCATCGCTTCGATTCCTTTTCGATTGCGCAGTGAAATTGTAAGGAGAGCTCGCGGAAAGTGTTCTGGCAAGCCTGTTGTTCGCGCCAACCTTAATCACATAGGTGGGCAAAGAAGCTTTGAGAGAGAGTCCTCAAAGGGGGGTGGGGGAAAAAGAATCTCAGCCTGTCCTTCTGCTAGCTGCCTGCGGAAACGTGCGACGTCTTCGTCCTCTTCTCGGACCGCTTGCTCAAAAAAGCTCCGTGAGCACGCTGTGACGTAGTACAGTCCAGGAAGCCAGAGATATCCCATGCCGGGGAAACGGAACGTTGCAACAGGGGCTCCGTCAGGACTGCGAAAGTTTTCGTAAACTTCGAAGAGATACAGATCATTGAGCTGCTCCCTAATATCGTACCAGAGCACAAGATGAAGAGTGCCATACTCCTCTTGGCGAAGAAGCTGGTACTGGAGCAAATTAACAAGATTGAGGCGTGCTGTTGCTCGATCGATAGGCATGCCCCCTTCGTGGACGTTGGCACCCGAAAGCTCAATTCATTTTCGTAAGCTTACTGGCGGCAGGCTGCTGCGGATACTCTCCCAATTGAGTCGCGAAGGCCACCGACTGGAAAGTACGACTGTTGTCTCGTGCCCAATAGCGGCAAAGATGTGCTCGCCGCGTTCAAGGTACACTGAACGCGAGGTGGGCTGATTGTCGACGAGAAGAGAGATCTCGCGCCCTTGGTCGTCAGTGAGCCAGTAGTGGCGAGCTATGGCAATCGTGACTGATGTGGGTTCTGGCTTCAACGGTAAAACTTTCCCAGCAGCGAGTAGCTCGTGCTTGTTGCCGAACTGCGTACGCGCCATGGGCAAGTAATTCTCCTGGAAAAAGGTGCGATCCTTAACGGGTAAAGTCCGCAAGCGCGGGTCCATGGCGATCCAGCGTACTGATTTTCTCTGAAGCTCGGTGGGAATATTGAAAGGGAGCTTACCTAACGCGTAATGCTTGCGCACATCTTCGACCAGGACGTGATACCACAAAGCTGAGGGCCTAAAACATGGTGGTCCCTCTCCACTGAGTACGGTATCCCCGGGGGGAATTGATATGGCGAGCTGGTTTGCGTAATTGATGACGCGGTGAAAATCGCCACGCACTTCGCGCAGATGCAGTGTTTTGCTCAAAAGCAAAGCTGTCATTGCTAAAACTATCAAACATAAGACCCACTCTTTTCTCAGCTTTGAGAAAAGGCGTCTAAAAGTCGTGAACATTCGCGTGGTAAGGGCCACTCCCAACAGAGCAACGAGTGGGTGGAGGGGGAGAAGAGATTGCGGGTTTCGAGAGGGAAGGAGGAAAAAGTAGTAGACAATGATAAAGAGTGCAGGACTCCACAAAACACGTTCTGCCCAGAACAAGCGATTTCTCCGATAGGTCGCTAGGGCGCCTTGGCCGATTGCTGCTAGCGCGAGTGCCATCCAAAAGGGATGCGTCCAAATTGTCGAGGTAAAGGCAGAGATCGAGCCATGCCGAGGACGGCCCACCGATTGGGCGAAAGCTAACTCAAAGAACTCGCCATGAATGCCCAGAAGAAAAACAGTAAAAGCCAATGCCGCGATGCTGCCAAACACCCCGGCTCCAAAGCCAATCCAGTGCCGGACACGCGCGCTGCGACGATAAAGCGAATCAGCCGCTAGGATGAGAGCGCCGCAAAATATAATGAATAGCCCTTTTGGCGTGCTCCAAAGAGCTGCGCCACAGAGGAAGCCTCCAAGGGTCGTGGCGATCTCGCGCCGGTAACGAAGTCCGTAAAGGAGAGCCACCAGTGCGCCACACCAGGCCACCATAAGGAATATATCGCCGCGGATCTCGCGAGCTTTGATCAGATAGAGAGGTGCACAAAGTAATAGTGCGGCCGCAAGTCTCCCCGCATAACGAATATTGGGAAAGGCGATTCGCGCGGCCCAGCCTGTGAGGGCAACGTTGCACAGAGAGATGAAAAAAGCTACCAATCTGAGAGGATAAAAAACTTCGTGCGTAGCCGGCCACACGAGAAAGGGGAGCGCAAAAAAATAATTGGGGAGAGGGCCGTGGTTATCCCAGAAATCACGATAAGGCGCGAGTCCGCGATAAATATCCCATCCATTAGCGACGAATTGAAACTCATCAAGGTTACGTTTTCCGTGCAGTGCGGCCAGAAAGTGGACTACCGCGGCCATTCCGATGAGAGCCAACAAGAAATGCCGCACGAGCCAGTCCGCAAAGCTGTTATCAAAAGTGCTTCGTCTAAACCTCAGCACTGTTGTGCGTTTCCTTTGGGAATTTTCTCTGTGACTCGAGCAAAGTAGCTTTAGATTGTCTTATTGTGCAAAAGCTAAATTTGTCGGTGCCGAAGACCATAGGCGTGGTTGCGATGTAAAAGCCTATTCGGGTCATTGCGAAAGTAGAAAAACTACAATGAGGGGAGGCAAAAGACATCTGCTGTGACGATCTTGCCTGTATGACGATCTTGCCTGGCTAATCCGACCTCATTGAGGTCTCTTTGCTTGAAGTTACTTGTTTGGCTTACTTACATATTGTTGACGCCCTACGTGCTTTTTTGGGCGCATCGCAGTAAGTCTCATAATGGAGCGGACATGGTGATGAACATCAGCGAAACCCCTAAGACTCCGGAACAGATTTTCAAAATGGCACGGAGCTTCATGCCCGCCCGCATTATCCTGACAGCTCACGAACTCGGAGTCTTTCCGACATTACGAGAAGGTCCTCTCACAGCGAAAGACGTGGCGCAAAAGCTCGGCTGTGACACGCGGGGAATGGACCGACTGCTGGCCGCTCTTGTCGTCTTCGGGCTTCTGAGCAAATCAGGTCAAGCGTACGAACTCACCGAGCTGGCTCGAAGGGCACTTCTTCCGGAAAGCGGCGAGTATTTGGCCGGCCTGGACCATGCCTGCCAAATGTGGGAGACGTGGTCAACGCTCAGCGAAGCTGTTCGCAAGGGAGGCAAAGTCGTCGCCGAACGCATGGAGGAGCGCGACCGAGCTTATTTTGAAAAATTCATCAGCGCCATGCATGCCAACGCTGCTCCCAAGGCCTCGCATGTTGTCGCCTTGCTTCCCCTCGGTGCGCCTCGCCGAATCCTCGACGTTGGTGGGGGATCGGGGTCTTACGCTGCCGCGTTTGCGCAGGCCTATCCTCACGCCGAAGTCATCCTCTTTGATCTACCCCAGGTCATGGAAATAGCCCCGAAGTTTCTCGCGCAATACCCTAGTGGCGAGCGAGTGAAATGCGTTTGCGGCGATATGCTTCGCGACGAACTCCCTGGCCCTGCCGATCTCATCTGGCTCTCTGCCATCGTGCACATGTTTTCGCCTGAAGAAAACTACCAGCTGGTTGCCCGATGTGCTCGCGCGCTTGCCCCCCAGGGGCTTCTAGCGATTCAAGATTTCGTCATGGATGAAACCCGTCTTCAGCCCGCGGCAGGCGCGGTTTTCGCCCTCAACATGTTAGTGGCACGCGATTGGGGAGACTCGTATACTGAAGGCGAAATGCGGGCGTGGTTGGAAGGGGCTGGACTTGCCTACGAGCAGCGTATCGATACCCCCTACGACACAAGTATCTTATTAGCGAGAAAAATGGCGTAGTGCCGCAGAGTGAAGAAAGCGCTAGCGATCACCCCTCAGACGAGTCTTTCCAACGGTAGGGGATGCGATGCTCCAGTCCGAGTGCGTCAAGCACTTTGAGTGCAATGTGACGCACAAGTTCTTCGATCGTCTGTGGGCGATGATAGAAGCCTGGCGAGGCCGGAAGCACGATTGCACCTGCTTCTGTCACAGCCACCATAGCGCGGAGATGAACCAGGCTTAGCGGTGTCTCCCGCGGAACCAAGACGAGCCGTTTGCGTTCCTTGAGACAGGCATCCGCCGCCCGCGTAATCAGGGAGCTTCCTGTCCCCGTGGCAAGGGTCGCCACCGTTTTCATTGAGCAGGGGCAAATCACCATTCCGCGCGAGCGAAAAGTGCCGCTTGCGGGGCCAGCCGCGAGGTTGGCTTCATCGTACATCACAATCGAATCGTTTTGAGGAGCGTGGCCGAGGAACTTCTCGACGGAGAATCTCCCACGCTCAAAGGTAAGCCCGAGTTCCTCGCGCATGACAAGCTTTGCTGCTGAGCTGACTATAAGGTGCACTTCAACATCGAGGTGCAGAAGCTCCTCAAGTAAAGTACGCGCGTAGATGACGCCGCTTGCTCCCGTAATACCAAAAATGACACGCTCTTTCATAGTTTCTTACGACTCGGACGTTACGAATTGATTTCTTGAACGGGGTACCCTTAGCGGACGGCCAACTCTTTGATAACGACGCGAGTTTCGGTGTCCTGAAGCGCCCTGAGGCGGACGAAGCGAAACGCTTGCTGAGTCTTCACGCTTGCCGAAGCCCCGCTCACCGTGCCGATCTTCGACCACCGTGCCCCTGTAGGTGAGACTTCTATTGCCAACTCGGGCCAACGAATCGCTTTCCACCGCTCCACACCTTCCACGCTCACTTCAATCGCTGTGCCTTTGGGGAGCTCTCTTTGCCAATCAAAGGCCAAGTATTCTCCGCCTTTCCATGGGTTGCGCGATGTGTAAGATGTTTCGAAATTACCGTCGACAGCGAACTCACCAAAGCATCCTCGCCAAGCGGGAGGAGCTGCCATGACTCGCGGCAGCGATGGAGAGGTTTCTGCGGTCCATCGGCTAAAGAAGCTCTGCTGAATGGTGGCGAAGATCTCATCTGCCACGTTTCCTTCAAAGACCGTCGTTTCATCGCGGAGCAATTTGTTCCACTCCTCCGAACCTCGTGCAGGCGCGGTCACGGGCGTGTCAACGGCCACAAGACCGCGCTGGAGCTGAGCACGCAGCTGGATCGCTTCTGGAGATGTCGTTCCGATTTCATTGATACGAAGCGACAACTGTAAGTTGCGCACGTGAAGACGCAGGCGCTTCAAGCTGGGGCGAAGTTCCTCGAAAAGCCGCCGATTCGCCAGAGTTCGATCGAGGTGCGTTTCCAACTCGAGTAGTTGCTGAAGATATTCGCGCAGACTGCCTACGCTTGCTGGCGTTGCTGCTTCGAAGTAATCCCCCACGAGCGCACAAAGCACACGTCCCTCCTCTTCAGACAAAAAAGAACCCGCCATGAGATCCGCTGCACGCAGGAGGTAGGGATAGGCCCGTGTGCCACCGACACGCCGCAGTGCATTTCGCCAACTCGTCTCTGGGTTGTACGCTTCTGGCGAGCGAAAATAATCGGCAATCGTCAGAAGGGGAATCTTGGAAAGCTCGGCTTCATTCATGGGGTTCGACCAGTAGCCCGCCAGGTTGAGTGGCATCAGGGGCGTTCGGTTGCGAATCGGTCCCAGAAAGATGTGGCCGTCATCCCAATCGTTCACTGGATAATTGTCCCACAGGAACGGCTTGCGTCCTGTTACTTCGCGAATCCGCAGGAGATCCCTGGGTGCAACCCGTGCCGAAAAGACCCCGAGGCCGGTCCACACGATAGGCACGCTCGGGTGAAGCTTCGCCGCTAGTTCGGTGAGGTAAGGTGTCGGATCCGAGTGATAATACTCGGTCGGGCATACGATGAGCGACACATTGCCGTATTTCTCACGCAGGGCGTTGTACACTGAGTTGGCGAGATAGGCGTGGGCCTCAGCAAACGAGTGGAAATGCTGCTGATCGCGCGTTTGGGGAAATGTGCTCGAGATATCGTCGAAGAAAAGAGCAAAGGCGCGCACGCCGTCGCGAGCAAGGAGCTCGAGCTTGTCAAGAAGAAGCCTGACTTCATCCGGGTTCGAATACTCAATATCGAGGCCAGGACTGACAGCAAAGCAGAACGTGACTCTGGCACGCTGGCATGCTCGGATGAGTTCTTTTAGCTTCTTATACTCATCCTCAGGGTAAGGCTCCCGCCATTTCTTGCGGTGATAAGGATCGTCCTTGGGCGCGTAACAGTAATGATTCATGCCGATCGTGCCCATGAAGCGGATCATCTCGAGACGATCTTCGTGAGACCAAGGACGACCGTAAAACCCCTCAACGATTCCCACGGGGAACGAGCTCTTTTCCTGACGTTGAGCGACTTTTGCTGAGAGACCGTTGATTGGCAAGCCGCACATGAGTGCCACTCCTACACATCCCAGAAGACTCGGCCACCGCATGACCTCTTAACTCCCCTTTGCAAAATCGACTTTCTGATCGCACACTTTTTTCGTTTGTCACCGAGCTCATTTGCAAATCAAATGCGGCCATGAGCAGACCTGCCGTTGGGAGAGTTTATCTTGTTGGGGCTGGTCCAGGCGACGTCGGACTCATTACGGCGCGTGGCATTGAATGCCTCCGAAAAGCCGACGTCGTTATTTACGATCATCTGGCAAACCCGACCCTCCTCGTTCATGCGGAAAAGGCGAGCGAGCTTATCTATGCAGGGAAATGCGCGGGGCAGCACGCCATGTCGCAGGCCCAAATCGAGGACCTCCTTGTCAATAAGGCACGTGAGGGGAAAACGGTTGTTCGCTTGAAGGGGGGCGATCCGTTTGTTTTTGGTCGGGGCGGAGAGGAAGCTGTGGCCCTCCAGCGCGCTGGGGTTCCTTTCGAGGTCGTCCCGGGGGTCACTTCAGCCGTTGCTGTTCCCGCCTATGCGGGCATCCCGGTGACGCATCGCGGTCTCAGCACGAGTTTTCATGTTTTCACTGCCCACGAAGCTCCCGACAAAAAAAGCAGCGATCTCGACTGGAAAACGATAGCCCACCTGGAGGGAACACTCGTTTTCCTCATGGGAACGCGCGCGCTCGAGGAGGTCGTCCAGCAGCTCCTCTCGAATGGAAAAGCCCCTGAAACCCCAGTGGCCCTCATAAGATGGGGAACACTCCCCGAGCAAGAAACGCTGACGGGTACTCTGCGAGATATCGTCGCAAAAGCGCAGCAGGCTGGGTTGGCGCCTCCCGTCGTCACAGTCGTTGGTCGAGTCGCCGATTTGCGGTCGGAAATTTGCTGGTATGAAAAAAAGCCCTTGTTCGGTTATCGGGCTGCCCTCACGCGTCCGCGTGACCAAAGTGAGGAGCTAGCCAGGGCGCTCCATGAGGCAGGAGCGGACGTGGTCATTACGCCAACGATTGCCGTCAAACCGCGGGCCCTGAGTGACGAAATTCGCACGGAGCTGTTGCGGTTGCATGCATATGACTGGGTCGTCTTCACCAGTGCCAACGGCGTCAAGATCTTCTTCGACTATCTTTGGAAACTGGGCAAGGATGCTCGCGCACTCTCAGAGTGCCGTCTGGCTGTCATCGGGGAAAAGACTGGGGAGACGCTCAAGGTTCACGGCCTGCGCCCTGACGCAGTTCCTAGTCGGTTTGTTCAGGAGGGACTTGGAGAAGTTATTCCTGTGCGGCCGAACGATCGCGTACTGATTCCCCGAGCAGCTGCAGCACGTGATGCCCTAGAACGCATGCTGGCTGACGCCGGAGCCGTCGTCAAAGTCCTGCCGATTTACGACACGCTGCCGGATCCCGAGGGAGTCAAAGCCCTGGTGGAGGGACTACGGGCTCAACGCATCAACCTCGTGACCTTTACGAGCGCTTCCACCGTTCAAAGTCTTATCGAGGGGCGGACGAAGGAAGAACTTCTCCAGCTTTTTGATGGAGTGATCATTGCTAGCATCGGCCCTCTCACCTCGGCTGCAATCAAGAGAGCAGGGCTTGAAGTGCACATCGAAGCGAAAGTTCACACTGCCGACCACCTCGCCCAGGCTATCGTGGATGCTTTGAAAGACCGGACACAGAAATTTGAGACTGTCCATCAAGGCAGTGATGTTGCCGGGGGTTGATGAGTGTGATGCGGCTCGCTTGGCAATTCGCAGAGGGCAAGTCGAGCTCAGCCAGTCGATGACTATCAAAACAAAAAGCTAACATGTTAGCGATGACAATTTTCGAAGGAGTAGTAAAGAACCGTGGGGTTAGGTGGAAGGCTTTTGGCGAGTATGCGGCGTGCCTTTGGCTAAGCATCGTCACCCCTGTTCTTGGGGGGCTCAGCCCGGAGCAACCCATCCCGACGGGGGCGCTGGGCTATCGTCCCAACAACGGCACAACTGTCACTGTGACGCCGCCTTACTTTACTTGGCCTCCCGTCGCGAAAGCTCACAGTTATGGGCTAGAAGTGCGGCGCCAAGATGATCCCAATTCCGCTCTTGTGTGCGCCCACACCAAGCACTGCATCTTCGTGCCGGAAATGATTCTACCTCCAGGGAATTATGAATGGCGATTTCGCGCAGTTTTCGATGAACAGGGGACCAGTGTTTCTGATTGGAGTCTTTCCCGGCAATTTGTTATCAGCTCCTCGGCGGCTGCATTCCCACGTCCGCCGCTGACCAAGTTCCTCGCTGCGATTCCCCAAAATCACCCGCGCCTGCTCGTCAAGCGTGGCGACATGACCCTTTTGCGCCGACATGCCAGGGAGCATCCCGAATGGCTGACGGCCCTTCAACAAGAAGCCGAGCGTCTGCTGCAAGAACCTCTCATGGAGGAGCCGCGCCCATGGAGTGGTGGGAAGTGGAATGCCGGAGAGTGGCTAAATTATTATCGCCAAATTGTTCGGGCAGCCCACGCCACAGAAACGCTTGCCTTTGCCTGGCTTGTGACGGGTGAGGCGCGGTATGCTGAGAGCGCCCGAAAGTGGCTCATGCGTTTCTCCCAATGGGATCCCGAAGGTACGACAAGCCTTCAGGTCAACGATGAACAAGCCATGCACATCATGTTTTCAGCGGCGCGTGCCTACACCTGGCTTTATGACCAACTGACGCCAGTGGAGCGCGAGCGAATCCGTGACATGCTTGCCAAGCGGGCCGATGCTGCTTATCGTCACCTCGCACAATCTCCCCAACCCTTTGAGCAATTCCCCTATGATAGCCACAGCGGCCGCCTCTGGCACTTTCTCGGTGAGGTAGCGCTTGTTCTCTACGGCGACATCCCCCAAGCCCCGGACTGGCTGGATTATTGTTTATCAATTTATTACGGTTGGTTTCCCATTTGGGGCGCCGAAGACGGGGGATGGGCCGAAGGCTTGCACTACTTTTGCACTTACCAGGAGTATGTCATCCCATGGATTTGGACTCTGGAGAAGGTCCTGCATGTTCGGGCGCTCAAACCGTTTTATCGGCGAGCAGGCGATTTTCTTTTGGCAGTGGCCCCACCAGGCGCTGCTGTGAGTGGGTTCGGTGACTTCTCCGAGAATCCACCCACCTCGCGTCGTGCCTGGGTGGCCGCGGCCCTTGCTGCTCTGGCTCAAAACTCTCAGTGGGAATGGTTCGCGCAGCAAGTCGGGCTTGGCCGCGGTGATATCTCACCTATGCGCTATCTTATTGCGACGGCGCAGCATCCGAAGGCCATGCCCCCAGGATCTTCACCTCGCCTTCGCGTCTTGAACAGTACGGGGCTTATGGCTTATCACTCGAATATCGCTCAGGCCGCGCAAAATGTTTCTTGGCTCTTACGGGCAGCTCCGTTGGGCAACCTGAGTCACAGCCATTGCGATCAGCTCGCCATTGTTGTGGGTGCTTACGGGGATCCACTCTTTGTCAATACGGGGTATCGCGATTACTACGGGAGTCCCTTTTGCCGCGACTGGTACTGGCACACGCGCTCCCACAACTCTGTGCTCATTGCCAATCAAGGTCAAGGGCGTGGGGCTGGCACGGGAGCCCGACTCCTCGCATGGCGCGAGGATAATGAAGGGGCATGGGCATGGGCCGATGCCACGCAAGCTTACGGCGCACTGGCCAAACGCGTGCATCGCGCTGTGGCGTACATGACGGACGAACAACTTCACCTTCTTATCGTTCTCGACGATATTGAAACAACCGCTGAAAACGTCAGCGTTTTGTGGCACACCCGCGTGGAGCCCACCTTACGTGAAAGCGCAGGTGTCTTTGACGTCCAGACGACGGCTGCACGCGTCCGAGCCTGCGTTTTGAGCCCACAAAATATTGAAGCGAAAAGTTCTGACCGCTATGATGTTCCCATTCCTCCGCAAATAGATCCTTTGGCGCCCCCGCGCCCTCAAGAGTACCACCTTACCTTTCGGCTTTCCCACTCGCCAGAAAGCGAAGAGTTCGGCCGCTATCAGTGTGTAACCTTTATCCAGATTTCCCCACGTAGCGTTGCTAATGTCCGTTTCCCAAGCCACTTACGCATTCTCAAATGGGGCACCGAGGTGGCCTTGCAGTGGCAGATTTGGAAAGATCAATCCCGCCCACTCTACTACGCACTCGTTTACGACACGAGCCGGGTAAACGTGCGCTTCTATACAGGATCGCAGGCACAGCAGCTTCGCCCTGAGAAGCCCTTGGAAGCGAGCGAAAAATGCGGGGCAACTTGTGGCTCGTTGCTGGCGAGTCGGTTGCGGAATGATGGAGCGATTGATCCGCGTGAATAGACCCGAACGCATGGGGTATTACGCGCTGGACCGAACTGTGTACATCACGCCATCGCTTAGTCATTTCAGCGCGCGATTTCGGTCTAGCGAAACACCATAACTTCGCGACGAGTTACTGATAGCTTGCTCGCGAGACGCTTTCCGGCTCCCTCACCGGACAGCGGCAATCAGACACACAGCGGACCTCCCCCAAGGCGGAGGTAGAAGATGAGGGCGACTTCGGCGTCAAAGGCGTTCAAACGAGCGCGGCTGACGAGTGATTGGCTGAGAATTACGGCCGTCTGTAAATAACTTTCCCGAAGGCGAGTAAGAATTGCGGCGCGTTTTTGCTGCTGAGGCAGCATGTTGCTCGTCGCCGCAGACAAGTTTCGGCGTTCGCTTCTTTATAAAGAAGCGCAACACCCGAAAGGGCAGTCGAGCGACCGCCACACGATTCATGGAGGATTATCATGGCAAAGGAAAAGTTCGAGCGTAAGAAGCCTCACGTAAACGTCGGTACGATCGGTCACATCGACCACGGAAAAACCACGCTGACGGCTGCCATCACGAAACGGCAGGCCGAGAAGGCGTTAGGCCAGTTTGTTCCCTTTGATCAGATCGACAAGGCCCCCGAAGAGCGTGCGCGTGGTATCACAATCGCCACGGCTCACGTTGAGTACGAGACGGATAAGCGTCACTACGCTCACGTCGACTGCCCCGGTCACGCTGATTACATCAAGAACATGATCACGGGTGCAGCGCAGATGGATGGCGCCATTCTCGTTGTGGCTGCCACCGATGGTCCCATGCCGCAGACCCGTGAGCACATCCTTCTGGCCCGCCAGGTCGGTGTGCCCTACATCGTCGTCTACCTCAACAAGTGCGACATGGTTGACGATCCTGAGCTACTCGACCTGGTTGAGCTCGAGGTGCGTGAGCTCCTGTCTAAGTACGAGTTCCCGGGCGATACGGTTCCGATCATCCGTGGTTCCGCTCTCCAGGCGCTCAATGGTGAAAACACCGAATATGGTGTTCAGTCGATCGACAAGCTGATGGAGGCTCTCGACACCTACATTCCTGAGCCGCAGCGTGAGGTCGACAAACCCTTCTTGATGCCCATTGAGGACGTCTTTTCGATCTCCGGCCGTGGTACAGTGGCCACAGGGCGTGTCGAGCGCGGTCGTGTGAAGGTCGGCGACAACGTCGAAATTGTCGGTCTGAGCGACGAGATCAAGAAGACGGTCGTCACCGGCGTTGAAATGTTCCGCAAGGTCCTCGACGAAGGTCTCGCTGGTGACAACGTTGGTCTCCTCCTGCGCGGAATCGAGCGCGACGAAATCGAGCGTGGTCAGGTCGTTGCCGCTCCTGGCTCGATCACACCTCACCGCAAATTCAAGGCCAGCGTCTACATTCTGACGAAAGAGGAAGGTGGCCGTCATACGCCGTTCTTCAAAGGCTATCGGCCTCAGTTCTACTTCCGTACGACCGACGTGACCGGTGTGGTCACGCTGCCTGAAGGCGTAGAGATGGTGATGCCCGGTGATAACGTGAACATCGAAGTTGAGCTCATTACACCCATCGCCATGGAGAAAGAGCTCCGCTTCGCTATCCGTGAGGGCGGCCGCACGGTCGGCGCTGGCGTCGTTACGGACATCATCGAGTAGCGATTTCAAAATTCCAAAAGCTTCAGTGGAGAGCCCAGGAGCCCCTGGGCTCTCCCTGGGTGGGTGAAAGACTGACCAATGGCTGGACAAAAGATTAGAATCAATCTTAAGGCGTTTGACCACCGTCTGCTCGATGCGAGCGTGCAAGAAATCGTTGAGCGAGTGAAGCAGACTGGCGCGAAGGTGGCGGGACCGATTCCTCTGCCGACCCGCATCCGCAAGTACACAGTCAACCGCTCGCCGCACGTCGACAAGAAAAGCCGCGAGCAGTTCGAGATGCGGATTCACAAGCGCGTGCTCGATATCATCAACCCAACGCAGCAGACGCTTGATGCCTTGACTCAGTTGGAGCTACCTTCGGGACTCCACGTTGATATTAAGCTAGCTTGATCACTTCGCTCCTGAGGCGAAATCGTTCAGGAAGCCCAGTGCCATACGGCCAAGGTCGGCAGAGCAGCCGGCAAAGCCGTAATCGCGGAGATAGCGAATTATGCCAATCGGACTACTTGGAAGAAAACTAGGGATGTCACAAATCTTCGACCACCACGGTCGGCTGGTTCCCGTGACATTCATCGAAGCGGGACCGTGTGTCGTCCTCGACAAAAAGACAGTGGACGAGGACGGGTACACAGCCGTTCAGCTGGGGTTTGGGCAGCGCAAGGAGAAAAACACGCCAAAACCCCTGCTCGGCCAATTCAAGAAAATTGGAGTCCCGCCCATGCGCTTCATCAAAGAGTTTCGTCTGGAAGACGCCAAGATCCTCGAATCGCTCCCTGATGTGGGCGGTGTGTTGAAGGTCGCGGACGTCTTCAAAGAGGGCGAGCACGTCGACGTTGTCGGGATTTCCAAAGGGCGTGGCTTTGCCTCGCCGATCAAGCGCTGGCATACGCACCGTGGCCCCGAAACCCACGGTTCCATGTATCATCGTAGGCCGGGATCCCAGGGCGCGTCGAGTTTCCCCTCCCACACTTGGAAGGGTAAGCATGCGGCGGGCCACATGGGCGCTGCACGCTGCACAGCTCTCAACTTGGTCATCATGAAGACGGATGAGGAGAAGAACCTTATCTTGGTCAAGGGCAGCGTGCCAGGCCACAACAATAGCTACGTGATTATTCGCAAGACCGTGCGCGCAAAGAAAGCCGAGCGGCAAATCCGCCTGCTCGCCACGAAAGAGGCTCGCTTGGCTGAAATGGCAGCGAAGGCCATCAATCCGCTGAAAGCCTCGAAAAAGGCGGCGGGGAGGTAAGAAACCATGGCCAGTCTAACCGTTGTCAACGTCAAAGGTGAACCGACAGGCGCACTCGAAGTACGCGACGATGTGTTCGCCATCGAACCGAACGTCAATTGTGTCCGGCAAGCCCTGATCGCCTACGAGGCCAATCAGCGCCAAGGAACCCACTCGACGAAGACGCGTGGGATGGTCAGCGGTGGGGGACGTAAACCCTGGCGCCAAAAGGGAACGGGTCGCGCTCGGCAAGGGTCCATCCGTGCTCCTCAATGGCGGGGCGGCGCGATCATCTTCGGCCCTCAACCGCGTGACTACAACCAGAAGGTCAATAAGAAGGTTAAGCGCACTGCCCTTTACTCGGCCTTGAGCGACCTACGAGCCAACGACCAAATTAAGGTTGTCGACACCCTCGCTGTCAGTGAGATCAAAACGAAGAACTTCCTTGCCATCCTCGAGGGCCTAGGCGTGGCAGATCAGAAGCGCGTTTTGGTCATGACTAGCGAGCCCGAAGAGAGAATCTTGTTGTCAGCGCGGAATTTGCCGAACGTGATCGTTGTGCCGGTCAACAACGTCAACATTTACCTCCTGCTGACGTGCGATACGATCGTCACAACCCCCGATGCCATTAAGAAGCTTGAGGAGGCCATCGCATGAAGAGCCCGTATGAAATCCTCATAAGGCCTGTCATCACGGAAAAGGCCACGCTCCTCACCGAGCGTAAGGATGGCCCCCAGTACGTCTTCAAAGTTCGCCTCGACGCTAACAAGCTCGAGATCAAGAAGGCCATCGAGCAGGTCTACAACGTTAAAGTGAAAGCCGTGAACACAGTCCGCGTCAAAGGCAAATCCAAGAGGCAAGGCCGCTTCGAGGGACGAACGTCGGACTGGAAAAAGGCGTATGTTACTCTGCAAGAAGGCTATAAGATCGAGGTCATCTAATGGGAATCAAGTCGTTCAAACCCATAACGCCTGGTCGCCGTCAGATGACGGTGTCCACGTTCGAAGAAATTACGAAGACCGAGCCGGAGTGGTCTCTCGTTGAGCCGCGGAAGAAGACCGGTGGTCGAAACAACCAGGGGCGTATTACCTCCCGCTGGATTGGTGGTGGCCACAAGCGGCTATATCGCATCATCGACTTTAAGCGCGATAAGGACAATATCCCGGCGAAGGTGGCCGCAATTGAGTATGATCCCAATCGCTCGGCTCGGATTGCTCTTCTTCATTATGCCGACGGCGAAAAGCGCTACATTCTCGCTCCGGTGGGCCTGAAGGTCGGCGACACCGTGATGAGCGGTGAGAATGCTGAAATCCAGGTGGGCAACGCGCTGCCACTGCGTGCAATCCCCGTGGGAACGACCATTCATGCCGTGGAGTTGCGCCCAAAGAAAGGGGCGCAGCTGGGGCGCGCAGCCGGTGCAGCCATTCAGCTGCTCGCAAAGGAAGGCAATTATTGCACGCTGCGTCTGCCCTCCGGCGAGGTTCGCTTGGTGCATCGCGAGTGCCGAGCGACGATTGGTCAGGTGGGAAATCTCGACCACGAGAACATTTCGATCGGGAAAGCCGGACGTTCTCGGTGGTTGGGCAAGCGCCCCGAAGTTCGCGGCGTTGCCATGAACCCTGTTGATCACCCCCTTGGTGGCGGTGAAGGAAAGACCTCAGGTGGTCGTCATCCTTGCTCGCCTTGGGGCTGGCTGACGAAGGGCAAGAAGACGCGTAACCCGCGCAAACCAAGTTGGAAATACATTATCAAGCGTAGAGGGCAAAAGTAATGCCTCGTAGCGTAAAAAAAGGTCCATTTGTCGAAGAGAAGTTGATGAAGCGCGTGGAGGCTGCTCAAAAGAGCGGCGATAAGCGTCCCATCAAAACCTGGAGCCGGGCTTCCACGATTGTGCCGGAGATGGTGGGACTGACAATCGCTGTCCACAACGGAAAGAACTTTGTGCCTGTCTTCATCACAGAGAACATGGTTGGGCACAAGCTCGGTGAGTTCGCCCCCACCCGTACGTTCAGGGCACATGGTGGTAAGACCGCTAAGGCGACCGGTCTGAAGAAGTGAGTGAGAGGATAAGGAGTTGCCTCATGGGCAAGCCAAAACGTGAAAAGAACTACGAATGCGTCAGCGAGGCGAAGTATCGCTATGCGGCCATGCCGGCTCGCAAAGCCCGCCTCGTTTGCGACCTCATTCGCGGGAAGAGGGTCAAGGAAGCACTCGATCTGTTGAGCCTCATCCATAAGCCTAGCGCGGCACCGGCAGTCATCAAGGTGCTCAAAAGCGCCCGCGCGAATGCTCAAAACAACAAGAAGGTTGAGGATCCGGACAACCTCATCATCTCTGAGGTGTTCGTGGATGGAGCGTTTATGCTCAAAAGATTCCGTGCGGCACCCATGGGGCGTGCTGTACGAGTTCGCAAACGGTTCTGTCACATTACAATCAGACTGAATTACGCATAAGTCAAAGAAGGTTCGGGAGCCGATGGGACAAAAGGTACACCCAATAGGATTTAGACTCGGGATCACAAAGAACTGGGAAGGTCGATGGTTCGCCCAGGGCAAAGAATACTGCGATCTCCTGCACGAAGACATTGCCATTCGCAAGGAGATCAAAAACCGGTTTTATCATGCCGGTATCGCCTGCGTCGACATTGAGCGAGCGGCGAATCGCGCCAAGATCACGATCCACACGGCGCGCCCGGGAATTATCATTGGCCGCAAGGGTGCAGAGATCGAGAAGTTCCGCGCCGAGCTCGAAAAGAAGACGGGCAAGCAGATCTCGATCAACATCGAAGAAGTCAAACGCCCGGACCTTAACGCCCAACTGGTGAGCGAAAACATCGCCAGCCAGCTGATGAGGCGTATTGGCTACCGCCGTGCGATGAAGAAGACCGTTCTGGCGTCGATCAAGGCCGGGGCCCAGGGAATCAAGATTCAGTGCAGTGGCCGTCTGGCTGGTGCTGAAATTGCCCGCTCGGAGTGGTACCGTGAAGGGCGGGTGCCGCTGCACACGCTTCGCGCGGATATCGACTATGGCTTTGCTGAGGCAAAGACGAAGTACGGTGTCATTGGCATCAAAGTTTGGATCTTCCTCAGGGAGGTCCTGGAAGAGAAGAAAACACCGTTGCTCGCGGAGAGCTCGAACACGTAAGAGCCAAGAGCCCAGCTCGTGCCAAACGTGAGGAGTCTCCGGAGCTGCGAAAGGGGTGTGGAGTATGAATTTGCGCGATGGTGAAAAGCCAATTGTCAGAATCCTCACGGCTGGCGACGAGCTCGCCCTCGAGGAAAAGATCAATGAGTACATCGCAGAGAACAGCGACAAGCGCTTGATTCACCTCGAGGTTGAGCAAGTCGAATACCACGCGAGGACAGGAAGTGTGGAGTTTGGGTTGATGGCGGTGGTTGTGATGGCCATGCCGTCGAATCCATGAAAGTTAAGGAAACGTTTGGAAGCGGCTATGAGGCCGCAGTGACGAGAAGAAAATAAGATAACTCGGACGCAGGACAATGCTACTACCAAAACGAGTCAAGCATCGCAAACAGCAGAAAGGCCGCCGGCGCGGCAAGGCCTACCGTGGGTGCGAGTTGCACTTTGGCAGCTTCGGGCTCCAGGCGCTCGAGGCAGGGTGGATCTCCAACCGCCAAATCGAGGCGGCTCGTGTGGCCATTTCGCGTCACGTCAAGCGCGGCGGAAAGCTCTGGATCAACATTTTCCCCGACAAGCCCATCACGAAGAAGCCTGCGGAAACCCGCATGGGTAAGGGAAAAGGTAACCCTGAGGGCTGGGTCGCCGTGGTGAAGCCTGGCCGAGTGATGTTCGAACTCGAAGGCGTTGCCAAAGACGTGGCGGAAGAGGCCATGAGGCTTGCGGCCCACAAACTGCCCATCAAGACCCGTTTCCTTGTTCGAGAGGAGGTCTAACAACAATGTTGAAAGCCAAAGAACTTCGCGCACTTCCGCTTGAGGAGCTCGAGGAGCGCCTCGCAAACCTCCTCAAACAGCATTACGAGCACCGAGTTCAGGCTACAATTAAGGAGCTCCAAAATACCGCTCTCCTGCGGCTGGAGCGTCATGATATTGCGCGCCTGAAAATGGTCATCGCCGAAAAGAAGCGTCAAGCTCAGGCGCAGCCCGCCTAAGGGTGACTAACGACAAGGGTGAAGCATAAGAGAGGAAACAATGGCAGCGAAGAAAAGCAATAAGGAACGTGGGTATCGCAAGGTCCGTGTTGGACGCGTTGTGGGCGAGAAGATGAACAAGACGGTGGTTGTGGCCATCGAGCGGTTCGTCATGCACCCGCTCTACAAGAAGTACATCCGCCGTACTTCGAAGATCTATGCTCACGACGAAAGGAACGATGCCCATGAGGGCGATCTCGTGCGCGTGATCGAAACGCGTCCATTGAGCAAGCTGAAGAGGTGGCGCGTTCAGGCTATCCTCGAGCGCGCTCGATAAGCCAACTAAGCGGTGCAACGCTAGGACGACGAGGCGGCTCGCACGGTGATGAGACTCGCCGGAGGCGAGCCGTGATCATGAGTTGAGGTGAAAAGCAATGATTCAGGAATATACGGTACTCGATGTGGCCGACAATACAGGGGCAAAAAAGATACGGTGCTTCAAAGTCCTGGGTGGCTCGAAGCGACGCTACGCACGAATTGGCGACGTCATCGTGGCAAGCGTGCGTGAGGCAACCCCCGACGCGACAGTGAAGAAGGGCAGTGTTGTGCGTGCAGTCGTCGTGCGCACAACCAAAGAGCTCGCTCGCGAGGACGGCTCCTATGTAAAGTTCGATTCCAATGCGGCCGTCATCATCAACAAACAGAATGAGCCAATCGGCACTCGTATCTTCGGCGCCGTTGGGCGAGAGCTCCGCAAAAAGAATTTTATGAAAATCATCTCGCTAGCGCCTGAGGTGATCTAAAGGGACGGAAACTATGTCGCTACGAATCAAGAAAAATGATCGCGTTGTTGTGATCGCAGGCAAGGACCGTGGTGCTGTGTCGCGAGTCCTCTACGTGATCCCAAAGAAAAACCGCGTGGTGGTTGAGAACGTCAACATGATCAAGCGTCACATGCGTACACGCGGTCCCAATCAGCCTGGCGGTATCATCCAGAGAGAAGCCCCCGTACACATCTCCAACATAATGCTTTACTGCGAGAAGTGCCAGAAGGGGGTTCGATTTGCTTCGCGAGTGACTCCCGAGGGAGCCAAGCAGCGAGTTTGCAAGAAATGCGGGGCGGTGCTCTAAGCGGCAGCGCCTCGAATGACCTCTGCGACGCACGACGCCGTCGCGAATCTCAGAGAGGGTGACAACCATGGCGGAAGCCAAACAGAAAAAAGCGAAAGCAACACAAGAGACGAAATCTTCGGAAGCTTCCGGCGCGCGTTCTGCCGCCGAGGAACTCAGCGCCGAAGAGCAGGCCATGCTCAAGGATTACGTGCCGACGCTCAAACGTAAATATCGCGAGGAAGTCGTTCCCGCGATGCTCAAGCGCTTCGGCTACAAGAATGTCATGCAGGTGCCGCGCATCGAGAAGGTTGTGGTCAACATGGGCGTGGGCGAAGCCTCCCGCGACGCCAAACTTCTGGAAGCTGCCATGAACGACCTGGCTCTGATCACAGGGCAGAAGCCAAAGCTTGCCCGTGCCAAGAAGTCGATCAGCGCCTTCAAGATTCGCACGGGTATGCCGGTGGGCTGCTTTGTGACCCTGCGCGGCAACCGCATGTATGAATTCATGGAGCGCCTCATCCGCATTTCGATTCCTCGTATCAGGGATTTCCGCGGATTGCCCACACGGAGTTTTGACGGGCGCGGCAATCATTCCATGGGAGTTCGTGAGCACACCATTTTCATGGAGCTCGACATCAACAAGGTCACGACGGTTCTCGGGATGAATATCACCACCGTCACCACTGCAAAAACGGACGAGGAAGCTCTTGAGCTCCTTCGCCTGATGGGTTTCCCATTCCGAACTAAGTAATCCGACTGAAAGGAAAAGGTGAGACGTAACAATGTCGACAGCAGCAAAAGAGTATAAGGCAAAGGTTCCGCCGAAGTTCTCGACCCGTAAGCGCAACCGCTGTCCGCTGTGTGGGCGTGCGCGTGCCTACATGCGGGATTTCAACATGTGCCGTATCTGCTTCCGGACCCTTGCCAGCCGCGGCCAGATTCCTGGCGTGCGCAAAAGCTCCTGGTAAGTCGGATAACGAGTTTCTGTACCGTGCTGAGGCGCGGTACGCGATTCAGCGGCAAGCGGCATCGCCGAACTACCGCTCATGGAGGATAGAAAAGAAGGACTATGCCCGTAACTGATCCTATTGCTGACATGCTCACCCGCATTCGCAACGCGAACATGGCGGGGCATGAAGAGGTTGAAGTTCCTTACTCCCGCGTCAAGTGGGAGATTGCCCGGATCCTTCGCGATGAGGGGTACATCAAGGGATTGACATGGAATCCCAAAGGGAAGAAAAAGCCCCCGATTCGCATTTTCTTGAAGTACGGGCCGAATAAGGAGCGAGTCATTCAGGGCCTGGAGAGAATTTCGAAACCCGGGATCCGCAAGTATGCCGGGGCACGCGAAATTCCCAAGACGCTTGGTGGCCTTGGCATTACTATCGTTTCCACGAGCCAGGGCATTCTGACCGACCGTGAATGCCGCCGTCGTAACATTGGCGGCGAAGTGCTTTGCGCTGTCTGGTGATAGTCGGTAGGCGAAAAGACTCGTCAAAACGTTTACTTAGAAAAAACGAAGTGCGGAAAGATTAGAACCATGAGCCGTATAGGAAAAATTCCGATTCCGATCCCGAAAGGCGCGGAAGTCAAAATCACCGCCAACGAGGTGTTCGTCAAAGGACCGAAAGGTCAGCTGACGTGGACACTTCCCACTCGTGTTTCGGCGGAGATTCGCGATGGTGCTGTCCACGTCACGCGCCATGGCGACGACCACCAAGCGAAAGCTTTTCATGGCCTGGCCCAGCGCCTCATTCGCAATATGGTGATCGGCGTGACCGAGGGCTTCAAAAAAGAGCTCGAAATCAACGGCGTAGGCTATCGTGCCTCCATGGAGGGCAAAAAGCTCGTGCTTCAGTTGGGGTACTCTCACCCCATCGAGTTCGAGTCTCCGGCAGGCGTCACGATCGAAGTCCCCAAGCCAACGACCATCATCGTGAGCGGTCACGACAAACAGCTTGTGGGCCAGGTGGCTGCTGATATTCGTGCGTTCCGTCCGCCCGAACCCTACAAGGGCAAAGGCATCAAGTACGTGGACGAGCGAATCCTGCGCAAAGTTGGAAAAGCTGGAGCCAAGTAATATTGCTCCGTTGTTAGCAACTGGGTTACCTATCGTCGGTGACCGAAAGGGTGAAAAGCTATGCTGATCAAACACAAATACGAGCTTCGCGAAAAACGGAAGAAGCGCATCCGTAAGAAAATTGCCGGAACTCCTGAGCGTCCGCGCCTGTGCGTCTACAAGAGCCTGCACCACCTCTACGCAGCTCTTGTGGATGATGCGCAGGGGCGAACGCTTGCCTCGGTGACAACCAACACCAAGGCGATGAAAGCTGAGGGGCGGAAATCGTTTGCGAATCAGACGTATGCGCGCATCCTTGGCAAAGCTATTGGCGAGAAGGCGCTTGCTGCAGGGATTCATAAAGTTGTCTTCGACCGCAGCGGCTATCCGTATCACGGAGTGGTGAAAGCTCTCGCTGAGGCAGCTCGGGAAGCCGGGTTGAAGTTCTAGGACAACGAACGATTCATAAGGTCAGATAAAAGGCAGGTTGGACGGTGAGCATGAATCAGGAAGCACCCGATAAAAACACGGAACAAGTGGGAGCAGAGTTGGAGGCACCAGCGGCCAGTGGCGCTGAAGGCAGCGCGGCCCAGACCGGCGAAACGCCAGGTGCGCAAGTGGTGCCTGAGCCTCCGGCCGAATCGCTCTACCGCATTTGGGCTAGCTCCAAGAAGCGAATTCGCCCTGAAGAGCTCTCATTGAAAGAAGAGCTCATCATGCTCAATCGCACGGCCAAAGTGGTCAAGGGTGGTAAGCGCTTCAGCTTTGCGGCCCTCGTCGTCGTGGGCGATGGGCAAGGGCACGTCGGTGCTGGGTTTGGCAAAGCGAATGAAGTTCCTGAAGCGATCGCCAAGGCCGTCGAGGACGCGAAGAAAAACCTTATTGAAGTGCCGCTGGTAGGGCGCACGATCCCTCATCCGATTATTGGCCACTTCGGTGCGGCACGAGTGATGCTTCGCCCCGCTGCTGAGGGTACAGGAATTATCGCGGGGCCGGCGGTGCGTGCGGTTCTCCAGCTGGCCGGCGTTGGGGACGTTCTCACGAAAGTCCTTGGTACCAACAACAAAATCAATGTTGTGCGAGCGACGATTGAAGCTCTTTGCTCGCTCATTAGTGCCGAGGAAATGGCTCGCAAACGCGGGAGAGAGCTTGAGCAAATCGTTGGCAAGAAGCTCGCCGTACGCCTTGCCCAGCAGAAAGTCGAAGCGATGCCCGCAGCGGCAGAAGTGGCCGCTCAGAGCTTTGAAGCGAAGGAGGCCCAGTAAGTCATCATGGCAGAGAAAATCAAAATCACTTGGGTCAAGAGCGGAATCAATCGCAAGCAGGTGCATCGTCGCACGCTACGAGCTTTGGGATTCACCCATCTGAACCAGACGAAAATTCACACCCTGACACCCCAGATTAAGGGGATGCTCGATCAAGTCGGTTATTTGTGCAAAGTGGAGAAGGTAGAAGAATGAAAATTCACGAGCTTAGAAAAGATCCTGGTCGACTCCAAAAGCGGAAGCGCCGTGGGCGCGGAGAGTCCTCCGGACTCGGCAAATCGAGCGGACACGGAACGAAAGGTTCGCAGGCGCGGAGTGGCCGTGGAAAAGGCTACGGCGGCGCTTTCGAAGGAGGCCAGATGCCTCTGATCCGCCGCATCCCGAAACGTGGGTTCACAAACCCCTTCCGCGTAGAGTACGAGGTTGTGAACGTCAGTGCCTTGAATTGTTTCGAGGATGGGGCCGTTGTTGATCTCGACGCTCTGAAGAAAGCGGCAAAGGTTCGCAACAAAGCCGAACGCGTGAAAGTTCTCGGCAAAGGTGAACTCACGAAGAAGTTGACAGTGAAGGCTACCGCTTTCTCAAAAAGTGCGATCGACAAGATCCAGGCAGCGGGCGGTGTGGCTGAAGTTGTCCCAGCCGCCTAGCAGAGGCCAACTTGCGGAGAGCTTCTCCGTGTCGAAGGGACTAATTCTTGAACAAAGGCGACGACAGTGATCGGTAGCATAGGTGCCCTGGGGAATATCTGGAAGATTCCCGATCTGAAGAAGAAGGTTCTCTATACCCTTCTCATTTTGGTGGTCTATCGAATTGGTGCGCATGTGCCTACGCCATTTATTGACCGGCGTGCACTCAGCGAGTACATCGGACGCATGGCCCAGCAAGGCGGCGGCTTGTTCCAGGTCGTCGACCTGTTCGGTGGCTACGCTTTCCGCAACATGAGCATTTTTGCTTTGGGCATCATGCCCTACATCAGCATGTCCATCATCCTCCAGCTCATGGCGGTGGTTTTTCCGCGCCTCCAGAAGATCCAACAGGAAGGCGTCCTGGGCCAACGCAAAATCAATCGGTGGACGCGAATCGGCACTATTTTCCTGACCGCTTTTCAGTCGTTCGGCCTTGCGATCTACCTTTATAAAGAGGGCCTCACCTACATGCGAGGTAGCTATGCCGGCCTCTTCTTTGTGACGACGGTCATCGCGATGACCACAGGCACCGCTTTTATCATGTGGCTCGGCGAGCGCATTAGCGATAAGGGAATTGGAAACGGAATTTCCATCATTATCGCGGCCGGCATCATTGCACATTATCCAACGGATGTTGCAACCCTGTGGGCGCAAATTGCGAGTGGCTCCGTGCCACCGATCTGGGCTCCCGTTGTCGCGGTCCTCTGCATTGTCTCGACGATGGCGATCATCCTTGTTCAAGAAGGAACACGCCGCATCCCCATTCAACATGCCAAGAAAGTCGTGGGCCGGCGCGTACTTGCTGGGGGCACGAACTACCTTCCCCTGAAGGTCAATACGGCGGGCGTCATCCCTGTTATTTTTGCCTCGGCGATCCTGACCTTTCCCGCCACGGTTGCCAGCTACATTGGTGGGAATCAGCGTGGGGGAATGCTTGGTGACCTTTTCAGCCAGTATTCCAGCTATAATCTCTACATTCTCTTCCAACGCTGGTTTGGTTTGGAGCAGGGAGGAATCTTTCTTTTGCTGAAGAGCTTCAACCTTTACATTGTTCTCTTCACCCTGCTCACCGGGTTCTTCTGCTACTTCTACACGGCTGTCGTTTTCAACCCAGACGACATCGCCAACAACCTAAAGAAATCGGGCGCTTTCATTCCAGGAAAGCGGCCAGGCAAGCCGACCGCAGAGTACATTGACTACATTCTGACTCGAATTACGGCCGGTGGAGCGGTTTTCCTTTGTGCAATCGCTGTGACCCCACTGGTCCTAGAAACCTCCTTCCGGATGCCCTATCAGGCAGCATCGTTCATTGGCGGCACGGGACTCATCATTGTGATTGGTGTGACTCTTGATACGTTGAAACAGATCGAATCGCAGCTGCTCATGCGTCACTATGATGGATTTGCGCTCCGTCGCACGGCATCCGTGGCGCGATGGCGGTAAGTGAGACTTTCGTTGCGAACAGGTCAGAGAGCTGTGAGTGGCTAAGGGACGGCTCATGCCCGCATCATGCGGCATGAGCCGCTTGATTTTTGATGGCGCGAGCTGATGGGCTCACTTCAGAAGCACCCTGAGGATGACCAGCGTCATGAACGTCAAATCGCGAATTGAGATCAAGTCGCCGCGCGAAATTGAAAAAATGCGCGCAGCTGGCAAGCTTCTCCGCGCGGTGTTCGTCGAGCTTGAAAAGCATGTTCAGCCTGGAGTCACCACGGGCGAGCTCGACCAAATTGCGCGACGCATGATAGAAGAGAGTGGCGCAATTCCCGCTTTCTTGGGCTATCAGGGGTTCCCTGCGACGATCTGTACCTCCGTCAATGAGGAGATTGTTCACGGGATTCCTGGAAAACGCGTCTTGCGCGAGGGCGATATTGTCGCCATCGACTGCGGGCTCGTGCTCGAAGGCTTTTATGCGGACTCCGCTTACACTTATCCAGTGGGAGAAATCTCTCCGCTTGCCCAGAAGCTCATTGAGGTGACGCGAGAATCGCTTGAGGCGGGCATCGAACAAATGCGCCCGGATAATCGACTTGGCACCCTCTCCGCCGCTATTCAAAAGGTGATCGAGGACGCCGGATTCAGTGTCGTCCGTGAATACACTGGTCACGGAATCGGCCGTTCTCTCCATGAACCTCCTCAGGTGCTCAATTTTGGCGTCCCCGGGACAGGCCTGCGTTTGCGTCCGGGCATGGTCTTTGCTATCGAGCCGATGGTGAACGTTGGCACATGGAAAACAAAGGTTCTTCGGGATGATTGGACCGTGGTCACGGCCGACGGCACACTGAGCGCCCATTTCGAACACACCGTGGCAGTGACCGAAAATGGGCCCTACGTACTGACTGCATGAAAATGCTCGCCGGAGCTGCCTTCAAGAAGATCCTGCAATTGCTCGTAATATAATAATAAGTTAACGCAAATGATGCTGGAGACAGCGCCCTTCGTTGCTGTATTTGGGGGGGTGACCATGCGTCTCGTCACAACGCAAGGAATCATGGAGTTGCGGAATTTCATCTGGGGGGCGTTTTTCCGCGTCAAAGGTCGGCCGGCTCACACTTTGAATTTCGCTTGCATGAACGGCGTGATTCCATCGCCCAAGTTATTGACAGCTCGTCGCTGTACTCGCCCATGCGCCGAGAACGAGAGTCATGAGTTGAGCTTTTGTTCTGCGCCGGCTGGGCACAGCAACCCCGAAAAGCATCTCAATTGAGGTGAAAGTGACAGAATGAAGATTCTTGTCTTACACCAGCATTTTTACCCAGAGACAGTTGGGACCTCGACCCGCGCCGTGGAAATTGTCGAGTATCTTGTCAAACAAGGGCATGACGTTACTGTCGTTGCTGGGATTCCCAGCCATCCCTCCACCATGCGCAGTGGCGAAGTCTCCCGCAAGCAGCCAGCGTTTGAGAACTTCCGCGGGGCCAAGCTTTATCGCGTTTGGACGTATGGCTCAAACAAGCCGGATACATTCGCGCGTCGCATGCTGGCTTACTCGTCATTCATGATTATTGGGTTTCTCAAGGCACTTTTTCTCCGTGAGCGGTTTGACGTCTTGGTTGCCATAAGCCCCTTGCCCAACGGCATTGCGGGCTTGGGGCTCAGCTTTTTGCGAGGCTGGCCTCTCATGTTCGACGTTTGTGATATCTGGCCTGATTGCGCTATTGCGGTGGGCATGCTTCGTCATCCAATCCTTATCGCCTTGGCAAAGTGGGCGGAGAAGCGTGTCTACGACCGCTCGCGCCGGATTGGTGTGGTAACCCGCGGGTTTATCGAAAACATTGCAGCCAAAGGGGTTCCTCGCGAAAAGATCAGCCTTTTGCCAGATTGGGTAGACCCTGACACTTACGACTCATCAAAAGTTGACCGCGATGCTATTCGACGAGAATATGGCCTGGATGGGCGCTATGTTGTCTCGTTCCTCGGAAATTTCGGGTTGCTCATGGGGCTTGAGACGATCCTTGAGACGGCGCGAATTGTTCGCGACACCGACCCTGAGGTGCTCTTCCTTTTCGTGGGAAAGGGCGTTGCCCAGCCAATGATGGAGGAGAAGATCGCTGAGTGGAATCTCACCAACGTGCGTATGATTCCCTACCAGCCCAGGCATAAAGTCCCTGGACTCCTTGCAGCGTCGGACGCTCTCATTGTCACCTACATGAAAAACGACATCACACTTATCACGGTTCCCTCAAAGATTTACGAATACATGTCGAGTGCGCGTCCGATCGTTGCCGGAGTTGCTGGTGTCATCGAGCAGATTCTCACGGACGCCGGCTGTGGCCTTGTGAGCCGGACGCGCGATCCCCAAGAGCTCGCGCGCCACATCTCCTACCTCAAAGCCCATCCTGAGGAGGGAGTGCAAATGGGCCAGCGCGGTCGCCAATATGCCATCGAGCATTTCTCGTTCGAAAAGGTCGCCCGAGACTACGAGAGAACTGTTGCAGAGACCGCCGGCATCGGTGGGTAAGCGAGGCATGGACGTAGCATGGTACTCGATCGCCATGACATGACCGGCAACAGTGACGTCGCTGTCTCTCCACGGCTCTCTGTCATTGTCGTCAACCACAACACGAAAGAGGTTCTCCGTGCGTGCCTGCAGTCTCTGCAAGCGGCAGCTGCGAGCGGCCACGTCGAAGTGATTGTGGTCGACAACGGTTCGTCAGACGATAGCTGCCCCATGGTCGCCAACGACTTCCCCTGGGTGCGCCTCATCGCCCTTCCAGATAATCGTGGGTTTGCTGTCGCCAACAACATCGGGATGCGTGCTGCTCGCGGGCGCTTTTTCCTCGCACTCAACAGCGACACAGAAGTGCTCGACGATGCGCTGCGGCGCATCGCTGATTTCATGGAGGCCAATGCCGATGTGGGGGCTCTGGGGCCACGTCTTTTGAACTCCGACGGGACGCTCCAGTACTCCTGCCGCAGATTTCCCAGCTTCCGAACAGCCCTTTTCCATCGTTACTCCCTCATGACGAGGCTTTTTCCGCGCAACCGCTTCTCGCAGCAGTATCTCATGACTGACGTTGGTCATGACCACACCATGGATGTGGACTGGGTAAGCGGTGCCGCGCTTGTGGTGCGGCGTGAGGTTTTTGACCAAACAGGCGGGTTCGATGAAGGCTTCTTCATGTATGCTGAAGACGTCGATTGGTGCTACCGGATCAAACAGGCGGGATGGCGTGTTGTCTATTTCCCGGAAGCTCAAATCCTTCACCATATCGGCAAGTCGACTCGCCTTGTGCCCTATGCGATGATTTACGAACGTCACCGCAGTATGTGGCGTTTCTACAAAAAGCATTACAGTCGCGGAATCATGCTCGTGGATGTTGCGACCTTGAGCGGCATTGCTCTACGGTGTGCCATGTTGATGGCGCGCACGTGGATACTTCGTCACTTTGGGAGGAAAAGAGAAGCATGACATCCCATTGGCTTCTGAGCTTCCTCGTGGGCCTATGTGCTCTGGTCGTGGGAACTTTTGCTGGCTATCTTGCGTGGCGTCGCGCGCTTCAATTCCATCTTGTTGGCAAAAGTTCGGTTTTAGCGTGCGTGCCCCTTTTCTCTGGGCTTCTTGGTGGAGGGGCGGCAATCGTGATGTTTTTGCCTTATCTCTTGGTGCCTCACGACCGTTTCTACTCGGCCGCTGACGTGGTTCGTGTGCTGGGAGCTGTGGGCTTGGGCTCTGCACTGCTTTTCGCCTACTACTTTGTGCCGCGGCTCTTGGCAATCGAGCACTCTCCCTTGCTGCGAGGCGGAGTTCACTTGCTCTTCGAATTCTTGGCCTGCCTGATTGTGACCCTCGCGGGCATCCGTTTCAACGTCTGGAGTCCCATCCCAGCCACAGAGATTGCACTCGGTAATTGGGCCTGGCCCGCAACGATTCTCTGGATGCTCTTGGCCATGAATGTCGTCAAACTGCTTGATGGGTTGGAAGGTGCAGCTTCGGTGGTGTTGCTCGTTGGAGCCATTGCTGTCTTTTACACCACTCTCGGCACGGACGAACATTTCCTCAACGCCTTTGCGGCTGCTGTCGCGGGAGCCTCACTCGCCTCGCTTCGGTTGACAGCTTACCCGGCTCGCCTTTCCCTTCGGGGAGCGGGAAGCTCAGTGGCGGGTTTCCTCTTTGCGGTGCTGACAGTCCTTGCGCGGCAAAAGACGATCGCTGCCCTTCTGTTCATCTTTCCTCTTGGCTTGGTGGTCGTGCTTATCGCAACTGCTGCGCTTGGTTTGCTCGAACGCATCTTTTTCCCAGACACGGGTGAAGAATGAGTGATCAGAAAACCTCCATGCCCCCTCTCGTTCTTGTCTCAGCGTCGCCACGGCGTCGAGCCCTGCTTGAGCGCCTGGGGTTCGATGTGACGGTTGCACCGGCGCATATTGATGAGGAATCGATTCCTCACTCCTCGCCGCGCGAGCTCGCTTTGAAGGCGGCTTACTCCAAGCTGCATGTGCGTGCCAGTGAATTCCCGAATGCGATCCTTGTTGCGTCGGACACCGTCGTCGCTCTCGATGGCAAGGTCTACGGCAAGCCTCGAGATGCCGCTCATGCTGCATCCATGTTGCGCGCGTTGAGCGGCAAGCGCCATAGCGTCATCTCAGGTTTGGCTGTCAAAGCCACTCCTAGTTCAGTGTTGCTTGATGCCGTCGAAACATTGGTGACCTTTCGCTCGCTCTCGGACGAGGAGATTGCTGAGTACGTTGCCACTGACGAGCCTTATGACAAAGCGGGAGCCTATGCGATCCAAGGCAAGGCTGGAGAATTTGTCACGACCGTGGAGGGTGACTACTGGAATGTCGTCGGACTGCCTGTTGGGCGCTTACTTGATCTCCTTGGCGAATTCATGGATGTGCAGCACGCGCGACAAATTCTGAGCACGCTCAAGGAAGGCGAGATTTGAGGGCGGCACACGGCAAAAATTGGAAAACGTGGACCACTCTCCACGGTGTGATGTTCTGTGCGGCAGCGCTTTTTGCTCGCGTTCAAGCCGACGTTTCCTCATGTCCTCATTCTCTTATGGCCCAGTGGGCGTTCCCACTTCTCGCAAGTTGGCTAGAGAGTATTTCGCAGGGCAGTTCGCGGATCTTGTTATGGAATTGGCAATTTGGCCCGGGCGTCCCGCTGCCCGCCCTCTCGTTCGCCGGTCAGGTGCTGTACCATCCGGTGGTGGTCCTCATGGCGCTGGTGCACGCCTCGCCGCGGGCATGCCTCCTCGCTCTCGCTGCCAGCCATTTCTACGTAGCCGCTCTAGGCACCTACCTTGTCGCGCGCAGGCGCGCGTTGCCGCGCATTGCTGCTCTTCTCGCAGCTCTCCTCTATGCCGGTATAGCCCAAGCCCAGGGGCTCATGTTGGCCTTTGGCGTTGGTGTCGCCACGATCGCTTGTCTTTTCCCATGGAGTTGCCTTGCCTTGGGACCGATTGTCTCGCGGCAGGGGGCGAATCTCGGGCTCTGGCTCCTTGCTGTTGCCGTGGGAGCGGTAGGCGGACTCGTGGCCGGACCGGCGGGATTCCTTGTTCTTGTGGCGTTGACCCTGGCTCACAACGTCTCACTCGATTCTATCCAACAAGTGAGGGGGCAGTGGTGGGGTGGGATCTCTCTGCTACTCGTTTCCCTCGGTCTTGCTGGAGTGGTCATTCTCCCGCAGCTTGAGTTTTTGGCGCTTTCGAGCGCCGTGGCCAATCCGTCAGTCCCTCGGCCGCGCCTGCTTCCTCTTGGGCTCGTGCTTCCGATGCTGGATTATTCGCGTGCGAACGTCTTTGTGCCCTACCTCTCTCTTTTTCTCCTTCTGGTTGTGGCGATTGGGTTCCGAAAGAGAACGCCACTTCGAAGGATATTGGACTTCGTTTTCCGCTTCGTCTTCGCTGGGGGCGCGGCGCTCCTGATCTGGTGGGGTGTTGAACGAATCCCGCTCGGGCGAGCCGCCGCCCAGGCCCTCGGCCTCGGGCTTGTGTTCACCAGTATTTCAGTCAGCCTTGTGGCTGCCGGCGAACTCTACAATCTGCTGCGCTCAGGTCGGCGCTCATTGCTATTTGTTGCTGCATTCTTGCTATCATGCTCCGTCTTTATGGCTTTGGTCGCAGTTACGACGCGCGTTGTCATGAGATCCCCTGCTTCGGTGAAAAACCAGTCGCGAGTGACCATAACGGGCGCCAAGCTGGGTGCGCCACAGCAAGACCCTAAGCTGAGCAAATCCGAACAGCCTCTAGCGGGCTCGGGCCCAGTTTCTCTGATGATGCGTCAGGCGATTCTTCTGGCGCTGCTGAGCGGGGTGCTCTTTGCGGGGCGGTCGGTATTGTCGCTTCGACAAGCCTTTGTTGCCAGCCTCGCTTTGGCAGTTCTTGATTTGCGGTTTGCCGCATCTTTGCCCGCCCAACGCCCTGTTGCCCCGATTCCCGATTCGCTCGTCGCGGATCCCAAGAATGAGCCCCATGAACGAGTGCTTTGGCTGGTGGCGGATCCATCTCCGAGATCGGCCCTGCTCTGCGAGCATCGGTTGGGAGTCTTCAATCACTTTCCTGAGCGTCTTCCCTTCGGATTTGCTCGCGCCGTCAATGCCCATCCCGTCTTGAATCCGCAGGCATCGCGAAGGCTTTCCCCGGCCTCCCAGTGGCTTTATCTCTCAGCGAGCGGTGTGCGATGGGTAATTGCTGATGATGCCACGTTGAGACCGTTGCCTGCGGGGGGAGCCTACCTTCAGTCCGGGCACTATCGTCTCTACTCGTTAGGTACCTCACCCCGTCGTATCCAGACGTGGCAACGAGCGTCGCGCATTCTCAATCCTCACCAGGGGGTCGCGCTGACGCTAGCCCGCGAATGGTCAGGAGATGAGATCTACGTCGAGGGGCCATCCGCAGAGATTTTGCCGAAGCTTCCGCGTGGGGGTGCTCTCGGGTCAGCCCGGATCGAGTGGGACATCGGTAATGATTTAGCGATTTCTTATTCAG
>FWWL01001578.1_pt1 | contig 52238 bp, 44 predicted proteins | sample 2228331 | NCBI WGS metagenome assembly FWWL01 (sample SAMEA103939775, study PRJEB20133) | metagenome | reverse complement strand
GACGGCCTTGACCACGTTCGGCCCGGTCACAAACATATAGCTTGTGTTCTTGACCATGATGATGAAGTCGGTCAGGGCCGGCGAGTAAACGGCACCCCCGGCGCACGGGCCCATGATCGCCGATATCTGGGGCACAACCCCCGACGCCAGGACGTTGCGCAGAAAGATCTCGGCGTAGCCGGCCAGGCTGGCAACCCCCTCCTGGATCCTGGCCCCGCCCGAATCGTTCAGGCCGATGACCGGGGCCCCGTTTTTCATCGCCAGGTCCATGATGTTGCAGATCTTCTGGGCGTGGGTTTCGGAGAGGGATCCGCCGAAGACGGTGAAATCCTGGGCAAACACGTAGACGAGCCGGCCGTCAATGCGGCCGTAGCCGGTGACGACCCCGTCGCCCAGGTACTTTTCTTTGTCGAGGCCGAAATCGGTCGCCCGGTGGACGACGAACATCCCCAGCTCTTCGAATGTTCCGTCGTCCAGGAGCAGCTCAATCCGCTCCCGGGCGGTGAGCTTGCCCCGGGCGTGCTGCTGTTCGATTCGCTTGGGGCCGCCGCCCAGCTTGGCCTGCTCCCGCAGGCGCCGGAGCTCCGCAATTTTGTCGGCAACGCCCCCGGCGATTTTCAGGTCCGGCAGACCCCCGGAAGGCATCTCGGTCATGGTCTATTTTCCTGCTGAAAATCACGCTTCCCGACAATTATATCAGCCGGTCAGCGCAGCTCACCGACCAGGTTGAGCCGGTCGTCGACCCGCACCACGGCCCGCGGGCCCAGCACGGCCGTCGATTCCCGCTCCTCGATTATCGCCGGGCCCTCAATAACCGTCCCCGGACTCAGGGCATACCGGTCGTAAACGGGCGTCGGCCGGAAATCGCCGTACTCGGCAAAGTACGCCGGTCGGAAACCCTTCAGGGCATCCTCCACCCGACCCGGCCGCTGGCCCGCCCGCCGGGGGGCAATGGCCGGTCGCGGTCCCGAAACCCGCACCCGCCAGCTAATGGCCTCCACCGGGACCTCAGGCCCGGGCCGGTGGTAGAGCCGCCGGTACTCGGCCACAAACCGGCGCAGAATTTCCCCAACCTGGTCCTCACCAAGCGGGCCATCAGGGAGCAGCACATTCACCTCGTGGCCCTGGCCGGAATAGCGCAGGTCAGCCGTGCGGGTCACCGCGACCGCCCCGGCCGGGACCCCGGCCCGCCCGAGCAGGGCCCGACCCTCGGCCTCCATTTCGGCCAGGAGGCGATTGACCACGGCCCAGTCCAGGCTGTCGAGCCGGCCGTAATGGCTCCGGACAAAGTCGAAGGCCAGGGGCGCCACCAGCAGGCCGAGGGCCGATGTGGCCCCGGCGCCGGGCGGGCAGATAAATTGCTTAAGCCCAAGTTTCTGGGCGAGGCGGTAAACGTGGACCGGGCCCGCCCCGCCGAAGGCAAACAGAGGAAATTGTCGAATGTCCTTGCCCCGCTCGATCGCGTGGACCCGGGCGGCAGCGGCCATGTTCTCGGTGACGACCTCATGGATGCCCCAGGCGGCCTCAACCGGCGACAGGCCAAGCTGTTCGGCCAGCCGACCGACCGCGAGCTCGGCGGCGGCCCGGTCGAGCCGCATCCGGCCGCCCAGAAAGTAGTTTGGGTCCAGGTAGCCCAGGATCAGGTCGGCGTCGGTGACGGTCGGCTCCGTTCCGCCCCGGCCGTAGCAGGCCGGCCCTGGCTCGGCCCCGGCCGACTCCGGCCCAACCTTGAGGAGGCCCAGGGCGTCGACCCGGGCGATGGATCCGCCCCCGGCCCCGATCTCAATCAGCTCAATGACGGTGACCTTGATGGGCAGGCCGCTCCCCTTCTTGAACCGGTAGGCCCGGGCCACCTCGATTTCCGGGGACGTCAGGGGCTGACCGTCCTCGATCAGGCACGCCTTGGCGGTGGTTCCGCCCATGTCGAAGGCCAGCACATTGCGAAATCCGGCCTCGGCGGCCAGGAACGCCGCGGCCAGGGCCCCGGCCGCCGGCCCCGACTCGACCAGCCGGATCGGGAACTGCCGGGCGGTTTCGACGGTGGCGACGCCCCCGCCGGAAAGCATAATCAAGACCTCGCACCCGAAGCCCAGCTCCCGAACCCGCCCGACCAGGGTCGCCAGGTACCGGTCGACGAGGGGCCGGACGTACACGTTGGCCACCGTCGTTGAAAACCGGTCGTATTCCCGGATCTCCGGCGCCACCTCGGAAGAGAGGGAGACCCAAAGGTCGGGAGCCTCGGCGGCGATGAGTTCGGCCGCCCGGCGCTCGTGGGCGGGGTTGGCGTAACTGTGAAGAAAGCAGACGGCGACGGCCTGGACGCCGGCCGCAACGAGCCGGCGGGTCGCCGCCCGCACGCCGTCCTCGTCGAGCGGGATAAGGACCGAGCCGTCGTCCAGGATGCGCTCCCGAACCCCGAGCCGGAGGTGGCGGGGAACCAGCGGTTTCGGAAGCTCAATGAAGATGTCGTACATGTCGTAGCGGTGCTCCCGGCCGATTTCGAGAACGTCCCGGAAGCCCTCGGTCGTGATCAGGCCGGTCGGGGCGCCCTTGCGCTCGATGATGGCGTTGGTGACGAGGGTTGTGCCATGGATCAGGCGGTCAACCTGCTCCGGTTTAAGGTTCGTCTCCGCCAGCAGCTCCCGCAAACCGGCGGCCACGGCCGCCTCGGGGGCGGCCGGGGTGGTGAGGGTCTTCGCAACCTGCCACTCGCCGGCCGAGTCGTCCAGAAGAACCAGGTCGGTAAACGTCCCGCCGATGTCGACGCCGATGCGGTACATTTCGCTTGCTCCAGCCGCAGGCTTGTGAAGTTCGGAGCGATCATAGCTTACCGCCCCGGCCGACTGCAACCGGCAGCTCGGTCAGCCGGCCTTACGTTCGGATTCTGTCGCACAATCTTTCGGGGCTGTGCTAAACTGGAGTCGGCGGCCCCGGTAGTTGATACGGCATGTGGGATGAGCGCTCGTTAACCAACCTTGAATTTCCGAAGGTCCGGGAACAGCTTGCGGCCCACACCGCGTTCGCGCCGGCCCGGGAGCTTGCCCTCAACCTGCTGCCGTCTGCCGAGTTCGGGCAGGTTGAGGCGGCGCTGGAGCTGACCCGGGAGGCGATGCGGCTCCTCGACAGCAGGCCCGGTCTCGACCTCGGGGAGGCGGTGGACATTCGGCCGACCATTGACCGGGCCGAGCGGGGCGGCGTGCTTGACCCGGCGGCCCTGCTCAGTATTGCCCGGACCCTGGTGGCGTGTCGCCGGGTCCGGGAGGAGCTGGCGGGGCGGGCCGGGGCCTTTCCGCGCCTCTGGGCCATCGCCGCCGGTCTCCACCGGCTTGAGAGCCTCCAGCGGGAGGTCGAGCAGGCCATCGGCCCGCAGGGGGAGGTCCGGGACGAGGCCAGTCCGGTCTTGGCCCGGGTTCGGGCCGCCCGGCGCGAGGTCCAGGAGCAGGTCACCCGGACCCTGCAGGGGCTCATTGACTCGCCCCTTGGCCGCCAGGTGGTTCAGGAGCCGGTCATCACGGTCCGAAACGGACGGTTTGTCATCCCGGTTCGGGCCGACCAGCGGGGCGCCATTGCCGGCCTGATCCAGGACGTCTCGGCCCGGGGGGCGACGGTTTTCCTGGAGCCCCTGGCGGTCGTTGAGCTGAACAACCTTTACCGCGAGCTCGGCCTGGAAGAGGAGCGGGAGGTTCAGCGGGTTCTCCGGCGGCTCTCCGGCCGGGTCGCCCGGCTGGCTGGCGCCCTCCGGGAGAACGTTGCCCGGCTGGCCGAAATTGACCTCGCCCTGGCAAAGGCCCGCTATGCCCGCGCCCTCCGGGCCACGGTGCCGACCCTGGTTCGGTGGGAGGAGGCCCGGCCCGGCTCGGACCTTCCGGCGCCCCGTCCTTACCTGAAGCTCGTTGGTGCCCGCCACCCCCTTCTCACCGGCCGGGTCGTACCCATCGACATCTGGCTCGGGGGCCAGTTCATCGCCCTGGTCATAACCGGCCCGAACACCGGCGGCAAAACGGTGACGCTAAAGACCGTCGGTCTGCTTGCCCTTATGGCCCAGGCGGGGCTGGCCATTCCGGCCGAGGTCGGCTCGTATCTGCCCGTTTTTGACGGCATTTACGCCGATATTGGGGACGAGCAGAGCATCGAGCAGTCCCTTTCGACATTCAGCTCCCATTTAACAAACATCGTCGGCTTTTTAAATCGGGCCACGGACCGGTCCCTGGTCCTGCTGGATGAACTTGGGGCGGGTACCGACCCGACGGAAGGGGCGGCCCTGGCCCGGGCCATCCTGGACCACCTGGTTCGCCGCCGGGTCTCGACCATTGTCACCTCCCATTCCCACAGCCTCAAGGTCTACGCCCAGGTCACCCCCGGGGTAGAGAATGCCAGCGTCGAATTCGACCCCGAGACCCTGGCCCCAACGTACCGGCTGGTCATCGGCATCCCGGGCCGGAGCAACGCCTTTGCCGTTGCCGCCCGGCTGGGCCTTGACCCGGCGGTCCTCGAGGAGGCCAAAAAGCACCTTACCGAAGGCGAGGTCGAAACGGACCGCCTGCTGGGGGCGTTGCAGGCCGAGAAGCGTCAGCTTGAGCAGCTTCGCCGGCGACTCGAAGCCGAGCTGGAAAGCCTGCGGGCCCATGAGGCTGCGCTGGCGGCCGAGCGGCGGGCGCTGGAGGCGGCCCGGGCCGAGGTGCTGGCAGAGGTCCGGCGCCAGGCCGAGGCCGAGGTGGAGCGTCTGCTGGCGGAAACGGTTCCGGTTGCGGCGGACCCGGCGGAGCGCCGGCGGCGGCTGCAGGAGGTCAGGCGCCGGCTTCGGGAGGTCGGGCGGTCCGGTCGGCCCCCGGCGGACCAGCTGAGCCCGGGGGACGCGGTACGGGTGCCCGGATTTTTCCAGGTGGGCCGGATTGTTGAGCTGGATGAGGAGGACGCGGTGGTGGCGCTGGGGCCGCTTCGGGTTCAGGTGCCCCGGTCCCGACTTGTTCCGGCCGAACCGGACGCGAAACGGGAGCCTCCGGTCGAGCTGGTGGCGCCCCCCCGGACCCCGCCCCCCGCCGAATTCCACCTGCGGGGCCTGACCGTGGATGAGGCCCTGCACCGGCTCGAAGCCTATCTGGACCACGCCTACCTGGCGGGCCTCAGCCTGGTCCGCATCGTTCACGGCCGGGGCACCGGGACCCTTCGACGGGCCGTCCGCGAGTTCCTTGACCGCCACCCCCTGGTTGTTGGGTTCCGCCCGGCCGAGGAGTTCGCCGGGGGCGAGGGGGTGACCGTGGTGGAACTCGCCCGGCGACCGGGCGTGGCCGTGCGACCCTGACGATGCAATGACCGTTCCACCCGGGGGCCCGGACCTGCTCGCCTGCCAGTGCGTCCAGTCGCCGCCCCCTGAGCTCCTGACCGGGGTCGCCCAGTTTAACGCCGGCCAGTTCTGGGAGTGCCACGAGACCCTCGAAACCATCTGGCGGCGGGAATCCGGACCGGTCCGGGACCTCTACCAGGGCATCCTGCAGGTGGGGATCGGATTTCTCCACCTGCGCCGGGGCAACTACCGCGGGGCGGTAAGCCTGTTAACGCGCGGTCTGCGGCGGCTCGATCCCCTCCCGCCGGTCTGCCAGGGTGTTGATGTGGCGGACCTGCGGTGCCGGGCCGGCTGGTGCCTTGACACGCTGCTCCAGCTCGGGCCCGGCCGGCTGGACCAGTTCCGACCGGGGTGGGTCCCGCGGGTCAGGGTTATCGGGTTCGAGGCGGCGGCAACCTGATGGGGTTCCGGCTGGCGGTTCTGGTCCTGATTCTCCTCACGTTCGGGGCCAGGGTCTACCGGCTTGAGTTCCAGCCCCTCTGGTTTGATGAGGGGTATACCCTCTTTTTCGCCACCCTGCCCGGCGCATCCGTTTCGGCCGGCGGGGCCGAGCCCCACCCGCCCCTCTATTTTCTGCTGTTCAAGTTGTGGGCGGCCGGGGCCGGCTTCGGGGACTTCGGTGCCAGGTACCTTTCGGTCATTTTCGCCACCCTGCAGTTGCCGCTGGCCTGGGCCCTCGGCCGCCGGCTGACCGGCAACGCAGCGGCCGGCGTGTTTGCGGCCCTGGCCGTTGGCCTGAACCCGTTTCTCTGGAGCCACGGCCGGGAGGCCCGAATGTACTCGCTGGTTCCGGCCCTGGCCCTGGCGTTCAGTCTCGCCGCGGTGCGGGCCTGGTCGGACCCGGCGCCCCGGGCGAACCGGCTGTTCCTGGGCCTCAGCCTGCTGGCTGGCCTTTACAGCCACTATTTCTTCGGCCTCTTGGCCCTGGGGCCGGCGCTGGGGCTGCTGGCTTTCCGGCCGGCCCTGCGGCCGGTCATTTTGGCCGCGGGGCTTCTTTACCTGCCCTGGGTTGTCTGGGCCGGACCGGACCTGTTGCGGGGGGCGGGGAGCCGGGGGGAGTCCTATCAGCCGCTGGCGGCCCCGGACTACCTTCTCGGGTACCTGCAAACGGTCGCCGGCGGGGAGGGCTGCGGGGCCGGCTGCCCGCCGGGAACGTTCGGGGCCGCCATGGTGGGCGGCGCCCTCGGTCTCGCCCTGGTCCGGGTCCGCCGGTGCCCCGGTGCCGGCCTGCTCTGGGTTGGCCTGGTATCCGCCCTCGCCTTCGGTTTTGGCCTCCAGCTCCGCTACCCATTCGGGGGCTACGTTCGGCTCCAGAGCGCGACGGTCCCGGTCATGCTCAGCCTGGCGGTGGCCGGTCTGACGACCCTGGTGCCGGCCCGCCGGTGGCCCGCCGCCCTCCTTCCGGCGGCGTTTGCCGTCGCCCTGGCTGTGGCCGGCATTCCCGGTGTGGTTCGCGAGTACCGCGAAAATTTGCGGCCCCTGGAGGACTACCGGCCCCTGGCCCGGTGGCTGGCCACCAGTGCCTGGTCCGACGACCTGGTTTTGTGCGACTTCCCCTGGCAGGTCGGATACTTCCTGGCATACCTGCCCGAGCCCCGGCCGAAGCTGCTCTACCCGCCGAATCCGTTCGCCGGTGACCCGCCGTTCCGGCGGAAGACCGAGGTCTGGTACCCGGCTTACCAGGCACTCGGGGGCACCGCCGGTGGACGCCTGGAAACCCTCTTGCGCAGCCGGCTGGTGCTGGCGGAGAACCGGTGGTTTGGCAATACCCGCCTGCTCCGCTTCGCCCCCAACCCCACCCAGACCCGGTGGGGCCGGTCCGAGCGACTAACTCCGGCCCCCCGGCCGGTAACGTGGTCCCTGCCGGCCGCCCCGGTCGATGCCGGTCGGACCGTGGTCGTCGGGGTCGAGTGGAACCTGGGCGACCTGCCGCGCCCGGGCTTAAAGACGTTCGTCCACCTGGCCACCGCCGACGAGGCGATTGTCGCCCAGGCCGATGTGGCCCTGGAGGAGTATCCGGGTCCCCAGCTCCGGGTCGGACTGCCCATCCCCCCGGGCACCCCGGCCGGCGAGTACCGGGTGTGGGCCGGCCTCTACCGGGCGGATACAGGTGAGCGGCTACCGCCCGGCCCGGACGCCACCCCCGACCGGCGGATGCTGCTCGGAACGGTGACGGTGGGGAGGCCGGAAATCCTGCCCCGGCCAGACGTTCTGCCCCGAGCCGCCGGCCGGAACGGCGGCTCGCTCGGACCCTATCAGGTTCTCGGGGTCGAAGCCGTCAACATAACCGGTCCCCGAACGGAAGGCACCCTCCGGCCCGGAGACATCCTGGAACTGCGAATCTACCTCGGCGGCCGCAGCTTTTCGGGGACCCTGGAGCTCCGGGCCGAGGTCGACGGCCTGTCGTTCGACCTGGGGAGGGCGAGCCTGGACGGCTGTTACCCGCCCTACTGCCGGCTGCCGCTGCGGGTGGTGGTTCCGCCGGAGGCCACCGGTCCTGACCTTCGCCTTACCGGCCGGCTGGACGCCGGGGCAGGCGAGGCCGAGCTCGGCCGCTGGACCCTGCACCGGTAAACGCCTAGGCCCGCTGACCGGCCGCAGTTCCGGTGAAAAAGTGGATGGCCTCGCCGTAAACGGCCAGGGCCGCCTCTTTGACCGCCTCGGAAAGGGTCGGGTGGGGGTGGACGGCCCAGCCGAACTCCTTCGGCGTGCCCTCGAGAAGCCGGCCGACGACGCCCTCGCTGATAAGCTCGGTCACCTCGGGTCCGACCATGTGGATGCCCAGGACCTCGCCGTACTCGGCGTCGGAGATTATCTTAACGAAGCCTTCGGTCTCGCCGATCCCGAGGGCCTTGCCGTTCGCCCGGAACGGGAACTTCCCCACCCGCACCTGGTAGCCGGCCTCCCGGGCCTGGGCCTCGGTGAGTCCGACACTGGCCACCTGTGGGTTGCAGTAGGTGCACCGCGGCATGTCGGTATAGTTTTTAATCGGCGGCGGGTTCAGGCCGGCGATGGTTTCGACGGCCACAATCCCCTGGTGGGATGCCACGTGGGCCAGGGCGAGCTTGCCGGTAACGTCCCCGATCGCCCAGATACCCGGCACGTTGGTCCGCATCCGCTCATCGATTTTGACCCAGCCCCGGTCCAGCTCCACCCCCACCTCTTCCAGGCCGAGGCCCTGGGTGTTCGGGACGATGCCGATGCCCAGGAGAACCTGCTCGGCGGTGAGGGAACTGGCACCTTCGGGCCCGCTCAACTGGAGGGTGACGCCGGAGTCGGTAACCTGAGCGCCCTCCACCTTGGTGCCGGTCACGACCTTTATGCCCTGCTTCTTGAACGCCCGCTCCAGCTCGGCCGAGACCTCCTCGTCCTCCTGCGGTACGAGCCGGGGCAGCATCTCGAGCACGGTCACCTCGACGCCGTAGGCCCGGAACACGTACGCAAACTCGACCCCGACCGCCCCACCGCCGACGATAACCATCGACCGGGGAAGCTCCCGAAGGTTCACGGCGTGATAGCTGGTGAGCACCCGTCTGCCGTCCGGCTCCAGGCCGGGGAGGGTCCGGGGCGACCCGCCGGTGGCCACGATAATGTTCTTCGTCCGGAGTTCCCGGCCCTCGGGCCTGACGACTACCAGGTCCCGGCCCGCAACCAGGCCCTCGCCGGCGAAAACCTCAACCCCGTGGCGCTTCAGAAGAAACTCGACGCCCCGAACGAGCCGGTCCACCACCTCCCGGCTCCGCTCGTAGGCCCTGCCGTAGTCGAAGCGGACGCCGTCAAAGCTCAGGCCCCAGTAGTCCCCCTGCTTGACCAGGTTGACGACGTCGGCGTTGCGAATGAGGGCCTTGGTCGGGATACAGCCCCAGTTGAGGCAGACCCCGCCGACCCGGTCCCGTTCGACCAGTGCCGTTTTGAGGCCGAGCTGGGCGGCCCGGATGGCCGCCACGTACCCGCCCGGCCCGCCGCCGATGACCACCACGTCATACATGGTTCCGAAACCTCCGGCTTAAATGAGGAGGGAGACCGGGTTTTCGAGGAGCCGCTTGAATTCGCCCAGGAACTGGGCCGCCTCGGCCCCGTCGGTTACCCGGTGGTCGACCGAGATGGTCGCCTTCATGGTCTCGGCCACGACCACCTGGTCGCCCCGAACCACCGGCCGGCGCTGGACCGACCCGGTTGCCAGGATCGCCGCGTTGGGCGGATTAATAATGGCGCTGAAACTCTCGACATCAAACATCCCGAGGTTACTCACCGTGAAGGTGCCCCCAACCTGGTCGTCCGCCCGCAGACGGCCCTCCCGGGCCCGGCGGGCCAGCTCCTTTGTCTCCCGGGCAATCTGAAAGACACTCTTGTTGACCGCATCGTGAATGACCGGCGCCAGCAGGCCGTCGGGGGTTGCCACGGCCATCGCCACATTAATCGCCCTGAATACCCGCAGGCGGTCGCCGGCAAAGGCCGAATTAAGGCGGGGGAATTTTGTCAGGGCCTTCGCCGCCGCTTTGATAATCAGGTCGTTCACCGAAAGGCGGGCGTCCTCCTCGAGCTGGGCGTTGAGCTGCTCCCGGAGGCGCATCGCTGCGGTCATGTCGACCTCAACCGTCACGTAGAAGTGGGGCGCCTGCTGCTTGCTTTCGGTCATCCGCCGGGCGATGGTCTGCCGCATCCGGGAGAGGGGCTCTTCAACCGCCTCGGGCACGGCCGGCGCGGCGGCCGGCGGCGCCTCAACGGGCGGCGCCGCTGCCGGCGCCGGAGCGGCTTCGGGGGCGGCCGCCGCCTGCTCCCGGAGCCGGGCGGCAAACGCCTCCACATCCTCCCGGGTGATCCGGCCCTCCGGACCCGTACCCTTGACCTGGCGGAGGTCGATGCCCAGCTCCTCGGCCAGCCGCCGGGCGACGGGGGTGGCCCGCACCCTTACCTCCTCGGCGGCCTCCGGCACCGGCTGGGGCGGGGTCGGGCTTGGGGCGGCTGCGGCCGCCGGCGATGGCCGGACGCCGGCCTCCTTCAGGATATCGTCAATCGGTTCATCGGGCCCGGCAATGACGGCAATGAGGGTCCCAACCGGGACCCGCTGGCCTTCGGGCAAGAGGATCTTACGGAGAACGCCGGACGAGAAGGCCTCGAGTTCCACCGTCGCCTTATCCGTTTCGATCTCGGCAATGACCTCGCCCCGTTCGACCCGCTCGCCCTCCCGTTTCCGCCAGCGGGCGACGGCCCCCTCGGTCATGTCGTAGCCAAGCTGGGGCATGGTGACGCGGTAGGCCATCTGAGTCCCCCCTTAAGCGGTAAATGACGGTTTCAGACCCGGCTGCCGACCACCGCCCGCACCGCCTCAATCACATCCGCCTCGTCCGGCACGACATGGCGCTCGAGGTTCCGGTTGTACGGCATTGGCACCTCGAGCATCCCGACCCGAACGACCGGCGCATCCAGGTAATCAAAGGCCTGCTCGGCAATGCGGGCGGCCACCTCGGCACCGACCCCGAAGGACTTCCAGTCCTCTTCGACGATAACCACGTGGTTCGTCTTCTTGACCGACTCGACCACCGTCTCAATATCCAGCGGCCGCAGGGTGCGCAGGTCCACAATCTCGCAGTCCACCCCCTCGGTTTCGAGCTGGCGGGCCGCATTCAGCGCCACGTGCACCATCCGGGCGTAGGCAACAATGGTCACGTCCCGACCGGGCCGCTTAACGTCGGCCAGGCCGATGGGCACAGTGTAATCCTCATCCGGAACCTCGCCCCGGACGCCGTAGAGCAGGGTGTGCTCGATGAACAGCACGGGGTCGGGATCCCGGATCGCCGCCTTCAGCAGGCCCTTGGCGTCGTACGGGGTCGACGGCATCACAACTTTCAGGCCGGGCACGTGGCTAAAGATAACCTCCAGAAATTGCGAATGGGTGGCCCCGAGCTGCCCCCAGCCGGCAGCGGTGCGGACCACGGCCGGGGCCGTGAACTGCCCGCCGAACATGTAGTAAATCTTCGCCAGGTGGTTGACAATCTGGTCGGCGGCCAGCAGGCTGAAGTTGATGGTCATAAGCTCGGCCACCGGCTTGAGGCCGCCCATGGCGGCCCCGGTCGCCAGGCCGACAATGGCCGCCTCGGCAATCGGGGTATCTTTCACCCGCTTTTCCCCAAACTCCTCCAGGAGGCCCCGGGTCACGGCGTACGAGCCGCCGTAAGCACCGATGTCTTCACCCATGAGAAAAACCCGCTCATCCCGGAGCATCTCCTCCCGGAGCGCCTGGCGCAGGGCTTCACGAAACGTCAGCTCAGGCATGGGCAACCCTCCGAGCTGGACCCGGATTCACGTAAACGTGCTCGGTGACGCTTTCAAGCGGCGGTTCGGGGCTCTCTTCGGCGAAGCGGACCGCCTCTTCAACCTCGGCCTCGACCTCCCGTTCGATGGCCGCCAGCTCCTCGGCGGTGGCATACCCGTTCACGGTCAGGTAGTTGCTGAACCGGGCAATCGGGTCCCGGTTGCGCCGCCACTCTTCGACCTCTTCTTTGCTCCGGTAAAGCTCCGGGTCCGCCATCGAGTGGCCCCGGAACCGGTACGTGAGGGCCTCGAGGAAGTAGGGCCCGTTGCCGTCCCGAACGTAGTTCATCGCCCGGATCATCGCCTCCCGGACGGCCAGCACGTCCATTCCGTCCACCTGCTCCGACCGGATGCCGTAGACCTCGGCCCGCCGGTAGATTTCCGGCGTCGAGGCCGCCCGGCGGACGTGGGTGCCCATCCCGTAAAAGTTATTCTCGCACAGGAAGATTACGGGCAACTTCCACAGAGCGGCAATATTAAGGCCCTCGTGGAATTCGCCGATGTTCGTGGCCCCGTCCCCGAAGATGCACAGGACCACCTCGTCCGCCCTGCGGTACTGAATCGCCAGGGCCATCCCACAGGCCAGGGGAATGTGGCCACCCACGATTGCGTAGCCGCCCCAGAATCGGAGGGCCGGGTCGGCCAGGTGCATCGACCCGCCCCGCCCCTTGCTCACGCCCGTGACCTTGCCGAACAGCTCGGCCATGACCCGGCGCGGGTCCATCCCCCGGGCCAGGGCGTGGCCGTGCTCCCGGTAATGGGCGAATATGTGGTCCTCCGGCCGCAGGACCGAGATGGCCCCGACGGCCACTGCCTCCTCGCCGTTGTAAAGGTGCAGGAACCCGCCGATCTTGCCGAGGGCATACATCTCCGCAGCCTTATCCTCGAACCGGCGGATCAGCACCATTTGCCGGTAGAACCCGAGGAGGAGTTCCTTACTGTGAACCGTCTGCTCGATCATCGCGCAACGCTCCCGTTCGTGATGATTACGCTCCCACAAAAGAATAACACCAACTGACACCCTGGGCCAGCCGTCAACATGGCAGCCGACTCCCGATAAACGTCGGATAGCCCCGCAGGAACTCGACGACCCCGACCGGCCGGCGGCCCTCAAGTTGCACCCGCTCCAGTTGCAGGAGCCCGCGGCCGGTCTGCACCGCCGCCCCGGAATCCAGGGGCACGACGGTTCCCGGTGGCCGGTCGGAGTCTCCGGGTACAGGCCGGCAGCTAAGAATCTTCAAGAGTTTGCCCTGCCACCGGGTAAAGGCCCCCGGCCACGGGTCGAAGGCCCGAACCGTCCGCCAGAGCTCTTCGGCGGGCCGTTCCCAGTTGATGGTCCCGTCCGCTTTCGCCAGCAGCCGGCTGTAAGTCGCTTTCGAATCGTCCTGGGGCTCCGGGGTGATCTCGCCGGCAACCCAGCGGGGCAGCGTGTCCAGAAGCAGTCGGGCGCCGATTCGGGCCAGCTTTGGGGTCAGGGTGGCCGTCGTATCATCGGGTCCGATGGCCACCGGTTCGGACCGGGCCAGAATCGGGCCGGTGTCCATCCCTTCGTCCATCAGCATGATGGTCACCCCGGTGTACTCGTCACCGGCCAGGATGGCGAAGGCGATGGGCGAGGGGCCCCGCCAGCGGGGTAGGAGCGACGGGTGGACGTTCAGGCAGCCGTGAGGGGGGACCTCCAGGACCTCCCGGGGCAGGATCAGGCCGTAGGCGGCTACCACGACCGCGTCCGGTTGCAGGTTTCGGATCAGTTCGGCGACAGCCGGCCGCCGCAGGGTCGTCGGCTGGTAAACGGGGAGGCCAAGGCGGGTGGCCAGCTCCTTGACCGGCGACGGGGTCGGCTTCTGGCCGCGGCCGGCGGGCTTGTCCGGACGGGTAAAGACGCCCGCAATCTGATAACCCTGGTCGTAGAGGCCCTGGAGGGTCGGGAGGGCAAACTCGGGCGTCCCCATGAAAACAATGCGCATAATACCCAGAGATTTTATCGGCAAACCGGGTCGGACGCAAAAGTGCGCGGCCAGGAGGGAGGTGGGGAGAGCCGGCCTTTACGCGGCGCCGGGTCAAAAAAGAATCGGGCCGGGTGGAGCCGGCCCGGTCGGGCTGGGGAGCCAGGATTCGAACCTGGGATCTCCTGATCCAGAGTCAGGCGTGTTACCAGCTACACCACTCCCCAGTGCCGATCGTATTATACCGACCGCCCCCGGATCGGGTCAATTTTTGCCGGGCCCGGCAAGTCGGGCCGAGGCCTTGTTCGGTACGAATGGGGGGAAATATAATCGTAGTGATGGGCCGCCATTTTATCGGCATACTTGACACCCCGGTCGACCTTCCGGGCCTCCTGGTGGAGAAGGCCGCCGCCCTGAAAAAGCAGCCGGCCGATGCGCCCCTCGCCGGTCGGACCCTGGCCCTCCTCTTCGAAAAGCCGTCCCTGCGAACCCGGGTGAGCTTCGACGTGGGGATGACCCAGCTCGGCGGCCGGGCCATCTACCTGTCGCCCCAGGAGGTTGGCCTCGGCCAGCGGGAGCCGGTGGAGGATGTGGCCCGGGTGCTGGGCCGCTATGTGGACGCCATCGCCGCCCGAACCTTCCGTCACGAAACGGTCCGCCAGCTCGCCGCCTGGGCCGGCATCCCGGTGATAAACGCCCTCTCGGATTTTGAGCACCCCTGCCAGGCAATTGGGGACCTCCTTACGGTCTACGAACGGTTCGGAAGATTCCGGGGCATAACCCTCGCCTTCATCGGGGACGGCAACAACGTGGCGAACAGCCTGGTGCTGGCCGCCGCCAGCGTCGGCCTGAATATCCGGGTGGCCTCACCCCCCGGCTACGAGGTTCCCGATACGGTAAAACAGGCGGCCGTCGGCCGGGCGAGTCTCACCGGGGCCGATGTGCGGTTTCTGCGGGACCCGTGGGAGGCGGTCCGGGGCGCCAACGTGGTCTACACCGACGTCTGGACCAGCATGGGCCAGGAGGCGGAGGCGGAGGCGCGGCGGCAGGCGTTTGCGGCCTACCGGGTCACCGCGGAGTTGCTGGCCGCGGCGGCGCCGGATGCCGTTTTTATGCATGACCTGCCGGCCCATCGGGGCGAGGAGGTCGACCCGGACGTCATCGAAGGGCCCAGGTCAATCGTTTTTGACCAGGCGGAGAACAGACTCCACGGGCAGAAGGCGATCCTGTTGTGGGTCTTTGACCGGCTCTGATGCCACCGATTTTTGAACAGCTCTGGGATGCCGCGGTCGGGGCGGTCAGTAGTTTCAGGCCAGGCAGTCTTCTGGATATTCTCATAATCGCCTTTATCTTTTACTGGCTGCTGCTCCTGGTTCGGGGAACGACCGCAATGGCCGTCCTGCGGGGTGCCATCGTCCTGCTGGTCGCCGCCCACGTCCTCGGCAGCCTGTTACAGCTCACCACCCTCAACTGGCTGCTCCGGAATTCGCTGCCGGCCCTCCTGGTGGCGGTCCCAGTGCTGTTTCAGCCCGAGCTCAGGAGGGCCCTGGAGCGGATCGGGCGGACGAACGTTCCCGAGCTTTTGCGGGCCCACGCCGCCCGTCCCCACATCGTCGACATTATCGTGGCCGCCTGCCAGCGGCTTTCAAGCCGGCGCGTGGGCGCGATCATCGTAATTGAGCGGGAAACCGGCCTTGAAGACCATGCCGAAACCGGGGTCCGGCTTGACGCCACCCCTTCAGTGGAGCTTCTCCTCAGCATCTTTCAACCGGGCTCGCCGCTCCACGACGGGGCGGTCATCATGCGGGAAGACCGGTTGATAGCCGCCGGCTGCGTCCTGCCCATCGCCGAATCAGCTCCGCCGGACCTGGGTACCCGCCACCGGGCGGCCATCGGGATCACCGAGCAGACGGACGCCATTGCGGTCGTCGTCTCGGAAGAGACCCGACAGGTTTCGCTGGCCCACAACGGTCAGATCCACCGGAACCTCACACCAGAGCAGCTTCGGGCCTGGCTAGTCAAGCTGTTCGGCTGGGATGAGGTCCGACCGCCCATCTGGAGGCCGGCCAGACGGTTCATTCACGCCTAAAGCCGATGCTCCAGAAGACGTCTGAGCGGCTGGGCACGGTCCTCTGGTTCGTCGGATTTCTTGTCGCCGAGACGGTCCGGTCGGTTCGGGAGAACTACCGGCTGGCGCTCATTTCCCTGGGGCTGGCGGTGGCCCTCTGGTTCTTTGTCGGGACGGACCAGACCCTTTCCCGCCAGGGGACTTTCCCCGTCCAGATCCCGGTTGAACTGGTGAACAAACCGGCCTACCTGGAGGTCTACCCACCGGGGAGCGTCGAGCCGGTCACCGTCAGGATCAGCGCCCCGGAGGATTCGTGGTCGCGGCTGCGCCCGACGAGTTTTCGGGCGGTGGCCGACCTTCGGAACGCCCACGAGGGGGTCCAGCAGGTGCCGGTGCAGGTGACGTCATTCGACCCGGCCGTTCGGATTCTACAGGTCAGCCCGCCGGCGGTCAGCATCCGGCTCGAGCCGATTCGCCAGGAGACGTTCACCGTCCGGGTCGAACTGGAGGGAACCCCGCCGGTGGGCTACATTAACCGGTCGCCGACCGTTTCCCCCAACACCGTGACCGTCCGGGGGGCCGACCCCCTGGTGCGCCAGGTGCGGTCGGTCGTGGTGGTCGTGCGGCTCGAATCGGCCCGGTCGACCATTGTTCAGAACCTCCCGGTCCGGCCGGTTGATGCCCAGGGGAGCCCGGTCGGCGGCCTGGCGGTCAACCCCGAGCTGGTGACCGTCCAGGTGCCGGTCGAGCAGGTTCTCGTCCAGCGCCAGGTCTCGGTTATCGCCGCCGTCACCGGCGACCCGGCCCCCGGCTACTGGGTCCAGTCGATAACCGTCGACCCACCCATTGTGACCATCGTCGGCACGACCGAGGCGGTCGAAAACGTGAACAACCTTCGGACCGAACCGGTCTCGGTCGACGGCCTCACCTCCAGCCAGGCCCGCACCGTTCGCCTTTTGCTTCCGGACGGGGTTACGGTGCTCGGTCAGCCCACCGTGAGCGTCCGGCTGACCATCGCGCCCACAATGGGCACGCGCACGTTCCAGGTCGCGCCATCGGTGGTCAACCTGGGACCCGGCCTCCGGGCCCAGATTGACCCGTTTGACGTGACGGTCTCAGGTCCGGTCCCGTTGCTGGCGGCCACCGACCCGCAGACCATTTCGGTTACGGTGGATGCCGGCGGCCTCGGACCCGGCAGCTACGAGGTCTCCCCGAAGGTGACGGTGCCGCCCGGCCTGAACCTGGTGAAAGTTCAGCCCGAGCGCCGGACGCTGACGGTCAGCCGCTGAAAGGGCCGCCGTGTCGGTTCCGGTAGTCGCCATCGTCGGCCGCCCAAACGTCGGCAAGTCAACCCTCTTTAACCGGATTCTCCGCCAGCGGCTGGCGATCGTCCACGATGAGCCGGGAACGACCCGGGACCGCCTTTACGCCCGGACCGAGTGGCGGGGCCGCCCGTTCTACCTGGTGGATACGGCCGGCCTCGACCCGGGCGCCGCCTCTGAGCTGGAGGTGGCAGTTCAATCGCAAGTCCGCCGGGCCATTGAGGAGGCCAGCGTCATCATCTTTGTCGGGGATGCCCGCACCGGCCTCACGGCCGCCGACTGGGAGGCCGCAGACCTCCTTCGGGCCTCGGGCAAGCCGGTCATTCTGGCCGTAAACAAGGCCGAAGGCCGGCCCGACCGGCTGGACCTGGCAGATTTTTACCGGTTGGGCCTCGGCGAACCGGTCCTCATCAGTGCCCTTCACGGGGTGGGCATCGACACCCTGCTTGACCGGGTCGTCGAGGCGCTGCCCCCGGCCGAGGCGGTGCCGGAACCGGAAGTGTTCGCCCGGGTGGCCATTGTGGGCCGCCCGAATGTGGGCAAATCGATGCTGCTTAATGCCATCGTCGGCGATGAGCGGACCACGGTGAGTGAGACTCCGGGGACCACCCGGGATATGGTGGATACGCTCATCGAGTACGACGGGCGGCCGATTTTACTGATTGACACGGCCGGCATCCGGCGGCGGGGCCGGGTTCAGCCGGGGGTCGAGCGGTTCAGCGTGCTGCGGGCGGTGGCGGCCATCGAGCGGTGTGACGTCGCCGTCCTGCTAATCGACGGGACCGAAGGGGTGACGGCCCAGGACGCCCACATCGGCGGGCTGATTGTCGACGCCTACAAGGGTGTGGTCATTGCGGTGAACAAGTGGGACCTGGTCCCGAACAAGGACACCGGCGCCTATGAGGCCCACGTCCGGTCAGAGCTCAAGTTTCTGGATTACGCCCCGGTCGTGTTCATATCGGCCAAGCTCCGGCAGGGGATTGGTGAACTGATGGAGCGGGTGGTCCTGGTCCGGACCGAGCGGCGGAAGCGGGTTCCGACGGCGGAGCTGAACGAGCTGCTGGGGGATATCCTCTTCCGGCACCCGCCCCCGCGCCGGGGCCGCCGGCAGTTGAAGATTTACTACGCGACCCAGGCCGAAACCGACCCGCCCACTTTCGTCTTCTTCTGCAACGACCCGGAACTGGTCCATTTCTCTTACCAGCGCTACATCGAAAACCAGCTCCGACGGGCCTACGGCTTTGTCGGCAACCCGATCCGCCTGGTATTCCGGCCCCGGAGCCGGGAGGACCGCTGAAGGTGCCCGGCCCCCAGGCCGACTGGGCCTACCTGGCCACCGCCCCGAACCGGATTGTGGCCGAGCTCTGGTGCCAGCTTCTGGAGGGGGCGGGGATTCCTGCCCGCATCGACCCGGCCGACGTCCCCCTCTTCCCGGCCCTGGGCCTGGGGGTTACCGCCGTGCGGGTGCAGGTTCCGGCCGACCGGCTCGAAGCGGCCGCCCTCATTCTTGCCGGCCTGGAGTTCGGCCCGCCGCCGTCTGGTCCAGAATGCCCGCAAACTCCCGCAGACAATGGCGGGTCGTCTGAAAATTCGCCAGGTGATGCTCCAGAATCGTCCGGGTCTCTGCCGGGAGGTCGTGACCCAGGGCGGCCTCGTACTCCCGAATCAGGCCCTCCTCTGCCCCGGGAAGCTGAAGAGTAACCCGCTGCTCGTCGGACGGTAGGCCGGCGTTTCGGCCCCCGGTTCGGCCTCCGGTTCGCCCCCAAGCCGGCGGACCTCGTCGGCCAGCTCCCCGACAAACTGCTCACTCTCCCGGGCAAACTTTTCGAATGCCGCCTGAAGCACGCTGTTGGTAACGCGGTCGCGTGCCGCTTCAAAGGCCCGCTGGCGGCCAAAAACGAGCCGGGCCAGCCCTTTGAGGGTCTCGACGGCCTGTGCCGGTTCCATGCCCATCGCCTTCCCCCCAAACCGCAAGGATTTCGTCAGCCGGAACTCGCCTCGCTCCGGACAGTATCGTATGATGCCCCAGCCGCCGGCCGGAGTGCAAGTCGGCCGGGTCGTCCGGATGGGGCAGGGTTTTCGGGAGTGCCCGGTCCGGGTGCCTTGTCCGGGTCCAGGCGCCGGCGCGATAATTGGGGTCAGTTTGACCGGCAGAGGTCGGGGAAACCGGTGACCACAGGCCCGAGCAGACGACCCGGCCGCTATCTCTTCTTTACCGCCGCGGCCTTGAGCCTCTTGATGTTCTCGGTGGACGGCACCATTGTCGCCGTGGCGATCCCGGCCATTACCCGTGACCTGCAGGCGTCCCTCGTCTGGGTCGGCTGGACGCTGACCGCCTACGCCCTGGTCCAAACGGTGGTGATGCCGGTGGCGGGCAGGTTGGGCGAGAGCCTGGGCCTGCTGCGGCTCTTCTTCCTCTCGGTTCTGCTCTTCACCCTCGGGTCCATGCTCTGCGGCCTGGCTCCCAGCATCTACCTGCTGATTCTGGCCCGGGCAATTCAGGCCCTCGGCGGCGGTGGATTCCTGCCCCTCTCCGCCGCGATCGTCTCCCGGGAGTTCCCCGAGTCCCGTCAGCAGATGATCGGCCTCTTCTCCAGCATCTTCCCCCTGGGCGGGGTCATCGGCCCGAACCTGGGCGGCCTCATCCTCCAGTTCGTTTCCTGGCGGGAAATTTTCCTGGTAAACGTCCCCATCGGCCTCTTTATCCTGGTCGTTCTGCGCCGGCTCTGGCGCCCGGAAGTCCGGAAACCCCAGCGCATCGACGTAGTCGGGGCGCTCACGTTTGCCGGGGCCATTTTCTGCCTGCTTGCGGCGCTGACGGCCCTCGGCAATGACCCCCGGCTGGTCGGCACGCCGGTGTTCTGGGGCCTCCTGGCCCTCTCGGCCCTCCTCGTTGGGATCTTCTGGATGCACGAGCGGCGGGTCGACGACCCGCTGGTGGACCCGGCACTGGTCGCCCGGCCGCCGTTTTTAACCGTCAACATTTACAACCTGGTGTTTGGGGCCTGCGTATTCAGCTTTTTCTCGTTCGTCCCCTACTACGCCGTGGTCCAGTTCGGGATGAGCCCGGTTGAAAGCGGGGCGGTTTTGACGCCCCGGTCCCTGGTGATGTCGGTGACGGCCACCCTGACCAGCTTTTTTCTGATCCGGCTCGGCTACCGGCTCCCCATGGCCCTGGGCATTGGGCTTATCAGCCTCTCCCTGTTCCTGGTGGGCCGGGGCTGGTCCGAGCTGGCGGTGGACGGTCTGCGAATGGGTGCCTTTGGCCTGCTGGCCCTGGAAATGGGCCTGGCCGGCCTCGGGATGGGGCTGGCGGCGCCGGCGGCCAACAACGCCGTCCTGGACCTGATGCCGGAGCGGGCCGGGGCCATAACCGGCCTGCGGGGGATGTTCCGGTCCACCGGAGGCATCCTGGGCACCGCCCTGGTCGTCCTCATCCTGGACCTGGTCCCCGACCGGGCGGCCGGGATGCGGGCGATTTTCACCGGGGCGGCTGGCCTGCTGGCCGGCGTCGTCCTGCCCCTGGTGTTTCTGATTCCGGATTCGGCCCGGGAGCGTGGGCGGGCCGGCAAGCCCCGGGCGGTCCCGGAGGCCGTCCCCCACGACGACTGACGACCCCGGTTTATCCGGACCGGCTCGGGGCTTCGCCGAGGGTGACCGTTGCGGTGAACGTCTGGCCGTTGCGGACGGCCTGCACCGTCACCCGGTCGCCCGGCTGATGCTGGAGGATCCGCTGGAGCAAGTGGTCCACCGAATAGACTTCCTGGCCGTCCACCGCCGTTATGACGTCGCCGGCCCGGAGGCCGGCCCGGGCGGCCGGCCCGTCGGGCTCGACCTGGACCAGGAGCACGCCGTAGTCGACCCCGGGCGTCGACCGGCCGCCGGCGTCGGTGATTCTCACCCCCAGGTACGGCAGCCCGCTCCGGGTCACCCGGCCCTGGGTGGCCAGCTGGGCGGCAATCCGCTTGGCCGTGTTGATGGGTACGGCGAATCCGAGCCCCTGGGCCGGGACACCGGCCGGGGCTGCCACCAGCGTATTGATGCCGACCACATTCCCGGCCAGGTCAATCAGGGGGCCGCCGGAGTTGCCCGGGTTTATGGCCGCGTCGGTCTGGACCATCGGCTGGGTGTAGCCGTTTTCCGACCCGGAGATCGGCCGGTTAAGGGCCGAGATGACCCCGACGGTGACCGTGTGGTCGAGGCCGTAGGGGTTGCCGATGGCCGCAACGAACTGGCCGACCTGAAGCTGGGACGAGTCGCCCAGGGGGGCCACCGGCAGGTCCGGGGCGTCGACCTTCAGGACGGCCAGGTCGAACCCGGTGTCGGCGCCCAGAACCCGGGCCTGGAGGCGGCGGCCGTCGGCAAGCTCGACGCTGACGGTCCGGGCTCCCCCGACCACGTGGGCGTTGGTAAGAATCAGGCCGGACGGGTCGTAAATTACGCCGGAGCCAAGGCCACCGCCGGTTCGGATGCTCACCACGGCCGGGCTCACCCGCTGAACGGCGGCGATGAGGTCGGCCTGGAGCTGCGAGGTCGTGGCGGTAGCGGGGATGGCCGCGACCGAACCGGGCCGCAGGTAGGTCCCGTAGGCCCCGTAGCCGGCGGCGCCCAGGACCGCGCCGACCACCAGGGCTAACCCCAGCCAGAGCAGGCGGCGGACAAGGCCCCGAAGGCCCGGGCGGACGGGTGGCCGCTCAGGTGCCGGTTCGGCGAAGGGCAGGTTTGCCATGGCAGCATACCCCCTTTGGTAGTTGGCCGAGTTCAATTCGCTAATTATCTCTCTACCGGTGAGGGTTTAAAGGCCGGTTAAGGGACGGTTAATGGCCGGTCAATCTGCGGGTGGCCGGGGCGCCGGACGGTTTATAATTCATTGCGGGTGGCCGGAAGCGGCCAATTTTGGCCCGGGCAAGTGGCGGAACTGGCAGACGCGCCGGCCTTAGGAGCCGGTGGGGCAACCCGTGCGGGTTCGAGTCCCGCCTTGCCCACTACCCTCAGCCTTCAGCGGCAAGCGGCCCTACGTCCCCACCGCCGGCCAACTCCCCGACTTTCCAGACACCCCCTACACGGGCCCGGCAGACCGGCCGGAACTATGCTTGACTTACCAGTACTAATGTGCTAATGTCAGGGTAAGGCGATGGCCCGTCCGGAGTATATCGAAATTCGGGTGCGGTCGGCCCTGAACCGGGTCCAGGGGATGCCGTTCCGCTGGTCCCTGAACCCATACAGAGGATGCAGGCATGGGTGCAGCTACTGCTATGCCCGCATCACCCACGCCTACTATGACCTGGACCCCGGCCCTGACTTCGAGCGGGTGGTCTTTGTCAAGGTCAACCTGCCCGAAGTTCTTCAGGCCGAGCTTTCCCGCCCAGGCTGGAAGGGTGAGCGGGTCGCCATCGGCACGGCCACCGACCCCTACCAGCCGGCCGAAGCCCGGTACCGGATCACCCGCCGCTGCCTGGAGGTTTTTGTCCGGCGGGCCAACCCGTGTTCCCTGACCACGAAGGGGACCCTGGTCATCCGGGACCTGGACCTCTTCCGGGAGCTGGCCCGGGTCACCGACTTCAGCGTCAATATTAGCCTGATCACCCTGGACGCCGGGGTCTGGCGTCGGCTCGAGCCCCACACCCCGCCTCCGGTCAGCCGGCTCAGGGCCGTCGAGCGGCTGGCGGCGGCCGGCATCCGGGTTAACGTCTTCCTGGCCCCGATCCTGCCGGGCCTCACCGACCGGCCCGAACAGCTGGCGGCCGTGATCCGGGCGGCCGCGGACCACGGGGCCGCCGGGGTCTACCCGGGCGTGCTCCGGCTCGGGCCGGGGGTGAAGGAGCTGTTTTTGGAGGCCCTCGCCCGCGAGTTTCCGGCCCTGCGCCCCGCTTACGAGGCCCTCTACGGCCCCCGTCCAAACCCGCCGGCCGGCTACACGCGGCGGGTGGCCGAGCGGGTCGAGAATCTGGTGGCCCGGGTGACGTTTAAGGCCCCACCGCCGGCTCCGGCGGCCGCCCAGTTAAGGCTCCCGATTTAAGGTGGGGCCGCCAACCGGGATATAATTAATTAACCGGTGGCTGACGAGCTGCTCCACCAGGCCGACGCGATCCTGGCCGAGACGGCGGACCGGCTGGCTGAACTTCTGCGCCAGGCGGCCGCCAGGCTCAGGCCGTTCCCCCGGTTCCCCGGGGCCGAATTTGAGACCCTGGAGGTTCCGCTCCCGCCAACGGCCCGCCCCGACCTCGGGTGTGTGGTGCTGGCCCCCGACGGCAAGCTTTACGAGTACGAGGTCAACCTGGTTGGCGATTCATTCAGCCCCGAGCGCATTGAAAACTTAAAGCCCCTCGACTTGACCCCGGCCGAATTCATCGCGTATGCTTACATGGCCCTGGTCGAGGTTGCCAGGGTGCTGAAGCGGCCCGCCCAAGGAGGAACCCGATGGACTTCAAACTGACCGAGGCCGAACTGAGCTGGCGCAACGAAATCCGGGACTTTCTGCGCCGGGAGTTCCCGCCCGAGCTGGAAAGCTCCCTGGAAGATGCCTCCCCGGATGAGCAGTGGCGATTTGCCGTCGAGTTTAACCGCAAGCTCGGCCAGAAGGGCTGGCTTACGGTGGCCTGGCCGAAGGAATATGGGGGCCAGGCCCGCTCCTTTATCGAGCAGCTGGTCTTTAACGAGGAGATGGCCTACTGGCGGGCCCCCCTCGGCCCGAGCTCGTTCGGCATCAATTTCGTCGGCCCGACCATCATCGTCCACGGGACCGAAGAGCAAAAGCGCTACCACCTGCCCCTCATCGCCCGGGGTGAGGTGACCTGGTGCCAGGGGTTCTCCGAGCCGAACGCCGGCTCGGACCTGGCCTCCCTGCAGACCCGGGCCGTCGAGGACGGCGACTACTTCGTAATTACCGGCCAGAAGATCTGGACGACGAACGCCCACCGGGCCCAGTGGTGCCTGCTCGGGGCCCGGACGAACCCGGATGTGCCTAAGCACCGGGGGATCTCCCTCTTCCTGGTCGAGATGAACCGGCCGGGCATAACCGTCCAGCCCATCTACAATATGGCCGACGTCCACAACTTCAACCAGGTCTTCTTCGACAACGTCCGGGTCCCCAGGTCCAACCTGGTCGGCGAAAAGGACCGGGGCTGGTACGCCATGATGACGACCCTGGACTTTGAGCGGTCCGGGGTCCAGTATGCCGCCGGCGGCCGGCGCACCCTTGAGGAGCTGGTCGCCTTTACCAAGGATGCGACCCGCAACGGCCGGCCCCTGGCCCAGAACCCGGTTATCCGCCACAAGCTGGCCGAAATGGCCATCGAAGTCGAGGTTGCCCGGATGCTTGCCTACCGGGTGGCTTCGATGCAGGCCCGGGGGCTTATTCCCAACTACGAGTCCTCGATGTCGAAGCTTTTCGGGACGGAGCTTACCCAGCGGCTGGCCAACACCGGCATGCAGATTCTGGGCCTTTACGGCCAGCTCGAGCCCAAGTCGAAGTGGGCGCCCCTTAAGGGCCGCATCGAGCGGATGTATTTGACCTCGTTTGCAGCGACGATTGCCGCCGGCACCTCCGAGGTCCAGCGAAACATCATCGCCCTCCGGGGCCTCGGCCTGCCCCGCTAGTCCCGCCGGCCGGTCAGGCCGACTCCCGAACCTCGGCTACCCGGGCGCCGGTTGCGCGGACGAGGTCGGCAGGGGCAACGGAAAAGACGGCATGGGGGGTGCCGGCCGCCGCCCAGACGGCCTCGAACCGCAGCAGGTCCCGGTCGATGATGGTCAGGGGCTGGGTGTCGTGACCCAGGGGCGGCACCCCGCCGATGGTGAAACCGGTCAGGCGCTTTACGGTGTCGGCATCGGCCAGGCGCACCGGCTTTCCGACCTCCCGGGTCACCTTCGCCACGTCGACCCGGTTGGTCCCCGAGGCAACCACCAGGACGACCTGGCCGTCCTCGGCGAGGAAGACGAGGCTCTTGGCAATCCGGGCCGGGGTGGTGCCGACGGCGGCCGCAGCCTCGGCCGAAGTCCGGGTGCTGGCCGGCAGCTCCACGACCTGGCCCTTGACGCCCAGCCGGTCCAGGGCCTCCTGAACCTTCCTGGCTCTCGGGTGCATTGGGTGCCTCCGGCCGGTCCGTTATCATAGTATAAACCGGCCTGGAGGGACGCGACGGTGATTGTTTCCGTTGGGGCGGCCAATATCGACCTGGTAGTTGAGGTTCCCCACCTGCCCGTCCGGGGCGAGACGGTGACGGGGCGCGAGCTGGTCGTGGTCCCCGGGGGAAAGGGTGCAAATCAGGCCGTGGCCGCCCGCCTCGCCGGCGGCCGGGTCACCTTTGTCGGAAAGGTGGGCCGGGACGACTTCGGCCGCCAGCTCCTTGAAACGTTCCGCCAGGCCGGAGTTAGCTGTCGATACATTGGGCGGCAGGCCGGGGTGCGGTCGGGGGTTGCCCTCATTTTTGTGGACTCTCAGGGCAACAATGTCATCGCCTACGCCCCGGGCGCCAACGCCTGCCTTTCCCCGGCCGACATTGAGGCCGCCGCCGGGCCTTTTCGCCGGGCCCGGGTGGTTACGGTTGAACTGCAGATTCCCCTCGAGACGGCCCGGGCGGCTTTGACCGCCGGCCGGCGGTCCGGGGCCCGCGTAATCTTTGACCCGGCCCCGGCCCTCCCCGGGGCCGGTGAGCTGCTCCCCCTGGCCGACATCGTAACCCCCAACGAGACCGAGGCGACCGCCCTGACCGGTGTCCCCGTGACCGACGTGCCGTCGGCCCGGGAGGCCGCCCGCCGGCTGCTGGGCCTGGGCGTCCGGCAGGCGGCGATTGTGACCCTCGGGGCCCAGGGGTCGGTGATTGCCACGGCCGACGGCGAATTTCACCTGCCGGCCCTCCCGGTGCGGGCCCGGGACACCACCGCCGCCGGGGACGCCTACGTGGGCGGGCTGGCGGCGGCCCTGGCCGAAGGGGCCGACCTGTGGCGGGCCATCCGCGTGGCGAATGTCGCCGCCGGCCTCTCGGTCACCCGGCTCGGGGCGATGAACTCCCTCCCCGCCCGGCCCGAAATCGAGGCGGCCCTGCCGGGACCGGAGCCGGTCCGCCTCGGGGACCCGGTGCCGCGAGTATAATCAGCGGTAGGACGATGAAACCGACCCTGGTCCTTTACCTCGGCTGGATTGGGGGCACCCCGGTCGAGAACCTGGTCGGCCGGGCCCAGCAGGCCCTGGCCCTGGACAACGCCGAGCTGGCCGTCCGCACCGGCCTCTTCCGGGAAGTGGTCCTGGTCACCGACGCCGACCCGGAGTTCGGCCTCCCGGACGGCGTCGTCCTCGAGCGGCAGGGCGGGCCCGGATTCCACTTCGGCCAGAGCCTGGCCGACCTGGTCGCCCGCCGCAGGCCGGAGGCTGTCGTCTACCTGGGCGGCGGGTTTGGCCCCTTCATCGACGGCGGGCTTCTGGCCGAGGTCGTGGGCCGTCTGGCGGGAAGCGACGCCCTGGTTCTGGCCAACAACATCTTCTCGGCCGACCTGGTCGCCTTTCGGCCGCCGGAGGCCCTGCTTCGGGTGAGCCTGCCGGCCCGGGACAACCCCCTGGCCCAGGTCCTCCACCGCCAGGCCGGGCTACCACTCGCCGAGCTGCCCCGCTCGGCCCGCACCCAGTTTGACCTGGATACACCCACCGACCTGGCCGTGCTCAAGTACCACGGGGTCGACCGGCCCCGGCTGGGCCAGGTCCTGGCCGAAGCCCGGCTGGACACCGGCCGGCTGGAGGCGGCGGCCGCCTGGCTGGTTGAGCCTTATGCTGAGGTGATTGTGGCCGGTCGGGTCGGAAGCTACGTCCTCGCCCACCTGGAGCGGGAGACGGCCTGCCGGACGCGGGTCTTTTCCGAAGAGCGGGGGATGCAGGCCGACGGCCGCGAGGAGCGGGGCGAGGTCCGGTCGGTGCTGGGATTCCTGCTGGAGGCGGTCGGGGTCGAGGCATTTTTCGGGCTGATGGGCTGGCTCGGGCAGGCCATGTTCCTGGACTCGAGGGTGCTCTTCGCCCACCTGGGCCTGCGGCTCAGCCGGCCGGACCGGTTCTACTCCGACCTGGGCGACTACGAGTCGGTGGCGGACCCGGTCGCCCGCCGGATAACGGCGGCGGCGGTGGCGGCCCCGATCCCGGTCGTGCTGGGCGCCCACTCTCTCGTCTCCGGGGGGCTTTACGCGATTATTGATGCGGCCTGGCGCATTCACGACCAGGCCCTTCTCGGCGAAACCTATCGGCAAGGGAGGTAGGCCATGCTGAACGCCCTTACCCTCACCGACCCCGAGGTCGCGGCGGCCATCGAGCAGGAAGGCTACCGCCAGTGGAGCGGCATCGAGCTTATCGCTTCGGAAAATTACTGTTCGGAAGCGGTCCTGGCGGCCACAGGCAGCATCTTAACCAACAAGTATGCGGAAGGCTACCCGGGTCGCCGCTACTACGGCGGCTGCCAGTATGTCGACATCGTTGAGAATCTGGCCCGGGAGCGGGCCAAGCAGCTCTTTGGGGCCGAACACGCCAACGTCCAGCCCCACAGCGGGGCCCAGGCGAACGAGGCAGCCTACATGGCCGTGCTGGAGCACGGCGACGTGGTTATGGGCATGAATCTGGCCCACGGGGGGCACCTGACCCACGGGAGCCCGGTTAACTACTCGGGCAAGCGCTACCGGTTCGTCCCGTACGGGGTGAGCCGGGAGACCGAAACGATCGATTACGACGAGGTCGAGCGGCTGGCCCTGGAGCACCGGCCGAAACTGATCGTGGCCGGGGCCACCGCCTACCCCCGCTTCATCGATTTTGCCCGCTTCCGGGAGATTGCCGACCGGGTCGGGGCCCTCCTGCTGGTGGACATGGCCCACCCGGCCGGCCTGATTGCGGCCGGCATCCACCCGAGCCCGGTCCCCCACGCCCACATCGTCACGTCCACCACCCACAAGACCCTGCGGGGGCCCCGCTCCGGGTTTATCCTCTGCAAGGCCGAGTTTGCCCAGGCCATCGACCGGGCCGTCTTCCCGGGCCTCCAGGGCGGCCCCCTGATGCACGTAATCGCCGCCAAGGCTGTCTGCTTCAAAGAGGCCATGTCCGACCAGTTCAAGGAGTACGCCTGCCGGGTCGTTGAGAACGCCCGGGTCCTGGCGGCCGAGCTGGCGCGCCAGGGCCTCCGGATCGTGTCGGGGGGCACCGACAACCACCTGATGCTCGTCGACCTGACCTCGACCGGCCTGACCGGAAAGCAGGCCGAGGCCGCTCTGGAGCAGGTCGGCATCACCTGTAACAAGAACGCCATCCCGTTTGACCCCCGGCCGCCGGCCGTGACCAGCGGTATCCGCCTGGGCACCCCGGCCGTCACGACCCGGGGAATGGGGCCGACCGAGATGGTTCAGATCGCCCGCTGGATTGTCAAGGTCCTGAGCAACTACGGGGACCAGGCCGTTTACCGGCAGGTGCGGGAGGAGGTGTTCGAGCTGGCCACCCGGTTCCCCGTGCCCGGCGTCCCGATTCCGGTCCGCACCCCGGGGACGGTTCCGGCCGGGGACGACTGAGGCCGGTGGAAAAATTCCGGGCATATCTACCGTGAAGCCTGCCGCCGGTTCGCAGCATATTTGAGGTGACAGAAGATGCTGCTGAGCGACCGCCAGATTCTCGAACAGCTAAAAGCGGGCAATATCGTCATCGAGCCCTTTGACATCCGTCAGCTCGGGACGAACAGCTACGACGTCCGCCTTGGCGAATGGTATTTCGCCCCCAACCGGAACATCCGGGAGGTGGACTTTTTCAGCCCGGAGGGGGTTCGGGCCTTCTGGGGCGAGCCGATCCGGGCCCGGGATTATATCCTGGTCCGAGCCGGCGAGACGATTCTGGCCCACACCCTCGAAGTCATCGGCGGCCGCAACGGCTACACGGCGGCGATGCGGGCCCGCTCCTCCATCGGCCGGGCGGCCCTCTCGGTCTGCAAGTGCGCCGGCCTTGGCGATGTCGGCTACATTGCCCGCTGGACGATGGAGATCACCAACCATTCCCAGTCGGACATCCGGATACCGGTCGGGATCCGAATCGCCCAGATGGTGTTTTACTACGTGGGCGAAACCCTCAAGGAGTACCGGGGCAAATACGGCCAGCAGCAGGAGTGGACGCCCTACGACATGCTCCCGAAGCTTTACGCCGACTGGGACCTTAGTGACGTGCTGGCGGGCCGCTATCGGCTCGACAAGCTCCCGTCGGACCTGGAAGTGCCCCGGGACTGACCGGCGGGCAAATCGGACAGGCGGCCAGCAAGCCGGGCCCCCGAACTGATATACTTTAGTTAGTCAACGTTCCGGCGCCGATGCGGATTGCCCTTATCTCCTACCACACGTGTCCCCTGGCCCGGCTCGGCAGCCGGTTCAGCGGCGGACTCAACGTCTATGTCCGCGAGTCGGCCCGGGAGCTTGTCCGGCAGGGCTTTGCGGTGGATATCTTCACCGCCGCCCACCCGGGTCGGGGACCCCGGGTAAGCGGGCTTTCCCCCGGACTCCGGCTGATTCACGTTCCGGCCGGTCCTGACCTCTCTCGACCGGCCCTCTACGCCGGTTACCGGGCCTTCGCCGGCCGGGTCTGCCGGCTCGCCCGGGCCGAGGGGACCCGCTATGACCTCATCCACGCCCACTACTGGCTTTCCGGACTGGTCGGCCTTGAGCTCAAGCGGGCCTGGAACGTCCCCCTGGTGGCGATGTTTCACACCCTGGCCCTGGTCAAGTATCAGGCCCGGGTAGGGGAGGACGAGCTGCCCGAGCGGGTCGAGGCCGAGCGGCGGGTCGCCGCCGGGGCCGACGGCATTGTGGCGGCTATCGAGCAGGAAAAGAACCTGCTGGTCCGGCTGTACGGCGCGTCCCCGGCGAAAATCTCGGTGATTCCCTGCGGGGTGGACCTGAGTCTTTTTCGACCCCGCGACCCCCGGGCTGCCCGCCGCCGCCTGGGCCTGCCGCCCGACAAGAAACTCATCCTTTACGTGGGCCGGCTCGACCCCCTCAAGGGCCTCGATGTTCTCCTCCGGGCCCTTGCCCGTCTGGACGACCGGGCCGGCGTTCAGCTCGTCGTTGTGGGCGGGGACCGGGGCCTAACGCCGGAACGGCGGCGGCTTGAGGAGCTGGCCCGGGAGCTGGGCCTCGAGGGGATGGTCAGGTTTGTGGGACCCGTCGCCCACGCCCGGCTGCCCTGGTACTTCAGCGCCGCCACCGTGACGGTGGTGCCCTCTTACCACGAAAGTTTCGGCCTGGTCGCCCTGGAAAGCCTGGCCTGCGGCACCCCCGTCATCGCCGCCCGGGTCGGGGGCCTCACCCGAACGGTTGTGGACGGCCTCAACGGCTACCTGGTCTCGTGGCACTGCCCGGAGGCGTTCACCGAGCGGCTTGAGCTGCTCCTGGGCAACGACGGCCTGCGCCGCCGGCTGGGGGCCGAGGCCAGGGCCTCCGTTCAGGGGTTCACCTGGCCCGAGGTGACCAGGCGGCTGGCCGACCTCTACGAACGGCTGACGGCCGGCGCGGCCCAGGCAAGCACCCTCAGCGGCTGAAATCCTGCTTCCCGGAGGGTTCCAAGACCATGTCTGTAGACCTCAACCGTGTACTGGTGGTTGTCGCCCACCCCGACGACGCCGAATTCGGCGCCGGCGGTACGATTGCCCGCTGGGTCCGGGAGGGCCGGGAAGTCTTCCTGGCCGTCGTAACCAACGGGGATAAGGGCTCGGCCGACCCCGAGATGACCCCGGAGCGGCTGATGCGCATCCGGGAGGAAGAGCAGCGGGAAGCCGCCCGAATCCTGGGCATCAAGGAGGTCGTTTTCCTGGGCTACCCGGACGGGTTTCTCGAGGACACCCCGGCCCTGCGCCGGGACATTGTCCGGCTCATTCGCCGTTTCCGGCCAGAGGTCGTCGTCACCCACAATCCCGGGCCCGGCCTGCACCGGTTTATCCAGCACCGGGACCACCGGATAACCGGCAGTGTCACCCTCGATGCCGTCTATCCGCTCGCCCGGAACCGGCTCACCTTCCCCGAACTTCTAAAGGAGGGCCTGGAGCCCCACCGCGTGGACGAAGTCTATCTTACGGGCAGCGACGAACCCGACACCTGGGTTGATATTAGCGAGACGATCGACGTCAAAATCGCCGCCCTCAAGTGCCACCGCACCCAGATCGGTAACCCCGATGAGCTGGACCGCCGGGTCCGGGAAGCGGCCCGGCAGGTCGGCGAGCCCCAGGGCATGCCCCTGGCCGAGGCCTTTCGCCGGATTCGGCTACGGCGCTGACCCGTCGAGCACGGCCAGGGCTTCCCGAACGGCCGCCATCATCCCGGCGTCCCGGAACGGCGTCCCGGCCGCGGCGGCCGCGGCCCGGTGGGCCTCCAGCCGGCCGGCCACGGCGCCCAGACGCTGGCGGGCCAGCTCCCGGTACTCGGTCCCGGCCGGGCGGCTGTCAAGCCAGCGGTAGAAGTAGAATATTCCGGTGAAGTAGTCGGCCAGAAGCTCGAAGAGGGACGCCTGGTAGTGGGCGGAGGCCAGGACCGCCCGGGCCTCAAGGGACGGGTCCTGGCCCAGCGCCTTTTCGAGCCGGCGGACCCAATCCTGCATTCGCAGCCGGGCCTCCTCCTTTTCGGCGACGGCCTCCGCAAATTTCCCGGCCTGGCGGACTGCCCGGTAGATCGGAGCCAGGTTGTAGCCGCCCCGGACCTGGTCGTCCCGCACCCAGAGGTTGTTCGGGGCCCACGGGCCGTTGCGGTCGGCGTAGGCCCGGGTGTAAAGCATCAGCCGGACCAGCTCCGGCGATGCCAGGGCGAACGCCGCGACCTCGGCCGCCGCGGGGCCGAAGCGCGGGACCGCCCACGCCTGGGCCAGCGCGGCCGGGTTTGCGTACGGGTCCCAGGCGAGCCGCCCCACCGCGTAGGCGTTCAGGTCCACCCACAGGTCCGACCGCGGCACCGGCCCGTCCCAGCCGCCCCCGACGTTCCAGAGCCAGATGCCGACCGCGCCCTGCTGTCTGGCCCGGACCAGGGGGTTGCGGGGGTCAGGCCCGTCCGTGACCAGCAGCGGGGCCACGTAGCTGGGGAAAACTCCCTTGCCTTCATACTCCCGGGCACCCTGGACCTCGATGAGCCGGGGAAAGCCGTCGGCGGCATCCAGCAGGTTCGGGTTCCAGCCGGTGTACTGCCAGAAGTCCGTGGTCGTGTGCTTGAACGCCAGGATGAGGCCGGACGGCGGGTCGAGGCCGGCGGTCACGGCCCGAACTACCTCGGGGGACGCGTGAAAGCCGTCGGCTCCCAGGTCCCAGGCCCGCTGGATGACCACCCGGCCGGTGGCCCGCACCACCCCGGCCTCCAGCTCCAGCAGGGTTCGGAGACCGTCGACTACCGGCCGGCCCGGCCCGCACCAGGCGAGGTAAAGAGCCTGGCCGACGAGGGGCGGGCCCGAGTAGTTCTCACCCGTCCGAACGATGACGCCGTCGAGGTCGAACTCATTCAGGACGTAGGTCAGGGCGAACCGGATGAGTTCCTGCGTTTTCGGCCGGTCGAAACAGACCCGCCCCCCGTCGGTAACTTCGGCCCCGTAAAACCTGACGACTGACTCCGGCAGGGAGGGCAGGTCCGCCGGGGCGAACACCTTCAGGCCGTAGGCCCGGGCCGCCTCGACCGCCGCCCGGAGCCGGGCCGCCTGCCCGGCCCGCCAGCCCGCCTCGGCCTGATACGGGCCGAACTGGGCGAGCCGGGGGTCGAAGGCCCCGTAATCCACGGCCCCGGCCCAGGGCGGCCCCACCACCGCGTTAAACCCCCACCGGACCGCCTGCTCGGGGTCGACCGGCCGGTCGCCGAGGGGCGGGCCGACGAGCCGGAGGCCGAAGGCCGGCGTTGCTCGCACGGGCACCGGCTGTTGCCGGAGGCCGGGGTCGACGGCGACCATCTCCGCCAGCCGCCGCAGGCCGTACACCAGGCCGGCCCGGTCTCGGGCCGCCACAACCAGAACCGGCCGCCCCCGGAGCATGGCCCGGCCGATGGCGTACGATTCCGGGGTCTCGGGGGGCCGGAGGCCCGGGGCGGCCTCAAAGAGCTCGGCGGGAAGCCCGCCCACCTCACCGGCCAGCACCTCGGCCCACCCGGTGGAGTCGGCAGGACCGGCCAGCTTCCAGCCCCGCCCGAGGCTGGCCAGGAGGGCCTGCACCGCCGCCCTGAGGGCGGGGTGGCCGGACGCCTCGGGAATCACCCGGACCTGCCGTTCCGAAGCCGACCCACCGCCCGCAAGCTTCAGCGCCGGCAGATTCAGGCTTGGGCGCATCAACCCGAACCCCAGGCCCGAAAAAAGCAGGCTCAGGATCGCACAGAAACCGATGAGCGGAGACGGTTGCTGCTGGCGGCCCATCCTTTCAACCCCGGTAAAGGGTGGTGAGGTCCAGAATGGCGCCGTCGGAGACGGCAAAGCGGTCCGGGTCGGGTCCGACCACGATGGGGTACGGCACGATCGGCTGACCAAAGGCGGCCTGGAGGCCCACGAAAACCCGAACCCGGACCGCCGCCTCCCGGAAGCTGACCCGGTTCTCGACCTTGATCAGGGCGCCGGCGGGCCAGCGGCTCGTGGGGAGCCAGAGGGTCGCCGCCTGATAGGGGCGGTCCTCGATGACCCGGCCGTCCGGCCCGACCAGCCTGAAGACCAGCCGCAAGTCCTGGCGCAGGGGCGCCTCGGCCCGCCAGAACGTTATCAGCCGGGCCGTCGGGTCCGGCCCCCGAATCACGGGCCCGGGTTCCACCCGGTAGCCGACCAGGCGCAGGCCGGGGCCAAAGACTGAATCGACCGGCTCATACTTTTCGTCGGGCCCGGCCAGGGCGAAGGTGAAAAACTCCTCGGGGAGTTCCCGGTTTCGTCCGCCCCGGACAAGCACCAGGTAGCCGTCACGGGCGGCGGCAACCCCCCACTCCCCGCCGCTAAGGAGGGCATAAAGCTGCCAGTACTGGGTTCCGGCATCGACCGGGTAGGGACTGGCACTCACGTCGACGGCGACATATTCGGCGTCCCGAACCTCGGGGAAGAGGTAAAGCCGCCGGCGGGCGGCCAGGTGCGGGTTGAGGCTGTTGCCGGCCGAAACGGCGGCATCGGCCGGAATCACCCCCAGAACCTCGGCGGCCAGCCGGTCGTGGGCCGTAACCACCGGCAGCCGGTCGTAAAGGGGCAGGAGCACGTTGAAAACATAGGCGTGGCCGGTTGACACGAGGACCAGGGCCGAAATCCCGTTGACCGTCCGAAGCGCCAGGTCGGGCCGAAGCCGACCGGCCAGCCGGCGCAGGATGTCCAGGCCGTCGATGGCCGCCCCGACCACGAACGGCACGATGACGGCCGAGTAATGGGCGCCGCCCCGATACATGGGCTCGAAGGTGCTGAGCAGGTTCAGCACCAGGTCGGGAATTGCCGGCAGCAGGGTTGCCGGGGCGATGAACGGCAGAAACAGGACCGGCCGGAAAAGGGTTAGCAGGTAGGCTGCTTTGACCGGGTTCTGAGCTTCCTGAAGGACAATTTCGGGCCGGGCCAGGACGGTCCGGATAATTTCGAACGGGCTGCTGCCCAGGTAGTCGTAGCGGCTTAGATAGGGCGAGGCGCCTGCGGGGTTGTGGAGCGGGATCACGACCAGGGTTGCCACCAGAAACCAGAGAATCCCCCCGGCCGCCAGCCCCAGCCCGAGCCGCCGCCACTCGGGCCGGATCGCCGCCCGCAGGCCGAGCAGGGCGACGGCGACCGGCACCTGCTCCTTGGTGGCCGCCGCCAGGACGGCGCAGACGAGAAACGGCCGCTTCTTCCCCGCCGAATAAAAGTAGAGGGCGTGCATCAAAAAGGCGCTGGCCATGGCCACCGGGTGAAACTCGGCCAGGACGGCGGCGTCCAGCTCCGGGGCCAGCAGGTAGGCCGCCGCAAACGTGAGGGCCGCCAGCTCGTTGCCGAGCCGCCGGTAAGCAAATCCGAAGGCGCTCAGGGCCCCGCTGGCCACGACGACGGTCTGGATGACCAGGAGGGCCGTCGGGTCGGGCCAGAACCGGACAATTGCGGCCACCGGCAGCAGGATCGGCTCGAAGTGGGCGGCGAGCCGGGTCGTTGCCCCGGACCAGTTGGTGAATTCGAACGGCCGGCCCTGCCCGGTATTCCAGACGGCCTGGAAAAAGTTCCCCAGGTCGAAGGCGTTGGTGTTGAAGGAGAGGTGCTGGAGGATGCTCAGGTAGGAAAAGACGGCGGCGTACAGGACGACGAAGACCCCGCAGATAAAGAGGGCCCGCCGGTCCGGCGACGGCAGCCGGGGCACAAACCGCCGGGGCCGCGGCCGTGCCGCCTGGCGGCGGGCGGTCCGCCAGCCGACCTGACCGACGGCGTCCCGGGTCACCCGCTTCGGGGCTGTCCCAGCAGTACGAGCCACGGGAACGGAAACCTGACCCGCTCGATGGTCAGCCGGCGGCCGGCCCAGCTCAAAAACCGGCCGGCCGTCCAGAAGTGGCGGTGGTCGGGGTCATCCCCCAGCCGGCGAATGTTTTTGCCCCGGGCCAGGTTCGCCAGGGCAAACCACGGCTGGTGGGGGACACTTACCAGCACCCGCTGCCCGACCCGGCACAACTCGGCCAGGGCCCCATCCGGGTCGGGCAGGTGCTCCAGAACCTCCAGGCAGAGGACCAGGTCGGCCGCGCCGGACCGGAAGGGCAGCCGGGCGCCGTCGCCGACCACGTAGTCGACCCGGAAAACCGCGGCGGCGTAGGCCGCGGCCGCCGGGTCCGGGTCCAGGCCGACGTACCGAAGGCGCCCCCGGTCGAGGTGGCCGGCGACAAAGGACTCCCCGGCCCCGACGTCCACCACGACCGGGTCCGACCGGCCGGCCAGGGCTTCGGCCGCCAGGCCCGCAACCTGCCGGTAGAAGTTGGCCAGGAGCCAGCGCTGGACCGGGTTCCGGGAGGTATGCTTCCGGTAATTGGAGCGGGCGGCGACGGCGGTCAGCGGGCCGGCCAATGCTGCCCCTCCCGCACGGTGGTCCCCTGAACGACCCGGTAGTGGGGAAGGCGGCGCTCCCGCGGGTTTGCCCGCAGGACCATCTCCCCCAGCAGGCCCAGGCTCAGGAGCTGGAGGCCCCCGATCACCAGGAGGACCCCCAGGCTAAGGAGCGGCCGGGTCCCGATCGGTTCGCCCAGCGCCACCTTCAAGTAGGCCAGGTAAAGGTTGATGGCCAGGCCGGCCAGCAGCGTGAGCAGGCCGACCGGACCGAAGATGTGGAGCGGCTTCTGACTGAATCGGGTCAGGAAGCCGACCGTGAGCAGGTCCAGAAAACCGGCCACAAACCGCCGGGCGCCGTACTTGGAGCGGCCGTACCGGCGGGGTCGGTGGGCCACCGGAACCTCGGTGACCCGGAAGCCCTCAAAGGCGGCCAGGATAGGGATGAACCGGTAGAGTTCACCGTAGATGTTCAGCCGGTCGATCACCTCCCGGCGGTAGGCTTTAAGGCCGCAGTTGACGTCGTGGAGGTGGACGCCGGTAATCGCCCGCACGGCGAAATTAAAGACCCGGGAGGGCCACACCTTCGTGACCGGGTCGCGCCGCACCACCTTCCAGCCATTAACCAGGTCGTAGCCCTCGGCCAGGGCTCCCAGGAGCCGCGGTATCTCGTGGGGGGCGTCCTGGAGGTCCCCGTCCAGGGTCACAATGAGGTCACCGCTGCTCTCGGCGAACCCGGCGGCCAGGGCCGTGGCCTTTCCGAAGTTCCGGGCAAAGTGGACCACCTTTATCCGGGGGTTGCCGGCCGCCAGCCGGTCGAGGACCGGCCCGGAGCCGTCGGTGCTCCCGTCGTCGACGAAGATGAGCTCGTAATCGGCCCCGGCGAGGACGGCGTGCACCTCGGCCGCAAGCTCCTCAAGGGCCGGCGCCTCGTTAAGAACGGGTACGACCACCGAGATTCGGCCCGCGGCGGGACTCAGCCGGTCGACTCCCATCAGCCGCGAGTATAGCCGGTTCGGCCGACGCCTGCCAAGTCGGGCGGCTGCCAGCGGCCGGCGCCAATACGGTACAATCGGACGAAGCCCTCGAAGCCGGAGGCAAGCCATGGTGCTCGAGCGGATACGCTGGCTCGGCCACGCCAGCTTTCTGATTGAGGGGGAGCCGGTCATCTACATTGACCCCTGGGAGACGCCCGCCGGACTCCCCGCCGCCGACCTGATCCTGATAACCCACTCCCACTACGACCACCTTTCGGTCCCGGACATCGAGCGGCTGGCCAAACCCTCGGCCACCGTCGTCGGGCCGGCCGACGTTACCCGCCAGCTCGCCCGGCAACGGCTGAACGTGGTCGAAATCAAGCCGGGCGAGGAGAAAACCGTCGGCGGGGTGAAGGTCCGGGCGGTCCCCGCCTACAACCGGACGAAACAGTTCCACCCGCGGGCCAACGGCTGGGTCGGGTTCGTGGTCGAATTGCCGGACGGCTCGGTCTACCACGCCGGCGACACCGACCACATCCCCGAAATGCGTGGGCTGCGTCCGACGGTGGCCCTCCTGCCGGTGGGCGGCACCTACACCATGGACGCCGAGGAGGCCGCCCGTGCCGCCGCCGAGATTGAGCCTCAGGTGGCGGTCCCCATGCACTATGGTAAGATCGTCGGCAGCGAAGCCGACGCCCGCCGCTTTGCTCAGCTTTACGGTGGGCGGGTCGAAATCCTTAAACGGAGCGGGCAATGAAGTTCGGATTCTGGGTCAATGCCCAATTTCCCCCGGGACCCATCGTCGAGGAAGTTCAGGCCCACATCCGGCTGGCGAGGCTCGCCTATTCCCTCGGATTCGACTCTTTCTGGGCCGGTCAGCACTTTCTGGCCGCGCCTTACCAGATGCTCCAGCCGATCCCCTTGCTGGCCCGGCTTGCGGCCGAGGCCCCGGCTGCGACCGTCGGCACCTGCATTGTCCTGCTGCCCCTTTACCAGCCGGTGCTCATCGCCGAGGAGCTGGCGACCCTTGACATCCTGACCGGCGGCCGGCTGGTGTGCGGGTTCGGCCTCGGCTACCGGGACATCGAAAACGAGGCCCTGGGAAGCCCGGCCCGGGAGCGGGTCGGCCGGTTCGAGGAGGCCCTCACGGTTATCGAGGGCCTCTGGCGGGGCGGGCGGTTCAGCTTCGAAGGTCGGTACTTCCGGGTCCCCGAGTGCGAGGTTACCCTGGTGCCGGCCCAGCGGCCGCGGCCCCCGGTCTGGATTGCGGCAAACGGTGACCGGGCCATCCGCCGGGCCGCCCGGCTGGGCGACGCCTGGATCATTGCCCCCCACAGCCCCATCCCGGTCATCAAGCGCCAGCTCGAAATCTACCGGCAGGCCCGGGCCGAGGCGGGGCTCGGGCCACCGGCGGCGGTGCCCATCCACCGCGAGGTCTACGTGGCCCCCACCGAGCGGGAGGCCTGGGAGCACGCCGAACGGTACATCGGCCCCAAATACGAGGCCTACCGGCAGTGGGGCCAGGACCGGGCCCTCCCGGCCGACGACCGGTTCTTTGAGGACTTCGCGGCCCTGGCCCGCGACCGGTTCATTATCGGCACACCCGAGAGCGTCCGGGAGCAGGTTGAGCGTTTCCGGGCCGAACTGGGCATAACCCACCTGCTCATCCGGAGCGAGCCGCCCGGGATGCCGGCCGACCTGGCTGAGCGGAGCCTCCGATTATTCGGCGAAAAGGTGATTCCCTTCCTTGGCGGCTAAGCGGGGTTATAATGTTTGGTGGTTATGGTTCTTGAACGTTATCTCAAGGAACTTGCCGACCCCAGCCGGCCCCTGAAGGTCGCCCACGTCGAGCGGCTCTCGAACCTGGGGCCGGATGAGCTGGCCGTGGTTCGGGCCTGGTGGCCCCGGATCCCGGCCGACCGGCGCCGCCGCCTCCTTACCGAGGCCACCGAGCTCGCCGAGGATAACGTGGAACTCAACTTCGACGGCCTGATGCTGGTCGGCCTGGAGGACCCGGATGCCGGGGTGAGGGCGGCGGCCGTCGCCGGCCTCTGGGAGAACGACAGCCGGAAGGTTGTCGTCCGCCTGCTCGAGCTGGTGGAACGGGACCCGGCCGAAGAGGTCCGGGTCGCGGCGGCCACCGTCCTGGGCCGGCACTGCCTGCGGGCCCAGCTGGACGAGCTCCTGCCCCGGGACGCCGACCGGCTCCGGGAGACGCTGCTCCGGGTCTTCGACGCCGAGGCCGAGAGTGTCGAGGTCCGCCGGCGGGCCCTGGAGGCCGTGGCTGTCTTTGACGACGAGCGGGTGGCGGCCGCCATCGAGCGGGCCTACCGGCACCCAGACCGCCGGTTCCGGGTCAGCGCCCTCTACGCCATGGGCCGCAGCACCGACCGGCGGTGGCTGCCGCTGGTCGACGAGGCCCTTTCGAGTCCCGACCCGGAGATCCGGTTCGAGGCCGTCCGGGCCTGCGGCGAGATCGGCGACCGGACGATGGTCGCCAGGATTGCCGGCCTGCTGGAGGACCCGGACACCGAGGTGCGGCTGGCCGCCATTGGCGCCCTGGGAAGGGTGGGGGGTGGGGCGGCAAAAAGGCTCCTTCAGCGCTACCTGACCCACCCGGACGAGGCGGTCCGGGACGCCGCCGACGAGGCCCTGGCCGAAGCCAGGTTCTTCGAAGACCCCCTCGGGCGGCCGCCGGTCTAGGCCTCAGCCGGCCGACCCGGCCAGGGCCAGGGCCCCGTAAAGACCGGACCGGTCGCCAAGCATTGCCCGAACTACTTCGACCCCATCCCGGTAGGCGGGCATGAGCCGCCAGCCGAGTTCGGCCCGCATCGCCGGCTCGAAAAGGTCGAAGGCGTTGGCCACCCCGCCCCCGATTACGACCCGCTCGGGGTCGAAGGCGTGCACGGCGGCCACGAGCCCCAGCCCCAGATACCGGCCGACCTGCTCGAAAATCCGCCGGGCTTCCGGGTCGCCCCGCCGGGCGAGCTCCTCGACAAGGCGCGCATCCAGCCGGTCCGGCTGCCCCCGCGCGGCCCGGGAAAGGGCCGAATCGGGCCTGCGCCGCGCGACTTCGACGGCCATCCGCTGGATGGCGGTGCCCGACGCCAGGGCTTCGAGACAGCCCCGGCCCCCGCAACCGCAGGGGGGCCCGCCCGGCTCGAGGGGAATATGCCCCAGCTCGGCCGCAAACCCGTGGGCCCCGAGCAGAAGCCGGCCGTCGACGATAACCCCGCCGCCGATGCCGGTGCTCACGGTGAGGTACACCAGGTTGCGCACGCCCCGACCGGCACCGTAGTGAAATTCGCCGAGGGCGGCCAGGTTCGCGTCGTTGCCCACGAGGACTTCGAGGCCGGTCAGCTCTTCAAGCCGGCGCTTAACGGGGACGTTATCCCAGCCGGGCAGATTCGGCGCCCGGACCACCACCCCGTCGGCCGCCCGGACCGGTCCGGGCACCCCCAGCGCCGCAACGGTTACGGCGGTTCCGGCCGGGCGGGCCAGGGCCCCAAAGCGGTCGGCAATTCGCCGGAGGATCTGGTCCGGCCCCAGCTCGGCTCCGGTGGGGTAACGCTCGACCGAGAAAATCTCGCCGGACCGGGGGTCGCCCAGGCCGACCCGAAAATGGGTTCCGCCCAGGTCGGCCACGATTACGAGTGTCCGGCGATTCATGCGGCGGCGGGAACGGGGACCGGCGCCACCCGCCGGATTATGCCCCCGCCCAGGACTTCGTCCCCCCGGTAGAAGACGACCGCCTGCCCGGGCGTGGGTGCCCGCTGGGGCACGTCAAACCGGACCAGCACCGAACCGTCGGAGCGGGGCTCCAGGGTGGCGGCGGCTTCGGCGGCCCGGTACCGGATTCGGGCGGTTACCCGAACCGGCCCCGCCGGGGTGCGGCCGGAGACCCAGTGCACGTCCTCGGCCTCAAGGGTGTCCCGGTAAAGGGCCGCCTCGGGCCCGACAATGATGGCGTTCCGGGCCGGGTCGATGGCCACCACGTAAAGGGGCGCCCCGGCGGCGATTCCGAGACCCCGCCGCTGCCCGACGGTGTAAAACACGATCCCCCGGTGCTCTCCAAGCTTTCGGCCCGAAAGGTCCTCGATCGGACCGGGCTGGACATCGACGGCCTGGAGGCTGAGCCAGTCCCGGTAGTCGAGGCCGCCCAGGAAGCAGAAGTCCTGGCTTTCGGGCTTGTCCGCCACCGGCAGGCCGAGCCGGGTCGCAACCTCCCGAACCTGAGCCTTGGTGTATTCGCCGACGGGGAACAGGGTCCGGCTTAGCTCGAACTGGCCCAGGCTATAAAGCACGTAGGACTGGTCCTTCTGCGGGTCGACCGCCCGGAGCAACCGGTACCCGTCGGGATCCCGGCGGATGCGGGCATAGTGGCCGGTGGCCAGGTAGTCGGCCCCGAGGGCGAGGGCCTTCTTCAGCAGAAGGCCGAACCGAATGTGGCGGTTGCACGGGAGGCACGGGTTCGGGGTCCGGCCCCGGCGGTACTCGGCGACGTAGTAATCCAGAACCCAGCGGCGAAACTCGGCCCGGACGTTGAAAACGTAGTGGGGTATGCCGAGGCGGGCCGCGACCTCCCGGGCGTCAAGAACATCCTCCGGGCTGCACGACCGCTTCCGGGCACCGGTTACCGGGCCCCGGCCTTCAACCTCGAACCAGGGGTTCAGGGTGATGCCGACCACATCGTAGCCGGCCTCCTTCAGGAGGGCGGCCGCCACCGACGAGTCGACCCCGCCGCTCATGGCGACAACCACGCGCTTTCCAACCGCAGCCATTACGTTCCACCCAGAACCAGTTTAACACGACGGCGGCGGCCAGGCAGGCTAAGAGTTGACAGGCGGACGAACCCGGGGTATAATTTCGGCAAACTGATGTTTCCCGGCGGCCGTGCTGGTCTACCAGATTAAGGCCGACCTGGTCGAGCTCGTGTTCGACCCCCGGTCGGAGGACCTGCGGGTCGGCGAAAGCCTCGTCCTGCGGGAGGCCGATTCCGGCCGGGCCCTGGTCGTCCAGGTCCTGGGCTTCCGTACGGTCAACTACCCCGCCCTCATCCGGGAAGAGTTCGGTCCCCGGCCCGATGAGCCTGCCCCGCCCGACGAACCCGACCTCAAGCACCTGAAGGTCGCCCAGGCCAAGGTGCGCAAGCTCGCCGGCCGGCCCTGGGAGAACTGGGACGGCTGGATTCCCCACCGGGAGGTGGTCGTTGACCGAGTCGGCGACCGGGAGGTGCTCCGGCACTGCGTGGCCGACCTGGGCAACCGCATCCACCTCGGCCGGACCCTTCAGGGCGACCCGTTTTACGTCGAAGGCCAGGCCCTCGAAAAGGTGAACATCATCACCGGCACCAAGGGTTCCGGTAAATCCCACCTGGCGAAGGTGCTCCTCATGCGGCTCATCGAGCAGGGGGCGCCCTGCATCGTGTTCGACATCAACCGGGAGTATGTTCACCTGCCGCCCCTCGAGCTTGACCTCTTCGAGGAGCGGGTGGTCCGGCCGGGGATCATCCACCTGCGGGCCGGCCACAATCTCAAGCTCGGTATCCGCCAGTTCGGCCTCGGACCCCTCCTCACCATGCTCACCCGGTTCGGCCTGCCCGAAGCCTCCGCCCTCTACTTCGAAAATCGGGTCGCCCGCCTCCTGGACGAGGTCCGCCAGCGGGAGCGGGCCGGCCAGAAGGTGCCGTTCATCGGCATCGACCAGCTCATCCAGCTTGCCGAGGAGAATGAATACTACCAGGGTGGCGGGTCCCTGTGGGGCGGCGACCGGGTTGCCGGCGTTATTAACGGGGCGATCCGGTCCCGCCTGGAGGCCCTGAAAAACACCGGCCTTTTTGCCACGCACCCGAAGGAGGCCACTTCGGTGCACGAGCACTACGCCCTGGTCCGCAACGGCGGCGCCCTGGTCATCGACATCGCCGACCTCTCCAACCTGGCCAAGGTCGGGTTCGTCCAGGCTATTATCGAGATGATCAAAGATATCTGCGAGGCGGAAACGGCCCAGGGAACCGGCCGCTATCCGTTCGTTTTCTTCGAGGAGGCCCACCTCTACGTCCAGAAGGCCAGCATCGACTACATCGTCACCCGGGCCCGCCACCTGGGCCTGACGTCGTTCTTTGTCACGAACATGGTTACCGGCCTTGACGAGGTGGTCCTCCGGCAGGCCGACAACCTGTTCCTGCTCAACCTGCCGTATGAGGACGATGTCCGCCACGTGGCCAAGAGCGCTATGGTGGACCAGGAAACCCTGCTGGCATTCGTGCGGCGGCTCAGGCGCCACCACGTCCTGGTGGTGGGCCAAGCCACCGGCGGCTACCCGGTTATCGTCCGGGTGGACCCGCTCACCGGGGTAAATACCGCCGGGGAGACCCGCTACTTTTTCCGGCCGCGGGTCGCCGTGGGCTGAAGGAGGCGGCCGGGTGGACCTTGTGGTAAAACTGCAGCAGATGATTGAAGAGAACATCGCCGGCCGCGCCGTCCGAGACGAATCACCAACCATAGGTCCCTCGTCCGCCGCCCGGGGCTGCGTCCTGGCCGTGGCTTACGAGCTTCTGGGGATGCCGAAGCCCGAGCCGGACCCCCGGAGCTTCCGGGCGATGCAGGTGGGCACCGACGGCCACCGGCGAATTGTCCGCTACTTCGGCCACTACGTTGTCGGCCGGGAGCTCTTCTTCCACGACCGGGAGTACGGCATCCGGGGCTACTGCGACGCCCTCCTCTACCTGCCCCCGGACTTTGCGGGGGAGCGGGCCGGCCTTTACGCCCTGGAGGTCAAAACTACCGGCGGCCTCGAGTTCGAGCGCATCCGGGCCGGCGGCCGGCCCCGGGAGGACCACGCCCGCCAGTGTCAGATCTACATCTGGGGTGTCTCGCGGTATTACCCCCTCTTTCAGGTCCGGGGCGGTATCATCTTCTACGAGAACAGGGACAGCCTCGAACACCTGATTTACCTGGTCGACCCCGACCCGGCCATCGGGGCCTACCTGGACCGGCTGAAGCGGGCCCGGGAGGGGGTGCTTGGCCGGGGCGAACTCCCCCTGGACGACCGGCTCCCCGACGAACACTGGGCCCACCAGTACTGTCCGTTTCTGGACATCTGTCCGCCGGGCCAGGAAGCAGTCCGCCGTCAGCGGGCCCAGGGGCCGCGGGTGCCCGACCAGGTGGTGGCCGATATGCTGGCCCGGAAGCTCCTCGCCCGAAAGCAGGCCGAGCGGCGGCAGGGCCGCCTGGCCGGTCCGCGGAGCCTTGACGACCTGGCCGCCGCCCTCGGCTGGACCGCCGAGGACGACGGCTGATCGGTTAAAATTTCCGGGAAGCGCAACCTGGACCTGACGGGAGCAACCCCTTGGTGCGTCTGGCAGCCGACCGGCTTTTAAACCCCCGGGCCCTGGTCGTCCTGGCCGGGGCAGGCCTTGCCGTGGCCGGGGGAATCCTCACCGCCGCCGTCTCGCCCGTGGCCGGGTTCGGCCTTCTGGTGGGCCTTGTCGCCTTCGCCGCGGTCCTGGTCTCACCGTGGCTCGGGGTCATCGCCACGGTGGCCGTCCTTTACGGCCTCCCGTTCGGGGTGATCCCCATCGAGCTCGGGAGCGTCAGGCTCACGTTTCTCGATGCCACCCTGACCCTGACCCTGCTGGCGTGGGTCCTGCGGCTGCTGACCAGCCCGAATGAGCGGCTGGTGACGACCCCCCTCGCCCTGCCCCTGGTCGCTTTTATCGGCCTGGCGGTCACCTCTTTCTTCGTCGGAGTCGAGTCGGTGACCGGTGAGGTCGCGCGGTTTTTCCTTAAGACGATTAATGCCTTGCTGTTCTACTTCACGGTCGTAAACTGCCTCCGCGACGTTGACCGGCTCCGGTGGGCGGTCCGGGCCCTGCTGGTCGGGGGCACCGTGGCCGCCCTGGTTGCCCTCGGCCTTTACGCCCTGCCCGAGGCCCAGGCGGCCGACCTGTTAAGCCGCTTGCGGGTGGTGGGCTACCCGACCGGGCCGGACGTGGTCCGGCACATCGCCGGGACCCGGATCGTCCGGGCGACCGGGACGGCCATCGACCCCAACGTGCTGGGGGGCATGCTGATGCTGGTGGGGGTGATGGGGGTCGCCCAGGCGTTTGCGCCCCGCCCGGCCCTGCCCCGGCCGGTGGTCTGGGCCCAGCTGGTGGCGGTTGGGGCTGCCCTGGTGCTCACCTTCAGCCGCTCGGCCTGGCTCGGCACCGTGGCCGGCCTCGGTTTCCTCGGGGTGCTGCGGTTCCGCTGGGTCTGGCCGCTGCTGGCCGCCGCCGGTCTTCTGCTTTACCTGCTCCCGGTCGGCGACGTGGCCCTCGAGCGGCTCCAGCAGGGGATCCAGTTCGAGGACCCGGCGGCCCAGATGCGGCTGGGCGAGTACCGGGACGCCCTCCGGCTGATTCAGCGGTATCCGGTTTTCGGGGTCGGCTTTGGCCAGGCCCCAGATATCGACGTATACGTGGCGGCCGCCAGCGTCTACCTGCTCATCGCCGGGCACATGGGCCTGGTCGGCCTGGGGGCCTTTTTGACCGTTGTCGGGATATTTCTTTACCAGGCCGTGGTCCGGCCCCTCAGGGAGGGCTGGCCCCCGACCGAGGCCGACGGCTACCGGCTCGCCACGGCCGCGGCGGTGGTGGCGGCCCTCTCGGCCGGCCTGTTCGACCATTACTTTTTTAACCTCAACTTTCCCCAGACGGTCTCCCTCCTGTGGCTCTTCTTCGGCCTGGCGATGGCCGCCGCCACAGGCATTTCCCCACGTTCGGAGGCGGAACAGGACCATGAAAATCCATGAGTACCTGGCCAAGCGGCTCTTTGCCGATTACGGCGTGCCGGTCCCCAGGGGTGAAGTCGCCGAAACTCCCGACGAGGCCGCCGAAGCCACGGCCCGGCTGGGCGGCCGGGCCGTGGTTAAGGCCCAGATTCTGGCGGGCGGCCGGGGTAAGGCCGGCGGCATCCGCCTGGTAAATTCGCCCGGCGAGGCCCGGGAGTTTGCCGCCGGCCTGCTGGGTCGCCCCCTGGTAACCGCCCAGACCGGGCCCGGTGGAGTGGTCGTTCGGCGGGTGCTGGTGGAGGAGCCGCTGGAGGTCGCCCGGGAGCTTTATCTGGCGGTGCTGGTTGACCGGACCCGGGCCCGGCCCCTGATCATGGCCAGCGCCGCCGGCGGAGTTGACATCGAAGAGGTGGCCGCGACCAGCCCGGAAAAAATCATCCGGGTCTGGGTCGACCCGGCCGTCGGGTTTCAGCCGTATCTTGGCCGGATAGTCGGGTTCGGCCTGGGCCTGTCCGGCGAGCAGGCCCGGACCGCCGTCGAAGCCATCGGCGGCCTTTACCGGCTCCTGGTTGAAAAGGACTGCGCCCTGGTCGAGGTGAACCCCTGGGTCCTCACGGCCGACGGGCGGCTTGTGGCCGCCGATGCCAAGGTTGATTTTGACGACAACGGCCTTTTTCGCCACCCCGACATCGTCGCCCTCCGGGACACCTCCGAGGACTCGCCCCTGGAGGTCGAGGCGATGAAGGCCGGCGTATCCTACGTCAAGCTCCACGGGTTCGTCGGCTGCATGGTGAACGGGGCCGGCCTGGCGATGGCCACCATGGACCTGATCAAACTGGCCGGGGGTGAGCCGGCCAATTTCCTGGACGTCGGGGGCGGGGCGAGCGAGGAGCGGATTGCGGCCGCGTTTAAGATCCTTGTGTCCGACCCGGACGTCCGGGTTGTCCTGGTGAACATCTTCGGGGGCATCGCCCGGGGCGACGTCATCGCCCGGGGAATCGTCGCCGCGGCCCGAACGGTCGGGGTTCACGTGCCGATGGTGGTCCGGCTGGTGGGCACCAACGCCGAGGAGGGCCACCGCATTTTGCGGGAGTCGGGCCTGCCGATTACCGTCGCCGCCGATATGGCCGAAGCCGCCGCCCTCGCCGTAAAACTCGGGAAGGAGGCCGCAGCGTGAGCATCCTGGTCGGCACCCACACCCGCCTGCTGGTGCAGGGCATCACCGGCCGCGAGGGAACCTTCCACGCCCGCCAGTGCCGGGACTACGGGACGAGCGTCGTGGCCGGGGTCACGCCGGGGAAGGGCGGGCTGGAGGTGGACGGCATCCCGGTTTTCAACACGGTGCGGGAGGCGGTCGACGCCACCGGGGCCAACACGAGCCTGGTGTTTGTTCCGGCCCCCTTTGCCGCCGACGCCATCCTTGAGGCCATCGACGCCGGTCTGGAGCTGGTGGTCTGCATCACCGAGGGGATTCCGGTCCTGGATATGGTCCGGGTGAAACGGTTCCTGGAGGGTAAACCGACCCGGCTGGTCGGGCCGAACTGCCCGGGTGTTATCACCCCGGGCCAGGCGAAGGTCGGGATCATGCCGGCGGCCGTGTACAGCCCGGGGCCGGTCGGGGTCGTCTCCCGCAGCGGCACCCTTACCTACGAGGCCTCGGCCCAGCTCACGGCCCTGGGCATCGGCCAGTCGACCTGCGTGGGCATCGGCGGCGACCCCATCGTCGGCTGCGGCTACCTGGATATTCTGCCGATGTTCGAGGCCGACCCCGACACGAAAATCGTCCTGCTCATCGGGGAGATCGGGGGCACGGCCGAGGAGGAGGCGGCCGAATACATCAAACGCCACCTGACCAAGCCGGTGGTGGCGTTTATTGCCGGCCGCACTGCCCCGCCGGGGCGCCGGATGGGCCACGCCGGGGCCATCATCAGCGGGGGCACCGGCACCGCCGAAAGCAAGATCCGGGCCCTGGAGTCGGCCGGGGTAACCGTCTGCCCCAGCCCGGCCGAAATCGGCCGGACCGTGGCCGAGGTCGCCCGGCGCCACGGCCTGATTTAGCCGGCCTTACGGCCGGGGACCGGCCACCGGCTGTAGGGCCTCCAGCTCGAAGCGGTAATCTTCGATAACCGGGTTCGCCAGAAGCCGGCGGCAAAAGGCGTCAACCTCGGCCTCGGCGGCGGCGCGGTCCGGGGCCTCAAGCCGGATTTCAAAGTATTTGCCGGCCCGGACCTGCCGCACCGACTTAAACCCGAGGTCGGCCAGGGCCTGCCGGATGGTGAGGCCCTGCGGGTCGTTCACCACCGGCTTGAGGGTGACGTAAACCCGGGCGAGCCAGGTCAAAACCCACCCCGCTTGACCATATAGTCGGCCAGGTCAGCAACCCGGCAGGCATAGCCCCACTCGTTGTCGTACCAGGCCGTGACCTTAACCATGTCCCCGTCCATCACCATGGTGAGCAGGCCGTCCACGATCGCGCTGGCCGGGTGGCCCTTAAAGTCCATGCTGACCAGGGGCTCCTCGGTGTAGGCGAGGATGCCCTTCAGTTCACCTTCCGCCGCCTGCCTGAACGCGGCATTCACCTGCTCGACGGTGACCGGCCGCTCCAGGTCGCAGGTGAGGTCGATGACCGAGACGGTCGGGGTAGGCACCCGCATGGCGAAGCCGTGGAGCTTGCCCTTAAGCTCCGGAATGACCAGGCCGATGGCCCGGGCGGCCCCGGTAGTGGTCGGAACGATGTTCAGGGCAGCGGCCCGCGCCCGCCGCAGGTCCCGGTGGACCAGGTCGAGGATGCGCTGGTCATTGGTGTAGGCGTGGACGGTGGTCATCAGCCCCCGCCGGATGCCGAACGCCCGGTGAAGGACCTTCACTACCGGCGCCAGGCAGTTGGTGGTGCACGAGGCGTTCGAAACGATCCGGTGGTTTACCGGGTCGTACTGGTCCTCGTTCACGCCCAGGACGACGGTTATATCCTCGTTCTTGGCCGGGGCGGTAATAATCACCTTCCTGGCGCCGGCTTCCAGGTGGCCGGCGGCCAGGGTTGCGTCCTCAAACACGCCGGTCGACTCGATGACCAGCTCAACCCCAACTTCCCGCCAGGGGATTTTCTTCGGCTCCCGCTCGGCGAAGACCCGGATGGTCCGGCCGTCGACAAACATCTGGTCGCCCTGGACCTCGACCTTGCCGGGGAAGATGCCGTAATTGCTGTCGTACTTGAAGAGGTGGGCATTGGTTCTGGCATCGGCCAGGTCGTTGACGGCGACCACCTCAAGGGTATCGGGGTGGTATTGCAGGATGGCCTTTAGGACCTGCCGTCCCACCCGGCCGAACCCGTTAATCCCAACCTTGACGGCCATGGTCGTACCTCCTTGCAAGAAAACTATCCCCTCCCGACCCCGGAAACCAGCGGCCCCGCGAACCGTCAGTTCTTGACCAGACTCAGGAAGTACTCGTGAAACCTGGTGTCGTCGGTAAGCTCGGGGTGGAACGCCGTGCCCAGGAACTTGCCCTGCTGGACGGCCACGGGCGTCCCGTCAGGCAGGCGGGCCAGCACCTCAACCGCCGGGCCGACGTCCCGGACCACCGGCGCCCGGATAAAGACGGCCCGCACCGGCCGGTCGCCCAGCCTCGGGACCTCCAGGTCAATTTCAAAGCTGTCAACCTGCCGGCCAAAGGCGTTCCGCTCAACCTTTATGTCAATGAGCCCCAGGGGCGGTTCGAGGAGCCGGTCGGCCTCTTTCCCGAGCAGGATCATGCCGGCGCAGGTGCCCCAGATGGGCATCCCTTCCAGGGCCCGGCCGGTAATCTCGGGTCGGAGGCCGCTTATGGTGAGCAGTCGGCCGATGGTGGTGCTTTCGCCCCCGGGTATGATCAGGGCCTCAACCCCTTCCAGGTCGGCCGGTTTGCGGACTTCGACGGCGTCAACCCCGAGCCGGCGCAGCACCTGGATATGTTCGGCAAAGTCGCCCTGGAGGGCAAGGACGCCAACCCGCATTGCCTATACCCCCCGCGTGGCGAGCAGTTCCTGGGGCGCGAGCTGCCGGACGTCGATGCCCCGCATCGGCTCGCCCAGGTCCTTGGAGACCTCGGCCAGGACCTTCGGGTCGTTGTAGTAGGTGACCGCCAGGACGATGGCCCGGGCCCGCTTGGCCGGATTTTCCGACTTGAAGATGCCGGAGCCGACGAAGACGCCGTCGGCCCCGAGCTGCATCATCAGGGCGGCGTCCGCCGGGGTGGCGATGCCGCCGGCGGCGAAGTTTACCACCGGCAGCCGGCCGAGCCGCTTCACCTCCATTACCAGCTCCAGGGGTGCCCCGAGGTTCTTGGCCTCGGTGACCAGCTCGTCGTCGGGCATGTTCTGAATCCGCCGGCAGGCATCCATAACGGCCCGCATGTGGCGGACGGCCTCGACCACGTTGCCGGTGCCGGCCTCGCCTTTCGTGCGGATCATGGCCGCCCCTTCGGCGATCCGCCGCAGGGCCTCGCCCAGGTCACGGCAGCCGCAGACAAACGGGACCTTAAAGTCGTGCTTCCAGATGTGGTGGTTCTCGTCGGCCGGGGTGAGCACCTCGGACTCGTCGATGTAGTCGACCCCAAGGGCCTCGAGGATCTGGGCCTCAACGAAGTGGCCGATCCGGCACTTGGCCATGACCGGGATGCTGACGGCCTTCATGATCGCCTCGATGTGGGCCGGATCCGCCATCCGGGCGACCCCGCCGGCCGCGCGGATGTCGGCCGGCACCCGTTCGAGGGCCATAACCGCAACGGCCCCGGCCTCCTCGGCAATCTTGGCCTGCTCCGGGGTGACCACATCCATGATCACCCCGCCCTTCAGCATTTGAGCAAGTCCGGCTTTAACCCGCCAGGTTCCCTTCAGAATCGACTCAGCCATGATGCGTTCAACCTCCTTCGCCTAATTGTAACACGGTCACGGCCGGAGTTTAAAAACCCAGACCCGGTTGAGCTGGTAGACAAGCTCGTAGGCCGGGCTGCTCAGGAGTTCGGCGGGTTCCAGGACCCGGCCCGTCGGATTGTTCACCCGTCCCCGCCGCTGGCCGATGTAAACGTAATCGAAACCGGCCGCCCTGAGGGCGGCGATTACCTCGGGGTCCGTCGGCCCCCTGGCCAGAACCAGGCCCATAAGGCCGTTCACCCTTGCGACGTAATCGGGGTCCAGGGGCCGCTCGCTCACGTACGGCATCGGCGGCACCGACGCCCGCCGTCCGGCCAGCAGCGGCACCCACCAGCCGGCGTCGGCTCCGACCACGATGGTCCCGCCGTAGGCGAAGAACCCGTTGACCAGGAACCCGGACCCGGCCGGCGTGTGTTCCCGCACCCAGCCCAGCGCCTCCAGGTCCGAAAACGTCAGCATGCTGTGGGAGGCCGGGTCGGCAACCCCAAGCTGCCGGTAAGCCCCGACCAGCCCGAGGACCGTCAGGGCGGCCACCACCAGGCCAGAACTAGTCCGCCACCGCGCCCGGCGCAGAAAAGCGGCCACGGGCTCAGACCCCAGCCAGCCGATCGCCAGGCCCGTCGGAATGTAGGCTGCGATGAAGAGGGTGAAGTTACCCACGAAGCCGGCGCCGGGCAGGCCCAGAAGGTCAGGGTTAGTGGCCAAGAACGCCAGCCCGGACCAGGCGGCCAGAAGGCCGATGCCCCAGTTGCGCCGCACCAGCCCCCATCCCACTCCCAGGGCCGAAAAAACCCAGGTCCAGCCCGGCAGGTAATCCGTTAGCCGCCCGAGGGCGTTATACTCAACCTCGGCCGGTGCCCGGCTTGCCGGCGGCTTAAAATACCCGGCGGCCACCTCGGGAAGTTCCCCGCCCAGGACGTTAAGCCACCACGGCAGGGTGAGGCCGACGGCAATGAGCCCGGCAAGGGCCAGATGCCGGGCCGAACGGACAAAGTCGCCGCCGGCCGCGGACCAGGCAAGGAGTACAAGGGCAAAGGCCCCGTAAAACACCGCAACCCGGTAGTGGGTGAGCACCAGCCCGGCGGCCACCAGGGCCGTGACTGCCGTGGGACCGGCCGCCCGGCCCTTCGCCCGAACCAGGTCCAGGGTCAGGACGATCGCGGCCGGCAAAATTACCTGACCGGCCAGCTGGGTATACCGGCCCCAGCGCACGTAGTAGGCGGGCGACCAGAATACGAGTCCGGCCAGCAGCACGGCCAGAACCCCGGCCCAGGCGGACCCGAAAAGCCGCCGGCCCAGCGGGTAGAGGCCGAGGATGGACAGGCCGTTGAGAACCTGGCCGGCCATCAGAATTGCCTGTTCGGCCGGCACCCCGCTCACCCAGCTTAATGCGGCCGCGAGCCCGTGAAAGCCGAAGTGGTAGGTGAAGGTTGTCAGGTCGGCGTAAGGCCGCCAGTCGTGGAAGAGACCGCCGCTGGCCCGGATTAGCTCGGTGATAATTGCGTGGTGGACGCTGTCGCCCCACTGGGGCCCGGCCAAGCCCCGAATGACCAGGAACCGCACGAAGAAGACCAGACCGGCCAGAATCAGCAGGCCGATAACCGGTCCGGGCCTTTCGGTGTCC
>FWWL01001604.1_pt1 | contig 52278 bp, 53 predicted proteins | sample 2228331 | NCBI WGS metagenome assembly FWWL01 (sample SAMEA103939775, study PRJEB20133) | metagenome | reverse complement strand
GGTTATAGTAAGTTACAGTGTCCCTTCTATAGGCGGCTTCTTGAGCTGCTCTTTGGTTTATCTCTGCTAGTCCATAGCCGGTAAGTGCTCCAAGGGATCCACCTATAATGGCACCTCTCCACCGATTTTCCTTGTCAACCAAAGCGCCTATTCCAGCACCTACCACACCAAGCCAGGTAGCTGACTCATAATGTTGCTGTGTAGCTGGACCTGGCACACAAGAGGGAAGAAAACTCAAGGAAATGATAAATGCCATTGCTAAGGCAATTTTTTTCATATCTAGATAACCTCCGCTAATTGTAAGTTAGTTGTGATATTATATTTTCACATAACTTTTGTCAAAAGCTTTGTAGCCTTTTTCTGTCCAGAAGCGACTTTCTAACTCCTCCAAAAGAAGAGATTTTTCTTCCCACTGAGAGGTAAGACTTTTTATTTTATCTTGAAGGTTTTTGTAGTTTATTTGTATTTCTTTTGCTTTTTGAGGATCTTTGTAAGTTTTTGGGTCTGCTAAAAGACTCTGAAGCTTTTCTAATTCATTGTGACTTTCAGAAAGTAGCTTTTCAATCCTTTCTATCTCCTCTATCAGTGGCTTTTTCATACGATAGAGCTCATTTCTTAATTGGGCTTCCAGTCTCTTTCTTTCTTCTCTTTTGCTTGGTTGTTTTTGGGGAAGCCGTTCTGGTATTTCGTTGTTAGCCTCAACCAGTTTTGAAAGCCATATCTCTTGAAAATCGTTATAGTTTCCAGGAAAAACTTCAACATGGCCATCCTTTATATAGAGTATTTTATTTGCAATAGCATTTATGAACCTTCTGTCATGACTTATAAAGCATATCGTTCCGCCGTATTCTGTTAAAGCCTTTTCAAGGGTTTTTCGGGAGTTTATATCAAGATGGTTTGTTGGCTCATCAAGAAGAAGAAGGTTTGGTCTTTCTAGAAGGATTTTACAGATTATAAGTCGTGCCTTTTCTCCTCCGCTTAGGCAACAGACCTTCTTTTCCACATCTTCTCCGCCAAACCTGAAGGCTCCAAGAAGCTGTCTTAGTTTACTTTGGGGAAAATCTCCCGAAACAGATCTTGCTTCCTCAAAGACTGTAGCATCTTCCCTTAATCTTTCCCACTGATGTTGGGCATAGTAACCAATTCGAACATTAGCGCCAACTATTCTTTCGCCAGCTTCGAAATCTATGAGTCCTCCAATAATTTTTAGCAATGTAGTTTTCCCAGAGCCGTTTGGACCGATAAAGGCTATGCGATCTCCCTTTTCTATAATGAGATTAAGGTCTTTATAGAGTATGGTGTCATTGAAGATTTTGGTGATGTTTCTTAGTTCTACAAGTTTTTTTGGAGCTCTTTCAGGTTCTGGGAATGAAAAATGGATAGGCTCTTCTTCCTGGGGAACCTCTATGATCTCTATTTTCTCTAGCATTTTAATTCGACTCTGAACCTGCCTTGCCCTATCTTTTCTTACCCTATTTCGGGCTATGAATTCTTCTATTTCCCTTATTCTTTCCTGTTGGTGTCTAGCCGCTGCCTTCAGGTGTTCTATTCTTTGAAGTCTTTGATGCTCATAGGAGTCATAATTTCCGGTATATTCATAGAAATTCCCCTTTTCGAGTTCCCATACCCTGTTTACAATCTTATTCAAGAATTCTCTATCGTGAGAAACGATAATAACAGAAGCTTTTGTTTCTTTTAGGAATTTCTCAAGCCATATCATTGATTCTAAATCGAGATGATTGGTTGGCTCATCAAGGAGTATCAAATCCGGTTCGGAAAGAAGGATTCTTGCAAGTTCTGCCCTCATAATCCACCCACCACTTAAAGTGCTTAGAGGACGATTTAGCCATTTAGCTGGAAAGCCAAGTCCTGCTATGATTTTTTCTGCTCTAGCTTTTACATTGTATCCCCCAAGGTGCTCAAGGGTTTCTGTAATTTCTGAATATTCAATGGCTAGCTCCTGGGCTTCTTCCTGGGAATTGGCTTTTTCTATACTTTCAAGTATGGAACCAGCCCTGGCTTCTATAAGCTTTATTTCCTCATGAATACTTGTTACGTGATCTATGAGTAAATTATCCCTTTTGGGAGACCACTCCTGAGGAAGATAGCCTATTCTAAAATAACGGGGTTTTTCAACACTTCCAGAGTCAGACTCTATTTGACCGGCTATAATAAGAAGAAGGGTTGTTTTTCCCGTTCCATTTGCACCAACAAGACCTATTTTATCTCTAGGGCGTATGGTTGAAGAAACTTTTTCAAAGAGCTTCTTTTTACCAATCCACTTAGATATGTCCCGAAGAAGAACCACCTCCTAAACCTCCTCCTTGTCAAGAATTGGTCGCTTAGCAGATTTAGTTATAGATCGTTGAAAACTTTTCGTTGAGATATTCTAAAAAATATTTTTCAGATGGAGAAGAGCCAGTTATCTTAACCATTAACTCCTTTGGAAGAAATCTACTGCCGTTAAGATGGATTTTTTCTCTTAACCAATAAAGGATAATACCAAAATTACCACGAGATACTATTTCATCTAACTCGCCAATCTCTTCTTCCATCTTCGCTTTAATTTGGGCACTATAGATATTTCCAAGAAGGTAGGTTGGAAAGTATCCTATAAGTCCTGCGCTCCAGTGAACATCTTGAAGTAGGCCATCGCTAAATGTCTTTGGTTCACATCCAAGATAGTCTTTCATCTTCTCCTTCCAGGCATAAGGAAGGTCAGAGATTTCAATGTTTCCCTTTAAAAGCTCTCTTTCAAGTTCATATCTTAAAATTATATGGAAGCAATAGGTTAGCTCATCTGCTTTAATTCTTATTAAAGAGGGCGATACCTTGTTTATTCCTTTCCAGAACCTGTCGTGGGAGATGTCAATAAGGACAGGGAAGGTTTGAACAAGGGAAGAATACCAGAATTTCCAAAAACTGTGGGATTTTGCAATAATATTTTCCCAGAACCTAGATTGAGACTCATGGATTCCTAAAGATACACTCATGCCTACTGGTGTTCCCCAGTGGTCAGGGTCAAGTCCCTGGTCATAAAGGGCATGTCCTATTTCATGGATTGTGCTAAAGAAGGCTTCAGGGAAGTTTTTTTCGTTGTATTTTGTTGTTATCCTTACATCGTTAGGACATAACGAAACGGTGAATGGATGAAGGCTCGTATCAATTCGACCTCCTTCAAGATCGTATCCCAGTTTTTTCGCCACTTTAAGACAAAATTTTTCTTGTAATGGAATGGGAAAGTGCCTATAAAGAAAGGAATCATCAACGGGTTGAGATCCCAAGATTTTATCAAGAAGTTCTTTTAAGGGATTTATAATACCTTTAACTAAAAAGTCAAAATCTTTAGCAGTAAATTCTGGTTCAAAGACATCAAAGAGGGCATCGTAAGGTTCTTCTTGCCAGCCTACTACGTCAGCTTCTTCTTTCTTTAGTTCAAATATCTTTGCCAGATATGGTTTAAATATTTCCCAGTCATTTTCTTTTTTTGCCTTTTCCCATATTGTTTCTGCTTCAGCAGTTGTTTTTGCTATCTCTTCCATAAGTCTTTTAGGTATTTTAATGGCTCGGTTGTGCCATCTTTTCCAGATCCTTATGTTAGCCAATTCCACGGAGGAAGGATCTTTAAATCCTTCAGAGGCTTCATTTAACCATTCTTCTGCCCTGGGATCGGTAAGTTTTTCGTGTTTGATTCTTGCCAGAAAAGCTAGTTGTTCTGCTCTATGTTTGTATGCCTTTGGAGGCATGAAACATCTTTGATCCCATTCAAGAAGTTCTGATATGCTTTGAATGGTAGAAATGCTAATACTCCAGTCAACAAGATTTTTATAGGCTTTTTGGGGATCCATTTTTGCTCCTTTTGGAAAGCTATTTGTGTAGTCGCTCCTTCTTTATAATAGAGTCTGATAAAAATAACTAGCTTATTCTGTTCAGCGGTTTGGTGTGGCTATTTCAGACTATGGGCGTCCCAAGGGGACGCCTTCTTTTGCTGAATAGTTTCTAAAAGTCTTCAAAGCTCTCATCAAGGGGTATAATTTTTTCAGGATCTATCTCTTTTTTCTTACCTCCCATTGGAGAAGTAGCTTTAGGGGAAGGATGGGAAAATGATTTTTTATCCTGGCTCAAAGGAAGTTTTTGTTGGATAGTAGAAGATGTTGATGGGCGGCGTTTGTATCCATACTCGCCAATAAAGCTGTTAAGCAACGCCATCTGTGCTTGAAGATCCTTTGTTTGGCTTTCTAAATCGTGAGCCAAAGATGCTAGCTCTTTCTACGTAAGCAGCGTTATCTTGGATTACTTTGTCTGCCTCCGAAACAGCTTTGTTGATTTGATCTACCCCTTGGGCCTGTTCATGCAAGGCTGTTGAGAGCTCATTCAACTAGGGTAGCAATTTTTTCCATATTCTCTCTTACCTTATCGAAAGACTCACCGGTAATTTTTACATATTGATCACCCTATCTGCTACCACTGCAAATCCTACCCCTGCCTCGCCTGCTCTTAAGGTTTGTTTGAAAGGCAATCTCGTCAATAGTTTTTACAATCTTGCCTGTCTCTTCGCTTGATCGAGTAATCTCACCCATTGCTTCTATGAGCCGTCTCATTGCATTGTTGGCATCATAGACAACCGCTACCGCCTGTTGGACAAGGTTTCTGGCTTCAAGGGCATTTTCTGAGCTTTGCCTTACCATTGAAGCGGTTTCCTCAAGGGCGGATCCGATTTCCTCAACTGATGCTGCCTGTTGCGATGCACCATCTGCTAATCTCAAGCTAGCACTTGAAATCTCTTGGGCAGAAGTAGTTAGTCTAGCTGTAGTTTCATCGAGAGATCTAGCAGAGTTTTTTTAAGGTATTCACAATGTGACTCTGTAAAGATATAGCCATTAGAATACTGCGGATTACAGCCACAAGAATAATTGAAGAAATTACCAAGGATGTTCTAGAAGCCTGAACTGCAACTTTTTGAGCTTGCTGGTTCAATCGTTCCCCCGCACCACTAATAATACTGTCAAGATGTTCGATGATTTTGGTGTAGGTAGAAAAAATTTTGAGGATTTATCTCCTTAAAGGATCCGCTGATAATAGCTAAGGAAAATTTTGATGCCTTTTCAAACTCCTGAGAACGCTGGAGTTCCTGGAGTTTTGCTACATCGGAAAGAGATAAAGTAAGGGCTGGAGATGTGATGTTTGCAAGAAAGCTTTCCCATGATTCAAGGCATAGCTTAAGTTGATCCGACTGAGGAGTTGTTCCTTTAGAAATAATTGAACTTCCCATTCCTCGGACTCTTCCTATACTCTCCTTTGCTTCATCCAGAAGGATTAGGCTAGCCATAACCTTTCCAATTCCCTTTGTGGTTTTCCTGTTAACTATCTCTTGTTCAACAGATGAAAGTTTCTTAATAAGCTCAGTATATGACTGAAAAACCTCTTGTGCATCCCTTCTTTGTTCTACTTTATCCCGAAGTAGCTCTATCTCTTTGGGTAGGTTTAAAAGAAGGTTTTTATGTTGCTCCGAAATTCCAGCAGACCTTACGATCGCATCAAGATTTGTCATCTGTCCATCAGTCCCTTTCCTTGCCCCTTTCATCTGATCAAGGACATTTCCTCCCGAAAGGAACGTTGAAGAAAGACCTCGCTCTTCTTGAAGAGCAGTCATAATACGAGAAGTCTTTATTAGCAAATTTATATTGTTTTCCATCTCTTTAGCAATACGCCTTTCTTCGAAAAGGGGCTTAAGATAAAAAAAGCTTACAACAATTAAAGCTACCGTAGGAATAGGCGCAATAGAAGCAATCTTATGCCCTATTGTCCACCGCATTTTATATTCTTCCTATTTAATACGATTATGAAAGGCACCCTTTCCCCAACTTCTATAAAAATTTAAAATAGCTTACTTTAAAATGAAAAGCAATTGTTTTTTCTAAAAGTAATTTAGCCTTCTTAGCCCTGGAAAAGTTTCTAGTTTTTGAAGTCAATTTTTTCGGTATTCTACTCCCTTGTTGTATTTTTTTGATTCTTATGACATAATTAAAACAAATATATTTTCAGGAGAAAAAATTGAACCCAGTCCAAAAGGGATTGTTGATTGTTTTTACCGGGGAGGGCAAGGGAAAGACAACAGCAGCCCTCGGAATGGCCCTTCGAGCTATTGGCCATAACATGAAGGTTGGTATCTTCCAATTTATAAAAGGTAAATGGCATCCTGGCGAACTGGAAGCATTGAAATGTTTTTCCACCGTTGAGGTTTTTCAGCTTGGCAATGGTTTTACTTTCAAAAAGGAGGATATTTCAAAGGATATTGAGCTGGCAAAGAGGGGCTGGAGTATAGCCAAAGAAGCTATAGCCAGCAATAGATATCACATGGTTATTCTTGATGAATTGAACTATGTGATCCATTATGGTTTTATCGAAGAGGAGGAGGTCTTAGATTTTCTTCTTGTTAGGCCTTCCAACCTTCACATAGTTATTACGGGAAGATATGCTTCCAATAAAATAATCGAGATTGCTGATTTAGTTACAGAGATGAAACTTTTAAAACATCCTTTCAGGACTAAGAATATTAAGGCGCAAAGGGGTGTTGAATTTTAGACAGGAGGGAGCAAAATGCCAATTTACAAAAGAAAAGAAGGGTCTGATGTGTGGCATTGGTGTGTCAATTGCTCTGAATATCCAACAGGAGAAAACGTAACAAGTAGGCAATCCAAGCCAGAATATGGAACTATGTGCCCTGAATGTGAAATTAAAGAAAAAACGGGAGACTGCAAAACTGATTCTCTCTTTTCCGTTCTGAAATAGTCTAAAACGTTAATTGATCGCCAGGGTTTGGAAGTAAAATGCTAAACTTCCTTCCCTGGTGAGCTATCTCCTTTTTTATTTCTTCCTGATGTTTTCTTCTTACATCTCTTTGAATATGAACCAAAGCAAGAGATAGAGCTTCTGCCTGCGAAGCCATTTCTATGGCACTCATAATAGTTCCATGACCTGGTACGATTGGCTCTATGTGGAAAGCCTCATGAATCAAAAGGTTACTTTTCCTTGCAATAGCTATGGTTCTTTCAGTGTGTCGACCATCTCCACTATAAAAGATTTTTCCTTCAGGACCTTCTAAAGCTACTGAAAGATTCTTGGTTGAATGCTCTGTTGCTGAAAAAGACCATTTAAGATCCAGAAGACTATACTCATAGTTTTCGTTAACTTCTTCGAAAAGCAATTCAAAGGCAAATCTTTTAATAAATCCTGGATAAGCAAGTTCAAGGGCAAGCTCTATCTTAGACTTAATGCCTTCCTGTCCTATGATCACTATTGGCTTTTCCCTTTTCATTTCCCATAACCTAAGAAGCAGAAGGGGAGTGCCCATAAAATGGTCACCATGAAAATGGGATATCCATATGGCATCAAGTTTGTTTGGATCATCAACATATTTCCAAAACTCAAAAGGAGATGAAAATCCACAATCGAAAAGGATGGTTTTTTCTTCCTTTTTAAAATCTAGCGTCTCAACTAATATAGAAGTATTTGGAAATCTTTCGTCGCAGGCTTCTCCAACTCCTAGAAAGATTGCCTTCATCGTTTTTTCTCTCCTATGGTTTATTTTTCATCAAACAAACATTAAGCTACTTTGTGCGATTTGTTAAGTGACTTTAATTATCCTCTGGATTATGATTGTTTAAAAGAATTATATGAACCATCTAGCCCATGGAGGTAAGTTATGGACTATAAACACTTTTCCGACGAGGTTACCAGGTTAGTTCGCTTACAGTCATATCCTATTGGCATAAAGCTTATAAAAGATAGCTCTAACTTTCCGGATGAAGCTTTAAGGCCTGCCAAATATGGCATTAAGGTCTACACCTGTCAATGGATTACTATGGCCAGAAGATGGGGAAGAGTTGTGGGTGTGCTAACTGAGGATGTCAATTGCACCCCATCAATAGTGGTTCTTGGCTTGAGAAAAATCGATAATCTTAGATCACTGGCGGAATTTTTTGTTGAAATGGGCTATTTTGAAGATCTGACCGTAGCGGAAAAAGTAGCTAGAGATATAGAGCCAATTGAGTATGGCTATTTCAAGGGGATTGTAATATTTCCGCTTGAAAGATCACCTTTTGAACCAGATGTTGTGATAATTTATGGAACACCTGCTCAGATGGCAAGGTTAGCCTCCGGGTATCTTTATCACTTAGGTAAACTTATCGAATCTAAATCGGGATTTGGTCTTTCTTGCCTTTCCGCTATAAAACCCTACTTTACTAGAGAGCCATACTTTGTCATTCCAGGGAGGGGAGAGCGAATTGTAGGAGGAACCTATGATTCGGAAATGTTTATGTCTTTTCCAGCAGAATTTTGCAAACCCCTTCTTGATGGCCTTAAGAAGACCCATGAAAAGGGAACGAGATACCCAACTCAAAGTTACTTGATGTATCAGCCCCCGGTGATTAAACCCATGATGAACCTTGAAAAGAAATTATCGGACTAAGAGGTGCAAGAAGATGGAATTAAGAAAGATTCTTGTAGCGTTGGATTTTTCAAATTGGGCTTATAAGGTTATAAATTATGTAGGTTCTACTTTTGGGGATGGAGAAGGTAATTTAAAAATTACCCTCTTTCACGTGATGTCACCCTTTTACGAAAGCTTTTGGAATGATAAACCGTTGGCAAAATATCGGCTTGAAGACCTTCAAGCATGGGATGTTGCTCAAAGGAAAGCTGTAGAAAGTCAATTTCAAAAGCTCATAGAAGAACTTAAAAAATTTGGCTTTTCCGAAGACAGTATAGAAATTTCCATTCAGCCTTTTCGGGTTGGAGTAGCCCAAGATATTATTTTCGAGGCTAAAAAAGGATACGATGCTTTGATTGTTGGCAGAAGGGGAGCCAGCAGGTTAAAGGACATTATAATCGGAACAACCTCCTCTAAGATACTTAACGCTGGTCTTATTGTTCCCTTATGGGTGATTGGGGAAAATCCTGAAGGGAAGGACTTTCTTCTTGGAGTGGATGATTCGGAAGCCTCTATGAAAGTTGTTCAATATGTTGCAAAAATGGCGAAAAATACGGATAGGCTCATCTTTCTGGTGCATATTGTAAGAGCCCTTGAGTTGCTTACTGCAACTTATGATCCCTTTTTTACCTTAGACAGTAAGGTTGAGTGGATGAAAAGACTTGAACAAGAACACATGAAAGAAGTAAGAGATCGAATGGGCGATTTTTTTGACAAAGCCCAGGCGCTCCTTAGAGAGGCGGGTATAAGGAAGAATAACATTCGCTGTGAGATTGTAACAGGCTCCTTCAGTAGAGCTTACAGTATCCTTGAAGAGGCTAGAAATAGAGGATGTAGCACAATTTTTGTGGGCAGAAGGGGAATGTCGAAGGTGGAAGAGTTTTTAATGGGGAGGGTAAGTAACAAGGTGCTTCAAATGTCTACAGATAAAACGGTTTGTGTAGTAGGCTAAAATTGACATTACTTCGATGAATGCTTATTTATTAGCGATATTTTAATTTCCTAGAGATGAGGAGGATCCTATGGAAATGGAAAAACAAGCTTGCACATTTATCTGCAGTAGAGATACTCTGGATGGAGCTATACCTCCCCTTATTCTTGCTATAAATGCTAGAAGACTTGGAATGGAGGCAACGGTATTTTTTACTTTTATGGGTATTAATGTAATTAGAAAGGGAGGAGCTAAAAAGTGTAAGTTTATTCCCCCTGGTTTTATGGGTGCAATTCCGGGGATGGCAAAGGTTGCAACAAAGATGATGAAGAAAAAGATGGATTCAGCCAATATTCCATCCCTTGAAGAACTTCTTGAAATTGCAAAACTTGAGGGGGTTAATTTCGTAGCCTGCAAGATGACAGTCGATATGATGGAACTTAAAGAAAGCGACTTTATAGAAGGAGTTTCTATCCAAACAGCGGAAGACTACCTGAAACTTGCTTCCAAGTGTAATATAAATATGTTCATCTAAAAATTTTGTTGGAGAAGAAAAGGCAAAGTCTTTTCTTCTCCTTATTGTTTTGAAATTTTTAGAGAGGGTTTTTTAATAGGGCAAGAATTTATAAATTTTATCTTTTTTTCCATATCTTCCTGGGTTCTAAATACCCATAAAGAAGAATCATTGTAACAGTAAACAGCCAAATCGCAATCCTTACACTTAATGTTTTGCTCTTTATTTTGAGTCTTCTCCATTGGATCTAGTGCTTACCTTTTTTAGATATTCGTCCCATTCAAAAGGCAAAAGATATTTTTTCTTAGAATTACATTCTTTGCAAGCAGGCACCAAATTAGATTTAATGGACAACCCCCCTCGTATTATTGGAACTACATGATCCATAGTGAGTTCAGAGGGTTTGAAAGTTTTACCGCAATAATAACACTGCCCCTTTGAAATCTTCTTCTTCCACCATCTAGTTTTCCTAAGAAGTCTCGCCTTCTCTTTTTGCCTTTTTACGAATTCGGGCGAGACTTCTATAATGAATCTATCCTTAACCACTACTTGCTTATCCCAAGCATGCCTTCTTTTAACTCTTTAGAGGCTGGCTTAGGCCCGAACCATATGCCCCATAGGGCCTTCATAAAATCGCTACCTTCTATCGTACCCTTTGACTTACCCTTTATGATAACCTCTGTTCCCTTAGAGGGATCATAAGTTATTAATACCTCTTCCCCTTTGGCAACACTTTCATTGAAGAGGCCAATGAAAGTTTCTATTTTCTTTTTAAGACTTTCCTGGGGATTAGGTGCAGTATTAGCAAAGCCTTCTTTCCAGCCCTCTTGCCATTTTTCAGGATCGATAGATTTGTAAACAACGTGAATTAATACCGCCTTTGGCTCTTCGGAGTTTATCACTTCATCGGTATTTTGGGTAGGTTTTTGAAAATAGAGCCCGCCATAATAGACATCAACCATCATTTTCTTTCTAATACCAACACCGTTAAGATTACATTCCGCTTTCCCAATGGTAATCTTGTCTGGGAAATTAACGCCCTTAAAATCCCTGGCGTTGGCAAAACCCGTAACCAAGATGAAACACAAAAAACCAACAAACCATAAAGATTTTTTCATAATCAGCCTCCCTTTTAAAAGATTACTTAGCCTTTTCTAAAGGAGGAAGAGTAATGTAGAAAGTATACTCTCCCCTTTTTATCAGAAGCAAAAGATTTTCAGCTTTATTTGCTTTTTCTATACATTGCTTGAAATCCCTTATATTTTGAACCTTGGTTCGGTTAACCTCTTTAATCAAATCGCCCTTTCTTAGCTTTGATTCTTCCGCTGGACTTCCAGGCTCTATTTCAACTACTAATACTCCTGTTTCGTCTTTACTCCAACCAAACTGCTGAGCAACATCTGGTGTCATGTTCTGAACGTAAATTCCCCATCCCTTGAATTTTTCACCAACCTCTGTTTCCTCCTTTTGGCTTATTTCTTGCTTTTCATCTGGCATAGTTCCTACCACGATTTCCAAAGTCTTTGTATGACCTTCTCTTATTAGTTCAACTTTTACCTTTGTTCCAGGTTGAGTATTGGCAACCATTCTAGAAAGAGCATGAAAGTCTTCAACATCAACTCCGTTAAATTTTACAATCACATCACCTCTTTTTATGCCGGCTTTATCTGCCGGTCCGTTGGCAATTACGTCCGCTACCAAAGCGCCCTTTGTGCTGGGCAAGCCAAAGGATTTTGCAATTTCTGGCGTAACGTCCTGAATCATTACCCCAATCCAGCCTCGAACAACTTTTCCTTTCTTTAATTGAGGTAAAAGTTCCTTGGCCATGTTTATGGGGATGGCAAAGCCTATGCCCTGACCCCTTGCCACAATGGCTGTGTTTATTCCAATCACTTCTCCTTTAAGATTGAAAAGAGGACCACCACTATTTCCAGGATTTATAGCAGCATCGGTTTGGAGAAAATCATCGTAAGGACCTGCCCCTATAATCCTTCCCTTGGCGCTTATAATACCAGCTGTTACTGTATGTCCTAATCCAAAGGGATTTCCAATAGCTATTACCCAATCACCAACCCTTATGCTATCGGAATCTCCTAAAACAGCAGGTTCTGGAAAGTTCCCCTCCGGGTTTACTTTTAAAAGGGCTATGTCGGTTTTGGGATCCCTTCCAACAACCTTTGCCTCATATTCTTTTCCGCTTTCAAGCTTTACTTTAATTTCCTGAGCTTTTTCAACGACATGGTTGTTTGTAAGAATATATCCATCAGAACTTATAACGAAACCTGAGCCTAAAGAATGGGTTTTAAACTGCTGTTTTGGAATGTCTCCAAAGAACTTTTTCAAGAATTCATCATCAAAGAAATCTTTAAAAGGAGAGTTAGGACCAAAAAAAGGCTGTAAAGGATGGTCCTTTATAACCTGAGTAGTTGATATGTTAACTACGGATTTTCTTACTTTTTCAGCCAGTTCTGCGAAAGAAGAAGGCGGTTGGGAACCTCCAATAGGCCATACCGCCAAAGCATCAACTCTTGCCATGAAAAGGCAAAAAAAGATTACCACTACTAACCAAACTCGCTTAAGCATGAATAGGCCTCCTCGTAGATCTTTAAAGCATTCGCTAGTTAGCTTAACTGAAAAAATAAAAAAATCAAGAAAACTCTGGGTTAGGATGGTCTATAACGGCTGTAACTTTCAATAGAGGCTTGAGGATACTTTTTGTAAAGTGGTTCCATGAATTCCTTAGCGTCTTTTAGTTTGTCGAAAACAACAACTATCCTTGACAGGGGCAAACCAGGCTTTATTAATTCCTCCTCTAGCTTTTTAATCTGAATGCCTGAGCTCCTGAGGGGGGACCAGTTTGCAAATAAATCGTTTAAACTCGCCGACGGAATAACTACCACAAACATCAAAGGACAATCCCATTCTTCCCCCATAGCCCACCTTACCTTCAAAAGACGGTCTTTTGGAATTTTATGTCTCTGTATAAGATCCTTACATAGATTCTTATGGATGGTAACTCCCCGTTCGCTAAGAACTACTAAGGCATCCTCTTCGCCTGGGTAAGGGTTACAACAATGAGCAAATTTGTGAACCCCCTTGTCGATCTGTCCTATGGAAATGGTGTAAGTTATCTCTTGAAGAGTATTTTTCGGTGTATGTTGAAGGTAATCCGAGATAACTCTTGGCGAAAGGAGGTCTTGACCTATTCTTATAAAAAGCTCCGCAAGATTTTTAAGATTCAAAAATTCTAGAATATACCTAATAGTTTCGTTACTCGGGTCATAAAGAATCTCTATTGGAAGGTTGCATCTTTTTAACTCTTGTTCCATGATTTCTCTTCCAATCTTTTCGGCGTATTCCCTTCTTCTTTTTTGGAGAAGCCTACTAATGCCCTTTCTTGCTGCGGGGGTCTTACAGAGTTCCTCATATTCTGGATTAACATCGAGAACTTTGGAAGATTTTATTATTTCGGCGGTTGTCCCTTCTTCGAGTATATAGGTAGGAGGAACAATTTTACCTCCTATCCGAGCACCTTCGCATCTATCGCCAAGATCAGAGTGAATCTTATAGGCAAAATCTAAAACAGTGCTATTTTTCGGTAAATAATGGGGTTCCCCTGTTGGAGTGTAAACTATTATTTCTCCATCGTTACTTTGAAGAACATCCTTTCGTTTGGTTGAAGTTTCATTATATTCACCAATTTCTTTCAGAAATTTTAAAATGTCGCTTTCATAGATATTAATTGATTTATAATGCCAGTGATTTAAGATGCCGTAAAGAGCCCACTTGTCCATTTTTTCGGTTCTTATCTTGAGGAGATAGTTAGCATCTTTATAATGAAATCTCGTATGAAGACTTTGGTAACCGTTGCTTTTCGGATTGGATATAAAGTCTCGAAGGGTCCTTGGAAGGGGAGGAAACTTGGCATTTACCTTGCCAAGAATTTCGTAGCAACAAAGAGGATTATCGGTTTTTGCAACAATGGTGAAATCAACAAAGTTTTCGGCGTTATAAATGTCAAGGGTTTTTCTCACAGGATCGTAATAACTTCCAAGCCCTTTACAGCGACTTCTAACAGTTATAGGAACATTAAGACTTTTAAGATGTTCCTCCAGTTGATCCTTTATTTCTAAAACTTCTTTTTTGGAATGAAGGGTCTTTATGTGATTTAGTATTTTCTTACTCTTATTGGGATAGAGCCACAGTAGAGACTGATAAAGAAATTCTCTTTTAAGGTAATAAATATTTAACCTGGCAGCAATAGGTGCATAAATGTCAAGGGTTTCCTTTGCTATTCTCATCTTTTTATCAGGGTTCAAAGCATGAAGGGTTCTCATGTTGTGGAGTCTATCAGCAAGCTTTAGGACTATAATTCCGAGGTTGTTACTGGATGATAGGAAAAGCTTCGTGTGAGTTTGAATTTGAGCAAGCTGTCTTCCCTTGGAGGGATCGAGAACAATCTTAGTGCATCCATCAACTATATTGGCAACCTCTTCACCAAATCTGTCCCTTATGTGGTTTATGTTTATCGATTCAACATCTTCTACCACATCGTGAAGAAGAGCAGCCATTATTAAAATTGGGTCATGAATTTTCAGTTCATAGGTTAATATTTCCGCTACCGCTACAGGATGGGCTATATAAGGTTCTCCAGACTTTCTTGTCTGATTTTGGTGAAGCTCCAGAGCAAAGTTAAAGGCTTCCAGGATCTTTTCTCCATGATCCTTATATAAAGAGCTTATGGCTCTAATAGATTCACGGGCTTTTACAATGTAGCCATTGTAAACATCATTTAGCTTCAAGGCAAAATTCTCCTTGTGCTTTGTAGATTTTTGAAAATAAACTGCTTTTTTAAGATAACCAATAAATTATCACAATGCAAGGGAGGTAAAGTAGCCATGGAAAGCCTTATAGCTAAAGAACTTGGCATGATTCATCAGCCAGTTGCTCTACTTTGGTCTGATGAAAAACCAGAAGGTGCCTTGCAGTTCAAAGAGGGAAAATGGGGATGTGTAATGTGGCTTGTAGCTCATGCATCGAAAGGAAAAACTGCTGTCTTTGATATAAACACCTATGGCTGTTGGGGTGGTGGAGTAGGTCTTGGATTTGGTAACCAGTATGAAAAATTTCCAGGAGGTCTTGAATGTTTTTCCTATTTCCTATCTATAGGAAACAAACACTGGGAAAAGGGTAGGATGGTTGGCGAAGAGCTAAAAAAGGTTGTAAAGGGAGATTTTGCTGAAGAATTCCTTGAAGGGGAAGGCTATATTAAGAGTCCAGAAATTGTTTCATCCTTTGTAGAAAACCTTCCTATTATGACGATTCCCAAAAGATACGTTGTCTTCAAGCCCTTAAAGGATGTTTCATCTGAAAGTCCAGAGGTGGTTATATTCTGGGCTGATCCTAATCAACTTTCAGCGCTGGTTGTCCTCGCAAACATGGAAACCCCCACAGAAGACAGAGTAATTGTTCCTTTTGCTGCAGGATGCCAGGCTCTTGGAATTATAGCTTACAGAGAGTCTACCAAGGAAAAGCCTAGAGCTATAATTGGGCAAATTGACATCTCTGCAAGAAAAAATGTTAAGTCTATGATGGGCGATAATTTATTTACCTTTATTACTCCCTGGAAACTATTTGTTGAAATGGAAAGGAATGTGAAAGATAGCTTTCTTACAAGACCTACCTGGAGGGAGCTTATCAAATAAAAAGAATGGAGCGGGAGACGGGCTTCGAACCCGCGGCCCTCAGCTTGGAAGGCTGATGCTCTAGCCAGCTGAGCTACTCCCGCTTTGAGCATTTATATATCTACCAAAAAGATTTCCATCATTCAATAGAAAAAATTGTAGCCCCTTAATTTTTTACTTTCATCAAATCAATTTTTAATGTATCAAAAAAGAGAGGCTTAAGGGGATGGGTTTAAGGATATGGGGGTTAATATGGAGCCGTTTTTTAAGGAGCAATTTGAAAAGATTAATTTGTTAAATGTTTTGATAGCTAGAAGGGTTATTAGTGGTATTCTTGCTAAGACTCCTCTTATTCATTACAAATTGCTTTCTGAGAAGATCGGTGCAGATGTATATATTAAGCATGAGAATCATCTTCCAACTCATTCCTTTAAGGTGAGAGGGGCTGTTAGTTTTATGGAGCAGGCACCGGAGGAGTATCTTAAAAATGGTGTTGTTGTGGCAACAAGAGGGAATCATGGTCTTGCTGTTGCTTGGGCTGCCCAGAGGAAGGGGGTGCTTTGTAATGTAGTTGTTCCTGAGAATAATGACCCAGGGATAAACGATATGATCCGAGCTTACGATGCTCAGGTTATTATTCACGGTTCTGACTTTTACGAAGCCCAGGACTATTGTGAAGAGCTCTCGGAAAATGCTGGATATTACTACATAAGACAGGGCAATGAACCCTTAGTGATCAATGGTATTGGCACTATGGGACTTGAAATTATTGAGGATCTTCCCGATCTTGATGTAGTTATCATGCCTATTGGTGGCGCTACTGGGTGTGCTGCTATTAGCATGGTTATCAAGTCCATAAAGCCATCAGTTGAAATTATAGGTGTCCAAGCGGAAAGCATGCCCGCCTTCTATGAGTCTTGGAAGAAGGGAAAGAGGGTTACGGTGCCTAAGGCTACCACAGTTGCTTCTGGTCTTGCTGCAAGAAGTGTTTTCGAGATGCCTTTTCTTATCTTAAAGGATCTTATAAGCGATGTAGTTTTGCTTTCAGAAGAGGAATTGATTGATGGTGTAAGACTTGCGCTGTCTTATACTAAAAATCTTGCAGAAGTGGCAGGAGCATCAGCTATTAAAGCTGCTTTTAAAATAAAAGATAGACTAGAAGGTAAGAAAGTTGTTATTGTGATGACAGGAGGAAACATTAGTTCTTCTTTTCTTGCTTCTATTTTAAAGGACTAGAAGAGAAACGAATAAGCCCTTCGAAGGAAAACAAAAAATCTTACCATCCTGGAGGATATTGGTGAAAAAGGCGTTAAAGAGATCTTAATATCACCCGATCAAGACCGTCCATTTCCTTTAGATGGACATGAACATGTTCTTGTCGCTTGGTGGATATTTTCATGCCGGTGTATTGAGCGCAGATGGGAAGTTCTCTGTGACCTCTATCTACTAATACCGCTAAGTGAACTAGGTGAGGGCGACCGTAGTCTAAAACAGCATCCAGAGCTGCCCTTACTGTTCTTCCCGTATAAAGCACATCATCTACCAGCACAATATGCTTATCCTCTAGTGAACAAGGTATTACCGTTGAGCGAACAATAGGGTAGGGATAAATTCTTGTCCAATCATCTCTGTAAAGAGTAATATCAAGAGTTCCAACAGGTATGTCGTAAGAAATCTGGGGAGCAATAAGAGCTTTTATCCTATTTGCAAGAATAACCCCTCTCGTAACTATTCCTATCAGCATAAATTTTTCCGGATCCAGAAGATTTTCCATAATCTCCCGAGAGATTCTTTCTATGGTTCTATTGAGTTCCACCTCATCCATTATTGTTGTTTCGATCTGTCCCATATTTCCTGTCCCTGACCACTTATAGTAAAAGTTCAACCTTTGTATCAGGTTTAGTGGTCAAACGTCAACTCATTTACTAATCGAAAGCTTTTTAGGAAGTAGCATAAAAAGAATTCCTTCCTGCTTCATTCTACCTGCCTTCTCTCCAGCATCATAGCCACTTCCGAAAAAAAGATCTACCCTTCCAGGTCCCTTTATGGCACCCCCAGCATCCTGATGGAAAACCCAGCCACTGTAAGGGATAAATTGATTGTTTGGAGGATCTGGAATTAAAGTTACCAGAAAGCTTATAACGCCCGGAGGATAATAGGTTCTATCGCTTGCAATAGATCTTCCTTCTGTTAGAAGCACATCAAGGCTTCCCTTTGGACCTTTTTCTACCCATCTAAAAAAGACATAGCTTTCGTTATGCCAGAGGGTTTGCCAGAGTTTATCGGGGTTGGCTTTAAGATACGCCTTAATGGATTGCATAGAAAGTTCTTCTTTGGAAATCCAGCTTTGGTCTGCCATATACTTCCCAATGCTTCTGTAAGCTCTTCCATTTGAGCCTGCATAACCAATTCTTCTTTCTTCTCCATTTTTAAATCTTATAATTCCAGATCCCTGAATATGAAGGAAAAAAGCTTCAATAGGTTCCTTTACCCACACTAAAGGTTTAAGCCGAGAAAGGGCTCCTTCATCTATTTCCTTTCTGGTGTAATAAGGAATAAGCCTTTGTCCATCAAGGCGACCCACAATTTGAGAAGGACCTTTGCAGTTAATATTAAAGTTTTCCAAAGAAACCTTTATCAGATCTGCTGGGAGAGGATAAATCGGGTAGGAGTATTCTTCGGAATATTCAAGGCTTCCTTCCAATATGGGTTCATAATAGCCAGTTACTAAGACCCAGCCTGTTGAATTTTGTGTTTTGTATGCGTAAAAATCAAAGATCTTAAGTATCTCTTCTGCTGAAAAATGAGATTGAGTTGCCAAAGTCATAAATTCGCTTAAAGCCTTTTGATATTCAGAAGAGGAAAACTCAACATTTGCTACTTTGAAAATTTTATCTTTTGGAAATCTTTTAAAGTATTCTAGACTCTCGCTAGCTGCTCTTAAAAGCGATTCAGGACTTCCATTATCTTTAAAAACAAGTTGTTTTATAAGTTTTTCATTTATCTTTATTAGTTCTAGTTTTTCTTCGGGTTTTTCTGGAATTTCGGGCTTGTAAGTGCAAGCCGAAATTCCAGAAATAATAAAACACAAGGCCACAGCGAAAAAGCGTTTGGGCATCTAGGTTCCCATTTCCCAGGATTTCAAATACCTTTCCTGCTCCTCTGTAAGAGTATCAATTTTTATGCCCATGCTTTCCAGCTTAAGACGAGCAACCATCTCATCAATCTCTTTCGGCACAGAATAAACCTTTTTTTCCAGCTTGCTTCCATCTTTTACAAGGTATTCCACCGAAAGAGCTTGATTTGCAAAACTCATATCCATAACTGATGAAGGATGCCCCTCTGCAGCAGAAAGATTAACCAACCTTCCCTCAGAAAGAAGATAAATCTTTTTCCCATTCTTTAAGGTAAATTCTTCCACGAAATCCCTAATTTCCCTTCTGGAGACCGATAAGTTTTTAAGATCTTCTATGGCTAGTTCCACATTGAAATGGCCGGAGTTACTTACAATAGCTCCGTCTTTCATCTGTTCGAAGTGTTCTTTTCTGATGACGTTAATGTTGCCAGTAAGGGTACAGAAGAAATCACCCATTTTAGAAGCTTCTTCCATTGGCATTACTTCGTAGCCATCCATTACAGCTTCAAGAGCCTTTATGGGATCAACTTCTGTAATAATCACCCGAGCACCCATACCCCTTGCTCTCATAGCAACGCCCTTTCCACACCAGCCGTAACCACAAACTATAAAGACGCTTCCCGCAAGAAGTCTGTTGGTAGCCCTTATAATACCATCTATTGTGCTCTGACCTGTGCCATAACGGTTATCGAAAAGATGTTTAGTATAAGCGTCATTTACCGCTATGATGGGATACCTTAAAACTCCTTTTTCCGCCATACTCCTTAGGCGAATAACACCTGTTGTGGTTTCTTCGGTGCCACCTATTATGTTTCCCAACAGGTCTTTTTTTTCTGTGTGAAGGGTTGAGACAAGATCAGCTCCATCATCCATGGTGATTTGAGGATTCCTCGCCAGAGCCTGCAAAATGTGTCTGTAATAGGTTTCTCTATCTTCTCCTTTTATGGCGAAAACGGGGATTTCGTCGTGAACAACAAGGGATGCTGCCACATCATCCTGAGTGCTCAAAGGGTTTGAAGCACATAAACTTACTAAAGCCCCGCCTGCCTTAAGGGTTTGCATGAGATAAGCTGTTTCCGTAGTCACATGGAGACAAGCTGAGATGTTTATCCCCTTTAAGGGCTTTTCTTTTTCAAATCTTTCTTTTATGCTTCTAAGAACAGGCATAGCCTGAGAAGCCCACTCAATTCTTTTTTTCCCCCTTTCCGCAAGAGAAAGATCTTTTACGTCAAATTCCATGATTTGCTCCTTATAGACCAGCCTTATCCCTTAGGACATCTACCATGTCAGTTTTTTCCCAGGTAAAATCAGGATTTGTTCTTCCAAAGTGACCGTAACAGGCGGTTTGCTTATAGATAGGTCTTAAAAGCTTTAACTTGTTGATTATGTCAGCAGGTTTAAAGCTAAAACATTCTTTGACTATGCTGGTTAACTTATCTATCGGTATTCTCTCCGTTCCGAAGGCATCCACCATTAAACTTACTGGTTCAGCGACCCCGATGCTATAAGCTACCTGTATTTCAACCTTCCTGGCAAGTCCTGCAGCTACTATATTCTTAGCAACATAGCGAGCCATATAGGAAGCTGAACGGTCAACTTTGGTTGGATCTTTTCCGGAAAAGCATCCTCCTCCGTGATGACCCTTACCTCCGTAGGTGTCACAGATTATCTTTCTTCCTGTAAGCCCCGTATCAGCCATCGGACCGCCAATGACAAATCTTCCAGTAGTGTTTATGAAAAACTTTGTATCCTTGGTTATAAGTTCCGGCGGAATTACTTTTTTGATAACTTCTTCGATAATTCCTTCCTGGATAGTTTTGTATGATACTGATGGACTGTGCTGGGCAGCTATAACAATTGCGTGAATTCTTTTGGGCTTTCCGTTTTCATATTCTACCGTAACCTGGCTTTTTCCATCCGGTCTTAAAAAGTCAAGAATACCGTTTTTTCTCACTTCCGCAAGCTTCTTGGTGAGTCTATGGGCGTAATATATTGGCATGGGCATAAGAACAGGTGTTTCATCACAGGCATATCCAAACATGATACCCTGATCGCCTGCTCCCATTTCTTCAAAGAGCCCCTCACCTTCGTTTACTCCCATGGCAATATCGGGAGATTGCTTATCTATGCTGGTTATAACAGCACAGGTTTCCCAATCAAAACCCATGGAGGAATCATTGTAGCCTATCTCTTTTATTGTTTGACGAACAATTTCGGGTATATCAATCCATGCAGAAGTCGTGATTTCTCCAGCTACAAAGGCAAGACCTGTTGTTACAAGGGTTTCGCAGGCAACTCTTGCGCTTTTGTCTTCCTTAATAATTGCATCCAGTATAGCATCAGAAATCTGATCCGCCACTTTATCAGGATGTCCTTCTGTAACTGACTCGGAAGTAAAAAGATAATTTGCCATCGTCATAGCCTCTTGTCTCCTTTACTAGACTTTATGTATCTTTGTTTAAAACGGGTTTAAATTCTTCGAAAAATTCAACTTCGGGAGATGCTATCCCTCCGGAAGCTATTATCTTAAAGGCATCCTCTATTTTAACCGGAACAGGTATCAAAGCAGATTCAGGAACCATCAAGTAGAAGCCCGAAGTTGGGTTAGGGGTTGTTGGAAGAAAAACTCCCACCATGTCTTTACCCTTTAGGATCTTATCGGGAAAAGCTGTAACAAAGCAGATGGCATAAATTCCTGGTCTAGGAAATTCGATCAAAGCAACTCTTTGGAAGTTTTGAGAAGAAGATGAAAAAACCGTAAGAAGAAGCTGTTTCACTGCGGAATAGATTGGTCTTATTAGAGGAATTTGGTATAAAATCTTTTCTCCAAAGTTTACTATTCTTCCTCCTATGTAATTTCTTACGAGGAGCCCAACCAGAAAGATCCCTCCCAGGACGAAAAAGATACCAAGTCCAGGTATGCGAAAGGGAAGATGATAATTTGGGTCGAGTTCTTTAGGAAGTATTTTAAAGACCCTGTCAGCACTATCCAGAATAAGATAAAGGACATAACCGGAGATATAAAGAGGAACAACTGTCAAGATCCCTGCAACCATGTAGTTTTTGATGGTGTTGACGAGCGCTGAGAGAAATTTTTTCATAGTTTCTTCGGTTTATTTCCTTTCTCCAAAAGCACTATCTTAGGTTGATAGTTAACAAGTTCAGACTCGCTATATTGAGCATAAGTTACGATTATAATCAAGTCTCCTTTTGCTCCCATACGAGCTGCTGCACCGTTTAAGCAAATGTCGCCACTTCCTCTTTTCCCTGGAATAGCATAAGTATCAAACCTTGCTCCATTTGAGATGTTATATACCTTTATCTGCTCAAAGGGTAAGATATCAGCTAACTTCATTAATTCTTCATCAATAGTTAAACTACCTTCATATTCTAAGTTTGCGTCTGTTACAGTAGCTCTATGGATTTTTGATTTTAACATTGTCCTTACCATAGACCCACTTCCTTTCTTAAGGCTCGAGAATAGTGTTATCAATAAGTCTTGTGGTGCCCACAAAGGCTGCCAGGGCAAGCAAAGTAGGAGACTTTATTACCTCCACATCTTCTAAAGTCTCAGGATCTTTCAGTTCTACGTAATCGATTCGTAAGAAATCATCTTTGGTAAGATGTTGCTTTACTGCATCGAGTATAGTTTTTCCATCAGATATTCCATTTTTTACCATCTCCTGAGCCATTTTCAAAGACTCACTCAGGCGAAGAGCTATCTTTCTTTCTTCCAGAGAAAGATAGACATTTCTACTGCTCATAGCTAGCCCATCTTCTTCTCGGACGGTTGGATGGGCTATTATCCTAATGTCCATGTTGAGATCTTTTACCATTCTTTGAATTATCTTAAGTTGTTGAAAATCTTTTTGTCCGAAGACAGCAACGTCGGGTTTAACAATATTGAAAAGTTTTGTAACTACTGTGGCAACGCCTCTGAAATGACCTGGTCTACTTTTTCCACAAAGGGGTTTAGAAAGTTCTGTTACCTCCACATAGGTTTGAAAACCCTCTGGATACATTTCTTTCGCTTCCGGTGCAAATACTATGTCCACCCCAACTGACTCAGCCAGTTTCATGTCCCTTTCAAGATCTCTTGGGTATCTGTCGAAATCCTCTTTTGGTCCAAATTGAATTGGATTTACAAAAATGCTTATTACGAGGACATCTCCGCATTTTTTGGCAGTTCTCATGAGTTCAAGATGTCCTTCATGAAAATACCCCATGGTGGGAACGAAGGAAATCACCTTGCCGTCTCTTTTTAAGAGATCGGCTAGTTTTTGCATCTCATGGATAGACTTTACCAGCTTCATTTTATCCTCCAACAAAAAAGCCTTCCGCGACCAGAAGACGGAAGGCACATCTTTAGACTGCTCCGTCTCGGTCCCGATAAAAAGGGATCCAAGCGGATTTTCAAATAAGCAAATACTTTTTAACAACCATCCCAAAGAGTGTCAAGCTTTAACAGCTAGCCAATTGATTGTAACCTTCCTACCTAGACAGCCTTACTTTGCTATCTGTGAAAGGCTTTTTCTAGTTTTTTCAGTTCTTCCTGTAACTCCCTAGGTATTCTATTTTCAAACTGTGAAAAGAAGGCCTTTATCTCCTCTGTTTCTTTTTGCCACTCTTTGGGATTTACTTCTAAAGCCTTTTTGACATTATCGAAAGGAATCTCTGATCCTTCTAGGTCGAGATCTTCGAGGTAGGGGACAAAACCTATAGGTGTCTCCCTTGCTCTTACCCGACCTTCTATTCTGTCGATTATCCACTTAACGATTCTTATATTGTCACCAAAACCTGGCCAAAGAAACCTTCCGTTCTCATCCCTTCTAAACCAATTCACTGCAAAGATTTTAGGGGGATTCTTGAGTTTTTTTCCTATCTCTAACCAATGAGAGAAATAATCGGCCATGTTATAGCCACAGAAAGGTAACATGGCAAAGGGATCTCTTCTTACAACACCTGTTTTTATGTCCTGAGCAGCTGCAGTGATCTCTGAGCCCATCCTTGCCCCTAGAAAAACACCGTGGATCCAGTCAAAGGCCTCCACCACTAAAGGAACAGTGTTACTTCTTCTTGCTCCTACCAAAATAGCTGAAACGGGCACTCCTTCAGGATTTTCAAATTCCGGCGAAAGGCAAGGGGTGTGATATATGGAAACTGTAAATCGAGAGTTAGGATGGGCAGCAAAGGACTTCTTTGAAGGATTGTAAGGTTTACCAAGCCAGTCCAGAAGCCTGGGTGGAACTTTTCCCAAACCTTCCCACCACGGTTCATTTGAATCCATATCCAAGGCAACATTAGTAAACAGGGTAGGATAAAATTCACCCTTAACAAGGGCTTTCATCATATTAGGATTGGTTTCCCAAGAGGTGCCGGGGGCAACTCCAAAGTATCCTCTCTCAGGATTCAAAGCATACAGGCGTCCTTCAGGTCCTGGTCTTAGCCAGGCAATATCATCTCCTAATGTTTGAACCTCATATCCTGGAAGGGTTGGCTCCATCATAGCAAAGTTGGTTTTTCCACAAGCTGAAGGAAAAGCACCAGTGATATAGTAAAATTGACCGGATGGATCTTTGACGCCCATTATCAGCATGTGTTCCGCTAGCCATCCCTCTTTGAGTCCTTGCCAGGAGGCGATTCTTAAGGAAAAGCATTTTTTGCCTAGGAGGGCGTTCCCTCCATAGCCTGACCCAACACTCCAGACCAGATTTTCATCGGGAAAGTGCATAATAAAACGCTTCTTAGGATCAAAATCTCCAACTGTGTGGATTCCTTTGACGAAATCTTCAGAGTTACCAATTCTTTCAAGAACCTTTTTCCCCATTCTGGTCATTATTCTCATGCTTATAGCCACATAGCTTATGTCTGTAAGTTGAACACAGAGCTTGCAAAAGGGAGAATCCAAAGGACCCATAGCATAGGGAAGCACATACATAGTTCTTCCCTTCATGCTTCCCTTGGTGATTTCAGTAAGCATCCTTTTAGCGTTCTTAGGATTCATCCAGTTATTATTAGGACCTGCAATCTCCTGGTGTTCATGGCATACAAAGGTCAATTGCTCTGTTCTGGCTACATCGGTTGGGTGGCTTCTGTGAAGATAAGCATTAGGCCATTTTTTTTGGTTTAACTCATAAAAGACAGGTCTGCCGTTTATTTTTTCTTCCTCTATTCCTTTTTTGATAATCCATTCCGCCTCTTCATCGGATCCATCGCAGAAGTAAATTTCCTTGGGCTCGCTGAGTTTTGCCACTTCATAGACCCATCTTTCTAGTGGTGTCATAGTTAGCCCCTTTGTTGGTTGATTAATCTCCAGCCTTTTCTATAAGTTCTCTGGCTTTATCTAAGGCTTCATGAAGTTTTTCTGGTAAGTTTCCGCCCGCTTGAGCCATATCAGCCCTTCCACCACCTTTTCCTCCAACTAAAGAGGCAAGCTCATTAATGAACTTTCCTGCATGAAACTTAGAGGTCAAATCCGGTGAAACTCCAACAAGGAGAAAGACTTTATCGCTTTGCCTACTTCCTATTACGAGGATGCTATGGCTCCTATACTTTTCTTTGAATCTATCGTAAATTTCTCTAAGTCTTTTGGGATCTTCTGTGTCTACTTCAGAGATAATGGCTTGGATGGAGCCAATCGTGATGGGTTGATTGAGAATGTCTTGGGATTTTAAGGAAGTTATGGTTTGTCTGAGGGCTTCTATTTCCCTACTAAAATGCCTTTGCTGGTCAAGTAGTTTTTCAACCTTTGTTGGTATTTCCTCAAAAGAGGAATTGAGAAGTAGCGATACCCTTTCTAAAATATCCTGCCAGCCTTTTACTACCTTAAAAGCTCTCCTTCCAGAAACTGCCTCTATTCTTCTTACACCAGCTGAAACGCTTGTTTCTTCAACAATTAAGAAAAGTCCAAGCTGAGATGTCTTATTAATGTGAGTTCCTCCACAGAGTTCTCTACTGAGCTCTGGTATCTCTACAAGCCTTACGAGGTCTCCGTATTTTTCCTCGAAAAGAGCCGTGGCGCCAAGCTTTATTGCTTCCTCAAATGCCATCTCCCTTATGGTAACGGGTTTGTCCTTCAGGATTTCTTCATTTGCAAGTCTTTCGATTTCTCCTAGTTCTTCTTTAGTGAGGGCTTTAAAGTGGGTAAAGTCAAATCTAAGCCTTTCTGGTGATACCAAAGAACCTGCCTGCTTTACATGATCTCCAAGGACTTTTCTTAAAACAGCATGGAGCACATGGGTTGCAGTGTGATGTTTTGCTGTATCAAGCCTTAGATCTTCATCGACCGAAAGAACAACGGTTTCGCCAGCCCTTATGGAACCTTTTACCACCTTTCCTATGTGAACAAAGATATCTCCTGGAAGTTTTTTGGTGTCGTAGACTTCTACATAGCCTTTAGCCCCTTCAATAATTCCTTTATCTCCTACCTGTCCACCTGATTCCGCATAAAAAGGAGTTTTTTCAGTAATTATCTCAACTTCTTCTCCTTCTTTAGCCTCAACCACTACTTCTTCTCCCCTTATAAGGGCTACAACTTTGCCTTCAGCCTTTAGAGTCTGATAGCCAACAAACTCTGTGGGCTTTAGTTCAGAGATAATTTCTTTATAGACTTCCTTAGGCTCTCTCTCACCAAAGCCTTTCCAATATTTTCTGGACTGTTCCCTCTGTTTGTTCATGAGTTCTTCATACTTGGCCATGTCTATAGAGAGATTGAGGTTTTTTGCCATATCGATTACTATATCGGAGGGAAAACCATAGGTATCATAGAGCTTAAATACAAGTTCTCCTGGAATTTGACGGATATTTGAGCTAAGGAGTCTATCTATTTCCTGGTTAAGAAGTCTTAGTCCAAAGTCTAAGGTTTCGTTAAATCGCTTTTCCTCATGAAGTATTACTTCCTGGATGTAGCTTTTGTTTTCAAGAATCTCTGGATAGGTATCTCCCATGGCCTCTATAACGCCAGGGACAACTTCATAAAGGAAAGGCCTGTCAAGTCCTAGGAAACGCCCGTGCCTTAAAGCTCTTCTTATAACTCTTCTTAAAACATAACCCCTTCCTTCGTTACTTGGAAGGACGCCGTCACAGATGAGAAAGGTTGCAGCTCTGCCGTGATCTGCTATAACCTTTACAGAGACGTCTTTTTCTTTGGTTGTTCCATACTCATAACCGCTTATTTCCTGGATTTTAGCCATTATAGGTTTGAATATGTCTATATCGTAGTTGGATGGCACCTGTTGAACGATAGCTGATATTCTTTCTAAGCCCATTCCTGTGTCTATACTTGGTTTTGGAAGAGGCTCAAGAGTTCCATCTTCTTTTCTGTTAAATTGCATAAAAACAAGATTCCATAGCTCAAGGTATCTATCGCAGTCACAGCCAGGTTTGCAATCTGGTTTACCACAACCTGCCTCTTCTCCCTGATCAATAACTATTTCAGAACAGGGTCCACAGGGTCCTGTATCTCCCATAGCCCAGAAATTATCCTTTGTGGGAAAAGCAAGAATTCTATCTTCAGGAAGATAGTCTGACCAGTATTTCATCGCCTCTTCATCGGGCCCGATTCCAAGGGAAGTATCACCTTCATGGACAGTTACATAAAGCTTTTCCTTTGGAAGACCAAGTTCTTCTGTAATAAAATACCAAGCAAAGGCTATGGCTTCTTTCTTGAAATAGTCACCAAAAGAAAAGTTTCCAAGCATTTCAAAGAATGTGTGATGTCTTGCAGTGTAGCCTACATTTTCAAGATCATTGTGTTTTCCACCAGCTCTCATACATTTTTGGCTAGAGACAGCTCTAGTGTAAGGTCGCTTTTCCTCTCCAAGGAAGCATTTTTTAAACTGCACCATACCTGCATTTGTAAAAAGAAGGGTTGGATCATCTTCTGGAACAAGGGAGGAGCTTCTTACTATCGTATGACCTCTGTCCTGAAAGAATTTTAAAAATTCTTCTCTTATCTTACGGGCTTCTTTTCTGACCATGCCTCACCTCTTAAACTTTTAATTTTATTCAACTTCTGATAACTCGACCTCTTGCTTCGGTGTAATAGGAGCAATAGGGGGAAGAATCTTCATTTCTCTTACTTTGTTCTCGATTTCCAGGAGTAGGTCTTTCCGGTCTTTGAGGAATCTCCTTGCATTTTCCTTGCCCTGTCCTAACCTTGTTTCACCATAAGAATACCATGTTCCTGATTTTGTAACAATCCCAAGGCTTGAAGCAAGGTCAAGAACATCCGATTCTTTTGAGATACCTTCCTGAAAGATGATATCAAACTCTGTCTCTCTGAAGGGAGGAGCTATCTTGTTTTTGACCACCTTTACCCTAACTCTACTTCCTATGGTTTCGTTACCTTCCTTTATGGGAGCTGTCTTTCTTATCTCTAGCCTTATGGAAGCATAAAATTTTAAGGCGTTTCCACCAGTTGTGGTTTCAGAAGGTCCATAAATGGCTCCAATCTTTTGTCTTATTTGATTTATGAATACAACGCAGGTTTTAGATTTGTTTATTGCTGCAACAAGCTTTCTAAGAGCCTGACTCATAAGCCTTGCCTGAAGCCCCATGTGGGCTTCGCCCATATCTCCCTCTATTTCCGCCTTGGGAACTAGGGCAGCAACGGAATCAACAACTATAACATCTACTGCATTACTCCTTACAAGGATTTCTGCAATTTCTAAAGCTTGCTCGCCGTAGTCAGGCTGGCTTATGAGAAGATCTTCCACGTTTACACCAAGTTTCTTAGCGTATGTTACATCGAGGGCATGTTCCGCATCTATAAAGGCGGCTATTCCCCCTTGTTTTTGAGCTTCCGCAATGATGTGAAGAGCAAGGGTAGTTTTTCCCGAAGCTTCAGGTCCGTAGATTTCTACAATGCGTCCTCTAGGAACGCCCCCTATTCCCAGAGCAAGATCAAGGGAAAGAGAGCCTGTAGGAATAACGGATATAGTAACGTCCTGCGCTTTCTCGCCAAGGCGCATAATTGCCCCCTTTCCATATTGTTTTTCTATCTGGGAAAGGGCAGCTTCAATTACCCTTCGACGGTCTTCAGTCATAAACTATAAACCTCCTTGAAATTTTTCTAAATCTTCAGGCCTTCATTTTTCAACCATTAATCCTTCAAAGATTTGCCAATTGGTATTATAGAAATCGGGCTGTAAATGGCGCCTTGAGGAGTTAAAGTGCTTTTAAAAAGAACGATCTCTTTCACCGTAAACTCACAGGATTTGAAGCTACTTTGTTCCACAAGAACCTTTGCCAACAAATCGCTTTTTTTAGCATCCTTTGCCCTTCCTAAAGTAATATGAGGCTTAAAGGGTCTTTCTTCTTTTTGAAATCCCAGCTTTTCCATAACCTCTTCAACCTCTCTTTGGATTTCTTTAAGAATTTCAATGTCTCCTTCAGTGCCAACCCAGATAACCCTTATTTTACTTAGAGACGGAAAGGCTCCACAGCCTGAAAGAGCTAGCACAAAGGGATTGTAGGAACTTGCAATTTTAATAAGGTTTTCTGTTATTTCAGGAACTTGGGACTCTCTAATGTTACCTAGAAACTTTAAAGTAAGATGCGCTCCCTTTACATCTACCCATTTTATATGTTTTTCCTGGGGAAGAGAACCCATGAGCTTTTTTAACTCACTTTTTACTTTCTCCGGAAGATCGATTGCAATAAAAGCTCTTATGGTTTGATTAGCTCTTTCCATAAAAGTTCCAACCCTGCCTTTGCGGATTTTAACCTTATTTCCTCTCTGGTGCCGTCAAAGAGGTAATGTTCAACCACCAAGCTTTGGGGCGTTTTACAGGCAATAAAGACAGTTCCAACGGGCTTTTCTTTGGAGCCTCCTGTAGGTCCTGCAATGCCTGTAATGCTAACACTTACCTGGGCTTTTGAATTTTTTAAAGCACCTTCCGCCATCTCTAGAGCTACCTCTTTACTTACAGCTCCATGTTTTTCAATGCTTTCTTTCGACACTCCGAGAAGTTCTACCTTAGAGTCATTGCTGTAGGTTACAAAACCTCTTTCGAAATAATCAGATGCACCAGGCACAGAGGTAATAATCTGGGCAAGAAGCCCTCCTGTGCAGGATTCTGCTGTAGCAAGTTTCCACCCCTTTTTTCTAAGAACTTCTCCAATTTCCCTTTCTTCAAGCATCTTTACACTCCATGGCCGTTAAATATTTATAAACTTCCAGAAGGGGAACTTTATGTTGATGGGCTATTTTTTTACACTCCTCATATTCTGGCATAATCCTTTCCGTCCCATCAGGTTTTTTGAAAACCTTTACAGTTACTTCCTGCCAGGGAGTATTTACTTTTTTTTCGTATCTTTTAAGCGATCTCCTGGATACTTTATAAGACCTTATGCCAGCTGTTGTAGTTTCTACAAATATGATGTTTTCTATTGGAAATCTCAAGGAAGGAGGGACCAGTGCTGATAGTTTTACGGAAGGCCTACTTTTTTTCATAACAATTGGTGTAAGCCAGACATCAAGAGCACCAGCCTGGAAAAGCCTTTCCATGATATACTCGTAAAATTCTTGGGGCATATTATCTATGTTTGTTTCAACCACAACGAGTTCTTCTTCTACTGTTGATGTCTCCAGTTTTTTCCCTACCATAACCCTTAAAACATTTGGTGGATGATCTTCTTTGTAGGTTCCAACACCATAACCAACACCCTCTAAAATAAATTCAGGCATCTTTCCAAATCTTGTTGCCAAAGCCTTAAGGAGGGCTGCCCCTGTTGGAGTTACGAGTTCTATAGGCGAATCAACCCCGTAGATGGGAATGCCTTCAAGGATCCAGAGGGTTGCTGGGGCTGGATTTGGAATAAGTCCGTGTTGGGTTTTTATAAAGCCTCTGCCTATGGGAAGAGGCGAGGACTCTAGGGAAGTAATATCCAAAAGGTAAAGGCCAGCGACGGTTCCAACTATGTCTATGATCGAATCGATTGCGCCAATTTCATGAAAGTGAACGCTTCTTGGGTCTTCGTTGTGAACTTTTGCCTCAGCCTGGGCTATAATTTCGAAAACCCTTATAGATTGGGTTTTTACCCAATGGGGAAGATTGCTTCCTTCTATAAGGTTTTTTATTTCTTCAAAAGTTCTATGTTTTTTTGGACTGGAGGGTATTTCAATGGTAACCTTCGTTCCCCAGAGGGATCCTCTTTTTTCCTTTGAAATCCTCATTTCAAAGGGTTCTATGGGAAGACTCTTTACACATTCAACAATGTCATAAAAGGAAGCTCCAAGATCTATAAGGGCTCCAAGGAACATATCTCCACTTATGCCGGAAAAACAATCGCAATAGAGAATCTTTTCTTCTTTTGTTGAATTTGCCGACAAATCCACAGCTCCTTTATAGTCTTATAATAGGAGTTGGAATTTCCTGATGGGCTATCAAAAAATTTACAGATTGCCATTTTCTGTCTGTTTTTAGCTCTTTTATTCGATTTTGAATTATACTTTCTGAATTGTTGATCTGGCTTAAGTGGGCAAAGCAAACAAAGGCTAGCTCATCGTGATAGATTTCTTCACAAAGCTCTATAGCTTGATCGTTTGATAGATGGCCTGTTCTGCTTTGGATACGCTGTTTCAGGGGGGGAGGGTAGGGTCCATTTTGGAGTAACTTTGGATCGTGGTTTGCCTCAATGATGATGGCCTGAGATGTTCTAAGGTATGTTTTTACAAGGTTAGTTGGAGTTCCAAGGTCTGTGCATATTACAAGATTTGCGGAACCGCTAGAAATTAAGAATCCAACGGGATCAGAGGCATCATGGGGAACAGAAAAGGGGGTTATCTTTATGTCGCCTATTGTAAAGGGTTTTCCCCTCATAAAAAGCCTTTTGTTTGCAATTTCCTCTATCTTGACTCCTAGGGCTTCTATGGTGCCTTTGGTAAGATAAACATCCTTTTTATGTCTTCTATAAAAAGAAAAAAGCCCCTTTGAGTGGTCCTTATGTTCATGGGAGATAAGAATTGCCTCTATTGAAGATGGTTCAATGGAAGAGTGTTTCATTTTTTCCTTTATTGCCCTATAGGAAAGCCCAGCTTCTATTAGAAGACAGGTGTTTTCTGTCCACACAATGTAAGCATTTCCCTTGGAACCGCTAGCAAGGATTTGGAAGCTAAGCATAGGACAAGTTTCCCTTACTCTAAGATTTTACAAGCCTTTTCAAAGGTTTTGTTCCTTACAGGACCAAGAAGAAGCACGGAGAAATCTTTAGGTAGGGGTAGTCCCTTAAGCCATCTGTCGATATCTTCTGAAGTTATCTTAAGTATTGACGCTTCCACTTCCTCGAGGGGTATTTCTTTTCCATAGATGATCTCATTTTTGGCTATTCGGTTCATGTAAGAATCTGTACTGTCTATGTTGAGATAGATGCTTCCTATAAGGTAGTCTTTTGCTCTAGCAAGCTCTTCGTCCGCTATACCCTCTGTAATAATTTTCAAAAACTCTTCCTTTATGGTTTTAAGAAGCTCTTCTATCTTTGCTGGATCAACTGCAGCATATATGCCAAACATTCCCGAATCTTCGTATAAGTTCAGAAAAGAGTATATGGCATAGGCAAGACCTTTTTTTTCGCGGACTGCCTGAAATAGCCTACTACTCATACTGCTTCCGAATATCATGTTGAAAATGTAGAATATGTATTTGGCAGGATCCTTTATGGAAACAGCTGGGATACCCATGCAAAGATGGATCTGTTCAAGCTTCTTATAGACTGCCTCTTTGAAGAAATTGCTAGTTGGTTTTGTTCTATCTTCTCTTCCCCTTCCATTTGGCTGTAGCTTTCCAAGGTAGGGGGTAAGGAGAGCCACGAAGTCTTCGTGCTCTACATTACCCGCTGCTGATACTATTAACTGTTCTGGATGAATAATCTTTTCTTTAAATTCCAACAAACTTTCCCTACTTATGGAAAGAAGAGTCTCCCTATAACCACAGATAGGATGCCCCAGGGGATGATCCTTCCAAAATTTTTCAGTAAAAACTGTATGAGTAAGATCCTCTGGATAGTCTTCCACCATGTTGATTTCTTCTATGATTACCTGCCTTTCCCTTTCAAGTTCCTCATCATCAAAACGTGAATTCAAAAGAAGGTCTAAGAAAATATCCACAAGACTAGGAAGGTGTTTATCCATCACTTTGCCGTAAAGACAAAGATTTTCCTTAGTAGTAAAAGCATTGGAGTAACCTCCCAAGGCATCCAGCTCTTTAGCTATTTCCTTCGTAGATCGTTTAGAAGTGCCCTTAAAGAGCATATGTTCAAAAAGATGGGTAATGCCTTCAAGAGACTTACTCTCATCCCTTGAGCCTGAGTTTATCCATATACCAAGAGAAACCACATGGGATAGTGGTATCTTTGTTGTTACAAGCTTTATGCCATTAGGAAGAACGGTTTTTCGAACCATAGAACTTCTCTATTTCTTTTTTTGTTGTTGCTCTATTACTGCCTTTCTGCTTAGTTTAAATCGACCATCTTTGTCTATTTCTATCACCTTTACGAGCACCTCATCTCCTTCCTTCACAACATCACTTACCTTTTTTACCCTCTTACAGTCCAGCTGGGATATATGAATGAGTCCTTCGAGGTTAGGTCTAATTTCAGCAAAAGCACCAAAATCGGTGATCCTTGTTATCTTGGCAAGGTAAACTTGACCTACCTCAGGCTCTATAGTGACAGCTTTTATCTTCTCTGCAGCTCTTGTGCAGGCTTCCATGGTAGGTCCCATGATAACAATTCTTCCATCTTCTCCTATATCTATCTTAGTTCCAGTTTCTGCTATGATCTGTTTAATTACCTTTCCACCTGGACCGATAACATCCCTTATTTTCTCTGGTGGAATTTGAGTAACAACAACCCTCGGTGCGTAGGGAGATAGCTCTGGCCTTGGAGAAGCTAAAACCTCCCTCATCCTTTGAAGAATTGCTAATCTAGCGTCTTTAGCCTTTTCTAAGGCTTTTCTCATGATCTCCTTTGTAATGCCTGAGATTTTTATATCCATCTGAAGAGCTGTTACACCTTTTTCATTTCCAGTAACCTTAAAGTCCATATCACCGAGATGGTCTTCATCTCCGATGATGTCCGTAAGAATTACCACTTCATCTTCTTCTTTGACGAGTCCCATAGCAATACCAGCTACCATATCCTTTACAGGCACACCTGCATCCATCAAGGAAAGAGTCGCACCACAAACCGTTGCCATAGAGCTTGAACCGTTTGATTCCAAAACTTCAGAAACCACTCTTATGGTATAGGGGAAGACAGAAGAATCTGGAAGGATTGGCTGAACTGCTCGTTCCGCAAGGGCTCCGTGACCAATCTCCCTTCTACTTGGACCTCTAAGAGGTCTTACTTCACCAACAGAGTAAGGGGGGAAATTGTAATGAAGCATAAAGGATTTGAAGGTTTCGCCAGTTAAAGCTTCTATTTTTTGCTCATCCGACGAGGAACCAAGAGTTGTTACCGCAAGAACCTGGGTTTCACCTCTTCTAAAAAGGGCAGAGCCATGGGTTCTTGGAAGAATACCTACAGAGATTTCAATAGGTCTAATCTCATCAGGAAGCCTCCCGTCTATTCTTCGTTTCTCTCGAATGATTTTCTGGCGCATCATGGTCTTTTCAATTTCAGCAAGGATTTCCTCTATGTCTTTTTGATTATCTGGATATTTCCCTGAAAGCTTCAGGATAACCTCTTCCAGTAAAGCTTTCCTTTTTTCTTTTCTAAGGGTTTTCTCCGGTGTTGATATGATCTCTTCTATACGATCCCTTGCTATCTCCTCAACTTCTTCGAAAAGCCCCTCTGGTTTCGGAGGAAGTTCGAAAACTTCCTTCGGCTTACCTGCTTGTCCACGAAGTTCTTCCTGGATTTCCACAAGAGATCTTATAGCGGTATGAGCTACATCCAAAGCTTCCAGTAAGTCCTCTTCAGGAACAAAAATCGCTCCTCCTTCAACCATTACTATGGCATCCTTCGTTCCCGCTACAACCAGGTTGATATCGCTTCTGGCAAGATTTTCAGCACTTGGATTGATTACGAATTTACCGTCAACCCTTCCTATTCTGACCGCTCCAATAGGACCACCAAAGGGAATTGGAGAAATGTGAAGCGCTGCTGAAGCTCCTGTAATTGCAAGAACGTCAGGCTCATTCTCCTGATCAACAGAAAGAACTGTTGCAATGATTTGGATCTCGTGGTTATAGCCCTTTGGAAAGAGAGGTCTTATGGGGCGGTCAATAAGCCTGGAAGTGAGCACTTCCTTTTCGCTAGGCCTTCCTATCTCTCTTCTGAAGAAGCCTCCGGGAATTTTTCCAGCTGCATAGCTCATTTCCTGGTAGTCTACGATAAGAGGAATAAAGTCGATGTTTTCTCTTGTTTTTTCATCTCTTACAGCGCTCACAAGAACAACCGTGTCACCGTATCTTACCCAAACTGAACCGCTAGCCTGCCTGGCCACATGGCCAGTTTCTATCGTAAGAATTCTACCTCCGATCCCCGTGCTTACAGCTTTTTTCATATTATTTTAACCCCTCATAAACGGAGCTTTTTAGCCTCTAAGTCCAAGTTTTTCGATCAAACTAATATAGCGGTTGATGTCCTTTGATTTAAGGTAGTTTAAAAGTCTCCTTCTTTGACCAACAAGTTTTAGCAAACCTCTTCGGGAATGAAAGTCCTTTTTGTGAACTTTAAAGTGTTCTCCAAGATATTTTATCCTTTCCGTAAGAAGAGCTATTTGAACTTCGGGAGAACCAGTATCGTTTGGATGAATCCTGAAAGCCTCAATGATTTCTCTTTTCTTTTCTGGTGTCATTGCCACGGCTTTATCCTCCTTTTTAAATGAATACTCTAATAGATTTTCTCTTTAGTTGAGGCCACCAAAGAGCAAGAAGCTGAGTGTTTGAAGAATCAAGAATTCTTACAGGAGTGTTTGTGTCCGATGTCCACAGGCCATTCCATTGACCATGTTTGAGCCTAAGGAGATCCCTCTCATCGGTAACAACAACTGATGGAAGATGACTTAAGGCTTCTGCAAGAGGAATTATAAGACGCTTAAAATCTTTTGCCTCTATAAGCCTTTGAACTTCTTCAAGAGTTAAAGCATCTTCCAGGGTGAATCTGCCACTTTGAGTTCTCACAAGATGTTCCAGAAAACCGTAGCACCCAACAGACCTTGCAATATCAGCTCCAAGCTGTCTTATATAGGTTCCTTTTGAACAATGGACTCTCAGCTTTACTCTTGGCCATTCATAGCTTAACAATTCAATATTATGAATTGTAACCTTTTTGTATATTGGTTCTATTGTTACGCCCTTTCTTGCAATTTTATAAAGTCTCTTTCCCTTGACCTTCGCTGCAGAATAAAGAGGCACTTTTTGTTCAATAGTTCCCAAAAATCTTTTCAAAGCCTCTTCTATGGCTTCCTTGGGGATAGGATCACCTTCGTAGGTATAGACCACCTTTCCTGTTCTATCGAGGGTATCCGTTTCTTGACCAAGAAATATAGTGAATTCATAGACTTTGTCATTCTCAAGGAACTGGTCAGCAATTCTGGTGCCTTTATTTACAAGGAGTATCATTAGTCCTTCAGCAAAAGGATCAAGGGTTCCTCCATGACCAATCTTACTGGGTTTTAGCCATCTTTTTACTCTTCTTACAACCTCAAAGGAGGTTATGTTTTGTGGTTTGTTAACAGCAATTATGCCGTCTAAAAAGCATCCCATAGGCCTTCCAATCTATTCAGAGTCTATATACTCTTCAAGGGATTGCAGGATTAGTTTCTCCACTTCCGCTAAGTCTCCTTTTATTCTACAGGCAGAGGCATTCACATGGCCTCCACCGCCAAACCGTCTTGCAAATTTCTCTACATTTATAGATCCCTTAGACCTAAGGCCTACGTGGATAATATTTCCTTCATCTTCTCTAAAGAGCACCGCTACTTTGACAGGTTTTACCTGTCTTATCATGTTCACAAATCCTTCACTATCTTCTGGACTTGCTCCGACTGATTTTATCATGTTTTGAGTAAGCCTGACCGAGGCTATTTTGTAATCTTTAGAGTATTTAAGAGTTTCAAGAACCTTAGCAAGAAGAATTAATTTCTTGGGAGAAGATGACTCAAAGATATTTTCTGCAATATACCTTGGATTAGCACCTAATCCAACAAGTTTTGCAGCTACTTCCAATACTTTCTGGTTGGTATTAGAAAACTGGAAAGAACCTGTATCGGTTAAAATACCGGCATAAAGGCAGGTTGCTACCTTTTCATTAATAGGACTTTCCACAAAGCTAAGGATTTCGTATATCATCTCGCATGTGCTACTTGCGGAAGTATTTACCCAGCAAATATGGCCAAAGGGATTTTCGTTAACATGATGGTCTATGTTTATTACGGTTACACTGTCGTTAATCAGATGTTGAATCTCCTTTCCACCTCTTTCCATAGAACCGCAGTCTAGGAAAATGACAACATCATAAGGTTTTCCCTTTATTTCATCTATCTTGTGCTTTACTTCCATAGCTCCTTCAAGGAATTTGAAGTTCTCGGGTATTGCATTCTCACAGAAGGCTTCCACAGATTTTCCCATCAGTCTAAGAGCTTCTCTAAAGGCAAGTATCGAGCCCACAGCATCTCCATCAGGGCGAACGTGAGTAATCAAAAGATAACGATTCTTCGTCTCTAGCACCTGTTTAATCTTCTTAAGATTCTCTAATTTGTCCTGGTTATTCATAACCTACTGTTCTTTCCCTTCTTCGCCTTTAATGGTTTTTATGATGCTTTCTATCCTTTCTTCGTAATCAAAGGAATCGTCATAATGAAAATTAAGCCTTGGGAGGTATCTAAGATAAACCTTCCCAGCAAGTTCTTTCCGAATAAATCCAGAAGCACTTAAAATGGCTGCATTCACCACAGCCCTGTCAATTTTTTTAAAGGTATCGCAGTAAAATATGGTTGCTTCCTTCAGATCATCAGTCATCCGGACGCTTGTTATAGTAATCCCTTGAAGACGGGGATCCCTGATCTTCCTTTGAAGTATTTCTGCAACCTCTTTTTTTATTAAATCCGCTACCCTTTCTTTTCTCTGATAACCGCCCATGACTTTCTTTCTAATAGTGTATAAGTTCTATTTCTTGCTCGGCAATTTCCGCGAGCTTTAAAGAATCAACATATTCTAAAATTTTATCAAGAGCGGAATTTACAAATCTTCCATCGTTTCCCACTATGGCTACCCCTATAGTAGCTCTTTGATAGAGATCGTTATCTTCAACCTCCGCTATGGAAACATTGAACTTGTTTCTGCACTTTTCCAGAATGCTTTTTACTACTTTCCTTTTGGCTTTCAGTGACATACCTTCATGGAGAATAAGGGTTATCTTGGAAATGCCTACCGTCATTGCCATGGCTAGCTATCCTTCTGATTATCTTTTTTACTCTCTTCCTGGACACTAGAAACACTATCAATGGATGGTCTTACTTCTTCTAACACGTAGGCTTCTAAAATATCTCCAACTTTGATGTCATTAAAGTTTTCTACAAGAATACCACATTCAAAGCCAGCCTTTACTTCCTTTACATCTTCTTTAAACCTTCTAAGAGAAGCAATTTTGCCGTCGTAGACCACAATCTGATCCCTTAGGACTCTCACCTTTGCATTTCTAAGGATCGTTCCACTTTCAACATAACACCCTGCCACGTTACCAACCTTGGAGATATGAAACACCTGCCTTACCTCAGCCCTTCCAAGCACCTTTTCTCTGTATTCTGGTTCTAAAAGACCAGCCATTGCTGCCTTAATATCATCTATGACCTGATAGATGACATTGTAAAATCTTACATCTACCTTTTCACGCTGGGCGAGCTCTTCAACCTTAGCATCAGGCCTTACATTGAATCCTATAACAATGGCATTGGAAGCGGAAGCAAGCATTATGTCTGTTTCGTTTATGGCTCCTGTTGTTGCGTGGATGATGTTTATCTTTATCTCGGGATGGCTAAGCTTTTTGATGGCTTCACTTAGAGCTTCAAGAGAGCCGTGGACATCGGTTTTTAGTATAAGGTTGAGTTCCTTCAATTGACCTTGTCGTATCTGCTCGTAAAGCTTTTCTAAGGTCACCTTGGTTGTTAAAGAGAGCTCTCTTTCTCTTTGCTTTCTTAGTCTATGTTCCGCGATAGTTCGAGCTTGCTTCTCATCAGCTACAACAACAAAGTCATCGCCAGCTTGAGGAACTCCTGAAAGTCCTATTACTTCAACAGGCATAGAAGGACCTGCCTTCTCTATACGTTGTCCTTTATCGTTAAAGATATTTCTTACGCGCCCGTAGTTTGTGCCACAAACAAAGGCATCCCCAACATGAAGAGTGCCTTCCTGGATGAGAACGGTTGCTACAGGACCTCTTCCTTTTTCAAGTTTCGCCTCGATAACTCTTCCTCTAGCCATCTTGTTGGGATTTGCCTTAAGTTCCATAATCTCAGCCTGGAGAAGAATCATCTCTAAAAGATCTTCAATCCCTATTTTCTTCTTTGCAGACACCCCAACCATTATGGTATTTCCACCCCACTCTTCCGGAACAAGCCCAAGCTCTGAAAGCTGTCTTTTTACTTTTTCTGGATTTGCATTTGGTTTGTCTATCTTGTTAATTGCAACAATTATAGGCACATTAGCTGCCTTTGCATGATTTATAGCTTCTATTGTCTGTTGCATAACACCATCATCGGCTGCTACAACAAGAACAACTATGTCGGTAACCTTTGCACCCCTTGCTCTCATGGCGGTAAAGGCTTCGTGTCCTGGGGTGTCTAGGAAAACTATGTCGCCCTTGTCGATGCTTACATGATAAGCCCCTATGTGCTGGGTTATGCCACCAGCCTCTTCTGATGTGACATTAGTGTGGCGAATAGCATCAAGAAGAGAGGTTTTGCCATGGTCAACGTGACCCATGACAGTAACAACAGGAGGTCTTGGAAGGAGATCTTCTGGTCTGTCTTCTTGCCTTACAAGTATGTCTTCTTCTTCAAAGCCTTTTTTCTCTACTTCATAGCCAAACTCGCTTGCTACAAGAGAGGCAGTATCAAAATCTATTGCTTGATTTACTGTAACAGGAAGCCCTAAAAGAAGAAGCTTTTTTATGACCTCTGTTGCTTTAATACCCATAGCTTTTGCAAGATCAGAAACTACAATAGCCTCCTCTATGCGTATTTTTCTCTTGCTTGCCTTAGGTGGTAAAGTTCCAACCACAGGGGCGGCTGGTTTTTCGAGTTCTGTCTTCTTTTCCTCAGGTGGCTCTTTTTCTTCAGCCTTCCTTTCTTCCCGCTTAGGCTTACTGTAAAGTTTGGAAGGGATTTCTTCCGCCGAGGCTTCCTTCGGACGGAACTTCTTAGCTGGTTTAATCTTTTTGTGGGTTGTGTCATCTTCAACATCAATTTTCCCTCTTATCTTGGCTTCCAGAGCTTCTTCCATTTCATCTTCTGCTGGGATCAATTCAGGAATATGGATGATCTTTGCAAATTCGTCTCTTTTTGGTTTTTTTCTTTTTCTCTTTCTCGGTTTCTTTTTGTAAGGCTTTCTTGGTTCCTCCTCTTCCGATGGCTCTACCGCTTCAGAAACTTCTCTAGCTATGTCTTGACCAACCTCCTCCTGGATTTTATAGGAAGCTTCAATTTGAGGTTCCCTTTGTTCAAGCGACTCTACTTCTTCCAGCAGTTCTTCTCGAGAAGCTGGGACATCTGAAACTTTTGAAATTTCAGCTTCTTCCACTTCCTGTTGAACCTCCTTGCTTTCAATAGGTAATGCTACTTCCTGTTGGACTTCCTTAGATTGTACCTCTTCCAGTTCGATTTCTCCTTCAACCTCTTCTTCTGGTGTTTCTTCCGTTACCTCTACAGAAACTGGTTGTTCAACAACCTCTTTTGTTTCTGGAATAGAAGGTGTTGCTTCTTCTTCGGGGGGAATGAGGATTTCTTCCGATTGAAGCTCTTCCTTTAGAAGTTCTTCATCAGTTTTTGTTTTCTTTCTTACAATAATCTTTTTAGCCACTGCCTCATCACCTGAAAGAGTGGATGGTTTGGAAAACTTTTTAAAGTATCTTCTAAGATAGTTAGCATCGGCAGAACTAAGGATACTCATATGATTTTTGAAAGGGATGCCCATTTCAGCCATTTTGTCCATTAAGTCCTTTGGGCTTATATTTAATTCTTTGGCCAACTCATGAACCCTTGTCCGCGCCATAAAATTCCCCCCGAATCTGGTGTCCTATAAAGTCTTGAACTTCTTTAAGAAGACTTTTTCTACCTTTTTATCCCATTTTGGTTTATCTAGGCATTCCTGGCAGATATAGGCACCTCTTCCTAGCATCTTAAAGGACAAATCTACAACAATTTTCCCTTCAGAGTTTCGAACTAACCTTATTAGCTCATACTTTGGTTTCCTTGCTTTACAAATTACACACATCCTTATGGGAATGGATCCTTTCATTTTTTGCCCATGATTTTTTTAGCGGATTCTTTCATGCTTTCAACAGTTGACGGTGAAAGACTCATAATGGTTGCTAGCTTTTTAGAGTCTGTTGAAACAAATTCTTCTAAAGAAGTGATCCCTTCATCAAAAAGGGCATCTGCCAGTTCTTCTGTCATTCCCTCGATTTTTAAAAGAGCAAGATAATTTTTGTCCTTTAATCTCTCATATCTGCTCTCGCTTATTACGTCTATCTTCCAGTTGGTAAGCTTTGCTGCAAGCCTTACATTCTGACCCTTTTTGCCTATAGCAAGGGATAATTTGTCGTCAGGAACAACTACCTCAACAGATTGATTAGCCTGATCTATTATTACTCTGGTGATAACTGCGGGAGTAAGAGCATTCACCACAAACTTAGCAGGGTCTATATTCCAGGGAACAATGTCAATTTTTTCTCCTCTAAGTTCCTGAACCACCTTTTGGACTCTATTTCCCTTTACTCCTACGCAGGCTCCAACAGGATCTACCGCAGAATCTTTAGAGACAACCGCAATCTTTGCTCTAGAACCTGGATCTCTTGCAGCTCCTATAATGCTTACAATCCCTTCCTGAATTTCGGGCACCTCAAGATGAAACAGCTGAATCAAAAAAGAAGGATGGGTTCTACTTAGAATAATTTGAGGTCCCTTGCCGGATTTTTTTACATCAAGCACATAAGCTCTAATTCTATCTCCAAGTCTATAGTTGTCCTGGGGTATTTGCTCCTTTACGGGTAAAAATCCCTCTGCTTTTCCAAGATTTACAGTTATGCCACCTCTGTCTATTCTCTGAACTATACCGGTTACAATATCTCCTTTTCTGTGCTTAAATTCTTCGTAAACCGCTTCTCTTTCGGCATCTCTTACCTTCTGGATGATAATTTGTTTTGCCACCTGAGCAGCCACCCTTCCAAGCTTTTCCGGATCAACGAGAACACCTACCTCGTCGCCTACTTCTGTTTCCGGGTCATATTTCTGAGCCTCTGAAAGGGATATCTCCCTTTCCGGATCCCTTACTTCATCTACAACCTTGTAAAACTTAAAAGCCTCAATCTCTCCCGTTATTTCATCTACTCTAACCTGAACATCAACCTTTGCTCCACTTTTTTTCCGTATCGATGTAGCTATGGCATCCTCTATAGCACTAATAAGAATCGACCTTTCGATACCTTTTTCTCGACTGACTTGATCTATCAGCCGTAATAGCTCGCTTGCCATTGCTCCTTGGTCTCCTAAATGTTCTTAATTTTGGTCTTTTTTTGCTTTTTCAATATATTTTCTGTTTCGAAATATGCAAGTCTTGCCTTTTCAATGTTATCGTAAGGTATTTCAAAGATAGTTTCATCACATTTTAAAGTAATCAAGGAATCGGTGCTTTCAATCAAAAGACCTTTGAAATTTTTCCTTTTTCCAATAGGATCAATTGTTTTGACTCTGATAATGCTACCTTTGTATTTCACAAAATGAGAGGGCTTACTAAGCGGTCTATCAAGCCCTGGAGATGAAACCTCCAGATGATAGGGATGGTGAATAGGATCTACTACATCTAAGAAATCACCTAAAATATAGCTTATTCTTGAGCAATCCTCAATAGTTACGCCATCTTCATGGTCTATAAAAACTCTTAGCACATAACCATTTGATTCTTTCTGGAATTCTACCTCTAAAAGTTCCATGCCTTCAGCAGCAATGACCGGCTCGATCATCTTTTTTAGGTTATTTATAAATTCCCTTTTGGCCTGTTTTTCCACTTTAACTTTTCTCCCCAATCAAAAAAAAAGCGGGCACAACGCCCACTTCTTTAGTAGAACAAGGTCCCTTTCAGGTTAAACTATTGGGTTTTAGTAGAATTACCGCAAAGTCTATCCCTTTGGCTTGTCCACTAATCGAAGTAGGCATTCTAGTAAATCGAATGCCCCCTCAAAAAGGGACCCTCTTTGGAGCGGGCAACGGGCTTCGAACCCGCGACCCCAAGCTTGGGAAGCTTGTGCTCTACCTTCTGAGCTATGCCCGCCCTAAACTCCAATTCTTACTTAGCCTGTTATCCAAACAAAGTCAAGGGTATCAACAGCCTTTTGAAAGAATTTTCGTTGTTATCTTTTTCAAAACAAAATAAAATAAAAAAAAGAAAAAGGAGGTTTTAAAAATGGCCGTAGATAACTTGACCTTGAATAGCAAGAACTTAAGAGGACTTCTGCAGGAAATGCGGGGCTTCCATGGGAAAAGATTAGAGGAAGTAAATGCCCAGCAGGCTCAAAGTAGTCCTATTGATGCACTGAAAAAGTCTTCTCAGGCTATAGCTATTTCGGAAATGGGTCGGCAGATTGGAGAGCTATATAACAACTTTAAAAATGCTCAGGCAGGAAGCGAAGCTCTTGAAGGCTTTCGAAAGGCAGTTACAGAATTTGCTGGATCCTTTGATAATGAAACTCTTATGAGTTTTGTAACAACTCTAAAAAATACGCCCAACGCTGAAGAAGCTCTTGTTACATCAACTGAGGTTATCAGAAAAGGGGCTAATCTTAAGTCATGGTGGAATGGTTTTGCAATCTCCGAAAGAAACCACTTAGGAGAACCCTATCTTAGGGAAACTCGAAGTATACTTACCTCTTCAGAAGCTGTTCAAGCGCAAAGGGAAACTCTTAACAGCCTTTCTTCCACCCTTGAAGAGACCTTTAGAAAAATGCCCTCTGAAACCTTTAGAAATGGTGTAGAAAACCTTTTTGATAGGCTTTCTAGAGCTACTTCTATATCGGAGAAAAATAACCTTCTTACTAGATTTAGAGAAGCTAACCTTACGGAAAAAGGAACTGTCTAGTATCTCCAGGAAATGTAAGATCTTTTCTTCTGGTGCCTTCCCATGATCATACCTATTAGCCATCCGCATAATAGAACTCCTGCTCCTGTGAGAAACCACCTGATCTTTTCAGAATTTTTTATTCTTTGATTTTCATCCAAGAGTTTCTTTTTCTCCATCTTTAGGGCTTCAATGTCTTGCTGGAGAGAAAGATGATGGTTTTTTAAGTTCGCATATTCTAAAGAGGCATCTTCAAGGGTTTTGTAACGTTTATAGGACTCTTCGAGTTCCTTTTCTAAAGAAGAGATTTTGTTCTTCAAATTGGAAATTTCACTTTCATATTGCGTTATTTTCCCTCTAAGGCTTTTGTTTTCTTCTGTAAGTTGGGTTATATCCTGAATTTTTGGAGGTTCATCAACTACATGTCTTTTAGGAATCCAGCCTTCTAAGCCTTTATGTTCTCCTTCAAGAATTGTTATCAGATACCATCCATTTTGCTCTTTTTTTACCTCCACAGGAGTTCCAGAGGTCAACGTTCCTAGGGTTTTATAATTTTTTCCGGGTCCCGATTTTAGAACTATGTCTATTTTATCGGTAACATATTTGGATGCCCAACTTTCTATGGAAAACCCTAGAAGTCCCACTACCACAACTAAAATTATCGCTCCAACTTTGCCCATTCTTCTATATCCTCTCTTTTTGTTTGTTTTTAAAAAGCAAGCCTATTTTAAATAACCTTTGTTTTCAAAGCAAGTATCTATGGATTGTTGACTTTTTTCCGATTTTCTTCCAATGTGTTAAAACCTAATGTTAACTTGGCAAAGTAGGAGTTTGTAAAGTGGGAAGGCATAATTTAAAACTTGTTATAAGTCCTGAGGAGATTTCCGAAAGAGTAAATGCCTTGGCCAATAAAATAAGCGAAGATTACAGTGGCAAGGAAGAACTTATTGTGATTGGCATCCTGAAAGGAGCTTTTATCTTTACTGCTGACTTGGTAAGGGCTATAAAAATACCTACAAAGATTGATTTTATAAGGGTTGCCAGTTATGGGTATGGTTCAGAATCAAGTGGAAAGATTCTCTTGACCAAAGACATAGAACTGCCAATTGCTGGAAAAGATGTTCTCCTTGTGGAGGATATAGTGGATACAGGCTTAAGCCTTGCCTGGGTTATAAAACACATTGAAAGTCTAAAGCCAGCGTCACTTAAGGTGTGCGTCTTTATCGATAAGATGGAAAGAAAAGCCTGTGAAGTTAAAATAGATTACAGAGGTTTTGCTATAGAAAAGGGCTTTTTAGTAGGCTATGGGCTGGATTATTCTGAACAGTATCGCTATCTCAAGGGAATTTACGAGGTGCTTTTATGATTGTTACTTGTGAATCCTGTGGAACAAAATTTAAGGTAGATACATCCAAAATAACAAAAAAGAGGGCTAGGGTAAGGTGCTCTAAGTGTAAGCAAGTATTTACTATTGAAATTGAAAAGGATGAGAAAGCCTTAGAAAGGGAAGGCGAAAAGGTTATTGTGCTTGATGATTCCATGGAAGAAAATATTGCCAGGATTTCTCCTAGGGAATTTGAAGAAGATGTTGAAGAAAAAGCCCTTGAAGATGTAAGAAGATCAAGAAGAACCTACGATAGAACAGAGAAAAAGCCCTCTTTGTCCAGAACTAAGCTAGGTTTACTACTTATTCCAGCTATCATAATTGTAGTGGCTCTATTCTTCTATTATTGGGGAGCTAACATCGGGAAAAAAGTTGAGTCCAAGGATAAAAAGGTTACCTCTTCGAAGCCTTTAGTAAGCATACTTCCTCAAAGTGAAGCCTATTTTATCGAAAATGCCCAGGCTGGTCACATGCTTGTTGTTCAAGGTGAAGTTATCAATAACTCTTCCTTTCCTGTAAGTTTTGTTTTATTAGAAGGAAAACTAATAAGCACGAATGGAAAGGTTGTGCTTAATCAAAGATTTTATGCTGGCAACATTATGAGTAAGGAGGAACTTGCTCAACTTCCAGTGGATAAAATTCAATCGAAAATGATGGTTAGGGAAGGAGATAATCTTTCAAATGTCCATATAAAGCCAGGAAGCAAAGTTCCCTTTATGGTTGTTTTCTACAATATGCCTCCTATTGATGAACTCTCTGACTATGCCATTGAATTTGTTAGTGCAGAAGCAGAGAAGCCCTCTTCAGCTGGTTCAGAAGGTGTTAAAAATAAGTGACTTTAGTAAGGAGAGGGGATAATGCTAGATATCAAATTTGTTCGCGAAAATTACGACAAAATTGAAGAAATGCTTTGCAATCGAAATCTAGAGTTTGATCTTTCTTCTCTTAAAATGCTTGACGAAAAAAGGCGAACTATTCTGAGGGAAGTTGAACAGCTTAAACATATTAGAAATAAAACCTCTGAAGAGATTGCCCTCTTGAAGCGAAGCGGTAAAGATGCCACTGAGCTAGTAGAAAAGATGCGAGAGCTTTCTCAAGAAATAAAAAAAATGGATGATGAGCTGGATAATATAGAAGAGGAATTTAAGGAACTTCTTCTTCTTATTCCTAACATGCCCCATGAATCTGTGGTTGTTGGAAAGGACGAAAGGGATAATCCTGTTGTAAAGGTCTGGGGAAAGAAACCTTCTTTCGACTTTGAGCCAAAACCTCATTGGGAGATTGGTGAAAACTTAGGCCTTTTGGATTTTAGCAGAGCTGCTAAAATGACAGGTTCTAGGTTTTGTCTTTATTGGGAGGATGGAGCTAGGTTAGAGCGAGCCCTTATAAACTTTATGCTGGATATTCACACCACAAGACATGGTTATAAAGAGGTGCTTCCTCCTTTTATAGTGAACAGTTCAAGCCTTGTTGGAACGGGACAGCTTCCTAAGTTTAAAAATGACCTGTTTAAGCTGGAAGATTGGGACTACTACCTTGTCCCCACTGCTGAAGTGCCTGTGACTAACATTCATGCCAATGAAGTGCTGGAAGAGGATGAGCTTCCTAAGTATTATACCGCCTATACTCCCTGTTTTCGCTCGGAGGCTGGTTCCTATGGGAAGGATACAAGAGGTCTTATAAGGCAACACCAGTTTAACAAGGTAGAGCTTGTCAAGATAGTAAAGCCAGAGGATTCTTACGAAGAGCTTGAAAAACTTCTTCAGGATGCAGAAACAATTCTTCAGGAACTTGGCCTTCACTACAGAGTTGTTAGCTTGTGCACAGGTGACCTTGGCTTTTCCGCTTCTAAAACTTACGATATCGAAGTATGGCTTCCAGGGCAGAATACCTATCGAGAGATTTCTTCCTGTAGCAATTTTGAGGATTTTCAGGCAAGAAGAGCAAATATAAGGTTCAGAAGGAAAGGGCAAAAAAAGACAGAATTTGTTCACACATTGAACGGCTCAGGTCTTGCCGTTGGAAGGACAGTTGCGGCAATTTTGGAAAATTACCAGCAGGCCGATGGAAGTGTCCTTATACCGCATGCTTTAAGACCCTATATGAGGGGTCAGGAAGTGATAGCTTCTTTTCAAAGGCCTTAAAAGGAGGAAAAAATGACGAAAAGCCAGCTGATAGAAGCCCTTGCAAAGACAGAAGGTATCACCCTAAAACTTGCTGAAGTTATAGTAAACACTGTCTTTGATACTATGGAAGAAGCAATGGTAAAGGGCGATAGACTTGAGATAAGGGGATTTGGTAGCTTCAAGGTTAAATCCTACGGTGGCTATAAGGGAAGAAACCCAAAAACTGGAGAAATAATAGATGTTGAGCCTAAGAGGCTTCCCTTTTTCAAGGTTGGAAAAGAATTGAAGGAAAAGGTTAACAATGGATAAAAACAATTTTAACTTCTACACTACTGTAAGAGTCCGTTATGCCGATACAGATGCCCAGGGTCATGTGTATTTTTCTAATTATTTCGTGTATTTCGATATAGCAACGACGGATTATATGAAGGCTATAGGCTATTCCTATGAAAGGCTTTTAGATGAAGGCTATGACTTTTTCACCGTTGAAGCTCTTTGTCAATACAAGAATAGGGCTTTTTTTGATGAGGAGCTCAAGGTTTTTGCGAAGATCTCTAAGCTTGGTAATTCAAGCTTTACTTATGAGCTTGCCATATATAGAGATCAAACCCTTATTGCAAATGGCCATATTGTGAATGTGATGATAGATCGTGAGACAAGAAAACCTATTAGAATACCCGATAGTTTTAGAGAGGCAGTGTCTAATTTTGAATCATTAGCAAAACTTTAGGGAAAATATATCGATGGTCAATAGCAAGCTTTTAAGGTTCCTTTGGATTTTTGTAGGGCTTTTAGGGTGTGCTTCCATTTGTTTTCTATGGTTTCTTACCATAAGAAACCATTTTTTAGTAGAACCCTGGATTGATAAGTTTGCAGATGTAGGAAATCTTTTGGGTTTTTTATCGCTTTTTTTTATCCTTCTTATGACTTTTTTAGGGACGAGACCTCCTGTGCTTGAAAAGCCTTTCGGGCTTGGTAGACTTTTAAGATTCCATAAAAAAATGGCCTTCTTTGTGATAATCTTAATTTTCTCCCATGTAATTTTAAAGACGATAAAATATTCACAAACAGTTGGGTGGCGAACAGAGGATGTTTGGGATTTCATGCTTCAGTTTTTCCCTTATAGCTGGGATCCTGGAGAAAATGGACTTATTATTGGAAGATGGGCTCTTTTGGGAGTCATTGTGGGCGTAGTTTTTGCCAAGGGCGGGCAATATTTTCTACCTTTTAAGATTTGGAAACCCTTTCATTTCCTTATCCATGTAGCTGGGTTTTTTATGTATATTCACGCCTTTTTGGTAAGCCCCGATACTAGAGTTTTTCCTATGAGTATTGGCTATTATAGCCTTTTTGCTCTATGGATTATCCTGGTAGTTTACAGGTTCTACTATTTGGCAACAAGAAAGTCTAAAAGGAGATGGTTCTTAGAATCGATAAAAATCGAAACCCATGATACCCACTCCTGCTTTTTCATAAGACCTGAGGGAGCGGGAGCCTTTAGCAAGTGGCTCCCTGGTCAGTTTGCCCTTTTTCGTTATAAATCTAGCCTTTTAGGATGGAGTGAACCTCATCCATTTACTATCTCCTGTGCCCCCGATAGCGATGGGAAAATATGTTGCACTGTGAAAGCTGTAGGACCCTTTAGTGCTAAGTTAAGAACAATGAGTCCGGGAACTGCTTTTCTCTGTGAAGGACCCTACGGCGTTTTTACTCCTAACTTCAAAAAAGAAAAAAGGCTTGTTTTTATAGCAGGAGGAATCGGGGTAACGCCCTTTTTAAGTATTGTCAGGTATGCGATTAGAAAGGAAATTCCTACTCCAATAACTCTAATCTGGGGAAACAAAACTAGAAAAGATATTGTTGCCTATGATGAGCTTTCTTCAATTGTTAAGTCTTATGAGCACATTAAGGTTGTTCACGTTCTCAGTAATGAAAGAATAACGGAAGAGATGCTCAGTGAAGTATCAGAAGATGGCTTTTTCTGGGAGGAGGGACTTGTTGGAGGGGCTATACTGGAAAAGTATATTGATCCTAAAGGTGCTAGCTTTTACCTGTGTGGACCTCCTGCTATGCAGAAGTTTGTTTTAGATGAACTCAGAAGAGTTTTTAAGATTTCACCAAGAAAGGTTAAAAGGGAGCTTTTTTACTACTAGTTTATCTAAGAAGCTTAGAGGCTTGTTACCATTTTATGGAGAGAATCTTGTAGGTTTTTATGCCGGAAGGCGTTTCAACAATAACTTTATCTCCTTCGCTATGGCCTATAAGAGCACTTCCTAGGGGGGAGCTTACAGAAAGAAGTCCCCTTTGAATGTCTGATTCATGGTGACCTACAAGCCTATAGGTAGAAACTAAACCATTTTCTGAGTTTTGAAGCTCTACCAAAGCTCCTATATAGGCTCTTTTGCAATAGGATACAACTCCAACGAGGATTTCGCTTTGATTCATTTTGTCTTCTATATCTTGGATAGTCTTTTGTAGTCTTAATAACTTTGCTCTTATCTCGAAATATTCTCTACTGGTAGTGCCCTTCGGGTTGGATCTAACTTCTTGCATTTCCTCAATGAGCTTAGGGCGGACTACATTGTAAAGGTATATAAGCTTATCCATAAGTCTAAGATAGCCTTCTCTAGTTAAGATAGTTTTATCACTCACTTTGGAGTTCCTTTAAAAAGGTGTTTGTCGTAAGTATTCCAATTATTGTTTTGCCATCTTTAATCTTTCCGGTAAAAACCATGTTTAAAGCTTCCTTAAAAGATATTTTTTCTACTTTTGTTATCTCCTCTTCTTCAATGGTGGATGAACATAAAGAAAGATCAGAAGCATAAAAAATATGGATGATTTCATTAGAGTAAGCCACTGCTGGAAAATAGGAAATAATTTTCTTGAGAGTTCCAGCCTTATAGGAAGTTTCCTCTGCCAGCTCCCTTTGAACAGCCTCTTCTATTGATTCTCCTTTGTCCATTTTTCCAGCTGGTATCTCTAAGGTTTCTTCTTCTATGGCGTAGCGCCATTGTCTCACCATAATTATATGCTCCTTATCTATAAAAGGCACCACTGCAACAGCCTCAGGATGGTCAATTTTGAGGCGTCTTGATATCTTGCCAGTTCTAAGAGCTACCTCATCGAGGTAGGCTGTGAAATGTCTTGTATTTAAGGAAGCAAGAGTAGTAGTCTTTCTTTCCATTAATTTCCTCCTAACAAGATGTCCCTCAAAGTCTACCAGAGTGAACCATGACACATACCGCAGTGCTTACCGTTGCTTCCTTCCGGACCTGGCGGGGTTCACACCCGTATGTTACATGGTGTCCGGTAGATTTGAGGGACAAAGCAAAAATAAAGCTTTTTGCGTTACAAAGCAACAATTTTCTTACAATTATTTCCTTAGGGTAATTTCCTTGACAGTTGTTTTTTATGCATGATATCGAAAGCATGATTTTTGAAAAGCTAGGGGAGTTTTGGGATATGGTGAAAAGAAAAGAGCTAAAAGTGCCCCAGAAGGAGGAATCCAATAAACTTCTTGAGGAAGACGAGATTATAGAGCTTGTTGATGAGGTCATAGAAGAAGATAATCTGCCAGAAGATGAACTGGATATGGATGAGCTGTTCAAAGATGGCGAAGATACCGATGATTTTGATATCGACCTGGAAAGCCTCGATAAGGAACTTGGAAATAATGATGATATCAGCCTTGAGGATGAAATTTTAGCGGAGGATGATTCTAAGGAAGAGCCCGATATTCTTACGGATCAAGCTTCAATAGATGAGCTTTTAGAAAAGGCTAGCACGGCGGAAGAACCTGCCTTGGCACCTTCCTTTGCTGAAGGTGACATTAGTGCTATAGTTGATGAAATCGTTGAAAAACTTGAAGATAAGCTTGTTGCCAAAATAGAAAAAATCATTGAAGATAGACTTGCCGACCTTGTTCTTCAGGTGGTTCGTCGTGAATTGAAATCACTTATTGAAGAATATAGAGAAGAACACTGAAGGAGTATAGGGGGTATGAATAGAGAGCTACTGCCAAAAGCTTATGAGTTTAAGGATGTCGAACCTAAATGGTATAAGTTTTGGGAAGATCATAATTTTTTCTATGCCGATCCCGATAGTCCAAAGCCCCCCTTCTGTATTGTAATACCTCCTCCTAATGTGACCGGACAGCTCCATATGGGACATGCCCTGAACAACACTCTTCAAGATATATTGTGTAGGTATAAAAGGCTTAAAGGTTATGAGGTTTTGTGGGTTCCAGGAACAGATCATGCAGGTATAGCCACCCAGAATGTAGTAGAAAGAGAGCTCGCCGCCGAGGGAAAGACAAGATATGATCTTGGTCGAGAAAGATTTATTGAAAAAGTCTGGCAGTGGAAGGAAAAATACGGAAATATCATAATAAACCAGCTCAAGAGACTTGGTGCTTCCTGTGACTGGAGCCGTCAGCGCTTTACAATGGATGAAGGGCTTTCCAGGGCTGTTCGGATTGTATTTGTAAGGCTCTACAAGGAAGGGTTGATATATCGTGGTGAAAGGATGATTAATTGGTGTCCCCGTTGCTATACCGCCCTTGCTAATATTGAAGTCGAGGGAGAAGAAAAGGAAGGCGCTCTTTACTATATTAAATATCCCCTTGTAGATAGTTTAGATTACATAGTTATAGCCACCACAAGGCCAGAAACGATGCTTGGTGATACAGCCATAGCGGTAAATCCCGAGGATGAAAGGTATAAACATCTTATAGGCA
>FWWL01001603.1_pt1 | contig 52281 bp, 54 predicted proteins | sample 2228331 | NCBI WGS metagenome assembly FWWL01 (sample SAMEA103939775, study PRJEB20133) | metagenome | reverse complement strand
GGATATATTCTTGTTTGGTGCGGTTCAAGTATCAGTCCTGAGAGTTTTAAAGAAGAGAGTTTGTCATATATATCTTTTTCTATATTTTTTTTAAGTTTAACATAATTTTTGGCTCTATTTATTTTTTCAGCTAATTCTTTATTTGATATATTGAGTATTTTTGATATTAGTGGTATGTTTTTTATATCAAATTCCTTTTTCATTATAACAACATCCCATTTTATTATTGAAGATGCTAAAAGCTTGCCGTTATAATCATATATTTCACCACGTGGCATTATTTCGCGAGATTTTCTTTTATACTCTTTTTGAGCGTAAGTTTTAAGATAATTATGTTTTATTATTTGAATATAGAAAAATCTTCCTATTATTAATAAAGAACTAAAAAAAATAAAAAAATTTACTATACCAATTCTCTTCATAAAATTATTTTAGACTATAAATAGAAACAAACCAAATCTTTTATTTTATAATTATGAATCTTGTCTTCTATTTTTAATTTTAGCGATCAGGTTTTTAGGTATATGCTCTTTTTTATCTTCTAAAATTATAATTGTATATGGTTCTGGAGTTTTAAAACCGTAGCTTCTTGCTTTTTCATTTAATCTTGCAAGTGAGGAAATTGAATAGTATCTTTTTTTAAGATATTGGTTTTCAATTTCTATTTTTTTTATATCTTTCTTTATTGTATTTATATCATAGATGAGTTTAAGATTGTATGATTTTATAAGGATAGGAAGAAAAATTATAATTATTATAAAAATAATCAGGTTTTTATTTATAAATCTCATCTTCCTCTCCTTATAATGAAAATGTCTCAACTTTTGTCAATCTATTTTTATTCCATATATAAAAAATTTTAGTAGGAGTAATATTTGCTTCTACTTTATTAATTTTAGCATTTTTAAAGAATTTTTTTATTAATTTCATGTTTTTCATATAACCTCCTTTATTTAAGTTTTTCTATTACTCTTAGTTTTGCACTTCTTGCCCTTGGATTTAATTCTATTTCTTCAGCTTTTGGTTCTACCGGTTTTCTGGTTACAAGTTTCCAACCTCCCATTTTGGCCATAAATTTAAATGTTTCTTTTACTATTCTGTCTTCAATTGAATGAAATGTTATAACTGCAATTCTTCCACCTGGTGCCAGGATATGTATGGCTTTTTGAAGTACCTTGGTTAAGTTATCAAATTCATAATTTACAGCTACCCTTAAAGCAAGAAATGTTTTCGTTGCTGGATGGGATGAACGAGAATTTTTGGCTTTAAATGGTATTACTTCTTCTATTAACTTGCTCAATTCTGTAGTTGTTTTAATGTCTTTTTCTTTTCTTTTCTCAATAATTGCCTTTGCTATTTTGTGTGAAAATCTTTCACCACATATTCTTATTAGATGCTCTATCTGTTCATAAGGCCAGGTGTTTATTATTGAATATGCTGTAAGTGGGTTGGCCGGATTTATTCGCATATCAAGAGGTCCTTCTTTTCTAAAACTGAATCCTCTTGAAGCTTTATCAAAGTGAAGTGAACTGACACCAAGATCAAGCAAAAGTCCTGAGATATGAGTTATACCCTCTTTTCTTAATATTTCATCAAGATTGGCAAAATTTCCGCCGATGAGTTTTACCTGGTTTTTATACTCACTTAAAACTTCTGATGCTATATTTAACATTTCTGGATCCCAGTCTATTCCTATAAGTTTTGCTGTTTTTTCAAGATTTTCAAGAATTTTTTTAGCATGTCCTGCTGCTCCAACTGTTGCATCCACATATATTCCACCTTTGTCAGTTATAAGAAGATCTTTAACTTCTTCTAACATAACTGGAGTATGTATTTTAAATTTTTCTTCCATAACTGTTTCCATGTTAAATATCCAGGATTTTTGAAAATTTATTTAAGGAAGATTTTATCTTAGAATTCTTGTACTCTTCCCATTTTTCTTTTGCCCACAACTCAATTTTGTTTCCAACTCCTATAATATAAACTTCTTTTTTAATTTCTGCATAATTTTTTTGATTCTGTGGAACAAGTACTCTTCCCTGATCATCAACAAATGCTTCACAAGCATTTGAAAAGAAAAATCTTTTAAATGCTCTTTCTTCTTCTTTATCATCAGATTTAAAAACTTCCATATTATTTTTTATAAGTTCATTCCAGGTTGATGGTAGAAATAAATAAAGACATTTATCAAGTCCTATAGTTATCATAAAATGTTTTCCTTTTTCTTTCTTTAAATCATCTCTGAATTTTGCAGGAATAAATACTCTATTTTTGTCATCTAAAACAAATTTATATTCACCATAAAAAGCCGGCATTATTTCAAACCTCTTTCATACACTTTAAAACACATTTCACCACTTTCCACCACTATAAAAAAATAGTATAGATGATTTATTTGAATTTGTCAAGACCTGAAATTGATTTTTCTCAAAAAAATTGAGAAAGATTTGAAATATGAGGTATAAAAAGAATTAAAATGATATTTGATATTTAAATATCTTCAGGAAGTTGCATCTTTTTTATCTCAGCTTTCCAGACATATTCAAGAGCTTTTAGGTTTGTATATGGTTTTCCATATGCTTTAAAAAGAGCTTGTGAAATAGTATCTCCTTCTTTAATTCTTTTGCAAAATTGATAAAAGGAATCTCCTCTTTGGATTTTAATAAGCAGTTTTACAAGTGAGTAACTCTGTGCATACCATAATTTCACACTTTTATCTGAAGCGTCTTCAAGGGATTTTATTCTTGCAAGATCCTCAAGCCTGTATCCCATATCATTTTGAAGATATTTTAGATTTTCCTTTAACCAGCTGGGATACGCCTTTGCTCTTTCAACCTGGATATAAACCGCAACTCCTTCACTCAGCCATAAAGGACTTCTATCATAACTCCCAAAAAAGCTATCAAAATAAATATGAGTTAATTCATGTGCAAGTATTCCATACCACTCATCACTTTTATAAAGATATATTTTTCTGTCTTTTAAATTAGCAGCACCGCCTGACCATATTGGTCTTCCTGAAAGTTCATGGTATTTTTGAGGAGTTAGAGTTAAATATATATGCACTTTTGAATCTCTTGTCCAGGGAGAAAATGCAATAAGATCAAGCATTATTTCGCCGTGCAGAAGCTCAATTTCTCTCTCTATTTCTTCAATTTTTATTCCTTTCTCTACATAAAGATAAAAATGTCTTGTTTCTTTAAATTCAAATCCATCTGGAATTTTTATTTTAAGTTTTTTTTCAAAAGATATCGATTCTTCGGTTCTTTCTTCTTTATAATGTTCTTCTGGAAGTGATATATCATCTTTTTTGCTTATCAGAATTCTTTGATCTTGTTTTTCTTTTTTTGCGTTAGTTATTTGTGAGGTGATTACTATTTTTTGCTGAGGTTGTTCATAATATTCATCGTTTTTTTTTTCAATAATAATCTTTTGTTCGGTGGTTTTTTTGTTAATTATTATTTTGTTTTTTTCAGAAGTAGTGTTTATATCTTCATGTATATACTGATATAAATAAATTCCCCATATTATAACTATTAAAAACCAGAAAATAACTCTAAGACGATAAATTATATCCATCTGTTATTTTATTCCTCTTATCTTAGTTATTAATTCAGACATGCTATTTACAAAAAGAGAAATTACTATTATAAAAAGTGCATGGCATATAGCCATAGCTAATGTTATATGTGAAATTGAAAGCTCAAGAATATAACTTCTCAGCCAGTATATAAAAAGCATTGATATTGCTGAAAAAAGCGAAATTACAAGGGTTTTATTTCTGTTTAAAAAAGTTGAAGCAAAAACAGGTGGAATTATGTATAAAAGCCATGATGGTGCCCAGTACGCCATTATATGATAGAATACGATGGAGGTTGTTATTATATTGAATAAAACAAGAAAACTCCTTATGCTATTTGGCTTTTTAAAAGTGTAGAGATTTTTTAAAATGTAAAAGTTTAAAGAAAATTGAATAATTAGTGTTACAATGCTTACAATAGTATCTTTTTTTTCTGGAGATGAAAGTGTTAATGCAAATATGATCAGTATAAGGCCAAAAGGAGTAAAGAGATAATTATAAAAGTGCATTCTTCCTCCATTATTTTTTTATTGCAAATATACTTCTTTCCTTTCCATCCTTCAACTTATAATTATATATAAAATGAGGGACTGTTTTAAGTTTTAGTTTTTGAGTATCACAGTAGCTTAACCATGAAATAAATAATCCTCCAGATTTAAGGAGCTCAATTGATACTGGATATATGTCATCAAATTTTCCTGCCGCTCTTTGAGTTACAATATCATATTTTTCAGTATGATTTTTATTTATGTGTTTGTTAAGTATCTTTATGTTATTTAATTTTAGTTTTTCCTTGATATAAACTAAAAAGTAATACTTTCTCTGTTTTTGTTCTGAAAGAGTTACTGTTAGATTATCATATATTATAGCAGTAACAATACCTGGAAATCCTCCACCACTTCCTATATCAATAAGCTCTTTTTGATTTTCTATAAGACCGGTTTTTGTTATCATAAGGCAATCTATGAGATGTCTATCAATTATATTTATTTCATCATTTTTTGAAATAAGGTTAACCTTTTTATTTTTATCAATTATTTCTGAAATAAAATCATTAAGTTTTAATATTTTTTCGCTTGATACATTAAGCGAATATTCTTCAAGAGTTTTTTTTATTTCTTTTAGCATATTTCATCTTTTCTATTATAATCCATAGAAGCTGGATATCAGTGATTGTTATTCCAGGAATATTATATGCCTGTCTTAAGTCTCTTGGCTTTATCCTTGATAGTTTCTGTCTTGTTTCAATAGAAAGTTCATTTATCGAGTTATAATCAATATTATCAGGAATTTTTACATTTTCTATTTTTTTAAGCTTTTCCATTTCTCTTTTATATCTTTCAATATAATTTGAATAAAATTTCTCATTCTTAGCTGCTTCTTTTGCATTTTCTATATTCCAGGGATATGTATCAATATCTATTTTAATATCTGAATTTTCAAGAAATTTATAATAAGCATAGAGATAATTTTCAAATGATTTTTTATATCTTTCTTCCATTGTTTTAAATTTAAAAGCATAGTTTGTAAGTCTTATGTCAGCGTTATCCTGTCTTAAAAGAATTCTGAATTCAGCTCGTGAAGTAAATATTCTGTATGGCTCATCAACTCCTCTTGTTATCAAATCATCTATCATAACCCCTATATAACTTTCATCTCTTCTTAAAATGAATGGTTCTTTACCTCTTAGTTTGAGAACAGCGTTAATCCCGGCAATAAGTCCTTGAGCTGCTGCTTCTTCATATCCTGTGGTTCCGTTTATCTGCCCCGCAAGAAATATGTTTTCTACGATTTTTGATTCAAGTGAATAATTAAGATCCCTTGGGTCAGATAAATCATATTCTATAGCATAACCGGGTCTTATTATTTTTGCATCTTTTAAAGCATCTATAGATTTTATTATTTCCCACTGAACATCTTCGCTTAAACTTGTAGATAAACCATTAATATAATACTCATTTGTATCATATCCTTCTGGCTCCAGAAAAATATGATGGGTTGGATGATGAGGAAATTTGTAAACCTTATCTTCTATTGAAGGACAGTATCTTGGACCTATGGTTTTTATTTTACCGGAATAAAGTGCACTTTTATTAATGTTTTTTTGAATTATGTCGAATGTTTTTAATGATGTTCTTGTAATATGGCAGGGAAGAAATTTTCTTTTATTAAGTTCTTTTTCATCTGTAAATATAGAAAATGGTTTTGCTGGATTATCTGGAGGCTGGAGTTGACAAAGTTCAAAATTTATACCTTTTGAATTAAGTCTCATAGGAGTTCCAGTTTTAAGCCTCATTATTTTGAACCCAAGCCTTCTTAATTCATCTGATATTGAATTTGAAGGAGGGTCATTATATCTCCCACCCTCTGCTGTAAACTCTCCTATGTGAATTATACCTTTTAAAAATGTTCCTGTTGCTAAAATTAATATCTTTGATTTATAAAAAACATTCCTTTTTGTTATTATACCTTCATAGGAGTTATCTGTTGTTGCTATTTTAAAAGCTTCATCCTGAATTATATATAAATTTTCTTGCTCTTCCAGAAATCTTTTAGCTGTTATATGGTAAAGTTTTTTATCACACTGTGCTCTTGGGGATCTTACAGCTGGGCCTCTCGATGTGTTAAGCATATGATAGTTTAAAGCAGAAATATCAGTAATCTTTCCCATTGCGCCACCAAGAGCATCTATTTCCTTTACTATCTGTCCTTTTCCCACACCTCCAATTGATGGGTTACAACTCATCTGTCCTATGGTATCAAGATTTTGTGTTATTAATAAAACTCTTGCTCCCATTTTTGCTGCAATTAAACTTGCTTCAATTCCTGCATGACCACCACCTACAACTATGATGTCAAAATTATCTGGATAATATAACACTGCCATATCAGTATATTAAAAGCTTTGTTATATTTGAAGTAAAGATATTTGCTTTATGGAGTAAAAGTCCATACAGAAAAGAAAAAAAATAAGATACCAAAGAATAAAAAAGTAGTTTATTTATTGAAAGATCAAATTTTGTTTTAATAAGCTTTATATAATAAATAATAGTTGTTAGTGAAAATATTAAGTAAATCACCATAAAAAGAGTTTCTATTTTAAAATACTCAGCAATAAATAATAATGGTTCAAAAATTATTCCTATGATATAAAGCGTTATAAATATTTTCATGAAAGAAATTAGATCATCCATTGCTTTTCTTATTATGAAAAATAGAATAAATGGAATTATGATGGTAAAGAGTAAAAAAAAAGATTTTGTAAGCAACGGATATAAAAATAAAGAGAAAAGAAGAAAATTTATCGTTAAAAATTTTAAAAAATTAGTTGAATGATTAATATTTATCATAAATGTTGTAGAAAAAACTGAAAAAGAAATAAAAAAGGTTAGAATATATGAAATTAAAAACTCCCAGTATTCTGGTGATACTATTCCCACTTTTTCAAATGAAAGCTCTGGTGGAAAGTCATGTGGAGAGAAAAGATCAAAAGAAAATCTTATAAATATATATAATGCTATAATAAAAACAAAAAAAACATTTTCAATTTGATTTATATTTTCTGCATAACTTACTGGTTTTTTTATAAAGTTTAAAGAATATTTAAGATATTTTTTCATAAATTGCTCCTATTTTCCTACACAAAAGTTTTTAAATATCTTTTCAAGAACATCTTCAGGTGTTGTTTTGCCTGTTATTTCTTCCAATTCTCTTAAAGCCTGTCTGAGATTTTCTGCCACAAGCTCATAATTTCCAGTTTCAATCATATTTTTAGCTTCATTAAGTTCTTTTTTTACTTTTTCAAGTGCCTCATAGTGTCTGTAGGAAACTGTTACTTCATCATATAAATTATCTGTAATTTTTTCCTGAAACTCAGCAATAGTAGAAATAAGTTTTTCTATATTTTCTCCAGTTATAGCTGATACTTTTATGTAGTCTTTATTATTTTTTATAGGTTTTAAATCGGATTTCGAATAAACTTTTATTAGAATACAATCTTTTTTTTTGTTTTTATCTATAAGTTCAAGGGTAAGTATATCATCTTCTGTTTGTGGTATCGATATGTCTTCAAGATAGATTATTATATCGGAATTTGATATTTCTTTCTTTGTTCTCTCAATACCTTCAACCTCTATAGGATCTAACGTTTTTGATCTTATTCCTGCTGTGTCAGTGAATATTACTTTTATTCCATTTATCTCAAAGTTTACTTCTATTGTGTCCCTTGTTGTGCCAGGAATGTGTGAAGTTATTGACCTTTCATAACCAATAATTTTATTTAAAAGTGATGATTTACCTGAATTTGGAGCACCAACAAGTGTTATTTTTAAACCATTTTTTATAAACTTTGAACTATAATACGTACTGGATAGTTTTGTTACCTTTTCAATAAGATCATTAAGTTTGGAAGTATATAATTCTTTATCTATATCCTCCATCTCTTCATAAGAATCATCTATCCTGACCTCTACTTCTGCAAGCAGTTGAATTATGTTATCCTTTATATTGTTTAATCTTTTAGATAAAATTCCATTAAGTTGTGAGATAGCAATTTTATGCTGTTTTTCAGTTTCCGCTTTTATTAACTCATTGATTGCTTCAGCCTGTACCAGATCAATTTTACCATTAATAAATGCTCTGAATGAAAATTCTCCTGGTTGAGCGTCTCTTGCTCCATTTTTTATGAAAAGCTCAAGTGTTTTTTTTACAACATATGGCGAGTTATGAGTAAATATCTCAACCATATCTTCACCGGTAAAGCTTCTGGGAGAAATATATGTTATAACCATAGCTCTATCTATTATATTGTTGTTTTCATCAATTATCTTTAAAAGATATGATTGTCCTGCTAAGGGTCTTATAAAAGCTTGATTTGGAGATAAAATATTTGAAGATATTTTAAATGCATCTCTTCCACTTACCCTCACAATGGCAATAGCACCCTGAGGACCTGTAGCTATAGCAACTATTGTATCATTGAGGTTGTACATCTTGAGTATTTTCTTTTGGGACTATCTGTATTTTATTATTATTTTCTTGAGATTGGTTTTCTTTTTTTTGTTTCCTTATTACTACTCTTCTAAATTTACTATGACCATAGGAGCATGTTGTATAATCAGGATAATTTTTTTGAACTATATCGTGGATTATTTTTCTAAATGACGATGGCATTGGTTTCATTTTATATGGTTTTTTTGTTCTGTTAATAAATTCAATAGCATGTTCCACATCTTTTTTTAATTTTAATTCTGTTTTTGTCCAGAATTCTTCGGTATCAATTTTTACCATTAATTTTTTGGGTTGGTCTTTATTTATTATTATATTTATAATTTGCTGTAATGAAAGAAGACCTTTTGCTCCTTCGTAAAGTAAAATTCCTGCATCTTTGCTTTGAAAATTTATATAAACTTTATTTTCTGTTTCATTGAAAAGCTCTTCCATTATTTTAAAGTCGATTTTTGATCTTGTAAAAATCTCGGTTAAAAGTGTTCTTATGTCTTCTTTAACATTTCCTGTGGGTTTAAATCCGTCAGGAAGTTGTATTTCTTTTGTAGATCTGGGATTGTTTTCTTTTGATTCCCTGTTCCATACCTTGGGTCTTATAATAACACATGCATCTTTTGCTCCAATGCCAAGTATTCCTTTTTTTTCTTCCCGGACTATTTCAACTTCAACTTCTTCTCTTGAAAGATTAAGTTCTTTTAATCCCTTTTCTATTGCTTCTTTTGTGGTTTTAGCTTCAATCTTTATTTCTTTCATAAAACTCTCCTATATTTGAAGTTTATTCTTCAGGTAATAATTTTGTGCCATAGAAAAAAGACTGTTTACAATCCAATAAATAACAAGTCCACTTGGGAAAGTAAGAAATAAAAATGTGAATATTAATGGCATCCATTTCATAATATTCGCCTGTGCCTGATCGCTGGTTGGTTGTGGAGTAATATAATTTTGCAGATACATTAATGCTCCCATAAGAACAGGAAGTATGTAATATGGATCTTTTGCCGAAAGATCTTTTATCCAGAAAATAAAGTGAGCGCCATGGAGATCCCATGAATTTCTTAAAGTTGTAAAAAGTGCAAAGAATATTGGAATTTGAAGTAACATTGGCCAGCAACCCGAAAATGGATTTGCTCCATATTTTCTATAAAGTTGCATAAGTTCCATATTCATTCTTTGAGGATCTTTTTTATATCTTTCCTGTATGGATTTCATTTCAGGTTGCATCTTTCTCATTATTGCCATTGCCTTGTATGATTTTATTGAAAGTGGTAACATAAGTATTTGAACCACTATGCTTAAAAGTATTATTGCAATTCCATAATTTGAAGTTAAACTGTAAAAGTATTTCAGAAGAGAATTCGCTATTTTAGCAAGCGGTGCAAAAAAACCAAAGTCAACACTCAAATGCAAACCATTTTTAAAACTCTTTAGAAGTTTATAATCTTTTGGACCTGAATAAAAGTCTATTTCAAACTTTGATGATGATTTAGGTTTTATAATTATTTCATTCGTTAAAAGAGTTATATATGGAGCCTTTTTATCATTAATTTTGTATTCTGAAAAATTTATTCCTTTAAAGATATTATTTTTATTTATAACAGCAAAAAGAAAATACCTGTTATCAATCGCCGCCCATAAGAAATCAGACATATTATAATTTGAACTCAATTTTTCTATTAAAGGATTTTTCCTCCCTTCTCTCTGATAAGAATATATTGCTTGCCATATGTCAGGGTTTTCTTTAAGTTCACTTTTTACAGTATTAAGTCCTGGACCAAGGGATAATTCAAGTGGTGAAATTTTAATTTCATTTCCGGTTTTATTTATAATTTCGATTTCAAGATTGTTCATTTTATTATCTTTTGATATATTAAGTGTCTTTATAACATCAAATTCTTTTGTTGTTGAAATTACCTTTATAGAAGTTGTGGATTTGCTAATTAACTGGTAATTAAGATCGTTTAAAATGGAAAGAAAAGGTTTATCTTTTTCAATTATTAAATCAGTTTCTTCAACAGGACCTCTATATATAAAACTTTTTATTGCAAGATCCTGAGTTAAAACATATGAAGATTTATTGCTACTTAATATATATTCTTTTCCATGATTTTTAGTTTGTTTTTTTTCTGACTGTATATTCACTTCTTTTGGTTGATGAACTGTTATGGTTTGTTTATTTTCTTTGGGTTGCTCCTGTAGAACTTTCTGGTTTGTTGGTTTTGGTGGCGGAACAACCCATGTAAACCATATTATATATATAAGTGAAGATAAAACAAGTGCAATTATTAAATTTTTTTGCATTATCCCTCCATTGCTTTTATCTTTTGTCTATCTAAGTGGATCATATCCACCTTTTGTAAAAGGATTGCATTTAATTATTCTTATAAAAGAAAGCCAGAAAGCCTTTAGTGGATTATATTTTTTAAATGCTTTGCGTGTATACTCAGAACAGCTTGGATAGAATTTACAATTAGAAGGCCCTATTATTATTCTTATAGTTTTCCATCCAAGCCATAAAAAATCAATTGTTTTTAAATAACCTTTCTTTAATAAAAAAATCATTTAATTCCTTTTCTACTTCTTTATAATTTTCTACATTACAATTAGTTTTTGGTTTAACTACAAAAAGCATATTATCTTTTATTTTATCTTTATTCAACCTGAAAAACTCTCTTATTAATCTTTTTATTCTATTTCTAAAAGTAGAAGGTCTTATATCCCTGGCAGTTATAATTCCGATTTTAAATTTTTCAATATTATAATCTAGACAATAAAACATAAAATTATCAGAGAACAACTTCTTCCCTTTTTTAATACATAAAGAAAAAAGCTTCGGATCTTTGAGCCTTATATTTGAAAAACCAAACTTTTTCACTTTATTCTGGAATAAGTTGCCATCTACCTTTTTTTCTTCTATTAGCAAGAATCTTTCTTCCAGCTTTTGTTTTCATTCTGGCTCTAAATCCGATGGTCTTTTTTCTTCTTCTAACATTTGGTCTATATGTCGGCAACATAATAATATTATTATATAAAATTTTTAATTTTTCTCTCTTCTTTATTTTCATTCGATTTGTTTATCAAAGATAGTTCTTCAATACCAGTATTATATATGCCGTACTTAAAACTTTATTATCAATATTATTAACTGGTTTCATAATCTTAATCGAGTCATAATCTATTTATGAATCCTTCTAAATTTTCAATTATATTTTTAAAATGTAGGAGATAATCATTTATTATTTTATTATGATAAGAATTTTCAAGCTTTACTATGAGTCTTTAATTAAAATCTGTATCTATTTTTTTGACATTTCATATCAATCTTTTTGAAAAAAAGGTATATCAATTTTTTTATTTTTTGAATATATTTTGGCATTAAACTGTGGTTTTATATATGCTTCAGGTATAAAAATATATTTCATATCAAACAACGTTAACTGCATATGAAAACCTTTCATAACTTACTTCAAATTTAGTAGAAAATAGATTTTTTGAAAGTTTCTCTTCAAGAACGCTTTCAAGAATTTTTAGTTTACTTTTTGATTTATAAATAACAATTACAGTTATTACAGCAAGTATAATTAATTAAGATTGAATAATAAATAGTAAATTCGCAAAATTTATTATACAACATTAATCTAATGATGAAAATATGCTGATAGAAATTTCTAAATTATTAGATATTATTTTATTTTTCTCACTTTTTTAACATCTTATATCTTTCTAATCTTGGATTGTCACCAATCCAATCCTTGGTAACTACACTTTGAACCGTAGTTATAATTTTTGCAGTATCTGTTTCAATTACTCTTGTATTTACTTCAATTTTTCCATCACCAATACTAACAAGTGTTCCAGTTACGATAGCATCAACTCCTAATATTTTCCCAAACTGCTTTACACTATTTATATCTATTGTTCCAGAGTTTTGGAGTTTAAGTTCCACTAAAACTTTATCTAAAAGGTTACGTTCTATTACTTCAAACTTCTTTAGGTTTATAAGTTCAATCGTAAGTCTTTCAGCTATTACAGTTCCATCTTTAGATGTTGTTGATGTGTTTGTAGCATATGAAAAAGGTATGATAGCTATTTTTTTTATTGAAGTTGATATTTCTACAATCTCCCTGACAATTTCATCATATGGACTCTTTTCTTTTTTAATAATTTTTGTTTTAAATTGTGATATACTCATCCAATCTTTTAAAACAATGGCTTGAGCAGCGCCAATAGTATGAGCAGTATCTGTTTTTATTATTCTTGCGTTTACTTCAATTTTTCCGTTAGTCCTTAAAACAAGTGTACCGGTTATAATAGCATCAACTCCTAATATTTTACCAAGTTGCTTTGCGCTATTTTCATCTATTATTCCAGAATTCTGTAATTTAAGTTCTTGTAAAACTTTATCTAATGAACTACGTTCTATTACCTCAAACTTCTTTAAATTTACAAGCCTCATTGTAAGCCTCTCAGCTATCACTGATCCATCTTTAGTAGATGAGATGTTATCTGCATATGAAAAAGGAATGACAGTAATCTTTGATACACCCTCCGCATTTTTAGCAAGTTCATTTACAAGTCTATCATATGGATCTTCACAAAATAAAAAATAGTTAAATAACATAATAAGCACAAGAAAAAAATATTTTTTCATAAAAAAACTCAAAATTAACTATAAATAGATTTTAACATATTTTTAATTAGTTTGAATAATCCTTTTAAAATATGTCCGCAAAAAATATTTAAAATGAACAAAAATTTAATTAAAACAGCTTGTTCCATTCAAACAAACGATCTCTTTTCTGAGTTAAATTCCCCACACCATCAATCTTAACTTTTATTCCTGCTATACATATATATTTCCAATTAAACCATACTTTCATACATCAATAAAGGATAGTTAATTTTATACAATATACTTATGTATTACTGTGATAAAGGAATTGTACTGAGGCATAGAGATGTAAATGAATATGATAGGATTGTGACTATTTTTACTGTTGAGTATGGAAGAGTTGAAGTTAATTTTAAAAGCGTTAATAAATCTCAGGCAAAGTTACGGAGTCTTTCTGAATTATTTTGCTATGGAGATTACAGGTTTTATTTGAGAAAATATGGAGCTATGCCTCTTTGTATTGGAGGAAGTATAATATCTTCGTTTCCCGAGATAAGAAAGAATCTCAACAAGATTCTTTTTCTATCATTTGTGTGTGATGTTTATATATCTTTAACACCAGTATATCAAAAATCTCATGACAAATTTAATTTATTACTTTCTATGCTTGAATATTTAAACAGTTACAATGAAATTTCAAAATGGAGTTTGCCTGTATTTATTTTAAATTTCCTTGAATATTATGGTGTTGGATTTAAAAACACAAATATTGGATATGATAGCGAATTCTGGGAGAAAATACATAAAGGTTTTAAGGATATAAGTGAACTTGATGTTTATGAAAATTTGTATGATGATGTTTTTGACTTTGCTGTTACACAATTGTCCAGGCATACAAATAAAAAATATAATTTTGAAGAGATAATCAGTAAAGGAGGTAAATATGTATTTTCAGGATTTGATAAATAAATTGAATGAGTACTGGATTAAACAGGGATGCATAATGGTTCAGCCTTATGATATTGAAAAGGGAGCTGGAACATTTAATCCAGCAACTTTTTTTGGGGTTTTAACATCAAAACCTGTTGCGTGTTGTTATGTTGAACCATCAAGAAGACCGGCAGATGCAAGATTTGCAGCGAATCCGAACCGTCTTGGAAAGTATTATCAGTATCAGGTCATAATAAAACCGCCTCATAAGGATATTCAGAAGATTTATTTAAATTCTCTTGAAGCGATTGGTATAAGGCTTTATGATCATGATATAAAATGGGTTGAGGACGACTGGGAATCCCCCACTCTTGGTGCAAGTGGAGTAGGATGGGAGGTTTGGCTTGATGGTATGGAGATAACACAGTTTACATATTTTCAACAGATGGCATCATATGAACTTTTTCCAATTACAGTTGAAATTACCTATGGACTTGAAAGAATATGTATGTTTTCACAGAAAAAAAATAATGTGTTTGATATAAAATGGAATGAGAAAATTACATATGGAGATGTTCACAGAGAAATGGAAAAGCAATTTTCAGTTTACAGTTTTGAGTTAAGTGATGTGGAAAAATTAAGAAATGAGTTTGATTATTATGAATCACAGGTTAATTTTCTTATAGAAAAAAATCTTTATTATCCAGCCTATGATATGGTTATGAAGGCTTCTCACGCTTTTAATCTTTTGATGGCAAGGGGAGTAGTTTCGGTAAATGAAAGAGCAATTCTAATTAAAAGAATAAGAAATATGGCAAGATTATGTGCAAAAACCTATATTGAAAGCGTGGAATCTGTTAAGTAGGAGGTCTATATGAATAATAAAAATTTTCCTGATGTTATTTTTGAACTTGGAGTTGAAAATATTCCTGATAGATTTATTATACCTGCTAAAAAGCAAATAGAAAATAATCTTAAAATGTTTTTGAATGAAGTGAGACTTCATTTTACAGAAATAAAAGTTTATGCAACATATAGAAGGTTTGTTGTGTTGATAAAGGGAGTTCCACCAAAGACAGATAAGATTATTGAAAAAGTTTATGGTCCTTCAGCAAAACTCATGAAAGATGAAAATGGAAATTATACTAAAGCTGCTGTAGGTTTTGCAAGAAGTTGTAATGTTAAGGTGGAAGATTTGAAGATTGAAAACGTGGAGAAAAAAGGAGAAGTGCTTTATGCAGAAAAAATAATACCTTCTCAAAAAACTACAAAAGTGCTTTCTGAGATTTTTGTAAAACTTTTAAAATCTCTTGAGTTTCCCAAGAATATGATATGGGAAGAAAGTAGATTTGTTTTTGCAAGGCCCATAAGGAATATACTTGCGATGTATGGAAGTAAAATAATACCTGTTTCAGTGGCTCAGGTTAAGTCTGGTAAATCAACCTTTTCGTCTTATTTTACCGGTTTTAAGAAAATAAATATAAATAATTCATCCGAATATTTCAAGATTATGGAGAGAAATCACATTATTGTTGATGATGAAAAGAGAAAAAATATGATTTTAAAGATACTTGAAGGGGTTGAGTCTTTTTCAAGATGTGTAGTTAATAAAGATGAGAAGATAATTGAGGAAAATTTATATCTTTGTGAGCATCCAAGTGGTGTGGTGGTAAAATTTCCTTCTGAATTTTTGAGACTTCCAAAAGAGCTTGTAAATCTTATTATGAAAAAACAATTAAAGTTTTTTTCCTGCTATAATAAAAACGGAGAAATGCTCCCTTTTTTTGTGGGAATAAGAGATGGGATTTCAAAATCTCATAAAAATGTGGAAGAAGGATTTTTAAATGTTTTTAAGGCAAGATGTGCTGATGCTCTGTTTTTTTATGAAACTGATCAGAAAACTGATTTGAAAATTTTTGAAGAAAAATTAAAAAATCTTATATTTCAAAAAGAACTTGGAACGATGTATGAGAAAACTGAAAGAGTTAAAAAAATTGTTGAATATCTTTCAGAAATTATGAAGATAGAAAAAGAAGAATTGTTAAATGCAACAAATTATATTTATTACGATCTGGTATCAAATGTTGTTGGTGAATTTCCTGAACTTGAGGGAATAATGAATTATTATTATGCTGATAAATATGGTATAAAAAAAGATGAAATTAAAAAAGCTATAAGTGAGATTTATTCCCCCTCCCCCAATTTTCAATCACTTCCTTCCAGTATATATGGATGTATTCTTTCAATATCACATAAAATTGACACGCTTACAGGTGATTTTATCATTGATATAATTCCATCTTCAGGTAATGATCCATATGGTTTGAGGAGAGCAGCAAATGGTATATTTAGAATTATATATGAAAAGGATCTTGATATAAACCTTAATAAACTCATAGAGGTTTCATATGAAAATTATCCTGAAGATATAAAAGCAAAAAAAGATTTTGAAAAACTAAGAAAGGAGCTTATAGATTTTATATTTCAAAGGATTGAGAGTTTTTCGTTATCAAAAGGAATAACTCAGGATGTTGTAAATTCTGTCAGGGATATATTTATTCAGGAAGGTGATATAAAAAAGGCGGTTAAAAGAATAGATACTTTATGGAGCTTTAAAAATAAGGAAGATTTTAAGACTATAGCATTGATATATAAGAGACTCAAAAATATAATAAAAGATTTTAAAGAGGACAATGTTGAACCATCACTTTTTGAAGAAAAAGAAGAAAAGAAAATTTATGAACTTTTGAGTGAAATTGCTCCTGAAGTTAAAAACTTCTGTAAAAAATCAGATTATAAATCTTCAATAGAAAAAATCATTAAAATGTCTCAGCCTCTTGAAGAATTTTTTAAAAATGTTATGGTTATGGTTGATAATGAAAAAATTAGGAATAATAGACTTGCGTTGTTAAAAAAAATATATAATTTATTTTTAAATATTGGAGATCTCAGTCAGATAGTATATTAAAAGGGAGGAATAATGGAAAAGAAGAAGATTATAGGAGCGACGATTCTTACAGCTATCGCAGCGGCCAGTGTGTATTTTCTTACAAGTAAGAAAACTGAGAAGTATAGAGAAGAACTTAAAGAAAAAATAAATAAGATGAAAGCCGATGTAATAAAAAAGATGCCGGAACTTAAAGTTCTTACAGAAGAGGATTATAAAAAAATAGTTGATGATATTTCAAAAAAATACAGAAGGATTCTTAAGGTAAGCGAAAGAGAATTTGCTAACATAGTAGAAGACATAAAGAGAGGCTGGAAGCATATAAAAAAAGCTGCAACCAAATAATATTTTTATTTGTTTTCCAGTTTTTCATTGAATTAAAAATGCTAAAATTATTTTAATATGGAATCTTCTATTGAATTTAATGATGTTGAAAATAAACTTAACTCTATAAAAGAACTCTATTCGGAAATTTTAAAAATTTATCCTGTGGATTTAAATTTAAAAAAAGTAAAAGAAATAGAAAAACTTCAAAATTCAAGTGATTTCTGGCAGGATCAAAAAAAAGCACAAAATTTTATAAGAGAAATGAATGATATAAATGAAAAATTAAGATTGATCGAAGAAGCAAAAAAAGCAATTGAAGATTTTAATGTGCATTTTGAACTTACAAAAGAAGCAAATGATTTAGAAGAACTTAAAGTTTTGTTTGAGGAACTTATTCATCTTGAGAGAAAACTTAAACATCTGGATCTTGAGCTTAAATTATCTGATTCTGTAGATAAAAATGATGCGATAATATCAATTCATGCTGGAGCAGGTGGAACTGAGGCTTGTGATTGGGCGCAGATGCTTATGAGGATGTATATGAAGTGGGCTGGTTCAAAAGGTTTTCAATTTATTATAACTGATATGTTGCAAGGAGAAGAGGCTGGAATTAAAAGTATGACTGCTTTTGTTAAAGGAAAATATGCTTACGGATACCTTAAAAGCGAGGTTGGAGTTCATAGACTTGTAAGAATATCTCCTTTTGATGCAAATAAAAGAAGACATACCTCATTTGCAAGCGTTGATGTTCTTCCAGATATCGAGGATGATGTGGAAATTAAAATTGAGGATAAGGATATAGAGATTGAAACCTATAGAGCAGGTGGACATGGTGGACAGAATGTTAATAAGGTTGAAACTGCTGTTAGAATAAGACATATTCCAACAGGAATAGTCGTTTCATGTCAGGTTGAACGATCTCAATATCAAAATAAAATGAATGCACTTAAAATGCTTAAGGCTAAATTATATGAGATTGAGATGGATAAAAAAAGAGGACAGATGGAAAAAAGATATGATGAAAAAGGTGATATAGGATGGGGTTATCAGATAAGATCATATGTTTTTATGCCATATCAGCTTGTTAAGGATTTAAGAACAGGTTACGAAACATCGCAGATCGATGATGTTTTAAATGGAAAACTGGATGAGTTCATCCATTCATATTTAAGCTGGCAAGCTTATAATAAACTTAAAAAATGATAGATTCTCATATTCATCTTTCAGATGAGAAATTTGATGAAGATAGGGAAGAAGTTATTCTTAATTCTTTTTCAAAAGGAATAATAAAATTTGTTGAGGTTCTGTGTTCTTCTAAAGAATGGGAAAGGAAAAATTATTTTGAAAAATATAAGGAAAATTTTTATTTTTCACTCGGAATCCATCCCCATTATACTAATGAGTTCAATGAAGAAAATTTGAAAAAACTTGCTATTGAATTGAAACAGGAACGGGTTATAGCGGTTGGAGAAACAGGAATTGACCTGTGGTATTATCCTGATAAACTTAATGAACAGTTAGAACTTATGGAAACACAAATTGAACTTGCAAATAAATATAATAAACTTTTGATCTTTCATCTTAGAAATCCACGAAATTCCAATAAAGCTTATGATGAGTTTTTTAGTTTTATAAAAGGTAAAATAAAAACTAATTTTAAGTTTTCAGGAATTATTCATTCATTTTCTTCAGATGTTAACGATGCAAAGAAAGCTATGGAGCTCGGTTTTTTTATAGGTATAAACGCAACAATAACTTATCCTAAGAATAATACCTTAAGAAATGTTGTTAAATATGCAGGAATAAATAATATTTTGATTGAAACTGATTCTCCATATCTTCCTCCTCAAAAAATACGAGGGAAAAGAAATACTCCATTGTCTATTATTGAGATAGTTGAAAAGATATCTGAAATAACAGGAAAAGAAAAAGAAATAATAGAAAAGACTGTGACTGAGAGTTTTGAAAGTTTATTAAAAATTTTTGAAAATTAAAATGGATAATTAACCTTAACTATTGTGTTAAATCCTTCAGAACCAAAGGCAAGATCAGCAGTTCCCACTATCTGAGGTCTTAAAACTATTCGGAAGGCACATCCAGGCCCATATTTTAAATTTCCTGTTGAAATTTTTGAAACCTTTGGACCAACAGTAGCAATATCAATAAATGGAGTTACTTCAAGTTCTGTTAAAAATCTCATAACAGGAGCTTTTATTACTGTAAGTCTCTGCTCTATATTTAAAAGAAACTTTGCATTATCAACAAATCTTCCATCTCCTGCCATTCTAAGTCCAGTTGACTCTCCTGCGGTTGGCATTTGATAGAAAGGAATTTTATCTCCAGTTTTCCATTGAAGCATAAACCTTACTGCTGTAATTGATTTATGAATAAGTTTGTAGTTGTAATAATCCTTGAGTTCAAGTGTATATATTGAAAAATCATAATCGGATCCAAATTTTTTCCTTGATATTCCAGCTGAAAATATAATGTTACTTCCAATTCTTGGTAAAAATGGATGATCGGTACTGTCAAAAAGAAAAGAAAATTTGTTTATAAAAAATCTTTTCTCTTTATTGTATTCTTGAAATTCATCTGGATATTTGTGAGAAAACTTATCATCACCAACAATACCATCCTCTATTTTGTTTTTATAGTATGAAGGGGTATAGTCAAAATAGAAAAAATTTAATATTGGAAGTGTAAGACTTAACTCTCCCCCCTTGAGTATGTAGGTATAGTTTGCTCTTGAAGATTTTTTGGTGTTTGGTCCTATTCCGTAAAATGATGATTTTGGATTATACCATATTCTATATTCAAGATTAATCCTTGCTTTTGTTTTAAATATCTCAGGATTATAATAATGTGCGAAAACTTCTTTTTGAGCTTCATCAGAAATAGATGCTCTTAAAACAAAAAGAGATTTATCGGTTGGAAATAGGTAATGCCTGTATGTGTATGTATAACCAAGATACTTATTTTTATTTATTGAAGGAGCAATTACTGATGAAATCTCATCCTTTTTTTTATTTCTTATAGCCAGTATTGGCATAATTCCATAATTTAATCCCAGATCTTTACTTGAATCAGCTATTGGAAGTATTAGTAAAGGATTCCCATTTATATCAAAAACAAGTTTTTCTGCAACTTTATCAACAATTCCCGCTTCAGCTGTTATAGTTGATGTTATTACCTTTCTAATTTCTTCTTTACTCTTTTGTTCTTTTAGAAATTCTTTTTTATCTATTTCCTTTAATACTTTTATTTCCTCTTTTTTATTATTAACAGCAGGATGTAAAAAGTTTATTATAAGAGGTAAAAAAAATAATAAAGATAAATTCATACAATTATGTTTTTTACAACTGGCATCTTTCTTCCACTTCCAAAAGCCTTTTTGGATACCTTAAGAATAAGCGGCATCTGTTTTCTTTTATATTCATTACTTTCAACGCGTTGAATTATGGAGAAAACCAGATTGCTTTTTCCTATTTTTTTGATAATAGCACGGGGAGTCAAACCTTCCTCAATATAAAGTTTTAATATTTTATCAAGAATTTTATATGGTGGTAAATCATCCTCATCTTTTTGATTGGGTTTAAGTTCTGCAGTTGGGACTTTATTTATTATGCTTTGAGGAATTATTTCTTTTTCTCTATTTATGTGATTTGCAAGTTCATAAACATCAGTTTTAAATAAATCCCCTATTACCGATAAAGCTCCACAACTATCCCCGTATAACGTTGAATAACCCATTGCTATTTCAGATTTATTAGATGTATTTAAGACTATAAAACCATATTTATTGGAATATGCCATAAGAATATTACTTCTTATTCTGGACTGAATGTTTTGAAGTGTTAAATCAATAACAGTATCATCAAGTTTTAAAAGTTTTTTATAACTTTCATATATATCGTTTATAGATATAATTTCGTATTTAAGGTTTAGATTTTCAAGAAGCTTAACTGCATCAGTTATACTTTTAGATGAGGTAAATTTTGATGGCATTATAAGTCCACATACATTATTATTTCCAAGTGCTTTGGTAGCAAGATATGCTACAACAGCAGAATCAATTCCACCGCTTATCCCAATTACTGCTTTGTTAAATTTCTGTTTATAAAAAAAGTCCCTTATACCTGTTATAAGTGCTTTTTCGATAAATGATATATCTTCTTTTATTTCGAAATTTTTAAAGTTTTCAATATCAATTGTCTCTACTTTTTCTTCAAAAGGAGATAATTGAAAAATATTTGATTTTTTTGTAACTAACATTGATGAGCCATCAAATATGAGTTCATCATTTGCACCTACACAGTTTACATATATTATATCAGAATTATATTTTTTGGCAAGTTTTTTAAGTACTTTTTTTCTTTTCTCACATTTACCATAATAATATGGAGATGCTGATAAATTCAATATTAAATCTGATTTGTAATTTGAAAGTATATTCTTTTTATATAGATTTTTGTCAGGGAGAAGTTCTGTATCAGCCCATATATCTTCACATATTGTTATTAAAACCTTTCTACCTTTTATTTCAATAGCCTCATAATTATCCCCTTCTTCAAAATATCTTCTTTCATCAAATATATCATATGTTGGAAGAAGATTTTTATTGAATATTTTAATTATCCTACCATTTGATATTACCGCAGCAGAATTGAATAATCTTTTGCCTTCCTTTTTGTTTAATGAGACAAAACCAATTACAGCAACTGTTTTCTTTACTATTTTAGAAAAATCTTTAATTGCCTTAACATTTAGTTTTATTATTTCTTTATTTTCAAGAATATCATATGGTTGATAGCCAAAGGTTGTAAGTTCTGGATAAACTATTATATCAGAATCTTGTTTTTCTGCATTTAAATAAGCTTCTTTTGCTTTTAAAATATTTGAATATATATCTCCTGGTTTTAAATTTAATTGAGCGATGGTTAGTTTCATAAATAAATTATATATTTTTTTGATTTTTGTCTAAAATTTTTGTATACTTTATTTAATGCCCTATAAAGGCAAATTTTTTATTTCATAGAAAAAGGAGAAGAAGATGTTTAATGTAACAATGAAATCAATGCTTGAAGCAGGAGTTCATTTCGGACATCAGACTTCCAAATGGAACCCAAAGATGTCTAAATATATATTTGGAGAAAGAAATGGTATACATATACTTGATCTTCAAAAAACAATAAAAGAATTCAAAAAAACATATCAATTTGTTTTAGATTCTTCAAAGGAAGGTAAAACATTTTTATTTGTGGGAACCAAAAAACAGGCTAAGGAAATAGTTAAGGCTGAGGCAGAAAGAACAGGGGCTTTTTATGTTTCTGAAAAGTGGCTTGGCGGAATGCTTACAAACTTTGAAACAATAAAAAACTCAATAAGAAGACTTGAAGAGTTAGAAACAATGGAGGCAAAAGGTTATTTTAAGGTAATGTCTAAGAAAGAAGTTTCAAGACTTACCAAAGAGATGAATAGATTGAAAAAACTTTTAACTGGAATAAGAAACATGAAAGTTATTCCTGATATAATGATAGTTATAGATCCTGTTGAAGAACATAATGCTGTTAATGAAGCTAAAAAACTTAATATACCAGTTGTTGCACTTTGTGATACTAATGCAGATCCTGATCTTATTGATTATATAGTTCCTGGCAACGATGATGCTGCAAGGTCAATTAGACTTTTCTGCGTTACTATGGCTAATGCTATTCTGGAAGGTAAAAATAAAGAGGAAAACCTGGAAAATACTATGAATGAGAATGATTTCGATATCTCAGAACAGCCAGAAGAAAAGGTAAGTTCTGGGGAAAATCAAAATGAATATTTTACTCAGGAAACAGAAAAACAGCTTGAAGAAGATATAGAAGAAGAAATTACAGAATATTCAGAAGTTGAAAATAAAGAAACTAATGAAGAACTTAATGAAGATGTAGTTGAAGAAAAAGAAAATAAATAAAAGGAGTGAATATGAGCACAACAATAACAACAGAGCAGATTATGACATTACGAAATCAAACGGGAGCTGGTATTATGGATTGTAAACAGGCACTTAAAGAAGCTAACGGTGATATGCAGAAAGCAATTGAGATTTTGAGAAAAAAAGGGTTGAGTGGGCTTGCTAAGAGATCAGGTAGAGCAATGAAAGAAGGACTTGTATTGGTAAAATCAAATGATAAGTCTTATGTTATGGTAGAAGTAAACTGTGAAACAGATTTTGTTGCTAAAAATGATGAGTTTAAAAATCTGGTAAACTGGTTGTGCGATGAAATGCTTCAAAATGAAAATTTTGATCCAGTAAAAGATGAAAAGGCAAATAATAAGTTGAAAGAAGTAGCAATGAAGATTGGTGAAAATATGCAGATAAGAAGAGGAGTAAGATATAATAAGGAAAATAATTGCATTATTGGATCCTATGTTCATGCGGATAATAAAAAAGGATGTTTGATTAAAGTAAGGTTTGAATCTAATCCAAATGATCTTTCAAAAATAGAAGAGCTTGCAAAAAATCTTGCAATGCAGTGTGTTGCTATGGGACCGAAATGGGTTAAAAGGGAAGATGTGCCACAGGACGTTATAGAAAAAGAAAAAGAAATATATAAGGCAAGCCCACAGGCTCAAGGAAAAAGTGAGGTTGCACTTACAAAAATGCTCGAAGGAAGGATAACAAAGTTTTATCAGGAAGTTTGTCTTCTGGAACAGGGATATATAAGAGATAATAAACTGACTATTAAGGCATATATTGAAAATATCGCAAAAGAATGTGGAACATCTTTAAGTGTTGAGAGGTTTGATTGTTTTATAGTAGGCATTGAAGGATAAGAGATTAATATAAATCCCGAAACTGCTTCTTTTTAAGGGAAGCAGTTTTTTTGGAGAGGAATTTTTATGAAAAGGGTTCTTTTAAAAGTTTCTGGAGAAGCCCTTTCTATAATATCAAATGAAAAAGAAAATACAATATCACCGGATGCTCTTACTTTTATTTCAGAAGAAATAAAAAAAGCTTATCATGAAAATATTCAGATAGCTGTGGTTATTGGGGGTGGTAATATATGGAGAGGTGCTAAAAAAGATCATAATGGAATTGATAGAGTAACTTCTGATAATATGGGAATGCTTGCTACAGTGATAAATGCACTCGCATTACAATCAGCTCTTGAACATGTTGGAGTTATGACAAGGGTTCAGACAGCTATTGAAATGAGTAAAGTTGCAGAACCTTTTATAAGGAGAAGAGCAGTAAGACATCTTGAAAAAGGAAGGGTTGTTATATTTGCTGGAGGAACAGGAAATCCATATTTTACAACAGATACTGCTGCGGTTTTAAGGGCAAGTGAAATAAATGCAGATATAATATTAAAAGCAACACAGGTTGATGGAGTTTATAGTGATGATCCTAAGAAAAATCCTGATGCAATTTTAATAAAAGAGATAACATATAAGGATGCTATTGAAAAAAATCTCAGGTTTATGGATCAAACAGCAATATCACTTGCAATGGAAAACAAGATACCAATCAGAGTATTTAATTTGCATAAAAAGGACAATATTTATAAAGCAATAAAAGGAGAAAATATAGGGACTTTGATAAAATAAAAAGCTTATGGATGTGTTTGATATAACTATAATTGAACACTTGAAACTGGTGGAGGAGTTTAAAACCAAAAAGGATATAGTTTTAAAGATAGCAAATTTATTAAAACATAAAATTGAAAACGGTAATAAGATTTTAATATGTGGTAATGGTGGAAGTGCCAGTGATAGTCAACATTTTGCAGCAGAGCTTGTTGGAAGATTTCAGAAAGAAAGAAAACCATTACCAGCAATAGCACTTACCACTGATACATCAATATTAACATCTGTTTCAAATGATTATTCATTTAATGATATCTTTGTAAGACAGGTTGAAGCTGTTGGGAAGAAAGGTGATGTCCTTGTAGGGTTTTCCACATCCGGAAACAGTAAGAATGTTATTTCTGCATTTAAAAAGGCAAAAGAAATGGAGATTTCAACTATAGCAATCTGCGGAAATGGTGGTGAACTTGAAAAAATTGCCGATATTACATTTAAAATTCCTTCAAAAACTTCAAGGGTTCAGGAAATTCATGCTATTCTCATACATATTCTATGTGAAATAATTGAATCCTGAAAATAACCACTAACCACATAACCTGACAACTAATTTTTGTATAATATTTAATTAAGGAATATATTTTAGGAGGTTTTATGGCAGTAGCTGAGTTCATAACCAAATGTGAAGAAGAAATGAATAAAAAAATAGAAAAATTGAAAAATGAATTTAATTCTCTTAGAACAGGAAGAGCAAATCCACAACTTCTTGATAATGTTTATATTGAGTATTATGGTTCAAGAATTCCACTTAAACAAATTGCAGCAATAACTGTACCTGATGCAAGAACACTTGAAGTAAAACCATGGGATAAATCAGTACTTGATGCTATAGAGGAAGCATTGAAAAAGGTTGATCTTGGAAGTATTCCACAAAAACAGGGTGATATAATTAGAATTAATCTTCCACCAATGAATGAAGAGCAGAGAAAAAAACTTGTTAAAGTCGTAGGCCAGATAGCAGAAGATATAAGAGTGGAAATAAGAAATATTAGAAGAGATTATCTCGAAAAGATAAAAAAAGCACAAAAAAACTCTGAAATTTCAGAAGATGATGCTAAAAGATATGAACAGCAAATACAGAAGATAACAGATAAATATATAGAAAATGTCAATTCTTTATCTCAGGCAAAAGAAAAAGAGTTATTAACTATTTAGTATTTTAAATGATAGATGAGATTAAAAAAATAAAACCAGATAATTTTCCCCATCATATTGCAATAATAATGGATGGTAATAGAAGATGGGCAAGAAATAGAGGCTATCCTTCTTATTATGGTCATAAAAAGGGAGTCGAAACTGTAGAAAAGGTTGTTGAATGGGCTAAAAAATTTGGGGTGAAATATTTAACTCTTTATGCTTTTTCTACCGAAAACTGGAAACGGGATGAAAAAGAGGTATCATTCTTAATGAAACTTTTGAAAAATACTATTAAAAATTATACCAAAACGCTTTTGAAAAATGACATTTCGCTTAAGATAAGCGGAAAAATTAATGAGTTCTCCACTGATTTATATAAGACTCTTTGTGAAAGTGTAAAGATACTTGAAAATTGTTCTTCTATGGTTCTAAATATAGCTTTAAATTATGGTGGTAGAACTGAAATAGTAGATGCAGTTAATAAATGTATAAGAGATGGATTAAAAAAGATAAGTGAAGAAGATATTAATAAAAGACTTTATACATATCCTCTTCCAGATCCTGATCTTATAATAAGAACAAGTGGAGAGATGAGAATATCAAATTTTTTATTGTGGCAATCAGCGTATTCAGAGTTTTATGTTACTAAAAAACTGTGGCCAGATTTTGATGAAAAAGATCTTGCTATGGCAATAATTGATTATTCAAAGAGAGAAAGGAGAATTGGCAAATAATGTTACTTCCAAGAGTTTTAACTGCAATTATTGGAATTCCTCTAATATTAATTGTTATTTATGCTGGAGGCTTTCCTTTTTATCTTTTTGTAATGTTCGTTATTATTGTGGGACTATGGGAGTATTATGTTATGATGAGGCTTGCTTTAAAACCTTTGGATATTTTCTCTCTTTTTTTATTTGGATTTATATTTCCTACTGTATTTTTTTTAAATGGAACTCATCACAGTAATATATATAATTTCCTCCCATTTTTTATTTCACTTGGAATAATACTTCCTTTTATATCCGAGCTTTTCAGGAAAGAAAAATATATGGAGAGGATAGTTTATACTCTTATTGGTATTTTTTTTATATCATATAATCTTTCGTATCTTATAATGATAAGAGAAATAAAGCCTGATGGTATGAAATTAATTTTATGGACAATTATATGCGTATGGATAGGAGATACAATGGCATACTTTGTAGGCTTAAAGTTTGGTAAAAATAGATTAAATGAAATAAGTCCTAAAAAAACAATTGAGGGTTTTGTGGCATCATTGGTTTCATCTATCATTTTCTTCTTGATATTAGCTAAGTACTCTTCATATTTAAGTAAGTTTCAGTTTATTATTTTAGGTATAATAATTTCCTTAGCAGGTCAATTTTCTGATCTTGCAGAATCTTTAATTAAACGAGCATGTGGTGTTAAGGATTCTTCAAATATACTACCCGGGCATGGCGGGTTTCTGGATAGATTTGATTCATATATTTTTGTAGCTCCTTTTGTTTATTATTTTATTATTTTTGTAAAAAACTAAAATATGAAAAGCGTCAGTTTATTAGGTTCAACTGGCTCTATAGGTAAAAACACTCTTGATGTTATAAGAAATAATAAAGCTCTTTTTAAAGTAAATTCTCTTTCGGTAAATTCCGATATTAAAAATCTTTTAAAACAAATTTATGAATTTAAACCAAAATATGTTTCAGTTTTTGATGAAAAGAAGAATAAAGAAATTAAGAATCTTTTACCTAAGGGAGTTAAACTTCTCCCCCCTTCAATAGAAGGTCTTCTTGAATTAATAGAACTTTCATCCTCTGATATTACTGTTGTAGCAATAACAGGAGCAATTGGACTTCTTCCAATTTTAAAAGCTATAGAATGTTCTTCAAGGCTATGTATTGCTAATAAGGAACCAATGGTAATAGCCGGGAATATAATAATGAAACATGCAAAAAAATTTAAAACAGAGATAATTCCTGTAGACTCAGAACCTTCTGCTATTTTTCAGGTACTGGCTGGAAATAAGAAGCAAAATGTAAGCCAGATTATCCTCACTGCTTCAGGTGGTCCTTTTTATAATTATAAAGGTGATTTCTCTAAAATAACACCTAAGATGGCAAAAAAGCATCCAAGATGGAGGATGGGTCCTAAGATTTCTGTTGATAGTGCTACTTTAATGAATAAAGGGCTTGAAGCAATAGAAATAAAAAATCTTTTTGGATTTGATATATCTGATATAAAAATTATAATTCATCCTCAATCTATTATTCATTCAGCAGTTGAATTTATAGATGGTTCAATTATTGCTCAGCTTGGGACAACTGATATGAGACTTCCAATTCAATACTCTTTAACATATCCAGAAAGATTTCAATCAGTTGTTAAAAAACTTACGCTGACAGAAGTTGGTAAGCTTGAGTTTTATTCCCCTGATTTGGAAAGATTTAAAGCAATAAAGCTCTGCTATGAGGCTGGTAAAAAGGATGGTGTTTATCCTGCAATATTAAATGCTGCAAATGAAAAAGCTGTTGAAATGTTTCTAACTGAAAAAATAAAATTTAATCAAATTATAGAAGTGGTTGAGTATGTTATTGATAATTTTAAATCTTCAATTAGAAAACCTGAAATTGAAGATATTATTGAAATAGATGAGTGGGCAAGAAGAAAAGCAGAAGAATTTCTTTATTTTAAAAGGAGAACAGTATGATTATTTCAATATTAGGTGTTATTTTTACCTTCGGGATTGTTATTCTGATTCATGAGTTCGGGCATTTTATAGTAGCAAAACTTGTAGGTATATTTGTAGAAGAGTTTTCTTTTGGTTTTGGAAAACCACTTTTTCAAAAAAAAATTAAAGAAACACTCTACTCTATAAGAGTTATTCCTCTTGGTGGATATGTTAAGCCAAAAGGAGAGGACATTAATGAATATAGAGGTGAAGGTGATGAGTACTTTTCTAAAAAGTGGTATGAGAGGATATTTGTTGTTATGGCAGGTCCTTTGATGAATTATTTCCTTGCTTTTATTATATTTTTTGCTGTTATATTTTTTGTTGGTAAACCAGTTCCTTCAAATACGACAATTATAGGCGATGTTGCAGCTGATTTCCCAGCATATAATGCAGGAATTAAAGAAGGAGATAAAATTATAAGTATAAATTTAAAGCCAGTTTCAGATTGGATTGAGATGACAAAATATATCCATCCAAATCCTGAAAAAGAAATTATTATTGAATATGAGAGGAATGGGAAGATTCATTCTGTTAAAGTTAAAACAACAAAAGATGGACTTGGTAGAGGAATTATTGGTATAGCTCCAACAACACACTATGAAAAAGTATCGTTTTTAAATGCAATTGGGCTTTCTCTATATCAACTCTGGTACTGGACAAAACTAACGATTACAACACTTGCATCTAATATAATAAAACTTGAGAAACCAGATGTGGCCGGTCCAATAGGTATTGTTACCCTGGTATCAAAAGCAGCACATTCAGATTTTGTTGATTTTATATTTCTTGTGGGACTTATTTCCGTTGCAGTTGGTTTTTTCAATCTTCTCCCTCTTCCTCTTCTTGACGGTGGGCATATTATACTTTATCTTTATGAAGGAATATTCAGTAAAAAACTTACACCAACATTAATTAGGTATGTTCAAACTACCGGTATAGCTATACTTTTAATGATTCTTGTATTTGCTACCTATAATGATGTAATACGAATATATAATTCGAAAAAAGTTAAAATAGAAAACAGAGTGGAAAATGTAAATTATGGAAAATAGAAGAAAAACAAGAAGAATAAAAGTTGGAAGTGTTTTTATCGGTGGAAATTCTCCAATTGTTGTTCAATCTATGACCAATACTCATACAAAAGATATTTATTCAACAATTTCACAGATAAAAAGACTTGAAAATGCTGGATGCGAAATTGTAAGATTAGCAGTTCTTGATATGGATGATGCAAAGAGTCTCAGTAAGATAAAGAAAGCAGTTAATATTCCAGTTGTTGCAGATATCCATTTTGATTATAAACTAGCAATAGAAGCAGTGAAACAGGGTGTTGATAAGATAAGAATAAATCCAGGTAATATAGGTGACAGAAATAAGGTAAAAGAGGTAGTCAGAGTATGTAAGGATAACGGAATACCTATAAGAATAGGGGTTAATGCAGGATCTTTGAAATCAATAAAAGGAGTTGATACGAGAAAATGGGATACAAAAAAATGGGCTTCTACTATGGTTAAGGAAGCAATGGAAGAGGTTGAAATACTTGAAGAAATGGATTTTAAAAATATAGTTGTATCTCTGAAAGCGGACAACATTGAGACAACGGTTTATGCAAATGAAATTTTTGCATCACAATCGGATATTCCATTACATATAGGTGTTACAGAAGCAGGTTCATTTATATCTGGAGTAGTGAAATCTACAATTTTACTGGAAAGACTTATTGGAAAAGGAATAGGAGATACTATAAGGATTTCCCTTACTGAAGATCCTGTTGCTGAGGTTAGGGTGGGATTTGAAATTTTAAAAAATCTAAGAAAAAGAGAGTATGGACCTGATATAATATCCTGTCCCACCTGCGGTAGATGTCAGGTAAATCTTATAGATATAGTTCACAAACTTGAAGATGAGATTTATAATAATCCTGAGCTGAGAGAAAAATCTACAGGTAAGAAAATAGCAGTTATGGGTTGCGTGGTAAATGGTCCAGGAGAAGCAAAGAGTGCAGATTTTGGAATATGTGGTGGTAAAGGTAAAGGGATATTTATTGAAAATGGAAAACAGATAAAAGTCTTAAAAGAAAGTGAATGGATAAATGAAATCATAAGAAAGATAAGAGAGGGATGATATGAAAAGAACTCAATATTTTTTAAACACAATAAGAGAAAATCCTTTTGATGCAGATAACATATCCGCAAAATTAATGATAAGAGCAGGAATGATAAGGAAATTAGCTAGTGGAATATATGAATGGTTACCTCTTGGATATAGAGTTTTAAAAAAGATTGAAAATATAATAAGAGAAGAAATGAATAAGATAGGTGGAATAGAACTATGGTTGCCAGTAATACAACCAAAGGAATTATGGACACAAACAGGAAGATGGTATGTATATGGAAAGGAACTTTTAAGAATAAAGGATAGAAAGGATCATGAGTATTGTTTTGCCCCAACAGCTGAGGAGGTTATAACTGATCTTGTGAGAAAAGAGATTAGTTCATATAGACAACTTCCACTTCTTCTCTATCAGTTTGGTTTAAAATTTAGAGATGAAATAAGGCCAAGATTTGGGGTTATGAGAGCTAGAGAATTTTATATGAAGGACGCGTATTCTTTCCACAGGGATGAGAAGGATTGCCTTGAATGGTATTTTAAACTATATGATTGTTATTCACAAATATTTAAACGATGCGGGCTTAACTTTAAGGCAGTTGAAGCGGTAACTGGTGCAATAGGTGGTAATTATTCTCATGAGTTTATGGTTATTGCAAATACCGGAGAATCTGTGATTGCCTTATGTGATTGTGGTTACGCTGCTAATGTAGAAAAAGCAGAGGTAAAAGATCCTGAATTTAAAGTTAATGAAAATGAATTTCTTCCTCTTCAGGATGTAGATACTGTTAATATGTTTAGTGTTGACGATGTTTCAAATTATCTAAAGATTCCAGCAAATAGGTTTATAAAAACAATGTTTTATAAGATTGATGATATAAAGGTTGTGATGTGTCTTGTGCGGGGAGATCACCAGATAAATGAGGATAAAGTTATGAAACTTACAAATGCTCAAAAAATTGAAAAACTTAGTGAAGAAGAATATTCAAAAGTTGTTAGATGTAAGGTTGGTTATGCAGGTCCGGTGAATATAAAAGAAATAGCAAAAACTAACGGATATAATCTTATTGTAATAGGTGATAATTATCTTAAAGGAGTTTTAAATGGAATTTCTGGAGCAAATAAAGATGATAAACATACAATTAACATAAATTATCCACGAGATTACACATGTGATATTTGGGGAGATATCAAGCTGGCGTGTGAAGGCGATAGATGTATTAAATGTGGGAAGGAATACCAGTTTGCTCATGGAATAGAAGTTGGACAGATATTTAAACTTGGGACAAAATACTCTCAGAAGCTTGAATGTTACTTTCTTGATGAAAATCAGCAAAAAAAACCAATGGAGATGGGATGTTATGGAATAGGCGTTTCAAGAACTGTTGCTGCTGCTATAGAACAGTATAATGATGAAAAAGGAATAATATGGCCCATTTCAATAGCTCCTTTCCATATTTATTTGATAACGGTTGAGGTTGATGATAGTAATGTAATGAAGTTTTCTGACGAAATTTATAAAAAACTTATTGATAATGGTATAGAGGTTTTGTGGGATGAGAGGGATGAAAGAGCAGGAATTAAGTTTAATGATGCTGATCTGATTGGAATACCTTATCGTATGGTTGTGAGTAGAAAGACTATTATGGAAGATGAGGTTGAAGTGAAAAGAAGAAATGAAGACAAACCATACAGGATTAAACTGAAAGATATTCAAAATTTGATTAAAGAAATAAAATCACAGATTTAGGAGGTCTTTAATGAAGATAGGCTTATTTCAATACAAAATTAAATGGGAGGATAAAAAGCATAATAAAGCAAAAATTTTGAAGCTTCTTGGGATGTCAGATATACGGGGTGTTGACTGGTTAATTTTTCCTGAAATGAGTCTTTCAGGTTTTACAAACAATATAAAAGTTTCTACTTTAAATGATGAAGATATCAACTTTTTTGTTAATATTGCTAAAAGATATCATATAAATATTTCTTTTGGAGGTGTTGAAGATAAACATAATAAACTTATAACACTTAATAGGAACGGTGAAAGAATAGCTGAATATTCAAAGATAAATCTTTTTACAATAGCAAAAGAAAATAATTTTTATAAAAAAGGGACGAAGATAATAAACTTTGATATGGAAGGCTTTAAAGTAACTCCCTTTATATGTTTTGACTTAAGATTTCCTGTATTGTTCTGGAAAGCAAAAGCCACTACCTCACTTTATGTTGTTATTGCTGCCTGGCCATATCAAAGAGTTTTACACTGGACAACACTACTTCAAGCTCGTGCAATTGAAAATCAGGCATATATAATTGGAGTAAATTCAATTGGTGAAGATGAAAACGGTAACGAGTATAAAGGGTATTCTTCCTGTTTTTCCCCTTCCGGAGAGCTTATTCTGGATTGCCAATCAAGGGAAGGATTAGGTATTGTAGATATATCTCCTGATTATGTGGAAGAGTTTAGAAAAAAATTTCCAATTAAAAAATAGAAAACATAGATTATCAATTATTATATAAACTCCTTAATTTTTAATGATTTATCTTGTTTTAGGTGTTTATTTTTTGCTATTATATAATTATAATGATAAAAAAGTCATTTTTAAAAAGTGGCTGTAAAGCCACTTTTTTATTATAAGAGGAGTTTATGGATATTGTTGAATTAGAAAAAAAACTTGAACCTTTGTTTGAAGAAAGTGATTTTGAAATTGTGGATATTAAGATACATAGAGCAAAATCTTTAACTATTCAAATATTTATAGACAAACTTTCTGGAAGTGTTACGATAAAGGATTGTGAAGTATGGTCTGATAAAATAGGTTCTTATATAGATATGAACTCAATAATTGAGGGTTCATATATACTTGAAGTTTCCTCTCCTGGCATTGATAGGATAATAAAAAAACCAAAGGATTTTATCAGATTTAAAGGAAAAGAGGTTAAGATATTATTGAAGAAACCTTACGATGGAACAAGAGTTTATTATTCAAAAATAGTGGATTTTAAAGATAATATCGTGTATTTTGAAGATGGTTTGAAATTTAACTTAGATGAAATAAATGAAGTCAGGCTTAATCCTGATGATAATGAAATTCTTAAAAAAATAAAGGAGTGATTATGGATAAGATGTTCAAAAATAAAAGTGAGTTTATGGGAATAATAGAACAGCTTGAAAGAGATAAGAATATCAAGCGAGAAGAGATATTTAAAACTATATCTGATGCTGTTGTTACGGCTTTAAGAAAGTATTACGGAAAAACTGTTCAGATAGAAGCTGAAGTGGACCCAAATACAATGGAGATAAAAGCATATTTTGTTAAAGATGTTGTAGAGGATTCACCAATAGAAGACCTTGAGATATTAATTGAAGATGCTCGAAAGTATAATCCAGAAGTTAAGATAGGAGATAAGGTTAAAATTCCAATAAATGTTGAAGAATTTTCAAGAATAGCTTCCCAGATAGCCAAACAGACACTACTTCAAAAAATTAGATTTCATGAAAAAGAAAAAATTTTTAATGAATTTTCTCCAAGGATTGGTGAGATAGTAAGTGGAATAGTAACTCATATAAGTAATAAAGATATTCTTGTTAACCTTGGAAAAGCTGAAGCAATTTTACCTTATTCGGAACAAATAAAAAGAGAAAAGTATTCCGTTAATGATAGAGTAAAAGCAATAATACAAAGGGTAGAAAAAAATAAAACTCCACAGATAATTCTTTCGAGAGCTTCAATTGAATTTATGAAAGCAATTTTACAAAATGAGATACCAGAAATATATGAAGGAATAGTTGAAATTGTAAAAATAGTAAGAGAACCAGGAGTAAGAGCAAAAGTTATAGTTAAAAGCAATTCAAATAAAATAGATCCAGTAGGAGCTTGTGTTGGAGTAAAAGGTTCAAGAATAAAAGCGATAATGGCTGAGCTATCAAATGAAAAAATAGATCTAATTCCTTATTCAGATGATATAGTTCAAATAATAGCAAAAGCTTTTTCCCCCGCAAAGGTTAGTTCTGTTTTGATAGATAAGGAGAATAAATTTGCAATAATAGTTGTTCCTGACGATCAGAAGGAACTTGCAACAGGAAGAGATGGAATAAATAAAGGACTCGTAGAAAGACTTACTGAATATAGTTTTGAGATTAAAACAGAATCAGAAAAGAATAAGGAATCATCTGAATTATTCAAAAAACAGGTAAAAAAGCTTTGTGAAATAGAGGGAATTACTCCCAAGATAGCCGAAGTTCTGGTTAAGGCAGGATATGGAGACATAGAAAAATTAAACAAAGCTGATATAAATCAACTTTCAAGTCTTTCAGGAATAGGAGAAAAAACAGCACAGAAAATAATTGATTCTGTTAAAACATATATGGAAAACAAAAAATAAAATTTTAAAAACAAGGGAGAATTAAATGGAAGAGAAAAAAATAAAAAAGGTTTCAATAGATGAAATTTTTGGAAAGAAGAAAACTGTCAAAATAGATAAAGAAAAGCTTAAAGCATTTCTTGAAAAGAAAAAGAAGGAAATGGCTGAACAGTCTCAACCTCGGGAAAAAGAAGAAAAAAAAGAAGTTAACGAAGAGATAATTGAAGAGAATAAACTAGGAGAATCAAAAAAAGTAGAAAAGAAAGATACTTTAAAAATAAAAAAAGAAGAAAAACCAAAAGAAATCAAAAAAGAAAAGGATAGTACTATAAAGAAGGTAGAAGATGGAAAAAAAACTGTAGAAGAAAAAGAAGAAAAAAAGAAAGAAGAAGAAAAAAAAGAATATAAATTTGAAACATATGAAATAAAAGAACAACCTAAAAAAACTTATGAACAAACAAAGAAAAAGGAAGAAAAACAGCAGGTAAAAGAACCAAAAGTTAAAACAGAATCGCCAAAAGAAGAAAAAAAGGAAGAAAAACCAGATAAAATTAAATTTGAAAAGAAAGAAGGAGTAGAATACAAAAAACTTAAAGTTTCAAATATGCTTACAGTAAGAGAACTGGCGGAAAAGCTTCAGATTAAACCAGTAGATCTTATCAAAAAACTTTTGACAATGGGAATATTCGCTTCAATAACTCAGAGGCTCGATGAGGAAGTAGCTGCTATTGTTGCTCTTGATTATGGTTATGAACTTGAGTTTATTCCTGCTTTTGAGGATACAGTAATAAAGGAAGAAGAAGAAAAAGACGATCCTTCTAAACTGAAACCACGTGCCCCGGTTATAACAATCATGGGTCATGTTGATCATGGTAAAACTACTCTTCTTGATGCTTTAAGACAATCAAATGTAGTTGATAGTGAAGCTGGTCAGATAACCCAGCATATCGGGGCTTATATGGTAAGAACACCAAAAGGTAATATTACTGTTCTTGACACACCTGGTCATGAAGCTTTTACAGCAATGAGAGCCCAGGGAGTCAAAGTTACTGATATAGTTGTTTTAGTTGTTTCTGCAGTTGATGGAGTTATGCCTCAAACAGTTGAAGCTATAAACCATGCTAAGGCTGCAAATGTGCCGATAATAGTTGCTATTAATAAAATAGATTTACCACAGGCAAATCCTAACAATATTAAACAACAACTTGCTAATTATAATTTAATACCTGAAGAGTGGGGTGGAAATGTCCCTATGGTTGAAATATCTGCCAAAAAAAAGATAAATATTGATAAACTTCTGGAAACAATTTTACTTCAAGCTGAGATCATGGAATTAAAAGCTAATTATGAAACTAAAGGTAAAGGAGTAATAATAGAAGCAAAGAAAGATTCAAAGAAAGGAATAGTTGCTACACTACTCTGTACAAAGGGAGTAATTAAAATAGGTGATAGTTTTGTTGTGGGAACTACATTTGGAAAAGTTAGGTCTCTTATCGATGACAGAGGCCAGAGACTTAAGGAAATAACTCCTTCAATGCCAGCAGAAATACTTGGTATAAATGATGAACTTCCTGTTCCAGGAGATGAATTGAAAGTAGTAGAATCCGAGAAAAAAGCAAGAGAGATAGCTGAAAATAGAAAACAAATAAGAAGAGATAGTATACTAAATCAAAAAAATATTTCTCTTTTATCATTGAAAGATAGTATAGAACAGGATTTAATAAAAAAGCTTAATATTATTCTTAAAACAGATGTATATGGTTCGTTACAGGCAATAAGAGATAGTCTTGAAAAGTTTGTTAACTCAGAAGTTGCAATTCATATCCTTCATACAGGTATTGGTGATATAACAGAATCTGATGTGGATCTAGCAAAAGCTTCCAGGGGAATAATTTTTGGATTTAATGTTAAAGCAAACGAGGAAGTGAAAGAAAAAGCTAAAGCCAGTGGTGTTGAAATTAGAATATACAGAATAATATATGATCTTTTTGAAGATATAAAAGCTGCTTTGAATGGTATGCTAGAACCGGAAATTGTAGATGTTGAACTTGGAAGGGCTGAAATTAAGAAAATATTTGATATCTCTGATGGAAAAATAGCAGGATGTGTAGTTATAGAAGGAAAAGTGCAGAGAAACTCTTTAGTTAAGATAATTAGAAATAATAGTGTCATTGGTGAAGGTAAAATCGATAGCTTAAAAAGATTTAAAGATGATGTTAAGGAAGTAGAAAAAGGGTATGAGTGTGGAATTATGATTGGAGGGTTTAGCAAATATGAAGCTGGAGATATAATAGTTTCGTATGTCAAAGAAGAAAGAGTCAGGAGGATAGATGAGTTTGAGAGACGATAAACTTAAATCATTGTTTTTAAACGAAATTAACAATGCTCTTTTAAATAGAGAGGATTTAAAAGAAATAACAGTTTTTACAATCACCGATGTAGAATTAGTTGATGAAGGAAAGATATTAAATGTATACTTTTCTGTTTTTAACTCAGAGAATAAAGAAAAGATTGATATCTTGATGGAAAAGTTTAATGAAATTACACCTGAATTAAAATCAATAATCAGAAAAAGAGTTAAAACAAAGTTTGTACCAAATATTTATTTTAAATATGATGAAACTCCTCAAAAAGCTCAAAGAATAGAGGAAATATTTAAGAAACTTGAGACGGAGAAGAATTTTAATGAGAATTTCTCTTCCGATAATAAATAGATTTAAGCAAATAATATTAAAAAATAAAACCTTTTTTCTCGCAATGCATCTTAATCCAGACGCAGACGCGTGTGGAAGTATGTTAAGTATGTATTGTTATCTTAAAAGTTTAAATAAAAAAGTTTATTTATTTTCCAGCGATAAATTACCAGAAAATTTGTATATACTTCCCCATTCTTCTAAGATAAATAGTGAGATGCCTAAAAAAAACAAATTTGATGTAGGAATATTCTTTGAATGTTCTACTCCTGATAGGGCAGGTTCAAAAATATCTGAACTCAATTTTAAATACACAATCAGTATAGATCATCATAAAACTGCCACGAAATATGCTACATTAAATATCCTGGATTTTAAATCACCCTCCACATCGGAGATAATATATAGATTATTTAAACAATTAAAATTTAAGATTGATAAAAACATTGCAATATTACTTTATGCGGGGATAATAACAGATACTGGAAAATTTCATTATCCACAAACTACTCCTCAAACACATATAATAGTCTCAGAACTTTTAAAGTATAGATTTAATTTTTCAAAAATAAACGATAATTTTTTCTTAAGGACAACATACCAGAATCTTAAACTTTTAGGACGAGCCATAGAAAATATGGAGCTTTATGATGAAAAAATAGCAATATTAATATTAAAGCAAAAAGATTTTGAAGAATTTAAAGCCGGATTTGAACATACAGAAAATATAGTAAACTTTCCAATGATGCTTGATAGTGTAGAAGTATCTGTATTAATAAAGGAAGATAAAGAAAGATATAATGTAACATTTCGTTCAAAGGAAAAAGTTGATGTTTCTAAAATAGCTTTAACCTTTGGAGGTGGTGGGCATAGAAATGCAAGTGGCTTTAAAATATCCAGAAAAAAGATATTATACAATGAATTAAAAGATAAAATTTTAATTGAAATAAAAAAACAATTATGAAAAAAAACTACGAACCATATGGAATTCTATTGGTTGATAAAAATGAAAAAATAACATCTCACGATGTTGTGGATATCATAAGAAAAAAACTGAATATAAAAAAAGTAGGACATACTGGAACCCTTGATCCACTTGCCACAGGACTTTTAATTATCCTTGTTGGAAAATCAACATCAAAGCAGCAAAATTTTCAAAAATTAGATAAGATTTATGAAGGAAAAATATTATTTGGACTTGAAACAGACACCTGGGATATTGAAGGTAAGATTCTAAATGAAAGAAAAATTGAATTTTTAGAGAAAAAAAGTTTAGAAGAAAAAATATCAATATTAAGTGGAACTATTAACCTTAAAGTTCCTCCTTATTCAGCAGTAAAATATCAAGGACAGACTTTATACAGACTTGCTAGAAAAAATAAAGTAGTTCCGGAAATTACGAAAAAAATGTCAGTAAAATGGCTCGATTACAAACTGGATAAAAATACCTTATATTTTAAAATAAAATGTTCAAGTGGAACGTATCTTCGTTCAATAGCTCATACCCTTGGTTTAATGATGGGAGTTGGCGGAGTGATAAAAGAACTTAGAAGACTACAGATAGGAGATTATTCTGTTGAAGATGCAAATAAAATTTCTGAAATTAAAAATATGGACAAGGATTCTGTTTCTAAATTACTTATAAAATGAAAACTGTTTTAACAATTGGAAGTTATGATGGAGTTCACCTTGGACATCAAAAATTACTTAAAAGGATGCTTGAATATTCAAGAGAAAAACTACTCATACCTGTAGTTATTTACTTTCCATTACCTCCAAGATTATATCTTTCAGGACATGTTTTTGATAATCTTATTACAACTCCATTGGAAAGAGAAAAACTTATTAAGTTTTATGGAATAGATAAAATTATAAAACTTGATTTTAATGAGGATTTTTCTCGTATAAGTGCAAGAGACTTTTTTATAAACTATATCCTTAAATATAATCCATCTATAATCGTTGTAGGTAAAGATTTTGCAATTGGAAAAAATAGAGAAGGAAATTTAAAATGGCTTTATGAAACTGTAGAAAACTATTCAATAAATATTGATGTTGTTGATTTTGAAAAATACAAAGAGCATAAAATATCATCAAGTATAATAAGAAGCTTTTTACATCGAGGGATGGTTAAGGAAGCAGCAATCTGCCTGGGAAGAAGATATTCAATAAACGGAATTGTTATAAAAGGAGCAGGCATCGGAAGAAAAATAGGATATAAAACTGCTAATTTAGATGTTGATAAATATAAAATACTTCCAAAAGGAGTTTATGCTGTAAAAGTTAGCTTGAATGAAAAAATATATGATGGAGTTGCAAGTATTGGCATAAGACCTACATTAAATACTCTTGAAAATAAACTTATAGCTGAGGTTCATATTATTGATTTTGATAAAGATATTTATGGAAAAGAAATTTGTATTGAATTTATTGAAAAGATAAGAAACGAGTTAAAGTTCAAATCAGTTTCGCAACTTATAATGCAGATAGAAAAAGATATAATACTGGCAAAAAATATCTTAAAAAACACTGAGAAGACAATATGAAAAAATTATTTCTTGAAAACTTAACTTTTTTTAATGGAAAAGAATTTAAAAAAATATCCATTATTATTGAAGGAGAAAAAATAAAAAAAATAATGAATTATGATAAAAGAATTAAAATATCTATTCCTTCTATAAATTTTAATGGGCTTTTTGTTATTCCTGGTTTAATTGATCCTCATACTCATTTTAACCTTAAAATTAATAATCATATTAAATCAGAGGGTTTTTTTACAGGAACTAAAAAAGCTATAACTGGTGGAATAACAACATTTATTGACTTTACTGATGGTTTAACACCTTTTTCTAAAGATATCAAAATTAAATTGAAAGATTGCAAGAAATCATTATGTGATTATACTTTTCACGCTGTCTTTAAAAATATGGATAGAAAAGAAATAGAAAATAGACTTAATGAAATTAAAAACTTTGGAATAAAATCAATTAAGATTTTTACAACATATAAAGAAAGAAACCTTAAAATGGATGATGAAAACCTTCATTATATATTAAAAAATGCTTATAAAAAGGATATAGTGGTATGTATACATGCTGAAGATGATGAGATAATAAAAAGAAATGCTTTAAAATATCGTAAAAATATGAACGATATAAGATATCATCCGAGAATTAGAAATGAAGAAAGTGAGAATAATGCTATTTTAAAAATTTTAGAAATAAATAGAAAATATGGAGCAAAACTATATTTTGTTCATATCTCATCATTTCGCTCTCTCGAATATATAAATGAATATAAAATAAAAGGTTATAAGGTATATGCTGAAACCTGTCCTCAATATATCGTTTTTAATGATTCTATATATCAAAGAAAGGACAACTTTCTTTATACTTTTACTCCTCCTGTAAGAGATTTAAAAAACCAAGAAAAATTAATTGAAAATCTTAAATATTTTGATACTATTGGTACAGATTCATGCGGTTTCAGTTATCAGCTAAAGTTTAAATATAAAAATATGCTTTCTAAAATACCTATGGGGATCTCCTCAAACAGGTTTCTTCTCCCAATTATTTATACATATGGAGTAAAAAGTAAAAAAATAACTTTTTCTGATATGATAAGGCTTCTTTCAAAGGAAGCAGCTCAAATATTTTCTTTAAAATATAAAGGAGAAATAAAAGAAGGATATTTGGCTGATCTTTGTATATTCGATCCCAATGAAAACTTTGTTATTAATTGTGAGCAAGTTAAAAATAATCTTTACTATCCTCCGTATTACGGCTTAAAGTTATATGGAAGTGTGAAATATGTCTTTATACGAGGCAGAATTGTTTATAAAAATGGAAGTTTTTCGCATTTGATAAAAGGTAAATATTTGAATTTATGATATAATTTTTCTCCTTAAAAATTAATTAGTTTGAAATATAATGTTTTTATCTCTGTAGGCGAAAGTTTTTTTGTAAAGTCAATTTCAATCAAATCTCTTGATATTTTTATTTTTTCTGAAAGTTCATTAATATAATTTATAATATCTTTTCTCTTTGATATTTTTTCCCCAACCAGATAAAACTTTGTTGAGATTTTATTGTCCACTGAAATATATTTAACTGACGGAATATGTTCTTTTCCATAGTTTTGAATTAAAGTTGGTTTAATATCTTTCAAACTTGATCCAAGATATAATTTAAGATTGAATTTTTTTGCCCACTTAATTGCATTTGTTTGCCTTACTTCACTATCTATTTTTGATATAACTTCAAGTTCTTTATATGATACTCTTTCAAGTTTTTTTGCATATTCTATTTTAAGAGGATTTGAAGTATATATTCCATCAATATCGCTTAAGAGATAACAATCAGCTTTAAACTCATTAGCAAAATATACTGCAGTATAATCAGAACCACCTCTTCCAAGAGTAATTGTGTTATTTTTACTATCCAGGGCAATAAAACCAGGGACAAAAATAACATCATACTTTTTAAATGCTTTTTTTATTAGTTTTATATCTGATGATATAATTTGATACCCTCCTTTTTTTATTTTTGCTCTTATTTTTAACTGATAATGATTAAAAAATGTAGAGTTAAGATTGATTTTGTTTGCTGCCATTTTTGCAAGAGATATACTTATAATCTCTCCACATGAACAAAGCATATCACAGGAGTTTTTGTCTGGTTTAAATCCTTCAGATAATTTGATTAGATTATCTGTTATATCTGCTGGAGCTGATAAAACAACAATAATTTTTGAATATCTGATAAGAAATTTCTCTATTTTGTGAGTTACGAAGATGATTCGAGATCTTGTTGCAAGAGAAGACCCACCAAATTTCATTACTGCAATATTTTTCATTAAACCATAGTAGCTGTAACCCTTATAACCTCAGCAAGAGTTGTAACTCCCGCTCTTGCTTTATATATACCATCCATTAACAACGTTCTCATTTTCCCGATTTGTATTGCCGTTTTTTTGATAACATCAGTTGGAGAATGATTTAAAACTTCTTTTCTTAAATCTTCATTCATAAGCATAAGTTCAAATATTCCGGTTCTTCCCATATAACCAGTTCCTCTACATTCTGGACATCCACCCTCATTTGCAACTTTATAATCAGCACCTGGTTGAAGTAATAATTCCCTTATTATTTTTGCTTCAAATGGATCCATATTTTTCACAAATTCATTAACACTTGCTTCAGATGGTGGAGCTGCCTTTTTAGCACATTTCTGACATATTTTTCTCACAAGCCTTTGTGCCATAGCACCTATCATTGAAGATGAAATTAAAAAAGGCGGGATTCCCATTTCAAAAAGTCTTTCTATGGTACTAGGAGCATTTATAGTATGAATAGTTGTAAATATTAAATGTCCTGTCAATGCTGCTCTTAAACTTATTTCCGCGGTTTCATAATCCCTTATCTCACCAACCATAATAACATCAGGATCTTGTCTTAATATCGTTCTAAGCCCTTCAGCCCAAGTAAAACCTGTTTTAAAATTTATCTGTGCCTGATTAATACCTTCCAGTCTATACTCCACAGGATCTTCAAGAGTAATAATATTTATTGATGGAGTATTTATATTTTTAAGCATTGCATATAACGTAGTTGTTTTTCCTGAACCTGTAGCACCTGTAACAAAAAATATACCATACGGATTTCTTATTATCTTTTTTATTATAGAAATAGTATCGGCATCCATTCCGAGTTGTTCAAGATTAAGTCCAAGTTGCGCTTTATCAAGAACCCTTAAAACAAGTTTTTCACCATTTATTGTTGGAAATGATGAAACTCTTACCTGAATTGCTCTATTATTTATTATTTTTTGAAATCTTCCTTCTTCATTCCTGTATGTTGATGGTGGTTCAGGATCAAAGCCAGCAAGTACTCTTATTCTTTGAATTAATGGAAGCTGAGGATTTTTAGGAACATTTAAAACATCATGCAAAATTCCATCTATTCTAAATCTAACTCTCAAATTTTGTCCTTGAGTTTCTATATGCACATCGCTTGCTCTTTCTGTTATAGCATATTCTAAAATCATATCGCTCATTTTTATAGCGATATCAATAGCTGGGGATTTGAGTTTTGAGTTTAAAAGCTCATTATATGCTTCTTCAAGTGATGAATATTTAGAAAAGGCAGAAGGTTGCTGGGCTTGCGTTTTTTGGTGTTCTTCAGATTTTTTATCACCAGGTCCCCAGAAAGGCATTTATCCTCCTTAATATTCTATTTCTATTATTTTAAATTCTTTTTCTCCAGCTGGAAGTTTTACTTTTTTTATTTCCCCTTTTTTTGCACCTAAAAGCGCTTGGGCAAGGGGAGTATCTATTGATATCTTACCATTTAATGGATCTGATTCAGCAGATGAAACAATTGTATATTTTTTTTCCTCGTTAGCTATCATGTCAAGAATTTTTATCTTTGCTCCTATTCTTATCTCATCCTTATTAATTTCTTCAGGATTTACTATTTTTGCTTTTTTTAATATTAATTCTAATTCTGAAATTCTTCTTAAAAGTTTCAATTGTTTTTCTTTTGCATATTGATATCCTGCATTCTCACTTAAATCACCCTGTTCTCTCGTTTCCTCTATTTCTTTATTTATTTCCATTTTTTCAGCATATAGTTTGTTTAATTCTTCTCTAATCTTTCTGTATCCCTCTTCTGTAAGAAAAATATCACTCATTCCTATTTCCCCTTCTTTTTATCTAAATCTTAATCTTTTTTATCTGGCACCGGGAGGGATCGAACCTCCGACCTGACGCTTATGAAACGCCCGCTCTAACCAACTGAGCTACGGTGCCTATAAATTATATTATACCAAAATAATTATTATTTGTATTTTGGTATTATGCCATTTTTCATTCTTATTTTTGTATCTTTTATTGCTCTTAATATTTTTTCCTCTGCAGATTTTCTCAACTCTTTTTCAGTCAATTTAATTCTGGCAACCCCCTGCTTTATAGCCATAAGTCCTACTGCAACTGCTTCTTCAATAAATACTTGAGGCTCGTCCATGGTAGGAATAATATACTCCTCATCAATACCCTTTTTCTCTGCATATTTTGCCAAGGCTTCTGCTGCAGCTATACACATCTCATCTGTTATAGTTTTTGCATAAACATCAAGTGCTCCTCTGAATATTCCAGGAAATCCAAGAGAATTATTAACTTGATTTGGAAAATCGCTTCTTCCAGTTGCAACCACTCTTGCTCCTGCTTCCTTTGCATCCCATGGCCACATTTCAGGAATTGGGTTTGCTGTTAAAAATGTTATAGCATCCTTGTTCATCTGAGCTATCCATTCTTTTTTTATTAAATCAGGTCCAGGAGTTGATGCTGCACTTAGCACATCAGCTCCTTCAAGCGCTTCCTTCAACCCACCAACAACTTGTTTTTCATTTGTTATCTGACACATATGCCATTTTTCCTTATGATTTTGTAAATCTGTTCTTCCTTTATGTAAGGTTCCTTTTGAATCAACATATATCAGGTTTCCTGGCTTTGCTCCATACTTCATATAAAGTGTTCCTATTCTTATATTTGCAGCACCTGCTCCAAGAAGAACAATTTTAACATCTGATATTTTCTTACCAACTATTTTTAAAGCATTGATAAGACCTGCAAGACAAACAGTTGCAGTTCCCTGTTGATCATCATGCCACACTGGAATAGTCATTCTTTTTCTTAATTCATCAAGAATATAAAAACATTTTGGTTGTTCTATATCTTCCAGATTTATACCTCCAAAGGAAGGTTCAAGATAGGTTACTGTTTTTATTATTTCATCAGGATCTTTTGTATTTAAGCATATAGGTACAGCATCAACTCCGCCAAGGTATTTAAAAAGCATTGCTTTTCCTTCCATAACAGGCATTCCAGCTTCTGGTCCAATATCTCCAAGACCTAAAATCCTTGTTCCATCAGTTACAACAGCAATGGTGTTTCCTTTATTGGTATGCTCAAATACCTTTCGAGGATTTTTATGTATATCTTTACATACTGCTGCAACACCAGGAGTATACCATATAGCAAAATCATCATAATTTCTTATACATGCTTTTGGTGTTGTTTCTATTTTCCCTCTGTAAAAAGGATGCATTTTAATAGCATCCTCTGCAGGTTTGTTAGCTTTTTTTAGAAGTTCTTCTTTAGAAACTACTTTCATTGTTTTTTTTGAGTTTTTCGTTTTCATATTATCTCCTTTTTTAAAAAATTTTATTTTCGGTTCCTAAGATAATTATATCAAAAATTTTCTTAAAAAATCTTTATAATCTGCACATATAAAATAATCTGCATATTTTCTTATATTTGCCTGAGGATCAGTATTAACTGCAATTATTTTTTTGGCTTTTTCTACACCTTTAATATGATATTCCTTACCAGAAATTCCTATGGCAATATATAAATCCGGTGATATTATTTTTCCTGTAATTCCTATTTGGAGTTCAGAGTTACCTATATACTCGTAAATAACAGGTCTTGTATATCCAACGGTTGCATTTATTAAACTGGCAAATTTTTTTATCATTTCTATGTCTTCTTTTTTCACTCCCCTTCCTATTCCAACAACCTTTTTAGAATTTTCTAATGAGCTATAATTTTCAATAATAGTTTTGTTTACAAGTTTTATATTTTCATCCTCTTTAACAAATATTTCCTTAATTGGTTTAAAATAATTTTTTTCATCAAAGATTTTTTTATTTCCTTTAAAAGTTATAGCTATAATATCAGATTTTGATAGTAATTTTGCTACAAAATTACCACCATATGCATATTTTGTAGCTATTATTTTATTTCCCTTTATTTGAATATCTGTACAATCAGTCAATACTCCACATTTTAAAATTACTGATAATTTCCCTATAATATTTTTTATATTCAGCGATGATGAAGATGCGATTAATATTGGATTGTATGATTTTATTATTTCAAGGATTTCCTTAACTATATTTTCATTAAAGATGTTTTCTGTATTTATTATATATGAATTTTCAGGAATAGTGAATGGTAAATCATGGTATTTAAGCAAAACAGTTATAAACTCAAAGGAAGTATTTTTTAAGATATCTTTTATATATAAAAATTCATTAAATTCATTATAATTAATTATTATAACAGCTTTTTTAACCATAAATTATCTCTCTTATTTCTTTTAAATCCTGTTCATTTTTAATATCAATTAATTTATTTTCTTTTTTAATTTCATTAACAACTTTTTTTACTTCAATAACCGATGTTGGAGAATTGGAACTGTCTATTTCAAGTCCAAGATCATTAAGTTAAATTGTTTTAATAAGTATATTTTTTGCTCTAAGTTTATTCTTTATAGATATTGTTTTCTTTTTTATTTTTGTTAAATCAAAAGAAACTGCACAATTTGTCGGCAATTCAAAAATTAAGTTTTCATTATCTATCTTTTTCTTTACTCTAAATTTATCATTTTCAAAATCTATCTCAGTTATTCCGGTAATAACTGGAATTTGAAGATGTTGTGAAACTTGTGAAGTTACTATGCCTGTTTCAGCATCAGATGACTTCAATCCGAAGAAAAGGCTATAATCTTTTTGAATATTTATTTTTTTAATAAATTGTGAAAGCACCATAGCTGTTATATATGCATCTGAACCTTTAAGTTTTGGATCAAAAATAAGATATGCTTCATCTATTCCTTTTGATATTGCATAACGCAAAAACTCTTCTGAGGATTTTGGCCCCATTGATACTGCTATTACTTTAAAGCCGTATTTTTCTCTCAAATTAACAGCATTTTCAATAGCATACTCGTCATACACATTGTTTTCAAATTCTATATTTTCTCTTATAAGGTTACCTTTTTCATCAAAAGATATAGAGTTTTCTTTTGGTACTTGTTTTATGAATACAAATATCTTCATTTTCTAAGATCAATTATATCCTCTGTATTTGGACCTATTGAAATTAAAGAAAGCTTTGGATAAGGATAAATTTTCGAAAGCTTTTCCAGTATTTTTAAAAAATCTTTTGCTTCCTTTGATTTAATCATTGAAAGTTTTTTCACCGGAGGGCTTAAAAGGTCAAAGTGAGTAACTGCTATTTTTGTTGCTGAGTTTATCATTATAGCTTTTTTTGTGTTTTCAAATTCAAATCTACCTATTCTTCTAAGTCTTTTTGATACACTCCCGAACTCACGCCCCTGAGTATGATATTTTGAAAGTTCATCCGGATCCGTTATTTCGTTTTCAAGAGGTCCTGGTCCTACTCTTGAAACATATGGTTTTAAAACAATATAAACGTCCCTGACATACTTTGGACCAAGTCCACATTCTCCAAGGAATGTAGATGCAGTAGTGTCTCGTGAAGTAACATATGGGTATTCTCCATGTAAAAGTGATAATTTAAATCCCTGTGTTCCTTCAACAAGAACTTTTTTTCCTCTTTCTATTTCTTTATTCAACAATTCAGGCACCGATTTTATAAAATCTTTAAGTTCAGAGCAATCTCTTGCAAATTTTATCTGCTTTCTTTCTATTCTATTTCTTATTGCAACACCAAGTCCTGTCCCAACGCTTCCTATTTTTTTCATCATGTGTTCATTTTTTCTTTCTTTTTCTATATCCTGAGGGGTTATGACAACACAGTTTGGGTCTATAATTATTCTATCAGATGTTTTGGTTTTTTTTAATTCCTCTATAAACCAATCAAGTATTATATAACTTCCTGCAGTTAGAACCAATTTTGTTTTAGGATTAACAAAACCTGCAGGTATAGATTTTAAAGGATATGGTTGACCATCTAAAAAAACTGTATGCCCGGCGTTTGGACCTCCAACCTTAACACAATAATCTACCTTATCTTTTATTGCAAGGTATGCTGCAATTTTACCTTTACCTTCATCTCCACCTTGACCACCAACTATCACATCAACCATTTTACTCCTCCAATTTATACTTAGCAAGTTTATCGGCAATACCGATATATGGTTTTTTTAAAAATGTTTTTATTTCTTTTTTGATTCCGTCGTTAGTTTTAAGATTTTCAATAAAATTTTCTATTTCTTTTTCTGTAATTTTATGTCCCCTGGTTAGTTTTTTTAATTCTTCATATGCTCCTTTAAAATTATATTTTCTTAATATTGTCTGTATACCTTCTGCATATACCTCAGGATGAGATTTAACCATTTTTATAGATTTTTCAACATTAAGTTCTATTTTTGAAAATCCTTCAATCATAGATTTAATTGATATTATAGTGTGAGCGAAAGCAACTCCAATATTCCTTTCCACAGTAGAATCTGTAAGATCTCTTTGCATTCTTGAAATAGGAAATTTAGATGAAAAAAACTCAAATAATGCATTTGCTAACTGAAGGTTTCCTTCTGCATTTTCAAAGTTTATTGGATTAACTTTATGTGGCATGGTGGATGAACCTATTTCACCTTCAACAGGTTTAAGTATTATAAGTTCATCACTTATATACCTCCATATATCCTGGCATAATCCTATAAGTATTGTATTAGTATGTCGGATATTATCAAAAAGCTCTACCCATGAATCATGATTTTCTATTTGTGTTGTATACAGATTAAGTGCAAGATTAATTTTAAAATAATTATTAAGATGTTTCACAAATTTTTGAGAAAATTCAATCCAGTTAATTTCAGGATATGCTGCTACAAAGGCGTTATAATTTCCAACTGCTCCGTTTAATTTGATGTTTATTTTTAAACTTTTTATTATATCTCTTTTTCTTTTTATCCTTTCATAAAAAATTCTCATCTCTTTTCCAAATGTTGTTGGGGAAGCAATCTGGCCGTGTGTTCTTGCTGGAAAAGTTGTTGATGAATATTTATTTATAAATTTTTTAAGTAATTTCAATAAATTTTCAAGATGGATTAGATAGACATCTCTTAAAAAACTTGAAATCATTATTGAATATGCTATATTATTTACATCTTCAGAAGTTAATCCAAAATGAATTAACTCAAGATTATTTTTAATCTTTCCTGAAAGAATTTTTTTAAGATAATACTCACAGGCTTTTACATCGTGGTTAGTTGGTTTTATGTTTTTATCACCAGTAAATTCTATTTTTTTTACTTCAAAAGCATTTTTATCTTCAAATCGGTATATTTCTCTAATTTCTTTTATTTCCTTTTGTGTTAATTTTCGTGATATTTTTCCCTTTGAATAAAGAAAATTATTGAGAAATATAAAATATTCTCCTTCAACATATATTCTGTAATTTATTAAAGCAAGTTCGGAAAAATATTTTCTCAGTTCTTCAGTTTTAGAGTAATATCTTCCATCAACAGGTGATATTGCATATAATCTTTCCATACTTTTATATGATAGCAAAAAAATAAATGATTCTTACAATCTTAATACAGAAAACATATAATTTAATTCATTAAATTCAGCTTTATCAGTTTTATTTACCAGTTTATATAAAATAGATTTTTCAGCAATCTTACCATTTAAAATTCTTTCATATTTTTTTTCTACTATCATATGCTTCTCAAAGAACTCATTAAATTTTTGAATATCTTTTTTATCCCAGTAAAAAAGATTGTAATCCTTTCCTATTCTTGCTACCTCAGCAATATTTACAAGAATATGTGTATATCCTTCTTTCCTTAGTTTGTAATAAATTTCATCAGGATTAGTCGAGTTTATAGTAATCTCAATAAGAGGATTTCTATCATAAACAGTACTTGACACATAGTTTTTTTTCATATAAAATGTTTTTGGCTCGGCTACAAAAAGAACCTTTTCATTTGTTTTAAAGTTTTCGTTTATGTATTTTATTAAGGCGTAGGAAGGATTTGGGTATCTTGGGTGTGTTTGGGAAAGATATTCATCTTTAGTTATTTCTCCAAAAACAACCTTATATCTTTCTTCAACTTTCATTGTGTAAAGAATCCAGTTCATAGAAAAGAGAATCGTCATAATTGCAGTAACTTTAAGTATTTTTTGAAACCATCCATAGAAAACGTTGTTTATGTAAAATGCTACCAGGATACACATTATAAAATATGAAGTGAAAAAAAATCTTATAAGAGTGGATGAGATTGACCAGAAAAACCACGAAACAAAAAATATTATCCATAAAATTTTTATAGTTCTATCCTTTACCTTAGGGAATAAAGCAAGTGGTAAGATTATAAAAAAAAGTGGGGTAAAGAATTCAGAATTTGGTATTTGTCCAATTGATATAAAAAATGGAGTAAGTATCCATGATTTAAATTCAAATCTAGAAATCTGAGTTATTTCAGAAAAAAGAGCATTCATTTTTGTTTTATCAAGTAATTCAAGATCTTTATTGAAAATTTTATATGCAAATGGAAAAAATGGATTAGAATAATTTATAAGATTTTTGATAAGCCATGGCAAACTCATAATTAAAAAAGCAAACGAAAAAATAACAATATCAGATATGAATTTATTAAGTCCTACTTCTTTATTTCTAATTTTTTCATAGCAAATAGTAAATAAAACAGCAATTATTATAAAAGCTGTGTTATACTTTATTCCAAAGGCAAAGCCAAAAAAAAGACCTGAAAGAGCAAAAAATTTACTATCGTTATTATTTAAATATTTGAATGATGTATAAACTCCAGATATTATTACCAGAGCACTTAAAATTTCACTACCAGCATACTGTGAAGCCAAAAGAACATGGTATATGGAGTAAAAAATTACTCCCGCTAAAAATAAAGTTTTCTTTGAAAAAAAACCATTATATAAAAATATAATTCCTAAAAAACAAAACAAAGATGAAATAAAATTTATAAGAAGAGGAGTTTGATCCCCAAATACTTTCAAGGCAAATAGATAAACAAGAGAGTGGTTTAAAGGCAGCTTTGAAAATATGTTATATGGTAGGTCTGTTATTTTACCTTGTATCAACCAGTAATTTGGTATGCCAAGATGATAAACAAGAGTATCATAAAAAATTTCCGGGGAAAGAGACTGAATCAGATTTATTATAAAAAATATTAAAAAAATAAAAAAATAAAATTTATTTTCTTTTATAAAACTTTTAAATTCAGGGAAAAAAAGTTTTTTCCTGTATTTCTCATAGACAAAGATAGAGAAACCAAAAACAACGACAGATAAATAAAAATAAAAATTTATAAAACCAAAATATCCACTTATAAGAGTAATAACAGAAATAAATATAATTCCTATAATATATGAAAGAACAATTTTTTTTTCATTCTCCTCATTAATT
>FWWL01001600.1_pt1 | contig 52308 bp, 39 predicted proteins | sample 2228331 | NCBI WGS metagenome assembly FWWL01 (sample SAMEA103939775, study PRJEB20133) | metagenome | reverse complement strand
CGTTCAGCGATGAACCCGATATATGCCTGCTGCCATGGGGCATGGCGAGCCCGCACCCCTGGCACGCCCGCGCGCTCTGGGAGAGAACCCTGTCGGGGCACGGCAGCGCCGTGCCCCAACCAGCAACGCCGCGCCCCAACCGGGCAAAGCCCGCCGACGCGGGCGAGAAGTTTCACGTGAACACGCCGCGTCGAAGCGCGCCCAGGACGCCGTGCGCGACCATCTCCAATCTAATACCAATTCCACTCGAATACCCCGCAAACGGAGTTCCGTCAAATCGCATCAGAACGCCCTGCGCGATAATCTCCAATCCAAAATCTAAAATCTAAAATGGTATATGCGCCCGACAGTCTCGTCAGAGTACGAGATCCTCTTGACGCTCCTCTGCGGTATACTATGTGTCTGCGGCGGATGCCGCCATACCAGGGGTACCGATGTCATGAAAATTGCGCTTCTCTCCGAGTCGCCGTCGGTGGCGACCGGTTTCGGCATTCATGCCCGACACCTGACGCGCCTGCTCGCCGAATGGGGCCACGAGACGGTTGTGTTTGGCGTGTGCGCTGCGGAGCAGTCATTCGACCCGACCCGCTACCCGTATCGGATTGTCCCGATGCCGCGCGATCAGAAGGATGCGCTGCCGCTGCTTCCCGGCTTCCTGGAAGTGGAACAGCCAGACCTGGTGTTCATTCATTACGATCTCGGCGCCGTTTCCCGCTTTGCCGCCAGTGTGCGTGCCGCGAACTGGTCGGGTCCGATGATCTGCCACTTCGTCATCGACACGATCCCGTTCGATCGCGACCTGATGCAGGCGCTGCGCAGCTTTCGCGCGGCATTGACGCCAACATACGCCGCAGCAAACTACGCGGCGTCGCTTGGCATCCCCAACGTCATCGCCGCACCGCACCCGGTCGATGCCCGGCTGTTTCGTCCGTTGCCGCACCGTGATGCCCTGCGTCGCGCTGCCGGTCTCGAAGGGCGCTTCGTCATCGGCGTGTTCGGGCGCAACACCGAGCGCAAACAACAACCGCGCGTGATGATGGCGCTGCAACAATTGCGGGCGCGTGGCCAGGCAGATGATCTGATCGCCTACTTCCACTGCCAGCCGGTCAACGAAGACCCCTGGCTCAACAGCTGGAACCTGATCCACGTCGCCGATCACCTTGGCGTGTCCGACCTGACGCTCTTCCCACAGGGAGATTTTCGGCAACTGGCGGGCATTCCTTACGATGCCGACGTTTCCGCTGCGGGTGACGCGCCGCCGGAGCGCCCGACCATTCCGGCAAACTACACATATGTCGAGCGGCTCAATCTGTGCGACCTGGTCGTGAATGTTCCGTACTCCGGCGCATTCGAGCTGGCCCCGCTCGAAGCGGCGCTCTGCGGTGTGCCTTCGGCGGTGACGAATGACCGCAGCGCCATGGCGGAGGTCGTCGGCGATGGGGCGTACCTGCTCGAACCGATCGACAGCGCCATCCACAGTTCCGGGGGATGGCAGCATTTCGTCGGCGCCTGCACCATCGCCGACGCCATTATCGAAATTAAGGAGAATGCCGCCCTGCGCGCCGACCTGATCCGTCGTGGTCGCGCGAATGCGCTGCGTTACACCGAGGAACCGCTGCAACGCGGCTTGCAACAGGCGCTCGCGCTGGCGTGCGGGTAAACAGGAGGACTGGCTGTGGGAGATGTGATCGTCGTCGGGCTTGGCGGGATGGGCAGTGCAGCTGCGTACCATCTGGCGCGTCGCGGGCAGCGGGTGCTTGGGCTGGAGCGCTTTACCCCGCCGCACAACCTCGGATCGAGTCATGGACGATCGCGGATCATTCGTCAGGCGTACTTCGAGGACCCGGCGTATGTGCCGCTGCTGCTGCGCGCATATGAACTGTGGGAAGAACTGCAGCGCGCGAGCAACGATCCGCTGCTCACCATCACCGGCGGTCTGATGATCGGTCGGGCAGAGAGCGCGGTGGTCGGTGGCGCGCTACGCAGCGCCCAAATGCACAACCTGCCCCACGAACTGCTCGATGCCGCCGACATTCGCCGCCGCTTCCCGCTCTTTAATGTCAGTGACGACGAGATTGCACTGTACGAAACACGCGCCGGTTTCCTCGATCCCGAAGCGACGATTCGGGCGCATCTCGATCAGGCAGTACGCTTCGGCGCCGAGCTGCGCTTCAACGAACCGGTCACTGCCTGGGAAGCGACACCCGGTGGCGGTGTGCGGGTCACCACCCCGCAGGGGACTTACGAAGCCGATCGTGCGGTCATCGCCCCCGGCGCGTGGGCGCTGCGCCTGTTTGCCGATCTGGCGCTGCCGCTGACCGTCGAGCGCCAGGTGCTCTACTGGTTTGAGCCGGTTGGCAGACGTGAGCTTTTCAGCGCCGGGCGCTTTCCAATCTACATCTGGGAAGACGCGAGCGGCGACGCGCTCTACGGCTTTCCTGCACAGGACGGACCACCCGGCGGCGTGAAGGTCGCGTTCTTCTACCGCGGGCATCCGACCGACCCGGATCGGGTGGATCGGGAGGTGCGCCCGGAAGAAGTCGCCGAGATGCGGGCAGCGCTGGCGCAGCGCATCCCGGCGCTGAACGGGCCGCTGGTTGCGACGGCAACCTGTCTCTACACCCTCACCCCTGATCACCATTTCATTATTGCGCCGCATCCGCACATGCCGCAGGTCATTCTCGCGTCACCCTGTTCAGGGCACGGGTACAAATTCGCCAGCGTCATCGGTGAAATCCTGGCGGACCTGGCAATCATCGGCAGCACCGGTCACCCGATCGCCCTCTTCGATCCGGCGCGGTTCAGAGGAGCGGACGCATAACCGCGCACAGATCACTCCAGGTGGGAGGATCGCCCAAACCGGTGGCAGGCAACCCGGCAAGCGCCAGGGTTGCTTCAACCTCCGCGCGACTGAGCGGCTCGCGCGCGCGCGCCGGGTCGATCTGCGGTTCGGCGGAAGACTCGGCAACGCGCAAGAGCGCGCGGAGCACCGCAGTCGCCTCCGTGCGATCAACCGCTTGATCCGGGGCGATCGCCAGCGTTGCAGCGCGTGGTCCGTTTCCCTCCAGCGCCCCTTCGAGCAGCAGCAGTTGCGTTTGAAGGAAATGCGGATGACCGGGAGGAATGTCGATCGTCCATTCCAGCGGCACACTCTGATCCAGCAGATGGCGTTGAAACATGCGCAAGAGCGGTCCTCCCCACACCTCACGCGGATGCACGCCGCGCGCCAGGCACCATGCTGCCAGCGCGCCCGCCGCCTCGCCGATGTTCCATTCCACCGGGTGGAGCCGATACGAGCCGTTCGAGAGATGGGTTGTGCCGATGTTCTTGCACGCCGCCAGCAGATTGACGGGACGCTGCGGAATGAGCGCGCCGAGCGGAATCTGGAACGGCAGCGTCGGCTCGAACATGCTCTTTGGATTCCCAACTGCCGGATGGAGATCCATAAAGTACCAGCCGACACCACACGAATCGAAAAAGTGCGCCGCCCGCGCCGTCGTGCGTCCCGCCGCCAGAATATCGCCTGCAGTCACACGCTGCAGCGCCCGAATGCGCCGCGATTCACGGATGTACGGCGCTTTCGACAGACCATCGGCGGTTCCCATCACATCAGGCAACAGACGCAGACCGGGATACCCGTAGCCGCTGTCGTCGTCGCGCGGCGCTTCGGTTTGCAGCCAGTAGAGAAACGACAGCGACAGACGTTTCGCTTCGTCCAGGATCCGCACCCGTTCTTCGGGAGTTGCGCTGATCAGGTCGGCGTGATGGTAATCATTTGAGTTCCAGTTGATCATCGCAATATCCCGCAGATTGCCCGACGGATCGAACAGACGACCTGACAGCAAACGGCGGTAGGTCCAGAACGGCGGCAACCCGGTCGGTCCGGTCTCGAATACGCGGAACGGGCGTGGGGCGCCATCGGATGCCGTGAGGGTCAGGGTGAACGGTTGAGCATCGCGTAAACGCTCATATCCCTCCGGTTTAGGGATTGTGTGGTCTTCGCCGGGGCAGTATTCAACGGCGAAGCAGAAGGTAAACCCCTGTACCTCGCCAGGGCGCGCCTCCTCTGGCGCATCGGCTTCACCGGTATCGTCGCGAGACTCCGCACCCGTCACCCAGGGCGCACCCACAAGCGGCAACAGGTCGCCGAGGTCGGTCGCATCGAGAAAGAAGCGCGCCGTGATCATCACCTTGTCGCCAGCGCCGGTCACAGTGACGCTGGTGATTGTATCGCCCTGAACCGTGGCGGAAACTGGAGTATGATTGTAGAGAATCGTCAGCCGTCCACTGGCAACGTGCGGCGCCAGCAAATCCTCAATGACTGCCACACCGACTCGCGGCTCGAAGCAGAGTGCCGAAACCCACCCATCGCCGGGGTTGAGCGGCGCGCCGTCGGGCATTGCGGCAACGCCATAACGACGCCGATAGCGTTCGCGGATCGCCTCGCGAAACGCTGCATACCTGCGGGTCGCGCCGAACGTTTCGATGTAGCTATGCTCATCAAGCGCACTGACCCCCTGACTGGTCGCCTGACCGCCGGGCCAGTCGGTGGCTTCGGTGAGCACGACTGAGGCGCCGTTCTCACAGGCGGTGAGCGCCGCCGCCACACCACCCAGACTGCCGCCGATGATCGCAATGTCGCATGAAAGAGTGCTGGTCATTTGTTCTCCATTTGAAGGGGTACATTGATGAAATCGAATAAACGTATCAGCTATGTTCTATCGGGCACGGCATTCAGATGCGCTTCAACGCCATACTGCGCTCCAATCACCGCCAGCGTTCGACGCGCAACATCGGCAGGCGTGCCGGCGCCATCGATACGGCGCAGAATCCGCTGGTCGTCATAGTAGGCAATTAACGGCGCAGTCTGCTGGTGGTACGCGATCAGGCGCTGCCGCACTACATCAGGACGGTCGTCGTCGCGCTGCACCAGCCGCCCGCCGCGCTCGCGGCAGCGCATGATGCTTGCCAGGTCATCGACGTGCACCGGGAACGGTTCGCCGGCGCCTTCACAGATGCGCCGTCCGCTCAGGCGACGCACCACCTCATCATCGGCGACTTCAATGGCAAGAACCATGTGCAACACGCGATCATAGTCGGCAAGCATTGCAGCAAGACCAAGCGCCTGGCGCATGGTGCGCGGATAACCGTCGAGCAAAATCCCCTGAGCCGGGTCGAGCGCTTCCAGGCGGGTGCGCAGCACCCGATCCATGAGCGAGTCGGGCGCCAGGTCGCCGCGCTCGAGCAGCGGCGCCACTTCGCGCCCAACGCGCGTGCGAGCGTTGATCTCAGCGCGCAGCAGTGCTCCGGTGGAGATCGGAACCAGCGGCAACTGATGGACAAGTTCCTCAGCAATTGTGCTCTTCCCGGCGCCTGGAGGACCCAGGAGCACCATGTTGAGTACCGTGTTCATGTGGCATTCCTTGCTCCCTCAGGGCGCACCAGACTGGTCAGGCGAGATGGCATCGCTGACAGAACCCGACCCGGCGACGGTACGCCGGTCAAACCGTTGCTCGAACGCTTCCAGCGCGGCAATCAGATGATCCTGCCGGATCGCAGCAGTAACGTCGCCGCGGGTGCGTTCGAGGACGGCGCGCAGGGCATCGGTGGTACGCCGCAGACCGCCGGTCACAGCTTCGGGGTAGTCAACCGTGATCAGCAGGCTGTAGACATCTTCCATCACCGACAGCAATGCAACACCGCGGGACGTTGCGCCTGCGCGCAGGCTGTCGAGAATGGCGCGGCGCAATTCCGACGCCGCCTCAGCCAGCCCGTTGAGGTATGCCGCTGCATCAACGCCGAGCGACTGCGCATCCGGCGGCGCGTCGCCGTGGAGGAATGCATACACCAGCGCAGCCTCAGCATACTCCTTAAGCGCATCCTGCGAATAACCAGCATACAACAGATCCGGATGATCGACGAGGCTCTCGCGCAACGCGCGCGCTGACGCGCCGGCATCCGCCAGCAGCGCGGCAGCCTCGGTAAACTCACGGCGATGCGCCGCACGAATAGTATTGGCGCACTGGCGCGTCAGCGCGCGCGCCAGGGTCAATGCACGCTCGCGCGCAGCGTGACACGCCTCGATCTCCGCAATAGCACGGGCAACCACCGTATCTATCGAGTTCATAGCGCTCCTTCCGGCTTTTATTGCTCTTCTGGGAATTATGGACAGTATAGCCGGCACAGTAACTTACAGCGAATCTCAAAAGCCGCTTCGCTGAAGCCTGTGCTATACTGGAGCCTCACGCGACAGTCGCTTATAGACAGGCAGACCTGACGTATGATGATCAACCGGCGTGCGCGCAACTTCAATCCTGCCGAAACGCTTCCTGTTCGCGCCGTGGACTGGCGCCGTTTGCTGACCTATTTGGTTCCCTATCGACGGCACATGGTCGGCGCGCTGCTAGCGCTTGCAGGCGCCAGCGCTATCAATCTCGGTTTCCCGCTCGTCATTGTGCAGTTGCTGGAAGCGGTGCTGCAACAGGGCGATCAGACGCTTCTGACCAACCTGACGCTGGCGTTGATTGCGCTCTTCTTCATCCAGGCATTGCTGACATTCCTGCAGGGATACATTCTGAACATCGTCGGCGAGCGGATCGTTCTCGATATGCGGGTGCAATTGTATCGCCATCTGCACGCGCTGTCGTTGAGTTTCTTCGCCAACCGGCGCGTCGGCGAACTTGTATCGCGCATTTCCAGCGATGTGACGCAGGTGCGCGCCATCCTGACGAACAATGTCACCCAGTTCCTGTCAAGCATCGTTGCACTGATCGGCGCGATCATCATTGTGTTTTTGCTCAACCCGCGACTGGTGGGGTTCGTGCTGGCGCTGGCGATCAGCGTCGTCGCCGTTGCAGCAATCTTTGGGCGCTGGCTGCAGCGCTTCAGCACCCGCGTCCAGGATGAACTGGCAGATGCAACCGTCGCGGTCGAAGAGGGATTGCAGGGGGTGCGGGTGGTCAAGAGTTTCGTCCGGGAGTCGTATGAGATTGAACGCTACGAGCGCACGATGCAGCGCACACTGAAGGCGGCGTTGCGCCTGGCGCTGTTGCGATCCGGGTTTGGCGGTCTGATGGCGTTTCTCGGATTCAGCGGCATCGCAGCAATTCTCTGGTTCAGCGGCAGCGAGGTGCTGGCGGGACGCATGTCGTTTGCAACGATCAGCGGGTTTCTGATCTATGCCATCACCATCGGCGCCAGCCTGGCGCAACTCTCCGGGTTGTATGGACAGTTCCGCGAAGCGGTCGGCGCAGTGCGGCGCGTGTTCGAGATCCTCGACACGCAGCCGACCATCAGCGATGCGCCGGATGCACGCGATCTGCCGCCGGTGCGCGGCGAGATCACGTTCGAGCGGGTATCGTTCGAGTACGAAATCGGGCAGGGCGTGTTGCACGACATCTCGCTGACCGTGCAACCGGGCGAAATCGTGGCGCTGGTAGGACCGAGCGGCGCCGGCAAGAGCACACTGTTCAACCTAATCCCGCGCTTCTACGACCCGACATCCGGGCGCGTTCTGATCGACGGACACGATGTGCGCAGCATCACACAGCGCAGCCTGCGGGAACAGATCGGTCTGGTGCCGCAGGAAACGATGCTCTTTGGCGGAACAATCCGCGAAAATATCGCTTATGGCAAACTGGACGCCAGCGACGAGGAAATCATTGCCGCTGCAAAGGCGGCGAATGCGCACGGCTTCATTATGATGATGCCGCGTGGCTACGAGACGCTGGTTGGCGAGCGCGGCATCAAACTGAGCGGCGGACAGCGCCAGCGCATCGCGATTGCGCGCGTGATGCTGAAGAACCCCCGCATCCTGCTCCTCGACGAAGCCACAAGTTCGCTCGACAGCGAATCGGAGGCGCTGGTGCAGGAAGCATTCGAGCGCCTGATGCGCGGGCGCACATCGGTCATTATCGCGCACCGTCTCAGCACTGTATCGATTGCCCACCGGATCATCGTGCTCAACCATGGGCGCATTGTCGAACAGGGAACCCACGAGGAATTGCTGGCGAACCAGGGGCTGTATGCACGCCTCTACGCCCTCCAGTTCCGCGAGGGAGTGATGGTGGGATAGTCGGCGGTCGCAGACCGCTGATCGAAAGGTGCACCGACGCTTTCCCACCCGCAATGGTCACACCCTGCCCGGCATCCTGCTTCCAGGGAAACCTTCACAGCACTGCGAAACGGTATGTGTTCACGCGGGGATGAAAGGCAAGGCCGGGAGCGAGAGCATTTCCCTCCCGTTGTGCATGCGAGGGCATCCTGCCCTCGTGCCAAAGAGCAGTATGAACACATACACGAAACCGTAACCATCCGCCCCAGAGAGTTGAGGAGAAGCCCCCGCAATCAAGAACCGGCGGCGGGAAGGCTTTCGCGAGCGCCAACGCGTGCCGCCCCGCCGACGCAAAAAACCATTTTCACGATACGTGTGAACACATACTGCGAAACCCTTCCCTTTACAATTTAGAACACGTGTGCTATAATACCACACAAGTTCCAGACAAGGAGGGTTTAGCATGTTTCAACGTCTCGACGAGTTGCATACCGGCAGCCTGTATATCCTGACAGGTCAGGCGGGAGCGGGCAAGTCGCATCTTGCCGCCGCCGCTCGCCGCACCGGGACGTTATGGGTGCTCGACACCGAAGGTGCAGCGCAAAACCTTGCGGGCAAACCCGGCATTCACCGGCGCATCCAGGTTCTGCAATCGCTGTCGCTGCGTGCGCTCACTGCTGCGATGGAAGAGATCCGCGCGCAGGGCAAACCTGGCGATACCGTCATTCTCGACTCGATCTCCAAAGTCTTTCAGGCAATGCGCGCGTATGCACAACGGCGCGCCGGCGCCGAGACTGATCGCAAGACGGGGATTGCGTTCGATGAGCATGCCTCGGTGAATCGCAACATGCAGGCGGTATACACCGGGCTGACCGAGCTGAAGCATGCCGGCTTCCACGTCATTATCATCGGGCATCTGGCGCGCAAGTACCGTGCGCTCGACAATGGCGGGCTGTACGATGAAGGGTTGCGTGTACTGGCGGACGATCAGATTGCATATGAGGCAGATGCTATTCTGCTCGTCGAGCGCGACGGTGATGAGCGGTTCGTCACGCCGATCATCAAGCCGCCGCGCTCGTCACATTTGAAACTGGGCAAACGCTACCCGGCATCGCTGGCGACTCTCTACCCCGAACAGGCGCCTGAAAGTGATGCAAAGTCGCGGCGTAAACCAGCAGCCGTCGCAGCTGCACCGGAAGAAACAACGGAAGCGACACCGTCTGCTGCGACCGAACCAGCCGTCGCATCTGCACACCCGGCGCCGCCGCGCGATGCCGCCGAGGCGGAACAACGGTTCTACGCCCGCTATGCCAGCGTCATCGGCGGGACGACGTGGTCCGATGTGCAGCGCTATCTGCAGAGCCGCGCCCCACGCCCAACAACGGTCGAGGGCTGGATTGCTGTCGCCGAAGCAGTGCGCGACCGTGCCCGCGCCGAAGGAGTGTCGGTGATGTCGGCATGATGCAGGAACGATGACTGCGCCCATTGACCGCGTTCCCAGGTCGAGCGTAGCCGGGAGAGTATCAGCGCGACGCAGAAGGCTTGCGTTTCGACTGCAAGAATGCCTCTGCACCGCATGCGCGCGCGTATTCTATCGCATATGCAGACAGCTCGTTCTCCTCAGCGTCGAGATACGCGCGTACTGCGGGCAGCAATGCAGCAACAGCATCCGCCAGATGCAGCTTGATCTTCACTCCTGGTCGTTGCGCTGCCAGAATGGCGCCGTACAGTACAGCCCGATCCGCCTCATGCGCCAGGTCTTCTGCTGTTACTCCAACCCGGCACGCAGGACGCATCTCTTCTTCGTTCATTCTTCCCTCCTGGGGTTTGTGTGGATTTGTTTGATTTGCTGATGTGTTGATTTTTGGCGCCCGGTCGCTGATCCTCGGTTCTCCGTTCCTGGTTCCCGACGCTCGATTTTCCTCCTATCTCCTACCTCCTATCTCCTATCTCCTATCTCCTATCTCCTATCTCCTATCCCTGGCTGCTGGTTCTTTGGCGCATCCTGCTCAGCATGGTATACTTTGATGCAAAGAATATCACACTCAGGAGTTTACTGTGCCATACGTACCTGTGCCAACGATTGTCGAGCGCACTCCGCGCGGTGAACGCTCGTGGGATCTTTTCTCGCGCCTCTTGCAGGAACGCATCATCCTGCTTGGCACGCCTATCGACGACGAAGTCGCTTCGTTAATCGTCGCGCAACTCTTGTATCTGCAACACACCGATCCGGATCGCGACATCTGGTTCTATATCAACAGTCCTGGCGGCAGTGTGCGTGATGGGCTCGCCATTTATGATACGATGAAGCTCATTTCGCCCGATGTTTGCACCATCTGCATCGGGCGCGCCGGAAGTATGGCGACTATTTTGCTCGCAGGCGGCGCGCGCGGTAAACGCTACGCCCTTCCGCATGCCACGATCCACTTCCACCCGGCGGGCGGCGGCGCCGAAGGGTACGCGCCCGATATGGAGCGTATAGTCAAAGAACTGTTGCGCATTCAGGAACTCGGAAACAGTTTGCTCGCCAGAGACACTGGAAGAACGGTTGAAGAAATCACCCGCGATTTCAGCCGCGACCGCTTTATGACCGCGCAAGAGGCGCGCGAATACGGCTTCATCGACGCAATCCTCGAGTCGAAGAAACTTCTGGCGTCAACGTCTGCATAACCGACCACAACCGCTCATCGACGCGATCGCGGTTGCCAGCATCTGCTCAACGGCAGTTCAGGCGATGGCGGACAGAGCAAAGACGTTCTATCCGCCTGTGAAATGGAACGATGTGACTGCTCCCACGCCTTAAAGGGCGTGGGCTTCTAGGGATTGAATACCCAGAGATTGCAGCCCCAATCTCAGGATGTTTATGGCCGCGTTCCAATCACGGTCGAGTTCCAAGCTGCAATGAGGACAAGAATGGACGCGAACGCTCAAATCTATTTCGACCAACGCGCCGCAGCGAGAGCATGCCTGAGACGTATGCCGGGGATTGACCAGTACGACCCGACGACCGGCCCATTCTGCCTTGTACATCGTGGAGCTGACCAACTGACCCCAGGCGGCATCGGCGATACTCTTGGCCAGGCAGTGGTTTTTGAGCATTCCATTCGTGTTCACGTCCTCAAAGGCGATGATGCCGTATTCGTTGACCCATCGGCGCGACAGTTTGTGGGCGAAATCGGCCCGACGGTTGGCGATACGCTTGTGTATCTTGGCGACAACCTTGCGCCGCTTCGCTCGCTCTGGCGTCCCCTTCTCAACCTTGCTCAACTTGCGCTGGGCCTTCGCCAGCGCCTTCTCATCCCGGCGAAAGAAGCGTGGATCAGGAACCTTCTCGCCGGTCGAGAGCGTGGCGAAACGCTCAAGCCCAACGTCAACGCCAACCGCCTTTGGACTGGCTGCCATCGGTTCAGACTCGACCTCGCAGGAGAAGCAGGCGTACCAGTCGCCTGTCACTGTGCGGCGGATCGTGCACGTCTTGATCCGGCCCTCGATAGGCCGATGCAAAACGACCTTCACATCGCCTATCTTGGAGAGCGAGAGGCGGTTGCCGTTCAGCCTGAAGCCAAATTGCGGGTAGGTGAACGAATCGTACCGGCCTTCCCCGCGAAAACGAGGATAACCGAGCTTCTCTCCGGCTTTGACACGGCGAAAGAAAGCCTTAAATGCAAGGTCTACCCGCTCCTGGGCATCCTGCAAAACCTGGGAGTAGGCGACGGTCAGAAATGGGTGTTCCTTCTTCCAGTTCGTGAGCAACTTGTTTGTCGCGTACAGGCTGAGGCGTTCTTGCCGCTGCTCCCACGCTTCCTTGCGAACCTCCAGTGTCTTGTTATAGACCCAACGCGCTGCGTCAAGCGTCTGTTGCAACAGACGCTCGTGACTCTTGGTCGGGGAGAGGCGGTATCGGAAGCTCTTTCCTATATTATACGCGATTTGCGTAAAACTGCCAGGTCCGAGCTGAAGCTGCTAAAGCGGATGAAGCCCTTATATCCCACCGCTGAAGCTGGTGGGCTTTACGGGCTAGACTTGTAAATCGCGCCATTGGTGCAATTCCACTCCAGTCCGCCTGTATCCGCACCTCCTTACAATCCAGGTCTGATCACTTAACTGATTGATTGCTCTGTCAGATAGCCGGCCATCCATGCCGCTATACGCTGGAGCGTCTCTGGATGCAATATCAGCGTCAGGTGCCCCGCATCCGGCACAAGGATCATGGTCGCGCCAGAAGGCGCGGCGTGCCATACCTCCTCGGCCTGTTCCGGCTTCACGATCGCATCGCGCTCGCCATACGCCAGAAACAGCGGTATGTTCAGACGTGTCAGGCTGCCGCACAGATCGCACGCAGCGATCAGGTCCCAGGTGCTGATCGCCGCGCGAATGGACGGCGCACGCTGCGCCCGCACCAGTCGGTAGACTGCGCTTCCCAGGTGCACCATCGAAGCATCGCGGAGCAGATCGAGCACATACGGTTGAAGAAGGGTGCGCGCCTCGCTCAACCGGTCGCGATTATCGAAGCGCAGCACTGGCGGCGCTTCCATGATTGCCAGTGCATCGAGCGCCATCCCATCGGCGGCAGCACGCGCCGCCACACAACCGCCCAGACTGACGCCCAGCATTCCGACTCGCCTGTGGTGAGCGCGTAACCAGCGTACCGCCTCCGTTGCGCATTCGAGCATCTGCGGGTAGCGCTGAATACGCGGACTCTCTCCGTGACCGTCGAGATCCACCAGCAGAACAGCCATTCCCTTCTGGAGGAATGCATTGGTCAGGCGCCATGTGAAGTAGGACTTGTCGCACCCGGAGCCGTGCAACACAGCGACCGCCGCCTGTGGAATTGCACGCGGCGTCACATATAACGCCGGCATGAACGCCTCCGGCATCGAAATATCGACGCGCACAATCGTGCAATCATTATACAAACCGGGTTGAAGCGCGGCCCGCGCGTCGAGCGACCGACGCCGCGCGCCAGCGGCAAACGCCTGAAGGAGCAGCCCTGGCAACGCTGCCAGCGCCAGCGCCGGCACTCGTTGCCGCCACGACGTGTTGCGCGGATGAAGCGCCAGCGCTGCAAGCGCCAGAAACGGGCGCAGCGCCGGATCACTCCAGCTCAGGCCACGCCACCGACCAATACTGGACAGAAACTCGTACACGATGATGATGAGCAGCAATGCACGAAGAAAAAGCCGCATAAACCTTCCTCGATCACAATCAAAGTTCGTAGTATTATACGCGGCACACATCGACAGCAGTATCAAGGAGGAAACCATGGGCCTGCTTCAGGGCAAAAAAGGCCTCGTTATGGGGGTTGCCAACGACCATTCTATCGCGTGGGGCATTGCAAAGGCGCTCCACGCGCAGGGCGCCGATCTCGGCTTTACGTATGTTGGCGAGGCGCTCGAGCGGCGCGTGCGTCCACTCGCCGAAAGTCTGGGCGCACGCCTGATCGAACCGTGTGATGTGCAGCGCGACGAAGACATCGACGCCCTCATGGCGCGCGTGCGTGACGTGTACGGTTCACTCGACATCATCATCCACGCCATCGCATTCGCCAATCGCGATGAACTGAACGGACCCTACCTCAAAACCACCCGTGAGGGATTTCGCCTGGCGCTCGATGTAAGCGCCTACTCACTCACGGCAGTCGTCAAAGCCGCATACGACCTGCTGGCGCCTGGCGCATCGATTGTGACGCTGACATACCACGGATCACAGCAGGTCGCCCAGAACTACAATGTTATGGGCGTCGCCAAAGCCGCACTGGAGGCAAGCGTGCGCTACCTGGCAAATGACCTGGGACCGCGCGGCATCCGGGTGAATGCGATCAGCGCCGGACCCATCCGCACCCTGGCGGCCAGCGGTATCGCCGGCTTCCGCACCCTGCACAAACAGTTTGCCGAGGTTGCTCCACTGCGCCGCAACGTAACAATCGACGATGTTGGGAATACCGCCGTCTGGCTCTGCAGCGACTGGTCATCGGCCGTTACCAGCGAGATTATTTATGTCGATGCCGGGTTCCACACAATTTCGATCAGTTTGCCGGAGTAGCGGCTTTCTCCGGCTGATCGACCGGCGTTGACGGCGGATGATCGGGCTGCGCCAGGCCCGGCTCCGCCACTATCTGCCCGTCGAATGGGGCGACAACACCGAAAGGGAGATCAGGGGCATCAATCACTTTGCAATACAGGTAGCGCAGCAGCAGACGGGCGACTGCAGCAATCGGAATCGCAATAAACAACCCAAAAGGACCGCCAAGCGCACCACCCGCCAGAATGGCAAAGATCACCAGCATCGGATGCAGGTGAACCGCAGGACCGACAACCTGCGGAATGATGAAGTTATCCTCGAACATACGCAACACAAAGTAGGTAAGCCCAATCGAGCCTGCCACCAGCCATGCCGGCCATCCCCATGGCGTCGGCGTCTGAAACAGCGCCGTTGCAATGGCAATCCCTGCTGCCGACCATGGACCGAGCAGCGGGATCGTTTCCAGAATACCCGTGACGATGCCCAGTACCAGCGCATAGCGTACCCCCAGAAGCATTAGCGCAATCGTGGTCAATGTAGCCATGATTGGAATCAGCATGAGCGTTCCACGCACATACCCCGCCAGGACCCGATCGATCTGGCTGCCGAGCGCACGGATCTCAGCGCGATACGGGGTAGGAACAAGCCCATACGTCCACTCGACGATGCGCGGCGCTTCCAGAAGCAGATAAAATGTGACGATCAGGTATGTTACAAACAACAGCACTGTCTCAAAGGCAATGGCGACCAGATGCGGCACATGCCCGGGCAGACGACGTCCGAAATCGGCAATTGCTTCACGCAGCGCCTCGGCAAGCGGCGCCATGTCGATGCTCATCCCCGCCAGCGTGATGCGATCTCGCAGCAGCAACTCTTGCTGAATAAGATTGAGTGTATATGGTAGTTGCGCCTGCAAGCCGCTGTACTCACGTTCAATCATCGGACCGAGCGTTCGCCAGAGAGCGTACACCATGATCCCAAGAACGATATACAACACCCCGATCCAGATCGCCCGACCAAGACGGGTGCGGCGACTCAACCAGGTGATGAGCGGATTGAACAGATACGCAGTAATGGCCGCAGCCACGAATGGGATCAGCACATTCCCCATGCCGCGCACCAGCCAGAAGAAAGCGACTGCGATCAGGGCGACTGTGATCAGTTTGATCGTCGGCGAGAAGCGGATCGGACGAGCCTCAGCGCTCATACAGACCTCCGAGTCGTGAACATGCGGAGAAACCCTTGCCGGCAACCATCCGTCCCATGCAGCGACGGTGCAATGCGCCGTCGCTGCATGGGGCTGGTCAGGCGTGCGTCAGAACCGTGACACCCTGCCATCGCGCGATCATTGCGTTGGCTGTCTCCGGCGCGCGCCTGCACTCCAGGAGCGCAGCGAGGATGAGCGGCACAACGATTGTGGCATCCGACTCGATCACGAACATAGGAGTATGTTCGGTCAGTTTGCCCCAGGTAATCTTCTCATTCGGCGTCGCACCTGAGTAGGACCCATAAGAGGTCGTTGAGTCGGATATCTGGCAGAAGTACGCCCATGGTCTGGCTTCCTGGTGCAAATCATACCTGATGGAAGGGACGACGCAAATCGGGAAGTCACCGGCGATACCGCCGCCGATCTGGAAGAAACCAACGCCCTTCCCTTCCGATAGCGCCATGTACTGGTCATAGAACGCGACCATATACTCGATGCCCGACTTGACGATCGAAGCGGAGCACTCGCCGGTTTTCACATACGAGGCGAAGATATTGCCAAATGTCGAGTCTTCGTAGCCAGGAACGACCATCGGGAGGTTCGCCTGCGCAGCAGCGAGCAACCAGCACTCCTCGGGATTTCCCTCACACTGGTCGGGGTCGAGCGTCTGCACCAGCTCATAGAAATACTCATGCCAGAAGCGACGGTCTTTACTAGCATCCGCCTTCTGCCACATTGGAACAATAATCTTCTCGACAGCCCGGAACGCTTCATCTTCCGGGATCGACGTATCCGTAACGCGCCGCAGCCCCTCCTCAAAAATCCGTGTATCATCAGCCTTCGTGAAATACCGGTAGTCCGGGAAGTCCCGATACTTTGTGTGGGCCACGAGCCGAAAGAGCGACTCTTCAAGATTTGCGCCCGTCACCGACAACCCATGAACCAGACCTTCGCGGATTGCAGGCGCCAGGGTAATGCCGATCTGCGCCGATGACATGGCCCCGGCCATTGCCCAGAACATTTTTCCGCCCGCCTCGATGTGACGCCAGTACGCAATCAGGGCATCGCGCAGCGCGCGAGCATTGAAATTCTTGTAGTTTGTCAGGATGAACTCGAGTACGGGGAGGGAGGATGTTGTCATAGGTCACCTCTCAATCGCTCATAACAGACAGTGATGACTGCCAACCCAATCTCCCCTAATCATACAGTCATGCGGGGGATTTTACAATTCTGTATCACTTCGCCAGCTTATCGTTGCCAGCGCTGGCGACGATGATCCAGGATGTTTCTGGGAGGAAAGAGGCGTTTCCACTCCAGACGTCTCCTCCCAAAATTGAACAAGAGACAAACCGTGCAGTCGGAGACGGCAAAGTAGTCGATACACTGGGCGATCTCATCGCTGGTGAGAGGGAAGGAGTGCGCTTTATACTCTACCAGCAATGTTTGTTCGACACGATGATCAGGAAGGTAGAAATTAACCAGATTGCCATTGTCATCTAAAACATGTAGTTCTGGCTCTCTTTCAACAGTCAGAAGTGCGTCGATGAAGCGTTGGTGCATCGCATTATGATACGTCACCTCGCGATGGCCGGGTCCGAGATCGTTGTGAATGGCCATAGCCAGCCCGATAACCTGGTACGTCAGACCGTGAAGACGGTCATCAACGAGATAAGAGCCAGGACTTGCCGGTTTCATCGTCTGCTCCTTTGTAAGAGAGACCATGGAAGAGTAAATACTGAACTCGCCGAATGCACCTTTGCCGACCCCATGTTATGTTATGTTATGTTACGATTGCATCAGAGATTGTCAACGAATAGCAAACGAATAAACGAATACCCAGTCCGCCGAATGCACCTTTGCTGACCGCTTGTCCCCTGGCATACCACATCCCTCATTCGTATCCGTTGCCCATTCATTAACCGCTTGTTCCCCCGCGCCCGCCACGCCCCTCATTCGTTTATTCGTTACCCATTCGTTGACCTCGTGCACCCCGCACGCGCCGCATTGTCAACGAATAGCAAACGAATAAACGAATACCCAGTTCGCCGAATGCACCTTTGCTGACCGCTTGTCCCCTGGCGCACGCCACGCCCCTCATCCGTTTATTCGTTCCCCATTCGTTGACCTCGTGCACCCCACACCCCGGCGCGCCAGCGCCCGCCATTCCCCTCGACGCGCGCCACGCCCCCTCATTCGTTTCTTCGTTGCCCATTCGTTGACCTCTGTTGCTCGCCATTCCCCCCGGTGCCCGCCACGCCCTTCATTCGTTTATTCGTTACCCATTCGTTGACCTATGTTGCCCGCCATTCCCCGGCACACACCCGCGCCCCGGTCATGTGTGCGCATGGCGCATACCACTGCGATAAAAACCGGCGCAGACGTATTGACTATTGGTAACGTTGGGAGGAAATACGTTGCCGGAATGAGCGCGCTGACGGCGCTTCCGTACAACCTGTTACACGGGGAGGCGTTTCCGGTTATATCGAACACGTCGGCAATCTGCAATGCACACCCAACGTGCGCGACACGATATGCTAAAACGCAGCCAGCACATGACGCTCTAGAGTTTCTGCGGCGTTCGTCGGAGCGGAATATCGGCTTTGAGGTGATCGACAGACTCACCGCGCAGCAAGGTGACCTCGATGGCGCCTGCATCTACTGAAGGAACATACCGCGCAATAACCGCCGACAATTCAGTCTTGAGCTGCTCCATCATATCTGGCGTCAGTTTGACGCGGTCGTGGACCAGCACTGTCAACAGACGATCGCGCGCAATATCGGAACTACGCTCACGCTTACCAAACAATGTATCCAGAAAACTCATAGCGTCCCTCGTTTACGCTCGATAGCCGAAAGGGTCTGATACGCTTCCATCGTTGGAAAGCGCACGCCCTATCGCTCACTTCCCCGCGCTCGAATGCCGAATGCGCCAAAAATGCGGTTCAACAGACCCGGATTGTCGTCGAACACTGTGATCGGCACATCTTCGCCTGCCAGGCGTCGCGCAATCTCGGCGAACGCCCGCCCCGCGCGTGAACTGCGGTCCAGCACTGCAACTTCACCGCGATTCGTGCTGGTCACAATCTGCTCATCGTCGGGCACCACGCCGATCAGGTCGATCGCCAGGATCTGCAAGACATCGTCGATGCTCATCATCTCGCCGCGGTTTACCATGCGCGGTTTCAGGCGATTGATGATCAGACGTGGATGCCCTTTTTCAAACGCTTCGACCAGACCAATGATCCGGTCAGCGTCACGCACGGCAGCGACTTCCGGCGTTGTCACGATTAGCACTTCATCGGCGCCTGCAATGGCATTGCGGAATCCTGCCTCAATCCCGGCTGGACTGTCGATCAGCACATAGTCGAACTCCGCGCGCAACTGATTGGTCAGCGCAATCATGTCATCCGCCGTGACCGCGTCCTTATCGCGCGTTTGCGCCGCCGGCAGCAGACAGAGATCGGGGAAGTGCTTGTCTTTGATCAGCGCCTGGCGCAGACGACAGCGTCCTTCCACGACATCGACCAGGTCGTAGACAATCCGGTTCTCCAGCCCCATAACCACATCCAGGTTGCGCAGACCAATGTCGGCATCGACAACAGCCACTTTCAACCCCTGCATCGCCAGTGCGGTGCCGAGGTTAGCGGTCGACGTCGTCTTGCCGACGCCGCCCTTGCCGGACGTGATCGTAATGACCCGCGACATGTTGTTCTCTCCCTGAAGGGCGAATAGCCCGACCCCTGCGTCACGGGTCGCTGCGATTCGACCTTCGGTATCGTTCCCACGACTCTACGGCGATCTGATCACCATCGATGTACGCCACTTCCGGATGCCCTGACGCTGCACCATCCGGCGCACGTGCAATCAGATCTGCAATCCGCAACTGTGTCGGGTGCAACTCGATCGCACAGATAATCGCTGTACGATTGCCGAGCGCCCCGGCATGGACTGTTCCACGGAGCCGGCCCCAGACGACAACGCTGCCGCCTGCCACGACCTCTGCACCCGCATTCACATCGCCAACAATGGTGACATCCCCATGGTGGCGAACAATCTGCCCCGATCGCACGGTGCGCCAGACGAACAGCGCATTGTCGGGCGACTCGGGAGCAGTGACGCTTCGTGTCACCGGACGCGCAACCACACCGGCGGCACGCGCCGCGGATCGGCTCTCACGCGATGTCGACGCCAGCGCCGATGCCTCGAGGTGATGCTCACGCATCAGCGTCATCAACTCCGCAAGCTGTTCTTCCGTGAGCGACCGGTTGCCGATATCGATGATAACCCGCGCGCCATTGAAGAATTGCGCCCCCTGATCGAGCTGACTGCGCAACGCTCCCAGCACCTCAGACCACCCGGCTGCCTCGTTGAGGTGCATCCGGAGACCGTCTTTTCCGCCTTTGATCGCAACCAGCGTTGTCATGCGCAGTATCAACGCAAAAAGAGGCTGCTCGAAACAGATGTTGCAGTCTATTCTTCACTATCATACCATTACTGTCAAGCGTTTTCCGAAACTACTATGCCACATGGTTCGCTACGATGAGGAGTCGCGCGCTGAAACCCATGCGGAAAGCGCCGCAATCAGGCGCTCGATCCCCATCTGCAACTGCAACGGTTCGACCAGGCACGAGATGACGACATGCGCTCCCTGCTCATAGCCATAGAAATAGCCCGGATGCACCAGCACGCCATGGTCGAGGAGATGGAGGGTCAACGCCTCTTCGTCATTCCATCCGGCAATTTCGGGGAACAGATAATACCCGCCGTCCGGCGGACGCACGCGCACGACATCGCAACCAGACAACATGGCGATCGCCATGTCGAGTGATTGGCGCACACGCTCATGCATGGCAGCCGTGAATGCACGACCATGCTCGAAGATAGCGGGCAGCATGGTTTGTGTCAGAGTATTGGCGCCAAGAAAGGTATCATTCAAGACCTCCAGGCGTTCGCCAAACCGGTCGTGCGCTGCATCGTTCAGCGCAATCCAGCCAAGTTTCAGATCGGGCAGTGCAAACATCTTTGAGATGCCATTCAGATGGAAGACCGGCAATTCCGGGTAGAGCGCGCCAACCGGAGGCACTGTCGCTGCGCGATACGGGAATGCTGCGAATACCTCATCACAGATAATGGGCAGATTGAGGGCGCGCAACACCGGCATACGCGATGCAAGCACGGCGCCTGTCGGGTTATGCGGTGATACAACCAGCACCGCGCGGGTGCGTTCATCCACCTGCAGCCGGAGGCTTGTCGGATCGATGCGCCAGCCCCGTCGTTCGTCCAGCGCATACGGGCGCAATTCGATATGGTGCGCCATCGCCAGATACTCGAAGAGCGGGTACGTAATCGCCGGCGCCAGCACATTGTCGCCCGGATCGGTCAGCAAGGCAAACAGCAGGCTGTATGCCTCACTTGTGCTGGCCGTCACCACAATCTGATCGGCGTTCAGCGCCAGTGCCGGCGTGCGTTCAGCATAGTACTGAGCAATTGCCAGACGCGCCGACTGCAGTCCGCGCGGTTCCGGGTCGTACCGCCGATTCGACCAGTAGGCGGCAGATGCCCGCTGGAGAACATCTGCCGGAAACAAAAGACCCTGATGCGTCGGGTTGCTGCTTGTCAGATCGATATACCCGCGGCTTGTCTGTCGAGCGCGCTCAAGCGCATTGGGTGAAAGATCTTCGCTGTCCAGGAAACCTGGCATAACCGTGCTCCCATTCATTGACGCCGCCTGTCGCCGGTGCTACAATGCGCCCGCACCTGTGGCACGCAGCGTATCGCCGCCTGGTGGGTGGGCAGATGAGCATCCTGACTGGCAAACACATTCTTCTTGGCGTCACCGGCAGTATCGCCGCCTACAAGGTCGCCGAACTCGCCCGTAACCTGACGCTCGATGGCGCAGTCGTCGATGTTATTATGACGGACGCTGCGCAGCGCTTTGTTGGTGCGGCAACCTTTCAGGCGCTCACCGGACGACCGGTGCTCGACGACATGTGGGCGCTGCCGGAAGATGGCGTCGTCGGGCATGTGTCGCTCGGTCAGCATGCCGATCTCCTGGTGATTGCGCCTGCCACTGCCAACACGATTGCCCGGCTTGCCGCCGGGATGTGCGACGATCTGCTCACGACAACTGCGCTGGCGACGACCGCGCCGATACTGATCGCTCCGGCAATGAATCCGCGCATGTACGAACATCCGGCGACACAGGCGAACATTGCACTCCTGCGGCAACGTGGCGTGACGGTGCTCGAACCGGCATACGGGCGCATGGCGGAACCGGTGATCGGGCGTGGACGACTGCCGGAGCCGTCCGTCCTCGAAGCGGAGATCCGCGCGCTCCTTGGGCGCACATCCGGTCCGCTGCGCGGACGTCGTGTGGTGGTTACTGCTGGCGGAACGCATGAACCCATCGATCCAGTCCGTTTCATCGGCAATCGCGCCTCAGGCAGAATGGGATACGCGATTGCCGCCGCCGCTCGCGATCGCGGCGCATCTGTGACGCTGATCAGCGGTCCGGCGACCGTGCAACCGCCAGCTGCTGTTACACTGGTACGCGTTGAGACAGCGATCGAGATGCAACGCGAGGTGGAGTCCGCTATCATTGATGCTGATCTGTTGATCATGAACGCTGCCGTCGCCGATTTTCGACCAGCTGTCGCCGCCGGGCAAAAGATCAAGAAAGGGGACGACGAAGAGTTGACGATCCGCCTGGTGCGCAACCCTGATATTCTTGCCAGTATCGCGCATCGCCGCGATCTGGTCAAGATCGGATTCGCCGCCGAAACCCACGATCTGCTGACGTATGCGCGCGATAAACTCGAACGTAAAGGGCTCGACATGATCGTCGCCAATGAGGCGGTCGCCAGTATCGGCGCCGAAGATATTCAACTCATCCTGATCGATGCCCAGGGGGTCGAACGATTGCCGCTGCTGCCCAAAATCGCGGCGGCGGACACGCTTCTCGACGCAATCGTCGAGCGGTTTTCCGCACGACTGCGCGCGACCGCCCCTGAACCCGGCGCTGCCCGCGATCAACCACGCCTATGACACTACCCGACGACTCCAAGAAGCCAGATGAGGTCAACGGCTCGCCTGCGGAAGCGTCCGGCGACGAGTCAATCGACGGCGCGCCAGCGGCCACGCGCAGCCTGGTGCAGGCGACCCGCACTCTGACGCCATCCGACCGGCGGGTGAGCGCACACATCGCTGATGCCGCACTCCGGCAGCGCATTATGATGCTGATCGGCGCCCTTGGCGATCCAGGTCACCCTCTGCACGCACGCGCCGTCGAAGATCTGGTTGCGCTCGGCGAACCGGCAGTGCCGGCATTGATCGAGGCGCTGCGCACCCACGAACCCTGGCTGCTTGCGTATCGCGCAACCGAGGCGTTGGGGCAAATTGGCGATGGTCGCGCCGCCGGTTCTCTGGTCGAAGCGCTTCGCCATCCGAACAGTAATGTGCGCTGGGGAGCGGTTCGCGCCCTGGCAACGGTTGGTGATGCGCGCGCGTTGCTTGAACTGCGCCGTGTGGCGCGCACTGATCGCAGTAAAACCAGCTGGGGCGAGTCGGTCGGCGACACAGCGCGAGTCGTGCTCGATCAGATGCAGAGCCGCACCCTGCTGGCGCGCGTCGCTGAACTGGTCAAAACCGCCATTGCCTGTGTGTTGATGCTTGTGTCGTTGATCTTTGCCTGGAGCGTGCTGACCGAACTGCGCGACGAGTTGCGCCAGACGGGTCGGGTCGAACCAGCGCCAGTGTTTATCGCACCTCCCGTGAGTACAACCGCGCCACAGGCTATTGTGACATTGCCAACTCTGGCGCCGTCCCCTGCTGCATCGCCATCCCCACCGACAACGCCGCCTGCCCCCGAAGCGCCATCCACACTGACCGGTGTGGTGGTCACATCAGGAAATGTGCGCGCAACACCGGCGCGCCTGCCCGATAATGTCATCGGCAGTGTGACGGCAGGAGACACGTTGATTTTCCTGGGGGTAACCCCTGATGGCGCCTGGTATCGTGTGCGCCTCGGTGCGCCAGCTGCGGCGTCCTCCCAGATTCGCAGCGTGGATGGAAGCGGGTGGGTCAGCGCATCGCTGGTGACGGCGCCTGAACGTGTACCGATCGAAACGCCGCCGCCATTACCGACGCCAACGCCATGATGGAGACTATTGAGCACATGTCCGACACTGTTCGTGGAACTGCTTTTGCCAAAACCCTGCGCGCAATCTTCCTCGGTGTCGCGCTGCTGGCATTGAGTGTGGCGTGCGCCGGTTACCTTCTGCTGAGCGAGTTGCGGCGTCCGGCAGGCATTGATGCCGCCCCTGTCGAGTTCATTGTCGAGCCTGGCGACAGCGCCAGCGTCATTGCCACCCGTCTCGGCACGGCAAATCTTATCCGCCAGCCGCTCCTCTTTACTCTCCTCGTTCGCCTGCAGGGACTCGATGGCGAGTTGCAGGCCGGTCGCTATCTGCTGCGTTCCAATATGACTATGAGCGAAATCATTGCAGCGCTGCAAAACAGCCGCGTCGAAGAAGTGCAGGTAACGATCATCGAAGGGGCGCGACTCGAAGAAATCGCCGAGCAAATCGCTGCCGCCGGGCTGATCAATGTCACCGAGCAGGCATTCCTGCGCGCAGCACGCAATGGCGCCGCCTTTCAGTCGCAGCACTTCTATCTCAACAGCCTGCCGCCCGGCGCCAGTCTGGAAGGGTACCTGTTCCCTGACACCTACCGCTTTGCTGTGACGGCCACCGTCACCGAGGTGATCGAGATCATGCTCGACCGCTTCGATGAACAGTATGCCACCTTCGAGCGCGACGTCACCGTGCCGCGCGTGAGTGTGCACGAAATCGTGACGATGGCGTCGATCGTGCAGCGCGAAGCGGCGCGCGAAGACGAAATGCCCAAAATCGCCGCCGTCTTCTGGAACCGCCTCAAACCTGAGAACCTCGCTGAGACCGGCGGCGGCAAATTAGGCGCCGATCCGACAGTCCAGTACATTCTGGGACAACGCGGCAACTGGTGGCCCCGCCTCGATTCATTGAGCGTTGATGAAATCAACGGCATCGCCAGCCCATACAATACACGGGTCAATCCAGGGTTGCCCCCCGGTCCGATTGCCAGCCCGGGACTGGCAGCGCTGCGCGCCGCCGCCCGCCCCGATGAGTCGGCGCCCTACCTGTACTTCGTTGCATCCTGCACGAACCCTGGCGCACACAATTTTGCCGTGACCTTCGAGGAGTTTCAGCGCTTCGAACGGGAGTATCTCACATGTCCATCGCGTTAGCCGGCGTAATCGGCGATCCGGTGAGCCATAGTCTGTCACCCTTTCTACACAATGCCGCGTTCGAGCATCTTGGCATTGCTGCGCGCTATAAACGCTGGCAGACAGACAGTGCAGAACTGCCAGTCCGGGTTGCTTCGTTGCGCGCCTCACATATACTGGGCGCGAATGTTACACTGCCCCATAAAATAGCCGTCATTCCGCTCCTTGATGAACTCGACCTGCAGGCAGAACACATTGGAGCGGTCAACACGATTGTATGCCATCCCGAAGGGCGTCTCAAAGGATACAACACCGACGCGCCCGCCACCATTGCGACGCTGCGCGAGGATGCCGGGTTCGATCCTGCAGGAAAGCGAGTGGTTCTTCTGGGAGCGAGCGGCGCCGCGCGTGCTGCGGCATACGCACTCATTGCCGCGCAGGTATCTGCGCTGACCGTCATCAATCGCACGCTGGAGCGCGCCGAGGCATTACTGGCGGATGTGCTCGCCAGCAGCGATGACGATCCGTATCTGCGCGCACTGTCGCCCGATGACCCGGACGTTCCCGAAGCGATCCAGGCTGCAGATGTGATCATCAATGCCACATCGCTGGGATGGCGCTCCAATGAAACGCCCCTGCCAGGACGCCTGATCCCGGCCACGGCGCTGGTCTTCGACATGGTGTATCAGCCGACGCGCCTGCTGCGCGAAGCAGCCCAGGCGGGCGCCGCCACGCTTGATGGACGCGGTATGCTGGTACGACAGGCTGCGCGTTCGTTTGAACTCTGGACGGGCGCACCTGCACCGCTCGATGTGATGTTTGCCGCTTTTGATCGAGCCAGAAGCCTGGCCATATAGGTGCTCTCGGCGTGGATCTTGTTCTCGTAACGCTGGCAGGGTTGTTGCTGGGCGGATGCCTGAACCTGATCGTCATTCGCCTGCCGCGCGAGCAGGGGTTTGGAGGATGGCCCCGTTGCACGCGATGCGGGCAGCGACTGGCATGGTGGCAGTTCCTGACGCTGTTTGGATGGCTCCTGCAGGGTGGACGAGCGCGTTGCTGCGGTCACCGTCTCGATGTGACACACCCGATTATCGATCTGCTGACTGCCGCAACGCTGGTTCTGCTCTATCTCCAGCACCACCTCAGCATCAGCCTGTTCTACAGCGCCGCAGTGGCATCTGTTCTTATCGTCACCGGCGCTATCGACTGGCAACATCGCCTGATCTACACCCTGCCGACCCTCGGCGCCACCCTGGCCGCTGTAGTTGTTGCATTCGCCATTCCCTTCCACAGTCTGTTGAATGCGCTGGCAGGATTGTTGATTGCCGGTATCTTATTTGTCATTTTTTACATGCTGGCGAAATTCCTGTTTCCGGCGCACCGCGCACCATTCGGGCTGGGTGATGTCTATCTCGGCATGTTCATTGGCGCAGCGCTTGGACTGACAAACCTTCCTGGCGCCCTTCTGTACGGCATGCTCCTGGCGGGCGCATTCTCGGCGATCCTTGTGGCGGCGCGACGCATCGGCAAACGCGATGTGCCGCAGTATATCTCGTATGGCACGTTTTTGTGCATTGGCGCACTTATCTACCTGCTCCTCTGGGGGCTTGCCGGTCCGCGTCCCGTTTTATAAACAACTTCTTAAGCCCGCGCGTCGGTTTCAGTGAACAAATCGTCATTCTACCAGGTTGCGTCGTATGATAAGATAGGACGAGCGTTATTCTGAACTCACAGAGAACCATAACCATGCGACGACGGCTTACGGTGTTGATCGCCGTGATGAGCATCGCCCTGCCTGCAATGCTTGTTCCACGCGCTTCGTACTCACACGGAGCATACGAGGAACCTTTTACCACTGCTCCATCGGGAACCGTGTTGCCACCACCAGGGTACATGAACCACCGTCAGCCCGTCACTATCATGCTCGAGCTGGGCGATTCCAGCCCATCAACTCCTTCAGTTGACGCGCTGGCGCCGCAAGCCGCCAGTTCAGACCCGAACACACTTCGACAGCTGCTTGCGGACTCGAACATTCCTGTTCTGTTCGAAGCGCGCACCGCCTATAACGGGATTGCCGTGGCAGCAACCCTGGATCAACTGGCCATGCTCCGCAGTCTGCCCGGTGTGGCGAACATCCATATCATACCACCCAAAGAACGATCGACTGCTCGCGCGATCTCGTTCATCGGCGCGCCGCAGTTCTGGAGCGCTACCGGTCATCTGACCGGCAGCGGCGTGCGCATTGGCATTATCGACAGCGGCATCGACTACACCCATGCCACATTCGGCGGGCCCGGCACAGCAGAGGCATTCCGCAGCAACGATCCAGCGGTCATTGAACCTGGAACGTTTCCAACCGAAAAGGTTATCGCGGGGTACGATTTTGTCGGTGATGCGTATGATGCGTCAGGACAATTCGGCTCGCCTTTTGCCAGCCCCGATCCCGATCCGCTTGATTGCGCCGGCGAGGGCGCCGATGCTGCACGACGCATCAGCGGCGGGCACGGTACGCACGTGGCAGGCATCGCGGCTGGATATGGCGTCGATCCGGCGGGTAGAACATACCGTGGGCTCTATTCCGGAAGTGTATCGTTCGAAGAGTTCATCGTTGCACCTGGCGCAGCCCCGGACGCAGCGCTCGTCGCCTTGAAAATCTTCGGCTGTCGTGGAACAACCACGTTCCTGACCCGCGCCATCGACTACGCCATCGACCCAAACGGCGATGGCAACACGTCAGACCGCCTGGTGGATGTCCTCAATATCTCGCTCGGCTCGCCATTCGGCGGCGAAACCGACCCGGACGCGGTTGCGGTCAATCGAGCAGTGGAAGCCGGGGTCGTGGTGGTGGTTGCAGCAGGTGACACCGGCAATACATTTTACAGTGTCAATTCGCCCGCATCCGCCGATCGGGCTATCACGGTCGGCGCCTCAGTCGATACCGGACGCGACCCATCACTGCCGCCCGACAGTCTCGACCTGCTGACATCACGCGGTCCGCAGCGCGCCAGAATGCTCAAACCCGACCTGGTTGCACCCGGGCTGGCGATTCGCTCGGCTGCCGCTGGATCCGGGGCAGGCGCGCAGTCGCTCAGTGGAACATCGATCGCTGCGCCGCACGTTGCTGGCGCAGCAGCACTGCTGCGCCAGCTGCATCCCTCATGGACGCCTGAGCAGATTAAGGCGGCGCTCATGAATGCGGCTCGCCCGACGCGCGATGCATCTGGCAATCTGTACCCGCCGTCGCTCGCAGGCGCTGGCAGGCTCGATGTGTCACTGCTGTTTGCCTACGATGTGCTGGCGTTCGACGCCGACAATCCTTCCGCCGTCTCATTGTCGTTTGGCGCCCCATGGATCAGCCAGCCGCAGCAATTTCAAAAGACACTGCGGATGACAAACACCGGCAGTCATACGCGCACCTTGCGTCTCACCCCGATTATTGCTGCTGAGGAGCAGGGAGTGCTGATCGAAACGCCACCGGGTCCGTATGCGTTGAACCCAGGGCAAACCCTCGATGTTCCGGTGCGCATCTCTGTCGATCCGGCAGCGCTCGACTTCACCCGCGACGAAACGACGCCGCAGCGTCAAATTGGCGATCCGCCCGCCTTTGAGCGGTACTATATGGCGGAACACAGCGGCGTCATCGAGATCCGCAGCACACTCGGCGCACGTCTCCGTGCAGCGCACGCCGGCGATTTCGACCGGGTCGCCGTCTTTATTGATGACCAACAGATCGAGTCCTCGCTCAATCCTGGAAAAACAGGCAGATATCGCGCATTCAGCCCGGGGCGGAAACTGGTGCGTGTGTTTCAGCCCGGAGCGCCGTTGACTTCCCCGCCACTCGTTGCGAGAGAGTTTGATGTAGATGATGGGCGTGATTATACGATTGTGGTGTATGGTTCCTGGCGCAACCCGCAGCTGGCGCTGGTCGATGAAATACCTGAGCCATCTCTGCCGCGTGATACGATCATGCTGCACGTCTTCAACGGCAATCCGTTGCGCGACGGTTCGGCTGTCGATGTGTACCTCGATGGCGTTTTGCTCGTCGCCAACCTGCCGGTTGGCTCGGTAAGCGCATTCAGCGTCACCAATCCGGGCAGCCACAAAGTGCGTTTTTTCCGCGCCGGCAGCTCGCCAGCCACATCATCATCGGCTGCCAGTAAGGAGTTCGTCGCTGGTTCCGGCGAAGTTATCCTGGTGATCGGCGGGGGCAACGCCTCCTGGCACCTTCGAGGCTTCACCGGTCGCGGACGGTTGATCAACGAACAGACGACGCGAACGCCCTTCCAGATCGTTCCAAGAGCCGCCTCGGAGAGTGCGGCGTTCCAACCAGAAATTGCACTCCTTCCCGATGCCACGACATTCAGCATTGCGCTGCGCAACAGCGGTATGCGCAATCAACCCTCCTCGCCGCGCGGCGCCCAAACGCCGCTGGTGAGCGCCTACGAACTTGCTCCCGAAGGTCGCAGTCCGCAAATTGCCGGTTTGTCACCCAACCTGCGCCCCGCCGATGTTCGCTACGTCGGTGTGACCAGCAGTTACCCGGCGCGTGGATGGGAAGGCAATAACACCGTTATCTTCTTTGGTCTGGCTGGATACGCCGCCTGGGCGACGCCAAATGAAGTGCAGTATCGCGTCTATATCAGCACAACCGGTCCAGGCGGATCAGGTCCGCCGGATGACATCCCTGAGTTCGTGCTGGTCAATACGAGTCTTGGCGCAATCCTGCCGATCAGCGGCGCCGCAGGCTTTACCCGTCCCAACGATGTGTTCCGTGCCATTCTCTACCGAATAGAACCAGACGGCTCGTTAACGCTGCTCCGCCTGACCGACTGGAACTTTATCCCGCCACCCTCGGTTGCACCGTTCCTCGACAGTGCACCATTTGAGACATCGGTCATAGCGCTGGCGACCACCGCAGGATTCCTCGGTCTTTCAGCCGATGCACCGGTGTTCAACTATTACGTCGAAACATACGCGCGCGACGCTGGCGAATTTACCGGGCGGATCGACCGCGTTCCCGCCAGTGGGGTCATCACCTGTGATCTTCGCTCAGCAGCGATTGCGCCGCTTAATACGTCGCCCGATACCGGCGTCGTTCGAGCCGGTCTGCCGACACCTTTCTTCTTTGGCATCGACGGCGCGCAGGTCACGGGCATCGTCAACCCGGACGTTCTGGCAGCGCGTCGCACCCAGGATGTGCTGCTGCTCCACCACCACAACCCCATCAGCAACCAGGCGGAAGTCGTGACACTGTACAGCAGTCGCCCGGCAGTATCCATACCGCCTGCATCGTACCGGGTCTACCTGCCGATAGTCATGACGCCATAACCTGCCAGATAGCCGAGACAACGCCCACCATCTTCATCGCCGCCCCCAACCTCTCGCCTGCAGGAGATAAGGGGGCGGCGATGATAACCAGGCGAACCGAGCGGCTGCGACCCGCAGCATCGACGCGCCTGCCGTCACGCAGCGGCGGAGAACTATCGGCTATGACCATAGTCACACCCACGCGCGCTGCAGGAGAACCCCGTCGGGGCACGGCGCCGCCGTGCCCCAACCGGTCAATACCAGAAAGGATGGTCACCGCCTCGCGCGGCGGCGCCGTGCCCCAACCGGTCAATACCCGCGATCTTCATTGCCGACCCCAACCTCTCGCCTGCAGGAGATAAGGGGGCGGCGATGATAACCAGGCGAACCGAGCGGCTGCGACCCGCAGCATCGACGTGCCTGCCGTCACGCAGCGGCGGAGAACTATCGCCATGACCACAGGCGCGCCCACGCGCGCTGGAGGAGAACCCCGTCGGGGCACGGCGCCGCCGTGCCCCAACCGGGCAATACCCGCAGACACAGGCAAGAACGAATGATGCAAGACCATCAACCGCCTGCCAGAGTATACCCGATTTCATAGTTAATCTTCATCAGTTGCGCGCTGCATGGTGCGCACGTGCTGGTCGAAGAGGGCGCCGACGCTTTCCCTCCGAATACCGGTGGTCTGTCTAATGCACCGTCTCGTCTCTCTGCAATACCACGCCTCTACGCGGTTCGAGGTCGCGATCAGGGCGGCAAGACCGTAACACACAACGCTGGCGTCGCCGAGGAAATAGTACCAATTTCTGAAACTGTCACTTCCCAGCGAATATTGCAGCGGGCATCGCTTCCCGGCGGGGGCTGGGTCACAAAGACCCCACTTATCTCAAGTTGCATGCTTTGTCCGGGCGCAAGAACGACACTCCCCGTCCACGTAACTGCGCCTCCTGGAGAGAATGGGGGAGTGGTGCAAGACCCTCCCTGCGGACTGCTGCATGACCCGATACTGAATTGAGGTGGATCCAGCGGATTACCCGTCTCGAATGTATCTTCAATCCGGGTGACAGTCACATTCGTGGATCCCGTATTGACCACATCAATCGTCCAGGTCACTGTCTGACTAACCTGAACAGGATCACCAGAAACGCTCTTCGTTACCTGCACATTTGGGACAGGTGTTGGCGTCGGTGTGAGGGTGGGCGTCTCAGTTGGCGTCGGAACTGGCGTCTCGGTTGGCGTCGGAACCGGCGTAAATGTCGGCGTCGGCGTCGGGACTGGTGTAAATGTCGGTGTTGGGACTGGCGTAAACGTTGGCGTCGGCGTCGGAACCGGCGTAAACGTCGGTGTTGGGACTGGCGTAAATGTCGGCGTCGGCGGCACAGGCGTCGGCGGCACAGGTGTCGGCGGCACAGGTGTCGGCGTATCAGTTGGAACCGGCGTCGGCGTTTCCGTTGGGATGACCGACGGTGTCAAGGTCACGGTTGGTGGCAGCGGCGTGGGTGACGCCGGACGCAGGGTCGGCGTACTGGTCGGTTGCGGTGTACCGGTTGGTTGCGTCGTGGCTGTCGGCTGCGGAATGGGCGTCGATGTTGGTTGTTCTGCACGCGGCGTCTCGGTTGGTGGGACGACCGGTGAGGCAGTGTTTGTCGCAGTCGGTTGATTCACCGGCGGCACGACTGGCGTATTCGTAGCAGGTTCAAAGGTCGCAATAACGGGCGTACTGGTAGGCAGCACGCCAACAGGACGAGGCGTCACTGTCGGCGGTTCAACCACGAGCACATCGCCAGGAGTCGGGGTCGGCGCATCGATCGCCGGTGGCACCACCGGCACCGGAGCAGTCGGAACGCTACCGACAATAACAGGCGTTGGCGTACCCCGCGCGGCGATACTGGTCGCCGTTGCACGCTCGGCAGCCTCCTGAGCGGCGGCTTCGGGCGGGATGGCAGCGATATCGAGCGGTATCAGCCAGGGACTATAATCAGCGCGGTCTTTCGAGAGCAGATTCAGCGCAGTCGCCATATTGCGGGGCACAAGCGCGCGCATCACAACTTCTGCCACGCAGCAGATCGAGAGCAGCGCCAGGAGCAGCGCTGAGGCGACGATCCAGCGCAGCGGCTCAGGCTGTCGCCTGCGTCGCGTGTGGGCCCGAGATGGCATCTGTGTACTCATGGGCGATAGGGAGTGCTATGCTAAATGTGCTGCCGCGCCCAACTTCGCTGTGCGCCCACACTTTGCCGCCGTGGCGCTCGACCAGTTGTCGTGTGATCACCAGACCAAGACCGCTGCCGCGCTCGGGTGAATTATTCCCCTCGACACGGAAGAAGCGCGTAAACAGGCGTTGCATCTGATCGGCAGGAATGCCCGGACCCGTATCAGCAACATCGACCTGCACCATGCCATCATCACGCCGATGCGCCGTGATCGTCACTTCGCCCTGCTGAGTATACCGACGTGCATTATCGATCAACTGACTGAGCATGATCAGCAACTGTTCGCGGTCGGCGCGCACTGGCGGCAGATCGTCCGACATCCTCACCGTCACTGCCAGACCTTTGCGTTCAAACGCCTTGCGCATCGGCGTCACCGCTTCATCGAGAATGTGCCGCACATCCTGAGGGGCGAAGTCGGTCTGAAGCGTATGGGCTTCGATACTGGCGACCAGTATCACATTTTTGACAATATTATTCATCAATTCAACCCGGCTCCGCACTGCTTCGAGCAAATCGTGCTGCTCACTGCTCAGTTCGCCAGCCAGGCCACGCAGCAACAGATCAATGTAGCCATAGATCACCGTCAGTGGAGAACGCAACTCGTGCGAAATGGTTGCAATAAAGTCGGTTTTTGCTTGATCAACCGCTGCTTCAGCTGAAATATCGTGCAAGACGACCACTTCACCAATTTGATGGCCCTCTCCTGTGATAACTGGCGCACTGCTCAGACGCAGCACACGATCGCCCAAACGAAAATGATCGCGATGCCCCATGCCATTTTCGCTGAACACCTCGTGCCGAATATCGACGCGCACGAATGGAATTTCACTGAAGGAACGTCGAACGAACTGCCAGTCGTGCATATTCAGCATCTGCTCGGCTGCCCGATTGACAATCACAACATACCGCTGACGATCGAGCACAATCACCCCATCGGCGATCGACTCAAGGATGGCACGCCGCCGCAACGCTTCGCTCTGGACTCGATCGAAGAGCACGGCATTATAGAGCACACTCGTCGCCATGTTGGCAATTGCAATCAGCGAAGGCAAGAGGCTGCCATCGAACGCATTGGGTTCGCGATGCGCCAGGATCAACATCCCTGCCGGTTCTCCCTGCACCACCAGCGGCGACAGAAGAAGGCTCCGATAACCGACGACCTGCGTCAGACCAAACGACGCCAGACGCGGCTCTTCATCGGGAGACACCTGCACGACACGCTGCATGCCAGCAAGCTCGATCACGAGCGGGTCACTCAGCGGCACCTGCACATGCCGGAGGCTTTGCACAATTCCCGGCAATTCATCATCGATATGATACTGCAGGGCGCCTTCCTCTGCGATCAACGCCAGCACATCGACATCGGGCAGCAGCGACCGTGCTGCGCGTTCGGTCACCTTCAGCACCGGCGTGACTTCAATTGCCTGATTGAGGTCGCGGCTGGTGCGATACAACCGTGCAAGATGCTCGGTCATCTGGTTGAACGCAAGCGCCAGGCGTCCAAACTCATCAGGCGACATGACCGTCGAGCGCGCTTCGAGATCGCCACCGGTCACCGCTTCAGCCGTTGCCACAAGATCCGCCAGCGGACGCGTGATTCGGCGCGCGATCTGGTACCCCAGAATCACCGATCCGGCAGCCAGGACCATGGCAATCGCGATGACCACGTTCCGGCTCAAGGATAACTGCTGCACCTGAAAGTCGCGTGAAAGCCCGACTGAGAAGTACCCCACCTGAACACCGGCGATAACCAGCGGGCTATATGCCAGCTGATACCCGCGCTGCCGCAATTCAACCGTAAAGATCGACTGCGCCTGCCCATTGAGCAACGCCTGCAGCACCGGTGGCGGCATATTGAGCGCACTCAACTCCGCACGCGGTAACAATGTCGTGCTGATCGCCTGTCCCGACAGATCGTAGAATGTTGTTACCGCCGCCTGACTGCTGCGCTCAAGTGAGAAAAGCAGTCGATCGCTTTTGACCGCAATCAAGATTCCGCCGACCACCTGATTATCTTTGCGCACCGGCGCTACCGTATAGAAATATGGTTGCACATCAGGCGCAAAATAGATCAGGTTCGAAAACTTATCATCACCATTGATTGTTCCACCGGCGAGGATCAACCGGACGAAATCCAGGCTGGAGAGGTCAGTCGTCGTCACGCGCACCGGAGGATCTGCAGGATTCTCCGAAACCCGCAGCCAGTCCACCAGGGTTTTGCCATTGCGATCGAACGCGATCATGCGATCGAAATCGAGATTGACGCTTCCGACGCCAAACCGATAGTACGGGTCGAGTGCACGCATTACCTGGTCATCATCGCCGCTGGCGAACGCATCGGCCACTGCCGGAATATCATTGTTTGCCGGCGCAAACACCACCTGGCGCAAAAACTCCAGATGGTTACGTTCACGCCGCACGAGCGCATCCGTTGTGTTGCGCGCCACCTGCGCCAGCTGATTCTGGAGCCGTTCTTCCCAGGAAGCCGCCACCAGACCAACCGATATCGCTGCACCTGCCATCATCACAACGAGGGTCAGCGCCAGGTACGGGAAAATAATTTTGTATCGGATTTGTGAGCGGAAAACCGATACAATCCCTTGCATACCAATTCGCCTTTTATCTATTCAACCAATGATTTACAAGCCTCAGCCTGACAGTCCCATTATAGTCTTCTCAGATCAACGTATCAAGCATGAAAACAACGTATGGAATAAGAAGACTGTAAATCATTCAATGAACAGGTTGTCATTTCGGCAACGTCGCCGCCAGGCGATCAGTTATCACGTTTTACCGGCAGAGCGAAGGCGAAGACGCTACCCGATCCTTCGACGCTTTCGACCCAGATCCGCCCGCCATGCGCCTCGACTGCCAGGCGACAGAAGGTGAGACCAAGGCCGGTGCCGCGCACCTTTCGACCGCGCACCTGACCAAACTTCTCGAAGATGCGCTGAAAATAGGCAGGCGGTATACCCGGACCGCGATCCTGCACCCACACCACCAGACGCGCCTCGTCAGTCATCGGAACGTGCACAGGCGCATCCTCTGGAGGCGCAGACGAGCCGCCGGACAGAAACGCCCCAATTGTCACCACACTCTGCGTCGGCGAGAACTTGATAGCGTTGTCCAGCAGATTTTGAAGCACTCGTACAATCTTTTCGCCATCAATTTCAACCGGTGGCAGATACGGCGCCAGGCGCTGCTCGATCGTGACGTGACGACTGCTGGCAAGATGCTGCAGGCGTTCGATGGCCTGGTCGATGACGCCAAAAATGGGCAGCGGCTGGAGATCGAGCGCCATCTGCCCCTGTTCCAGTTTTGCGATATCGAGCAACGTGTTGATCAGGTGCAGCATTGTCTGGCTGCCCTGATAGGCGATCTTCAACAGTTCCTGTTGCTGCTCATTGACTGGCCCGACAATCCCGCGCTGCAGCATCATGACCCCGTTCATAATCGACGTCAATGGCGCGCGCAGGTCGTGCACCAGCATACTGGTGTAATCTTCGCGCAATTGCTCCAGTTCGCGTTCCTGCGTAATATCGCGCAGAATAAGCAATTCGCCGCGCGGTTCGCTCTGCGCGTCATAGACAGGAAGCCGCAGCAATCGCACATAACGGTGCACACTGTCGGTCAGCGCCAGATCGCTGATCTGAACCGGCGCCGATGCATCCTGGTTCCACACAGGCGTCGAGACTTCATGCGCACGCGCCTGTAATTCAGCCACCACATCATCGATCCGTCGCCCGATCAGAGTCTCTTCTGGACACGCGCATATCCGAACTGCCAGTGGATTGGCAAGCTGGATTTCGCCCCGCATATCCGCCATCAGAATACCATCGGCGGTTGAATGCAGAATGGATGCCATACGGTCGCGCCCGGCGGCAACCTGTTGGAAGAGGCGCGCATTCTCGATAGCAACAGCGATAAATGCGGCCATGCGCATCAGTCGCAGCGCTTCCTCTTCTTCGAAATCACCGCCAATTTTGTTGAGCAGTTCGATCGCGCCAATCACGCGCCCTTTGGCAATCATCGGCACGCACAGGATCGCGCGCGTCGGGAAACCGGTCGTTTCGCTGATCTTGCGATAGAATCGCGGATCGCAGGCGACATCGTGCACAATTTCCCACTGACGCGTGCGCACCACATGCCCCACGACACCCTGACCAGCCGGCACCCGGATGCCAGCCAGTTTTTCCTCGCCCCCCTCGATGGTCATGACAAACTCGAGATCGCCGGTAGACTCGTCAAGCAGCAAGAGCGAACCGGCTTCGACGTGGAAGTAGTCACTGAGTTGCTGAACAACCAGGCGATACACTTCGCGCGTATCGAGGGTTGAGGTAATCGTCGCCGCGATGTCGTTGAGCGTTTTGAGTTCCTGAGTGCGCCGTTCGGCAGCGTCACGGCTGCGAAACGAAGCGATTGCCAGCGCCATCTGACTGCTCAATGCTCTGATGAACGCCACATCTTCCGCTCCAAACACCCGCGCAGCATGGGCGCTGCCGACCGCCAGAACCCCGAGCGCTTCATCACTGGCGATGAGAGGGACAACAACCATCGTCTGTACGCCGCACACCTGGAGCAGCGCAGACTCCCGCTCTCCCTGCGTCGTTTCCGTGTGGATAACCATCGGATGCCGCACCTGCAACACATCCATCGCACCTGCCAGACTATCAAGCGTCAGCCCAGGCGCATCGTCAGGCGATGGATGGGTGCATGCCAGCGTCGTCCGACCGGAAGCATCGAACAGCAGGACAAACGCGCGATCCGCCTGGCACAACTGACACAGTTCGGTCAGCGAACGGTGCAATAGTTGCTCCAGCGTCGTGGCGGTCTCGGCCGCCTGCGCGATACGCATCAGACCTTCCAGCCGCGGATCGAGGCCGGTAGCATGTTCGACGCCCACAGGGGCTTCAGTTGTCGAGAACTGCGGACTCATTAGCAGGTCGCGTTCGGCAGCAGCAATCGGATCAGAAGAGCAATTGATGTTTTCTTAAGAAAAGCCCTATTCCATTATATCGTACTCAGGCGTACAATACGACTCCAACAGAGCTACAGAATGATGACAAATGATCGTTCAGCTCCGTCTCCCGACGCGGTTTGGCGCAACCTCACCCGCCGGCATATAGGGCGAACCGACGGCCAGATACCCGTAGCCAGCAGCGACCAGTTCGGTGTAATCGGGGATCATACGGCGTCCATCAATGACCAGGTATGGCGGCGAAACCGTCTCTTCGATCGTGCGCGAAAGACCGCGAAACTCTTCCCAGTCGGTGGAGATGAAGAGCATATCGGATCCGGCAAGTGCGTCACGCACCGATGTATGGTAGGAAATGCGTTCAAACAGATGGTTCTTTTCGGGATCGAAGAACTTGCGCGCCTCACGCAACGCCATCGGGTCGTAGGCGCGAATGGCGCGTACACCTCTGCCCAGCAATGCCTCGACCACCTTGAGTGATGACGAATCGCGCATATCATTGGTGCGCTGTTTGAACGCCAGCCCCAGCAGGGCGACCGTTTTGTTATTGAAACTGACCCCTGCTTCCCGGATCGCGCGATCGATCAGGTAGGTCTTCTGATATTCGTTGATGCCATAGACCGACTGCAGGATGTCAACCGACTGCCCGGCCGTTTTCAGTTGATAAATAAGTGACTGGATATCCTTCCCAAAACACGACCCGCCGGCGCCATTCGATACATACGATCCCCAGGTGCTGATGCGCGCATCGGCGGTAACGCCACGCTTCAGATCTTCCATGACGATATTTGGGAACGTCTCGGCAAGACGCGCCCCTACCCCGTTCCAGAACGAGATGTAGGTCAGCAACAGCGTGTTGGCCACATACTTGATCGCTTCCGCTGTTTCCGGCGTGGTTTCGATGTAGCGAATACGCACGTGGTTGACAAATTGTGAGTAAATCCGGCGGAGAATGCGAAAATCTTCCTCACAGTCCGCGCCGACCACCACCCGATCCGGTCGGCGCGACTTCTCGACCGCATCGCCTTCAGGAAGAAATTCCGGATTCGAGGCAACCCCTGCATTCGGCACGTGGTCATCGCGCAGAACACGCTCCAGCTGTCGCGCCGTACCGATCGGCACGGTGCTTTTATTGATCAGCACCACACGTCGCTGATCGCGCCGACGCGCCAGCAGTTCTGCAAGATGACGCACTGCAGCAAAATAGTAACTGAGATCCGACGACCCATCCGGCTTGGGAGGCGTCGGCAGACACAGAAAGAGCGCATCAGCGCCCTCGATCACCGATTCAATATTGTCAACGAAGAACAGATACCTTCCATGGTTCTCGAGAATAATGTTCGTCAATCCAGGTTCGTGTACATAATGCTCGATCGCTTCGGGACGACACGACCGATACGCTTCGATACGCTGGCGATCAATATCGTATGCATAGACTTCGTGGCCATACTCCGAGCAGACTGCTGCGTGAGTCAGACCAACAAAGCCGGTGCCGACCACAATAATTTTCATAGGGTATACGCTCCTTGATCCACGTGAACTACCGACCACGTACCAGCAGGTTGCTGAAACGAACTACACCCTGTCCTTCATCGAAGGTTTCTGTCCCAAACGCAAGTTCGCCGCTTTGGAAGGCGCTATCGCGCAGGGTTGTAAGACGCTGACCATTACAGTAGAACGTCAGTTCGTCACCAGCCATTTCGATCTTCAGCCGGTTGGGTGAACCGGCGGCATTGATGGACGGCGACGATGTCCAATCGCGCAACACTGAGAACGCATCGTCCACATAACGAGCGACACGGTAGCGTCCCGTGCCGTCGACACTGAGAATATAGAAGTTCTGATTGTCCTGATAGCGAAAGAGGAGCGCCACTGCCGCACTACGCGGCTTGCTGACCGTTGCTTCGATCTCGAACGATGCATCATCGACCATAGTGTTGATGACCTGCCAGACGATCTGATCCGCCTCGAACGCCTCGATCACATAGGCGCCATTTTCGAAGCGATAGTCGCCGGCGTCGGTTTGTTCAGCGGTAAAGCCGCTGCTTGCTTCACTCGCCAGCGAGTCGCGCAGCAGCACATTCGGAAAACTGCTCGTCCCTGGCGGACTGTCAATACTGACGACTGTGCCGGAGACAGTTGTCCCGAGCGATTGAACTGCCTGCTGACCGATCACGTACAGAAAGCCAAGCACCAGAATGCATCCTAAAACCAGCACGCCCAGAATGATGCCAATGATCAACAGCCAGTTCGGTCCCTTTTTGGCAGGTGCAACCGGTGGAGTAACGGGACTGCCTGCTGCTGGCGGCGATGCGGAGGATGGCAGTCCGAATCCGCCGCCGGCGACTGGCGGGGTGGATGGAGGCAACTCAGGACCCCTGCTCGATGCGGGTGATGTTGGCGGCGACGATGGCGCGGGCGGTAATCCAAACCCGCCGCCTGCTGATGGTTGGGGCGATGACGGGGGAACGCCTGCAGCAGGCGTCTGCGGCTTCTGGAACTGTTCAGACAGAATCGTCTGTAACCCGGCGCTGCTGGATGGCGTCTCAGAGGGTGGCGCTGGCGGAACTACCATTGTCTTTCCGACATCTCCAGCCGACGCCGGAGGAGGGGACGCGGATTGCCCGGCAGGCGCTTCCGGCGGCAGCAATACCGTGCGCCCCACATCGCCCGCTGGCGCCGGCGGAACCACCATCGTCTTGCCGACATCCCCTGCTGGCGCTGGCGGAGGGGGCGGGGCCTGCCCGGCGGGCGTTTCAGGCGGCAGCAACACCGTGCGTCCCGCATCGCTCGCAGGCGCCGGCGGAACCACCATCGTCTTGCCGACATCCCCTGCTGGCGCCGGCGGAGGAGGCGGGGCCTGCCCGGCAGGCGCTTCCGGCGGCAGCAACACCGTGCGTCCCGCATCGCTCGCAGGCGCCGGCGGCTCAGGGAGGCGTGCGCCACACTGCGGACAAAAGCGTTTTCCCTCGGCGATCTCGGCCTGGCACTGCGGACAGCGAATCATCATGCATCTCCTTGCGAACAAGCGTCCGCCTTCTATGAGAACGCACCGACAACGTAGAAGTTACGCTACCTGAACAGAACCCTGCGATTGCGACGGACCCTCCAGCGGAAGCGCGACATAAAAGGTACTGCCGCGCCCTTCGATGCTCTCCGCCCAGATCGTTCCGCCATGACGCACAACCAGTTCATAACTGAGATACAATCCCAATCCAAGCCCTTCGCCGATGCGCTGACGACCACGCGCATACCGGCGGAACAGGCGTTGCATCGTCTCTTCCGACATGCCGATCCCATAATCGCGCACTGTGACCAGGGCGAGTGGTTGTGACGCGCTCTGCAGATCGAGGAGCCATGATCGCAACGTTGCCGGTGGTTGATGACCATACCGCGCCGCCAGGACATCGGAACGAATAATCACTTCCGACACTTCGATCGGCGACCCTGAACCGCTGTAGCGCGCCGCATTGACCAGCAGATTCGTCAGCACCTGGCGGATGCGCAGCGGATCACAGGTAACCATGAGATCAGGCGCGTCACTGGTCAGTTTCACGTCGCGCTCGCCAATCGTCGGGCGCAACTGGTCGATCACCTGGTTGGTCAAAGCAACCAGATTGACACACTGAAGTTGAAGGCTGAAGAGACCGGCATCGAGGCGTGACAGATCGAGCAGATTATCGACGAGGCGCAGCATATGGCTGACCTGCTGCGCCAGAATGGTCAACCCGCGCAGATCGGCGGCGTCTTCCTTTTCGCGGCGTTGCTCGCGGCGGATCAGGAGATCGGCATAGCTGCGCACTGCAGCCAGCGGACTGCGCAATTCGTGCGCTGCGACGGCGAGAAAGTCGTCTTTGGCGCGTTCGAGTTTTTGGTGCTCAGTGATATCGCGAAAGATGACGACAGCGCCCTCGATGGTATTCATATCACCGTAGACGGGCGCGCCGCTGAAACTCATGACGGTGTCTTCGCCGCTGGCGCCGCGCAACAACACCCGATAGTCATGGAACACTTCGCCGGCCAGCGCGCGCGTCAGCGGCAGGCGCTCGACCGGCAATGCACGTCCATCGAGATCGCGAATAGCGTAGAAATCCGCCATCGAACTGATCGGTTGCTGGTAGGGGAATGAGTCAGACGACAGCAGTTCCATCGCTGTACGATTGGCGAGCACCAGGCGTCCCAGACGATCGCACAACACCACCCCCTCGACAATGCTGTTGATCACGGCAGCCAGTTTTCGGCGTTCAATATGGCTTTCCTGGTACAATCGCACGTTCGCGATCGCAAAGCCGATCAGGTTACCCATCATCATGAGGGTCTGTACGTCGATCCGTTCTGGCAGCGCCGGATCGCCGTAGATCCCGACCACACCCACAACCGTGCCGCCCGCAAGGAGCGGCACATATGCACAACTCGACAACCCTGCTTCGATCAACAACTCCTCGCCAGACTCAGCGATCAATGGACGGCGGATCGGCTGACCATAGCGCACTGCTTCCTCACACATTGCGCCTGCAACGTAGATCTCGCGATTTTGTTCCACGAATTGCTGCGGAACGTTGCGCCATGCGCCGAGTTGCAACATTGCACGACCAGGATCCAGAAGCATCAGGATGCCAACCGACGCATCCACCACACCAAGCACGACATCCAGCACGTTGCGAACCAGTTCTTCCAGATCCGCAGCTGTGCTGATCACCGTGCCAATTGCGCCAAACGCTTCCAGACGACGCTGGTGCGCCTGCATCTGTGCGTGGAGTTGAGCGTTTTTGATGGCGCCTGCCGCCAGATTGCTGAATGTCTGCAATACCTGAAGATCGGTGCGACGCAGTTGCGGCCGTGCGCCGAGATTCATCAGCTCCAGCACGCCGATCACTTCCGTACCGATGCGCAGCGGCAGGATAACGGCCGTCAATTCACGCGGGAGACATGCAAGGAAGGCGCACATATCCGGCTCGCTGCGCGGACTGACCCGCCGCGCCAGATCACGGTACGATGAGCGGGTCTCGATCAGAAGCGGCTCACCACGCCGCAATGCTTCACCCGCCAACCCTTCGCCAGGACGCAGATGGAGACGACAGATGGTTTCGTTCGCCGGACCGAAGTCCAGACCATAAAACGACTCCAGGTGCAGCGTCGTCTGGCGCCGATCGTAGATCCAGAGCAGGCCGGCCTGCACTGCAGGCACCACCTCAACAACACGCCGAACAAGCCCGGCAAACAATTCGCTGGGGTTCAGCATCGATACCAGGTACGTCGAAACATCCAGCAGATTCGCCAGCACCTCGCTGCGGTGTTCCGCCTCATTGACCGGTTGTTCGGGGATTTCGCCGACGAGCGGCGGCTGCGTAATCGCCATCTCACGCCTCCGACGCAGCGTGTTCCAGACGTTGGATTATAGCATGACAGATGAGTCGTGGATTAATACCTTGCTGGACGGTATGGACTGCTGAAGCCTTGCTTCAGCAGTCCATAGAACGCTTGCTCATTTGGCTCTATCCAGCGTCTCCCTGTGCTGCAGGCAATGGCGCAGCAACTGCCTGGCGATGCATAACGCTATCGAAAGTATAGATCGCCAGCGCCGTCCAGATCAACACAAACCCGATCAGGCGCGGCAACGTCAATGGTTCATCATACAGACCAACGCCGATCAGGAACTGTAACGTGGGCGCGATATACTGCAACACCCCCAACGTCACCAGCGAGACGCGCCGTGCGCCGGCGGCGAAGAGCAGCAGAGGAACCGCCGTGATGGGTCCGGCAGCGATCAGAAGGAACCAGGTCAGCGGATCACCGTGGATAAACGTTGTGTGCGTGGTCAGTTCGCGGTATGCCAGAAATGCGATCATCGGCGGCGCCAGGAGCGCTGTTTCGAGCGAAAAGCCATCGAGCGAGTCGAGCGACGCGGTTTTGCGCAGCAGACCATACAGCGCGAAAGTTCCTGCCAGGATAAGCGCGATCCAGGGAAATGATCCGTACTGAAATGTCAGATACAGGACGCCGATCAGGGCCACGGTCATTGCCACTCCCTGCCCGACGCGCAGACGTTCTTTCAGCACCAGGGCGCCAAGCAGCACATTGACCAGTGGGTTGATGAAATAGCCCAGGCTGGTTTCGACAATGTGATTGGTATTCACCCCCCAGATATAGACGAACCAGTTGGCGGTGAGCAGGACACCGGTGATCAGAAAAGTCGCCAGCACGCGCCGGTTGCGCCACACAACGCCGATCCGCGACCAGCGCCGCCCGATTGTCAGCAGCAGAACGGCAAACGCCAGCGCCCAGATGATCCGATGCGCAACGATTTCGAGCGCATCGATATGCTGCAACGATTTCCAGAAAACCGGCAGCAATCCCCAACAGGCATAGGCGCCTGCCGCGTAAAGAACGCCTCTATTCATCCTATGTCCTGACCACTCACAACAGTGAGAAAAAAACGACAACCTCACTATCGTACCACACTCTGTCATCGACGCTGAATGCGAGAAAAGTCACAGACAAAGCGCTCGTACCGGGATAGGCTACAGGTCAGGATTGGTGCGCTCATACCAGGAGAAGCATACATGATGAATTGGGCGCTTCCTGTTATCGATCTCGACCGCTGCACCGGTTGCGGCCAGTGTGTACAACGTTGCCTGACGCGCGCAGTTGAACTGATCGAGCGAAAAGCCATTATCGTCCACCCATCCAGCTGCACCTATTGCGATGCCTGTGAGCGCGCATGTCCCGCCAGCGCAATTGGACGTCCGTTCATTATCATGTTCGAGACCAGCCAGCAATGGAGGAGTGCATGATCCGACGAACTGTTCTTCCGCGCCATCACCGTTTGCCTGTCACGCCTGTACAGGCTGCAGGAGTTATCCTGATCATTCTGGCAGCGTTTCTCAGTTATGGTGGATTACGCAACTCGATCCGTCCCTACACAACGCATATCGATGAGGCGGTCGACAGCGGGCGCAGCGTTCAGCTGGCTGGTTTTCTCGGCAGCACAGGAATGTATGATGCACAGGGACGATTTACCTTCGTCCTCGAGGACGAAACGGGGCGGCGCGTCACAGTCGTCAGTCATGAGCCAAAGCCTTCACATTTTGAGCTGGCGACGAGCATTGTGGTTATCGGACGATACGACGACGAGCAGAACCTGTTTGTCGCCGACCAGGTATTGGTGAAATGCCCTTCAAAATATCACGAGCAGGAGGCGGCTCGTTGAGTCTGGCTAGACGCGATCGGCTTCGCGTTCCAGTCCCGCACGGTCGGTGATAATGATAACGCCACGCTCGATGCGGATCAAGCCCATCGCCTCGAATGTCTTCAGCGAACGCCCAACCATTTCGCGCACAGTGCCGAGGCGCGCGGCCATTTCGCTCTGGGTAAGCGGCTGAACGAAGCCCTGCTCACCTGCTTCCGCCTGTGTCAGCAACAGACGCGCCAGGCGACCCTGCACGCTGGTGAGCGCCAGATCGTCCACCAGATCGACCAATCGTCGCAGATAACTGCAGCTATCTGCCAGAAGACGCAGCGCTACTGTCGGGTGGTCCATAATAAGGGATCGCAACTGCTCACCCGGAAATAACAGCGCGACAACATCGGTTTGTGCAGACGCATTGACAGGGCACGGGCCGCCATCGAACACCGGAACTGAGTTGAAATGGTGACCTGGTACGACCACATGAATGACCTGCTCACGACCGCCTAGCGAAAGACGTGACAGACGCACCTGACCGCTGAGGAGCACGTACAGGCCAGGCGACGGATCACCTGCAAGAAAGAGCGTCTCACCAGCAGTATACCGCACACGCACTGCAATCGACGCCAGCGCAACGCAGTCTGGCTCGGGCAGATCGGCAAATAGCCCGGCACGACGAATCTCGGCGCTGTCGACTGGCATACGTGGCCTCTCTTCCCAGTACAGCATGCCGGGAGCGGTGCAGTCTTTCAGCGACCATGCGCCGCGCGCGCCAGCGAGCTGAACGTATGCGGCGAATGGATCATTCGATGCTCACCTCGCTGCTCTATCTTACACCATTTTCGATCGCAAATAGTCGCGCAAGACGGTCATGCATGTGGCGCACGACACTTTGCACCCTTGCCCGTCACGTGGTATGCTGTACCCATGCAACAACAGATGTGGCTGTGCGCCATCTCCCGGCCTGGATGTGCATGTGCATCACACGCCTGGCGATATCGTAGAGCCGCTACCAAACAGGAGCAGACAATGGCAACGGCACAAACTGGCGACACCGTGACAGTGCACTACACCGGCACGCTGGAAGATGGCACCATCTTCGACAGTTCACACGGTCGTGAACCGCTGGTGTTTACGCTGGGCAGCGGGCAGGTCATTCAAGGGTTCGAGGAAGCGATCGTGGGCATGCAGGAGGGTGAGACGCGCCGTACTGTGCTGGCGCCAGATCAGGCGTATGGCGAGTATCATGATGAACTGGTCTTCTCGCTGAGCCGTAGTGAACTCCCGCCGCAGATCGACCCGGCGGTTGGCGAGCAGTATCAGATGCGCCGTCCCGATGGACAGACGTTCATCGTCACAGTGCGCGATGTGTCGCCGTCCGAGGTGACATTCGACGCCAATCATCCGCTGGCGGGCGCAACCCTGACATTCGATATCGAACTGGTGGCCATTGAATAACGGACAATTTCCGCATATTGAGAGAGCATCTGGCGTTTCTGCACCGTGAGACGCCAGATGTTTTTTTACCGCAATCAATGCTACGTGCACGTATGATATACTGAGACACACACCCGCGAAGCACAAAACCAGATGCGAGGACGCTATGACCACTGCTGATACACAGGCGCTGCTTGCCGACCTCTCCGCACGTCTCGGTTCCGATCGCGTCGTTGTTGATCAGGCGCAACTGATCACGTATGAAGTCGATGGCAGTTTCGACCGCGGGCATCCCGACGGCGTTGTGTTTCCCCGATCGGTCGATGAGGTCGTCCAGGTGGTGCGCTGGGCCGCCGAATACCGTGTACCCCTGATTGCACGCGGTTCGGGTACCGGGCTGGCTGGCGGCGCCGTCCCCGAACTTGGCGGGCTGGTAGTGCAGCTTGGTCTGATGAACCGTGTGCAGGAGCTCGACCTGATCGGACGCAGTGCAGTGGTCGAGGCGGGAGTGGTGAACCTGATCTTTGACAACCAGGTGCGCAGGCATGGTCTGTTCTTTCCACCCGATCCCTCGAGTCAACGCACAGCGACCATCGGTGGGAATATCGGCACGAATGCGGGTGGACCTCACTGTTTCAAATATGGCGTCACAAGCAACTATGTCACGGGAGTGGAGGTTGTACTGAGCGACGGTCGGATCATTCACACCGGCGGGCGCACGCTCGATATTCCGGCATACGATCTGACAGCGCTCTTTGTCGGCAGTGAAGGCACGCTTGGCATTGTCACCCGCGCCGAACTACGAGTCCTGCGCGATCCGCCGGCTGTGCGCACCATGCTGGCGGCGTTCGATAGCGTCGAGCATGCTGGAGAGGCGGTCTCCGCCATTATTGCGCGCGGGTTGGTGCCGGCGACGATGGAAATGATGGACTCGAGCATTGTGCGCATCGTCGAGGAATACGCCCATCCGGGATTGCCGCTCGACGCTGGCGCCGTGCTGATCATCGAGGTCGATGGCTACCCCGAAAGCGTCGGACCACAGATCGCCGAGATCGAGGCGACGCTCCGCGAGTGCAATGTGCGCGAGATGCGCGTGGCGCAGAGCGCTGCGGAGCGCGACCGCATCTGGTTTGCGCGCAAGAGCGCGGCCGGTGCAATGGCACGACTGGCGCCGGCGTACTATCTGGTCGATGGAACCGTGCCGCGCAGCAAACTGGCTCAAACGCTCGCCACAGTGAACCAGATCATCGAAGGAGACGGCTTCCGCACCGGTCACGTGTTCCATGCCGGCGACGGGAACCTGCATCCCCTCATTCTGATCGATGACCCGTCGGATCGGGCGCTGATTGCGCGCATCCTCGAAACCGGGCGCAAAATCCTGGCGGTATGCGTCGCTGCCGGCGGAAGCATTACCGGCGAGCATGGCGTTGGCATCGAAAAGCGCGCGTTTATGTCATTGATGTACGGTCCTGCCGAACTTTCGTTGATGTGGGATGTGAAGGACATCTTTGATCCGACGGGAATAATGAACCCCGGAAAAGTGTTGCCGCCGCGTGAGGAGGTTGTTGCATCATCGACGAATGGGCAGGATTCAGCGCCAGTGATACGTCCGGCAAGCACAGTGGCAACGTCTGCCGATGCACCGCATGTTGCGGCGCCAGAAAGCCCGGAAGAAGCGGCAGAGATGTTGCACGCCTTCACCGATGCCGGGAAGAGTGTGCGCCTCCAGGGTGGCGGAACCAAATCGACGCTCCAGCCCCCTGCAGATGTGATGCTGTCCACCGAATGTCTGTCGGGCATTCGTGTGCTTGCCCCCGAGGACCTGTATGTCACCGTCGGCGCCGGGATGCGCCTGGAAGAGTTGCAGGCGGTGTTGCAGAATCACCGGATGTGGGCGCCGCTGGCATCCCCCTGGACAGCGGCAACGATTGGCGGCATTGTTGCGACGAATGCAAACGCGCCGCTCCGCATGCGTTATGGCGGCATTCGCGATATGCTGCTCGCAGTGACAGTCGCCCTTCCCGATGGGCGCGTGGTGCGTATCGGGCGACCGGTGGTGAAGAATGTAGCGGGTTACGATCTGCACAAAGTGCATGTCGGGGCTCACGGAACCCTGGGGCTGCTTTGCGATGTCACATTGAAACTGGCGCCGTTGCCTCGTGCACGCGCTACCCTGATCGCTCTGCCACGGCGGGTTGCACAGGCGCTCGAGATCGGTGCGACGCTGGCGCAGCAGTGCCTGATCGCATCGGCAGTGCTGGCGCTCGAGATCGCCGATGGCGGGAGCTGGCTGTCGTCCTTACCCGTTGCCCTGGACCGCCGTCCAACAACACTCCTCGTCTACACCGCCGAAGGGCTGGCAGAGGACGTCAGCGCCGAACTCGCGGCTGTGCGCGCTGTGTTGCGCAACGCAGATATTCCGGCAGTTCAGATCAATGCGCCTTCCGGCAACGATTTGTGGGGCGCCTTCGTGAACGCGGCGCAACCGGACGATCTGCTGGTACGGATCGGCGTTGCGGCAAAGGATATCAAAACATTCATGCAACGCGCCGGTTTTGGCGGGCATGAGTCGTATCTGACCGACCTGTCGGCAGGTCAGGTGTATGTGCGCGCGCCGGCGCCGCACCCGGACGATGCGGCGCGCATTCTGGAGCGTCTGCGCGCTGCTGCACGAGCGCTCAACGGCTACGCTATCGCGCTGGCGGCGCCGGCGCGCGCGCGCCTCGACCGGTGGGGCTACACACCCGATGCCCTCGACAGGATGCAGGAGATGCGACGGCGCTGGGGCGCTGGCGGGTTGCTCAACCCGGGCGCCTTCATCGTCTGACCGAGGCAGCAGAGTCGAGGGTTGTGAGAAAAGTCACAGACCGAATCGCTCCCAGCGGCGTATACTTCTCGTGAGTGTGTGGAAGGGCAGATCATCGTTGCCCACTCAGCGAGGAGGCTGTCTATGCGCCCATGGAAGCACATTGTCATTGGCGCCATGCTGGGACTGGCCGTTCTGATTGGCTGTGCGCGTCAGGCGGAGACGCCGCCAGCCACGACAGCGCCGGCTCCACAGGAGGCGCCGGTATCCGCCACGACGGCACCGGCAGGCGATCTTGCGCTGGCGGCGTTCAAGAAAGGCGGGTGTGGCGCATGCCACATCATCCCCGGCGTCCCCAATGCCAGAGGAACTATCGGACCAGATCTCACGAACATCGCACTGGGTGCTGCCCAGACGATGCAGAGCAGCGCCTACACCGGCAAGGCCACAACGGTCGACGCGTACCTTCGCGAAGCGATCCTGGAACCGGATGTCTTCATTGCTCCCGACTGCAACGGCAGTCCGTGCCAGAAGGGGGTGATGCCGCCTTCACTGGGGCAGGGGCTGTCTGAAGAGGAACTGGCGGCAGTCATCACCTACCTGAAAAACCCGCCAGGCGAAACGGAAGCGGTTATTTCCGAAGAGCCGGCTGCCGCGCCTGCTGACACTGCACCAACTCTGAGCGACGAAGAGTTCGCCTGGGCGAAACTCGTCTACTTCGAGCGCTGTGCTGGATGCCATGGCACCCTGCGCAAAGGCGCAACCGGTCCGGCGCTCACCCCCGACCGAACCCTGGCGCTTGGCACAGTTGGGCTATCGACGATCATCTACAACGGCACATCGCGCGGCATGCCCGACTGGGGCAAACAGGGATTCTTCACCCAGGAGCAGATCGATGTACTGGCGCGATTCCTGCAGCGCGAGCCGCCCGCGCCGCCAGAATTGCCCATGGAACGGATGAAAGCGTCATGGAACGTCTACGTCGCTCCTGATCAGCGACCAGCCACGCCTCAGACCAAACGGAACTGGCAGAACTATTTCGTTGTCACGCTGCGCGACGCCGGGCAGGTGGCAGTGATCGACGGCGACACGTATGAGGTGGTGAGCAAAGTCGATAGCGGCTATGCGGTGCATATCACCCGTATGTCGGCGACCGGACGCTATGCCTATGTCATCGGGCGCGACGGCAAACTGGCGATGATCGACCTGTGGACGGAAACACCCACGAAAGTCGCCGAAGTTCAGGTGTGCTACGATGCCCGTTCGGTCGAGGTCAGCAAGTACAACGGACCTGAAGGCGACTTTACCGACAAACTGGCGGTGGTTGGCTGCTACTGGCCGCCGCACTTCGTCATCCTCGACGGGCAGACCCTCGAGCCAATCCACATCGTCAGCACGCGCGGCTACACCGTTGACACGATGGAGTACCATCCAGAACCGCGTGTTGCCAGTATTGTCGCCTCCGATTTCAAACCGGAGTGGATCATCAACGTCAAAGAGATCGGGCAGATCTGGCTGGTGAACTACGCCGATCCAAAGGCGCCGCAGATCAAGATGTTGCAGGCGGCGCGTTTCCTTCACGATGGCGGATGGGACGCAACCCACCGCTACTTCCTGGTGGCAGCCAATCAATCGAACAAGGTTGCCGTGGTCGATGCACAGGAGGGTCGGATGGTCGCGCTGGTGGACACGCCAAAAATCCCTCACCCCGGTCGAGGCGCCAACTGGGTCGATCCTGAGTTTGGTCCGGTCTGGAGTTCAGGGCACCTTGGCGATCCGGCGATTGTCTCAATCGGCGCCGATCCCGAAGGGCATCCGGACTATGCCTGGAAAGCGGTGCGCGTCACGCCGCTGCCCGGCGCTGGAAGCCTGTTCATCAAAACCCATCCGAACAGCAAGTGGATCTGGATCGACATGACGCTGAACTCTGATCCGGTTCTGGCGCGAACGATTTGCGTCATCGCGAAGGAGAACCCGACAGAGCCGCACAAGTGCTGGGAAGCGAGCACCTATGGTCGTGCCGTGCACTTCGAGTACAATGCGGCAGGTACGGAGGTATGGGTGAGCATCTGGGGCGATGCGAGCAAACCGGGCGAAACGGGTGAAATCGTGGTCTACGATGATGCGACGCTGACTGAAAAGGCGCGCATTCCCAACCTGGTGACTCCGACGGGCAAGTTCAACGTGTACAACACGGTGCACGATATCTATTGAACAATCATTCCCGGACTTATTACACTCTGTACTATTCCGTATAACAGGGGAGAGGCGCAGCGGTGCTGCGCCTCTCCCCTGTGACGTCTGCCAGTCTACACCTGAACCGCCTGCCGTTCCAGATACTGCTTGCGATAGTATTCCTTGAACTCACCGGACTTGATCGGGCGCCACCAGTCCTGGTTTTCGACATACCAGCGAACTGTCTTTTCGATTGCCTGAGCGAAAGTGTGACGCGACTGCCATCCCAGCGCCTTGATTTTGTCGGTGCGCACCGAGTAGCGCCGGTCGTGCCCTGGACGATCGGCAACCGGTTGAATCAGCGAATAGGGTTTGCCCAAGAGATCGAGGATCGCCTTCGCCATGACGATATTTTCAGTTTCGACGCCTGAGCCGATGTTGTAGGCTTCGCCAACGACGCCATGGTGCAGGACGACATCAATCCCCTCGCAATGATCCATCACGTACTGGTAGTCGCGCATCTGCCGCCCATCACCGTAGAGCGGCAGCGGAAGATCGTCGATCGCATTCGTGATGAAGAGCGGCACGGCTTTTTCGGGATACTGGTAGGGACCAATATTGTTCGTGCCGCGGGTAATCAGCACTGGCAGACCGTAGGTGATGTAGTAGGCATACACCAGATGCTCGCCGCCGGCTTTCGATGCTGCATACGGGGAACGCGGCTTGAGTGGATCGTCTTCGGACGAAGAATGCCCCGGCTCGATGTGACCATAGACTTCATCAGTGCTGACAAACAGGGCGCACTCGAGTTTCATTTCTTTCACTGCCTCGAGCAACACATAGGTCCCGTAGACATCGGTACGAATGAAGGCATCGGGATCCATAATCGAGCGATCGACGTGTGTCTCTGCGGCAAAATTGACCAGCGTGTCGATATTGTGAACGCGGATAGTCTCACCCACTGCAGCAGGATCGCAGATATCGCCGCGGACGAACGTGAAGCGCGGATTGTTCCGGAAGCGCTCCAGGTTTTCCAGCCGCCCAGCGTAGGTCAATTTGTCATAGACGACAATCCGGTAGTCGGGGTATCGTTCCAGCATCAACTCGACGAAGTTGCTGCCGATAAAACCGGCGCCGCCGGTCACCAGGATGTTGCGCATGGTGTACTCCTGAACCGTGTGTTTCGATCCTCTGAAGGATACCATAGCATCCGGAGGTGTCAAAATAGTGACAATCAGCAACAGTTCACACCTGGAATGTGTTCTTGTTTTCGAGGGCTTCCCCCGAACCCCCAATTGTGAACAGTTACGTATAGGAAAGATGGTCTTTCAGAAATGAGTCTGGTATGCGCCTGACGTTGTGGAGTACAGCAGGCTATGTCCCTGGCGCGACCACACGCGACGGGGGAGCCGACAGGCTGCCGCGTATGTACCACCGCCTGCAGGCGGGAGCCAACAGGCTAAAGCCTATTGTACCGGTGCCACCGCCTTCAGGCGGTCGCCGACAGGCTGCCGCATATGTACCACCACCTGCAGGCGGGAGCCAACAGGCTAAAGCCTATTGTACCGGTACCACTGCCTGCAGACGGGAGTGGACAGGCTGCCGCATATGTACCACCGCCTGCAGGCGGGAGCCAACAGGCTAAAGCCTATTGTACCGATGCCACTGC
>FWWL01001597.1_pt1 | contig 52355 bp, 48 predicted proteins | sample 2228331 | NCBI WGS metagenome assembly FWWL01 (sample SAMEA103939775, study PRJEB20133) | metagenome | reverse complement strand
GCGGCCGCCAGCAGGTCCCGCCGCGCGCCGACCGGCCCCCTCAGCCTGGGCGCGACCGGGTCCAGAACTACGGCGCCGCCGATCGTCTCGGCGGGGGACGGGCGGCGCAGGATGGCGCGCTGGCCTGCGAAGACGGCCACCGGCGTGGCGAAGCGAAGCTGCGCCAGCCCCCGACCGCCGGGCGCGAGCGGGCCGTCGCCCAGGAGGCGCACCTTGGCCATGTCCTGCCGTGCGCCCCACATCACCCGCAGCTCGTCGCCAGACTTCAGCGGCCGCGCGCTGTCGGGCGACAGGGTCAGCTCGATGTCCACCAGCAGGCTGGGCGCGAGCGAATCCGGCGCGCACAGCACCTCGCCGGGCGCAGCCTCATCGACCGACACGCCCCTCAGCGCGACCGCCAACCGACCTCCCGGAGCGGCGGCCTCGACGGTTTGCCCATGCACCTGCAGCTGGCGCAGAGTGACCGACTTGCCCGAGGGCATGAGCACCGCTGCGCCATCGGCCTGAAGGGGCCCGCCCTGCAACGTTCCGGTGACGACCGTCCCGGAGCCGGCGACCGTGAACGTCCGGTCGACCGGCAGGATGGGGCCGGGGGCATGGGCGGGAGCCGGAGACCGCTTGATCAGGGCTTCGACGGCGTCGTTCAAGCCGTCCATCCCGACGCCGGTCAGCGCCGAGCAGAAGACGACAGGCTCGCCGGCCAGGAAGGACCCGTCGAGTTCGGCTGCAATGTGCGCGCCGATTGCGGCCTCGGCGTCCTCGGCCAGGAGGTCGGCCTTGGTCACCGCTACGATTCCCGCCTGCAGACCCAGCAATTGGGCCACGCGAAGATGCTCGCGCGTCTGCGGGCCGAAGCCTTCCGTGGCCGAGACGACCAGCAGCGCCGCGCGCGCGCCGGTGGTCCCCATCACCATGGCCCGGATGAAATCCTCGTGCCCGGGAGCGTCCAGGAAATCGACTGTCCCCGAGGGGTAGTCGCGCCAGGCGAAGCCCAGCGTGATCGACAGTCCACGCGCCTTCTCCTCCGCCAGCCGGTCGGTCTCGATACCGGTCAGGGCGCGGACGAGCGCGGTCTTGCCATGATTGACATGGCCGATCACCGCGACGCTCAGGGGCGGTCCCGCCGCTTCAGCACCCATGCGACGTCCCTACGTCGAACCGCGGCGGCCGTCATCCGCGCCCATCCGCTTGCCCGTCATCTCCCCGGCTCGATACAGTCGCCGCATGACCGCGCCCCCAGACGTCGAGGCCTCCGACCCGCGCCGCCGGCTGCCGGCCGTGGGCGCGATCTGCGCCGATCCCGCGGCCCGTCCCCTGAACGAGCGGTTCGGGCCCGTGGCGGTGGTCGCCGCGCTGCGCACCGCGCTGGGCGAGGCCCGGGCCCGGCTCCAGGGCGAACCGGGCGCGGCCCCTACGATCGCCGAGCTGCTCGCGGCGGGGCAGCGGATCCTGGAGGCGGGCGCTCGAGAGACGCTGTTTCCGGTGATCAACGCCACCGGCGTCGTGATCCACACCAATCTCGGGCGGGCGCCGCTCGCACCCGAGGCCTTCGCGGCGATGCAGGCCGTCGCCGGCTACAGCAATCTCGAGATGAACCTGGAGACCGGGCGGCGGGCCTCGCGCCAGGACCACCTCGACGCCCTCATCGCAGACGTGACCGGCGCCGAGGCCGGGGTGGCGGTGAACAACTGCGCCGGCGCGGTGCTGTTGGCGCTCGCCGCCGTGGCGGACGGCGCTCCCGTGATCGTATCCCGCGGCGAACTTGTGGAGATCGGCGGCGGCTTCCGGGTGCCGGATGTGGTGGCCCAGAGCGGCTCGCGACTGATCGAGGTGGGTGCGACCAACCGCACCCACCTGCGCGACTATGAAAAGGCCCTGAGCGATCACCCGGACGCGCGGGTCATCCTGCGCACCCATCCCAGCAACTTCCGCATGACCGGCTTCACCAGTGCGCCGGCCCTGGATTCGCTGGCCCACTTCGCCCACGCCCATGGGCTGCAGCTGGTCGAGGACCTGGGCGGCGGCGCGCTCGTCGACCTCGGGCCCCACGGCATCCCGAGCGAGCCGATGGTCCAGGCCAGCCTCCGCGCCGGTGTCGACCTCGTCCTCTTCAGCGGCGACAAGCTGCTGGGCGGACCCCAGGCCGGGATCGCCGCCGGACGCCGCGACCTGGTCGACCGGCTGGCGGCGCATCCGCTGGCCCGGGCGCTTCGCCTGGACAAGCTTTCGGTCGCGGCGCTGGCCGCCACGCTTCGCCTCTACCGGCCGCCGGCCGATCCGACCCAGCGCATTCCGGTGCTGCGGATGCTGACCGAGCCGCTCTCGACGATCGCGGCGCGGGCGGACGCGCTGATGGCTCAGGTCGCCCGTTTGCCCGCGCTGGACGTGGGCCTGCAGGACACACAGGGCTACGCGGGCGGCGGCGCCATGCCCATGCTGGCCCTGCCGGGCCGGGCGCTGGCGCTGCGCAGCCACCGGTTCAGCCCGGACGAACTCGCCCGCCGGCTGCGCACGGGCGAAACCCAGGTGCTGGGGCGCATCGAGCGCGACGTCGTCCTGCTGGAACTGCGTACGGTGTCGGACGCCGAGGTTGCGCCCCTCGCGGCCGCGATCGCGAAGGCGGCCTGACGGACGCTTGCGGGCGCCTGGGGCGTCTACCGCGCCGTCACGCTCCCTGCGATCGAGCCGGCCACCTCGGAGGCCATCTTGATCTGAGCCGGACGGTCGCGGATGTCGTAGCGGTCGGCGATGTAGGCGAAGTCGGTGTAGGCGACCCAGACGCGGCCGTCGGCGTCCTGCGTCACCAGGATCCGCACCGGCCAGTCGAGGCCCGCGTACGGGTTCGAGGTCAGGAACTGGGCGCCTAGCGGCGGGTTGCCGAAGATCAGCAGCTTCGAGGGCTTGAGCTCGATATCGGCGCCCTTCGCGAGCCCAGCCTGGTCGATCTCGGTGAAGAAGCGGATGCCCTTGCCGGCGATGTCGGCCTTGATGCGCGTCACGGTGTCGTCGAAGCCGTAGGCGCTCTGGACGCGCACGACGCCCTCGGCCTTTTCGGCTGCGGCGGCGGGTTCAGCGACGGCAGCCACGGCGGCGGCGGTCAGCGAGAGGCCGACGCCCAGGGCGATTGCACGCAAAGAGCGGTGGAAGCGGGTCATTTCGAGGGTCCTTGGTCGTTTGCGGGGGAGGGGTCGTGGGTCATCCGGCCCGCCTCGGCCTCGTGGAGGATGATCCCCTCCATCGGGTCGACGGGGGCCATCCAGGGGGCCTGGGCGAGCACGCGGGCGGTGTGGGCGTAGCCGGCCTCCCAGCGCGAGCGGATGCCGAGCGGTGAGAAATCGATGTCCTTTGAATGGTCCTCGCCGGCGAGCGGCGGCGACAGCAGTCGGATCACGTGCATCTGCGTCGGACAGCCGTAGGCGGCCAGCTCGCGCGCCTCGTTGGTCGCGCGCACGTCCGGGGGGAGCTTTTCGGCCAGCATCGCGATGATGTGGCGCAGCTTATGGATCTGCTTCTGCCGGGCGATGTGGGTGATGGCTCGGCTGGAGTATTGCAGGTCCTTCTGGCGCGACAGCACGCTCCAGATGCTGTCGGGCTCCGGGCCGTTGGGGGCCCACATGTGGACGGCGAAAACCACGCCCGACCGGCGCGGCTTGTCGTCGAACACAGCCTCGACCGGGGTGTTCGAGAGGATGCCGCCGTCCCAGTAGAGCTCGCCGTCGATACGGACCGCGGGGAATGCGGGGGGCAGGGCGCCCGAGGCCATGACATGGCGTACCGTCAGGGCGTCTTCCCGACTGTCGAAGTAGCGCATCTGGCCCGTCTGGACGTTGGCGGCGCCCACCGTGAGTCGGGGACGTCCCGCGTTCATCAGTCCGGGGTCGATGAGCTCGCCCAGCGTCTTCTCGAGCGGATCTGTCGAGTAGTAGCCGGCCAGCTCGGAGCCCAGCGGCATCTGCATGCCCAGGAAGGCCCACGGGTTTGGACGGAAGAAGGCTTCGAGTCCGTTCGCGACCGTCATGGCGTTCGCGGCGAGCGCGCCGACGCCCGGCAACATTCCGGCGAACTGCGCGGCCCGCGAATGGGTCATGCGGGCCCAGAACTCACGCAGGCGTTCCAGCCGTTGCTCGGGCGCATTGCCGGCGATCAGGGCGGCGTTGATGGCTCCGATCGAGGTGCCGATCACCCAGTCCGGCTCGACGCCGGCCTCCTGCAGGGCTTGGTAGACCCCGGCCTGGTAGGCGCCCAGCGCCCCGCCGCCCTGGAAGACGAGGACGATCTGGCCCAGCCGGGCCTTGTCGATGGTGGTCGAAGTCTTTGCGGCGGCTTTCATGCCGCCCTTGTGTCAGCCCGTGCTGATGACCGGAAATGTCGGATGGCTAATGGCGCGATGCGCTGGCTGCATCGGAAGTCACGCCTCGCGCGCGGGCGAAGACTTCAAAGTAATCCGTGGCGGAACGCTCCCCGCATCGCCGCGATAACTTAAAGCGAATTCAGTCCTACCGGCCGCGCTTCTAGGGTCTCGCCATCGAACAACACCTAGTGAGACATCCATGAAAACCCCCCTGATCCTCGGCCTCGCGCTCAGCCTCGCGGCCGCTGCAACCTCGGCCTCGGCCGGGACCTGCCCGGCCGACCAGATGCGCGCCGACGCCCGCACCTCGGGCGAGACGATGCCCGCCAAAGTCACCGACACCGAGCTGTCGTTCATCGCCCTCGGCGGCGAGATCAACGGCCTCGACAACCGCCGCCTGCGCCTGCGCCGGCTGGTGGTCCAGCCGGGCGGCGTCGTGCCGTGGCACAGCCATACCGACCGCCCCGCCCTGATCATGACGGTCTCCGGTCAGATCACCGAGTACAACTCGACCTGCGCCGTGGGGATCGAGCACAAGGCCGGCGATGTCGCCCAGGAGAAGAAGGGCGTCAGCCACTGGTGGAAGAACAACGGCAAGGTTCCCGCGGTGCTGATCGCCGCGGACATCAAGAACGACGCCGACGCCACGCCGGCCGCCGACCACATGTGAGCCCCGCCGCGGCGCACGCCAACCCGCCCGGCGCGCCGCGGCTCCGAGGCCTGTCTTCCCCAACTCCCGCAGGCCCTCGGCAACGGAGGCGTGCGGCGTCCGATCCCGGGCGTCGCACGCCTTTTTCGTATCCCGGAGAACCTCATGACCGCCGCCCCGAACGCCCTGTTGCGCCGCGCCCTCATCGGCCTGATCGGCTTTCTGACCCTGGTCGACCTCTTCGCCGCACAGGCGATCCTGCCCACGCTGGCCCGCATGTATGGCGTGAAGCCGTCCGCCATGGGCGTGGCCGTCAACGCCTCGACCATCGGCATGGCCGCTGCGGGCCTCGTCGTAGCCCTGGTCAGTCACCGCCTGCCCCGCCGGGGCGGGATCTGGGTAAGCCTCGCGCTGCTGTCGATCCCGACGCTGCTGTTGGCCCATGCGCCCGACCTGGCCACCTTCACGGCCCTGCGCATCGCGCAGGGCGTCTTCATGTCGGCCGCCTTCACGCTGACCATGGCCTACCTGTCGGAGCAGAACACCGGCGCGGCCACGGCCAGCGCGCTGGCCGCCTACATCACGGGCAACGTGGCTTCGAACCTCGTTGGGCGGCTGGTGTCCTCGGCCGTCGCCGCCACCGCCGGCGTGGCCATCAACTTCTACGCCTTCGCGGCGCTGAACCTGGCCGGCGCGGCGCTGGTCTACCTGACCCTCGCCAAGGCCCCGGCGATGGCCGTGCCCGCCGGCGAGGTGAGGCGCTCGGCGTTCGCGCGTCTTGCCGTTCACCTGCGCAACCGCTGCCTGGTGGCCAGCTTCGGCATCGGCTTCTGCGTGCTCTTCGCCTTTCTGGGGGTCTTCACCTACGTGAATTTCGTCCTGGCCGACGCGCCGATCCGGCTGTCGCCGATGGCGCTGGGACTGATCTACTTCGTCTTTTTGCCCTCGATGGTGACGACGCCGCTGGCCGGCAGCGTCGCCAACCGGTTCGGGCCGCGGCCCACGTTCTTCGCCTCTCTGGGGCTGGCCGTCGCGGGCTTGCCGCTGCTGCTGGCGCCGGCGGTCGGACCGGTCGTCGCGGGATTGACCATGGTGGGCGTCGGTACGTTCTTCGCGCAGGCGACCGCCACCGGCTTCGTGGGCCGCGCCGCCCAGACCGATCGCGCGGCGGCCAGCGGGCTCTACCTCGCCAGCTACTACCTGGGCGGATTGGCAGGCGCCGCAGTCGTGGGCCAAGTGTACGACCAGGTCGGCTGGCCGTCGGCCGTCACGGTGGTCGGGGGCTCTCTGGTGGCGGCGGCGGCGCTGGCGGCCAGTCTGCGTCCGGCGACCGCGGGCCGTCGCACGCCACTCCTGACGCGCGAGGCCTAGGCGGCTACGCCCGGGCCTCCGCGGGCTCGTCGTCCTGGTTGTCGTTCAGGAAGAGATGGGGATCGTCCTGCGCGTGCATGACTAGGTTGTGCCAGTGCATGGCCTGGTCGATGAGCTCGCCGCGCTGCTTCATATTGTCGGTGGCGCTGGCCAGGCGCAGCAGCGCCTCGGCCCTTGCCCGATATTCATCCTGGTCGGCCATGAAGCCCTCGTTCGATTTCGAACGGCAAACATCCCCACGGCGCAATCGTTCCCGGCGCGTCAGGATTATCCGGTCGGCTCCAGGTCGCAGTCCTCAGGATCCCGCGGCATGGGGTCCAGCGCGCCGCTCGGCCACTTGAAGGCCCGCGCCTGCTGGACGAACGCGCCCACCGCGGGGGAATGCGGTCGTCCCCGCACGGTCACCAGCATGATGGTGCGCACGAATTCGGGGTCGATGAGGCGGCGGGTCACCAGGCCAGGATCAGTGACCGACAGCTCGGGGAAGAACCCGAAGCCGAGCCCCGCCTTGATCATGCCCTGGACCCAGTCGTCGCGCTCGGACGAGAACACCTTCTTCCATTGGACGCCGTGGGCCCGCAGCTGGCGGCGGGCATGGTCGAAGATCTCGCAGTTGGCCCGGCTGACGTAGGGCTGTTCGTGCGTGTCGGAACAACGGACCACGTTGTGCGCGGCCAGCGGATGATCGGGCGGAAGCGCGATGACGAACCGCTCCTGGAACAGCGACAACCCGTGGAATCGCACATCCAGCGGCTCGGGCAGCCCGAAGAGAGCGAGGTTGAGGTCGCCCTTCGTCAGCATGTCCATCAGCTCGACCGACCCTTCCTCGACCACTTCCAGGTCCACGTTGGGGTGGGCGATCTGGAACTTCACGATCAGATCCGAGATCAGCGCCGGGCCGATCGTGCACATCGCGCCGATCCGCAGGGTGACGTTGTCCAGCTTCTTGATCGCCTTGGCCTGCTGCTTGGCGGCCTCGGTCTGGGCGTGGATCTGCTCCAGATAGGGCAGCATCATGCGGCCCAGCTCGGAGAGGTGGGTGTTGGCGCGCTCGCGGTGGAACAGGGGGCCGCCCAGCTCGTGCTCGAGCTGCTGGATGGCGCGGGTCAGAGCCGGCTGACTGACGTTCGACTGCTCGGCGGCGCGCGTGAAGTTGAGCGTCCTCGCGAGGGCGAGGAAATAGCGGACCTGCTGCATTTCCATGGCGGACGTCCCTCAAAGGCCTGCCCGTGGGCCAGGCCGTGTCCTTCTAGAATTGGATCGTGACGGGCCGTCGGAACCGGACACACTGTCGGCCGTCACGTTCCTGCCAGGCTGCAGGCTCTAAGAGGCGATACGCACCTCGGCCTGCGCTGAAGCTACACGCATCGGCGTTTCGCGCCCACGGGTCACCGCATCGAAGACGAGGCGGGCTCCGCGTTCGAACGTCAGATACGACCAGATCCAGTCCAGCACGACCTGCACGCGATTGCGAAAACCGATCAGGAACCAGACGTGGGCGGCGCACCAGAAGACCCAGGCCAGGAAGCCGGTGAGCTTGATCGCCCCCAGGTCGGCGACGGCCGCCTTCCGACCGATCGTGGCCAGGCTGCCCAGGTTGGAGTAGCGGAACGGCGGCGGCGGGGGACGGGCGGCCAGACGCGCCGCGATCACCCCCGCCACATAGGCGCCGGCCTGTTTGGCGGCGGGCGCCACGCCCGGCACCGCCTTCTCGCCGTCGCGGATGTGCGCGCTGTCGCCGATCACGAACACCTCGGGATGGCGGGGTAGCGTGAGGTCCGCCTCGACAAACACGCGGCCGGCGCGGTCGGTCTCGGCGGCGAGCCATTTGCCGGCGGGCGAGGCCTGCACGCCTGCGGCCCAGAAGACGTTGGCCGCGGCGATCTTCGCGCCGCCGACCTCGACGCCACTCGCATCGCAATGGCTGACCGGGGCGCCCAACCGGACCTCGACGCCCAGCTTCTCGAGGGCGCCGCGGGCGTACTCCGACAGGCCCGGGCAGAACGTGGAGAGCACGCGCTGGCCGGAATCGACCAGGACGATCCGGGCCCGCAGGCCGCGGATACGGCGGAAGTCACAGGCCAGTGCGCGTCGGGTCAACTCGGCGATCGCGCCGGCCAATTCCACCCCCGTGGGCCCGCCGCCGACCACCACGAAGGTCAGCAGCTTGTCCCGGTCGTCGCGGCTCATGTCGAGACTCGGCAGTCTCCAGGGTCAGCAGCACCCGCCGGCGCAGCGCCAGCGCGTCCTCGAGCGACTTCAGGCCAGGCGCATGCTGGGCCCACTCGCTGCGGCCGAAGTAGGCATGGGTGGCTCCGGTCGCCAGCACCAGCTGGTCATAGGGGATGGTCCGTTCCCCAAGTTCGACCTGCCGGCGGGCCAGGTCGACGCCGGTCACCTCGTCCAGCTCGATGTGGATGTTCGACTGGCGGCGCAGGATCATCCGGATCGGGCTGGCGATCTGGGTCGGGGCGAGGCCGGCGGTGGCCACCTGATAGAGCAGGGGCTGGAAGAGGTGGTGGTTGCGCCGGTCGATCAGGGTGATGTCGGCGCCGGTCTTCGCCAGGGCCGAAGCGGCGGCCAGGCCGCCGAAGCCGGCGCCCACGATCACCACACGGTTCGCACCGCTCCGTGCGCTCATGGTCATGGCTAGTGGGCCGTCCAGCCGCCGTCGACGCTCAGCGCCGTGCCGGTGATGGAGGCGCCGTTTTCGCTGCAGAGGAACGCGGCGAGGGCGCCGATCTCCTCCACCGAGGCGAACTTGCGATTGGGCTGGGCGGTCAGCAGCACGTCGGTGATGACCTGTTCGTGCGTCATCCGGTGGGCGCGCGCCTGGTCGGCGATCTGCTTCTCGACCAGCGGCGTCCAGACATAGCCGGGGCAGATGGCGTTGCACGTGACGCCCGTGCGCGCGGCCTCCAGCGCCACCGTCTTGGTCAGGCCGACGACCCCGTGCTTTGCGGCCACGTAGGCCGACTTGTAGGGCGAGGCGACCAGGCCGTGGGCCGAGGCGATGTTGATGATCCGGCCATAGCCGCGCTCGACCATCTCGGGCAGGGACGCCTTGATGGCGTGGAAGGCCGATGACAGGTTGACAGCCAGGATCGCGTCCCATTTGGCGGTCGGGAACTCCGACACGGGGGCCACGTGCTGGATGCCGGCGTTGTTCACCAGGATGTCGATTGGGCCCAGCACGTCGCGGGCGAAGGCGACCATGTCCTGGATCTTGCCGGGATCCGACAGATCGGCCGGCGAGTAGATCACCTCGACCCCATGCAGGGAGGCCAGCGTCTCGCGCGTCTGTTCGATCTCGTTCGGATCGCCGAAGCCGTTCAGGACGATGTTGGCGCCCTGGCCGGCCAGCACCTCGGCGATGCCAAGGCCGATGCCGCTGGTGGAACCGGTCACGATGGCCACCCGGTTCTGCAGGGGGCGGGGCGCGGTGGTGGCGTTCTGGAGCGCGGTCATGGTCATGGAGAGTGGTCCTTGTTCGGATCCAGGGTCGCGGAAGCGGGGGCCGGACTGAAATGCCGGGAGCGCATGGTCTCAGGCGGCGTGGCGCATGAACGTCGGCCGCCAGACCCCGCCGATGCCGATGTCGCCGGCCACGTCGACGACGCCGCGCCGATAGAGATCGAGCAGGTGGGCCAGCACCGAGTGGCAGGCCGCGGGGTGCAGGCGTTTGTCGTGATCGGCGTAGAGCCGGCTCACCAGCTGGCGCACCGTCGCCGCGCCGTTCGTTTCCAGCGCGATCAGGATCTGCTTCTCGCGGTGGCGGCGGTGGACGATGTAGGCGGCCAGGAAGCTGTCCACACGGCGGATCGGCGGGCCGTGGGCGGGGAAAAGCGCGTCGTAGCGGCGGGCGCGGATGCGCTCGAGGCTACGCATGTAGAGGCCCATGTCGCCATCGGGCGGGCTGACGACGCTGGTGGACCAGCCCATGACGCAGTCGCCGGGGAAAAGCGCGTTCTCCTCCACCAGGGCGTAGGCGTAGTGGTTCGACGTGTGCCCAGGGGTCGCCACCGCCTCGATCGTCCAGCCCGGCCCGCGGAAGATCTGGCCATCGGCCAGCGCCACGTCCGGCCGGAAGGTCAGGTCGTCGCCCGCCTCCAGACGGTCGCCGCCGCCGGACGGTCGGCAAGGCGTTCCGCCAGCATAGATCACCGCTCCGGTGGCCTCAGCCAGGGGGCGAGAGGCCGGTGAGTGGTCCAGGTGGCTGTGGGTGACAAAGATGTGGGTGATCTTCTCACCCCGCGTGGCCTTCAGGATCGCCTCGATCTGGCGCGGATCGTCCGGGCCGGGATCGACGACCGCCACCTCGCCGTGGCCCACGATATGGGCGCCGGTGCCGGTGAACGTGAAGGGGCCAGGGTTCTCGGCCACGACGCGGCGGATCAGCGGGCTCACCCGGTCGCAACGGCCGTAGTTGAACGCGAACTCACGCACATACGGGATGCCGACCGGCGGGGTCATGGCGTTTGCTCCGTGATGAGGGCCCTGAGCGCGCGGCCCATGCGGGCGACGGCTCTGAGCTTGGCGGGGAAGGGGAGGGCGATGGGCGGTCCCATGTCGGTCTTGTTCACGTCGACCACGTAGAGCCGGCCGGTGGGGCGATCGCGGAGGATGTCGAGGCCGCCCCAGTCCAGGCCCATGACCCGGCAGAACACGCCCAGCCGCGCGATCTCGTCCTCTGAGAAGACCTCGCGCGGTTCGGCCATGGCCACGTCGGCGTTGTGGTTGGCGAAGCGGTCCTGGACCGGCCGCCGCTTGATGAACACAACCACCGGCTTGCCGCCCACGAAGGGCGTCCGAAGGTCCACGGCCATGCCATCCTCGACATTGTCGATGAGGCGCTGATAGGTGCGGCCCGGGCGCCGGCGGGTCGGCAGCCAGACCAGTCGGCCGTCATGGACGCCGTTGGCCTCGCCCTTCTCGACCGCCAGGCCGACCCCCTGCTCGGGGTCGAGCGTCAGCGGGTAGCCGAAGCACGCCTCGAACACCTCGGCCACGCGGCTCTTGGAGATGTCGGTGCAGGCGTAGTTGAAGGCGCGCGCGTGCGGCGGGACAGGCGGGCGGGCCTGGGTGGCGTCCTCGAAGAAGAAGCTGGCGTCAGCCTCGTCCGGCGACCGGGCGATCCGCACCCCGTTCCACGAGGCGGCGGCCCAGATCAGGTACCAGGGTCGCGGCCTGTCCGGCGCGAACCACACCGCGGGCCCACGGGGCAGCAGGCGGTTCAGCGCCGTCTTGGCCCGGATCGCCAGGTAAAGGCCGAACCAGTTGGCCGCCTCGGACGCCAGGGCCTTGTCCAAGGGGATCACGGCGCCGGTCTTCTTCACGCGCACCGTGCGGCCGCGCACCGAGAAGTCGGAGGTCCACAGGGTGTCGCTCATGAGCGCACCGTCGCAGGCTTGAGCGGCGCGAAGATCGCCAGCACCCGGCTCACCAGCACGCCGAACTCGCGTCGCCGGAAGATGGTCAGGAGCAGGAACGCCGCCGCGAGGTTGATGCAGGCGGCGACGAACAGGCCGCCGCCGTCGTTGTTGGGGTCGACGCCCAGGGGCGTGAACAGGTGGAAGCTCACCGCGCCGGACATCACCAGGAAGCCCGCCAGCGCGCCGCCGGCCTGTAGGTGGCGGAAGCGGGGCAGGATGCCGAGCATCAGCAGGCTCGCGGCCAGCAGCTCGATCGACCCGATCACATACTGCGAGAACAGACCGGTCGCGGCGAAGAGGCCCGGCGCGCCCAGCTCGCTGGCCCAGCCGTCGAGGCGGCCGAAGATCACCTGGGTCTTCGGATGGTTGGTGAACTTGAAGCGCAGGCTGTCCAGGAAGACGGCCGACATGAAGAGGGCCATTCCGTGCGGGATCAGGCCGATGAGGCGGTCGCGAATGCTCATTTCAGCACCTGCGGCCAGTTGCGATCGCCCTTGGCGATGTTTCCGGGGATGTCCTTGGCCCAGCGCTTCTGAACGTTCTGGTCGTAGTTCAGGTAGAGCTTGCCCCCGACGATCTTCCAGGCCAGCGGGTCGCCCTTGGCCGTGTACCCGCCGGCCACGGCCCAAGCGCAGTAGCCGCCGTATTGCGGGAGGTAGGCGTTCGGGTTGGCCCGGAAGCGGGCCAGGTTCTCCGCACTGGCGAAGCGGTACTCCACGCCCTTCAGCGTGGTGGCGTAGCGGGCGTCGCCCTTGGTGGGGCCGCCGGCCGCGAAGTAGCTGACGGGGTCATAGCCCGACAGGGCGACCTTGGTGAACGGGGGCAAATAGACCTCCGGCGCGGCGACTGCCAGCGCGGGGGTCGCCGAGACGCCGCCGATGGCGAGGAGCGTCGCAACGGCGAGGGCCGACAGGTTTCGTCTTGGTCTTGGCAATGGGCGTCCTCCCTGCGCCGTCGCCGCTGCGACGGGACCGAACATCGGTCGACGAGAGAGGTACTTGGCGCGCCGCGCGGACGCTCATGCCGAAAGGTTATGGAGTGCGGCCGGACGCCGCCCTGCGGACCACGAAGAGCGCCAGCCCGGCGGCCAAGCCCAGGGCGATGGCGACGGCCTGCGGCGTCGTCATCTGGAGCAGGATGATCCCGCACCCCAGCATGATGATGGCCAGGACCAGGGGGGCGACGGGCATGCGGTAGCCCGCGGGCGGCGCGGTCCCCTCCCGGTCTGCGCGTCGCAGCCGGATCGCGGCCAGCGCGACGCCCATATAGACCAGCACGCGCGTTCCGACGGCGAGGACGACGAGGCTCTGGAAGGTCCCGGTCAGGGCCAACGCCAGCACCAGGATCGAACTGAGCGCGATCGCGACCACCGGCGTGCCGAAGCGCGCGGATCGGCGGCCGAACCACGCTGATATGTCGCCCTGGTCGGACAGGCTCTGCAGCAGGCGGGAGTTGGCCAGAAGCGCGCCGGCGTTGCTGCCGACCACGGCCAGCATCGCGGTGGCGGCCATCACCCACCAGCCCGTTGGTCCAAGCACCGCGCGGGCGGCGTCGGCGAGCGCCAGGGTGCTCGACGCCAGGTCGGGAACGAGGCCGATCGCAATGGCGTTGGCGCCCACCAGGAGGACGACGCCGGCCGCCAGCGACGTGACGAGCGCGCGCGGCACATCGCGCTGCGGATCGCGCGCCTCGCCCGCGGGGATCGCGAGGTTCTCGAACCCGGCGTACGAGAACATCCCCATCGCCGCGGCGGCCACGCCCGCCTGCCAGGTGAGCGAAGCCGAGGGTCGCAGGGCCGCGACGTCGAGGTGGGGGATCGCCAGCCCGATCAGGATGACCACCGGTGTGATCTTCACGACCGCAAGCGTGGTCAGAAGTCCCGCGTTGGTGCGGCCGCCCATGACCGAGAAGGCTGCGACCAGGATCGTCAGCGCGATGACGACGACCGCCGTCGCCGCGAGGTCGAACTGGCGTCCAGTGGTGACTTCCAGCAGCAGGATCAGCGCCGCGAACATCGAGGCCGTCGAGATCACCCGGGACAGATAGAGCACCCACCCGATCTCGAACCCGACCAGGGGGCCAAAGGCGCTTCGCACATACAGGTAGGCGCCCCCGTTCTCGCGGAACCGGCTGCCGACCTCGGCGAAGCACAGGGCGATCGCGAACATCAGGACGCCCATGGCCAGGAGCACGATGGGCGCCCAGGCGCCGGCCGTCGCGAAGTACTGGGCGGGCAGGAGATAGAATCCGGCGCCGATGATGCTGTTGACGCCCACCGCGGCGAGGGTGGCGAGGCCCATGGCTCGAGGCGTCCGCGAGGCGTCGTTGGGCGACATGCCGGTCAGGCCGGATCGGGTTCGCCGGGCAGCCGGTACTTCATCTCCACCGTGCCGAGCTTGAACGCGGCCCGCGTCGCAAGGTGGAACTCGCGCTGGATCCGGGCGCACCAGAGGTAGCGGGTCTCATCGTCCAGCCCGTCCGTGCCCTCGATCCAGCGGATCATCATCTCGATGAACTGGCCCACGTTCAGGCGCGAAGCGTACTCGGCGCGGGCCTCGGCGCCGGGCGGGGCGTCGGGCCCGACCTGGAACCAGCGTTCGCGAGTGTAGGCCGACATGGCGTCCTCGAGCGCCATGCGCCAGTCGAGCCCTTCCACGCCGCTCTGGCTGTAGCGGAAGACGAGAAGGTAGGGCTCGGGCTGCTCGCGGGCCGCCATCGCCATGCCGCGCAGGCGCGCGCCGTACTCATGGCCGGGCAGGGCCCAGACCTCGTGGATCTTGGCGACCACCTTGTCGCGGAGTGCATCCAGCAGCGCCTGCTTGGAGCGAAAGATCCGGTAGATCAGGATCTTCGGAACGCCGGCCGCGTCCGCCACATCCTGCATGGTGGCCGTGCCGACGCCGCGCTCGAGGAAGACCCGGCATGCCGCGATAAGGAAGGCTTCGCGCCGCTCCGGAACATTGACGCGAGGCTTCGATCCCCGTCCCGTTCGGGGCCGCTCGGCTTGCCCGGCAGCTGGCTTCGCCACTCGTTCCTCGCCCCTTGCCACGTCGCAGCTACCCGCCCTCGGACGCCGGCGACGCTATATGAAACCAAGTCGTAGCATAGTTTGACAGGCGGGCAATGCGAGCGCATCGTTACCCGGTCGGAACAAGCGCGATCAACGGCGTGCGCCGAACTGCAAGGGGGAACACCATGGCTCGTGGCGGACTGTTTCTTTCTGTGGCGATCGCGGCGCTCTGCGCGCCCGCGGCAGGGTTTGCTGAAGAGCAGAGCGTGGGCGTCGAGGAGGTGGTCGTCACCGCCCAGAAGCGCGCCGAGAACGTTCAGGACGTTCCCATCTCCGTAACCGCGTTCAACGGCGAGACGCTGAAGGCCGCCGGCATTCAGGACGTGCGCGACCTGCGCCGGCTGACGCCAAGCCTCTATCTCGCGACCTCGTCGAACACCAGCAACACCCGCATCATGATGCGCGGCATCGGCACCAGCGGGAACACGGCGGTTGAGCCCAGCGTCGCGGCCTTCGTCGACGGCGTCTATGTGCCGCGCATCGGCTCGCTGCTGACCGGCCTCAACGATATCGGCTCGGTGGAAGTGCTGCGTGGGCCGCAGGGCACCCTGTTCGGCCGCAACGCGTCGATGGGCGCCCTGCTGATCCGCACCCGCGACCCGGGTGAGACGTACAGCGCCGAGGTCAGCGCTGCGATGGGCAATTATGGCCGCAAGCGCGTCTCGGCCCTGGTGGATCTCCCGATCACCGAAAACTTCCACACCCGCGTCTCGGCGCTCGCCTACGAGGGCGACGGCTTCGACCGCAACGACCTGACCGGCAAGCGGATCGGCCGCAACGACGGTTTCGCGGCCAGGATCGGCTTCAAATGGGAGCTCGCGCCCGAACTCACCTGGACGGTGAAGGGCGACTATCAGAACGTCAGCGGCGACGGCTACAACACGGTCACCATCGTGTCCCGCTCCGTCACACCGGCCAGCCTCGCCACGTGGCTCGCGCGCCTCGATCCCGACGGCGCGGGGCCGGGCGTGGGCCTGCTGCCCTACACTGCCGACACTTACTCGCGGCATGTGCGCCAGAGCACCGATGGCGACCTGATCGACAACCAGGCGGGCGTCGCCAGCGACATTACGTGGAACCTCGCCAACGGCTACCAGCTCAAGCTGATCAGCGGGTACCGCGACTGGAACAACGTCCAGTACCAGGCGTCGAACGGGAATATCCCGCTCGAGCTACAGCGCCGGACCACCAGCGCCGACAGCCAGAACCACTCCGAGGAACTGCAGCTCCTGTCGCCCGACACGCTGCTGGACGGAAAGCTGAGCTACGTGGCCGGCCTGTTCTACTTCGACGAGGCCTATGACCTGGGCCAGAACATCGACCTCACGCGCGACTACTGCGAGGTGTTCATCCGCAACACGAGCACCGCCGCGCGTCTCGCACAGTGCCGCGCCAACCCCCTGAATAAGGCGTCGGTCTGGCTCTTCAGCCAGGACACCGAGTCGGTGGCCGCCTATACCCAGGCCACCTACAAGGTGACCGAGCAGGTCGCCGTGACCGGCGGCATCCGCTACTCGAAGGACAAGAAGAAGGCGATCTTCAAGGCCTTCACGGCGAACCCCGCGGCGGCCCAGTCGCCGGAGTTCACGCCCAACATGCGGTTGTCGGAAGATCAGGTGACCTACCGCCTGAACGGCACCTATCGGCCTAACGACGACATCATGCTGTTCGCGAGCTTCTCGACGGGCTTCAAGTCGGGCGGCTTCGACTCGGCGCCCGGCACGACCGGCCCGGTCGGCGCCGCGACGCGGACCTTCAAGGCCGAGACGGTGGACAACTGGGAACTGGGCGTGAAGTCCGAGCTGTTTGAGCGCCGGCTGGTGCTGAACGCCACGATGTTCCGGTCCGACATCTCGGATCTGCAGTTCCGCACGTTCGACGGCCTGCAGTTCCGGACGCGCAACAATGGCGAGGCGCGCCAGCAGGGCCTGGAGTTCGACGCCATGGCGCGTCCGATCCCGCCGCTGACCCTGACTCTCGGCGGGACCTATCTGGACTCCGAGTACCTGGACTTCCGCGGCGCGCCCGGGTTGCCGGGCTTCGGCGGGGCCCAGGACCTGACCGGCGAGCGACTGCCCTACTCGCCGAAGTTCCAGGGGGCGGCCTCGGCGCAGTACATCGGCCAGCTCATGGGCGACATGACCTGGATGGTCCGCGCCGACATGAGCTTCACGTCGAGCCAGCTGCTGGCCTCGGCGGGCGACAACAATCCCGACGCCCGCCAGTCCGGCTACACGACCTTCGGCGGGCGGGTGGCCATCCGCGGGCCGGAGGAGCGCTGGGAGCTCGCCGTCGCCGCGGTCAACCTGACCAACGAGACCTTCTGCACCGGCATCTTCAATCAGCCGAACAACGCTGCATTCGGACTCAACAACACGGTCACGGGGGCCACAGCGCTGCGCTGCACGCTGAATGAACCCCGCCAGGTGACGGTCGAACTGAAGGCCAAGTTCTGACCCGAAAGCGGGGAGACGACCGATGACCCATTCCGCCCGCGCGTCATTCCCGCCCGGAGGCAAGGCCTGGCCCGACCTCCAGGCGGAGATGGCCGACCGCACCGCCCGCGACGCCGACTGGCGCGGCGGTCGGACAGCGATCTTCTTCTTCCTGGCTGACGACGAGGCCTACCAGGTGGGCAAGCGCGCCTACATGGAGCACTTCTCGGAGAACGCCCTGGGCGCGGCGCGGGCCTATCCCGGCATCGGGAGCATGGAGCGCGACATCATCGACTACGGCCTCGACCTGTTGCACGCCCCCGACGGCGGACGGGGCGTGTTCACGACAGGCGGGACGGAAAGCATCCTCTTGGGCGTCAAGGCGGCCCGCGAGCGCCACCGCGCGCTGGGCCGTGGGCGGGCCGGCGCGCCACTGAACCTCGTGATGCCCGTTACCGGTCACCCGGCGTTCGACAAGGCCGCGATCCTCATGGATGTCGAGGTGCGTCGCGCGCCGCTGCGCGAGGACCGCCGCTGCGACGTCGCGGCCATGCGCACCCTGATCGATGAGAACACCTTCCTGATCGTCGGCTCCGCGCCGTGCTTCCCGCACGGCGTCATCGACCCGATCGGCGAGATCGCCGCGCTGGCCGCGGAGAGCGACACCTGGCTGCACGTCGACGCCTGCGTCGGCGGCTGGGTGGCCCCGTTCTTCGAACGCATCGGCCGCGGGACCCCGGTGTTCGACTTTCGCCACGATGCGGTGCGGTCGATCTCCGCCGACCTGCACAAGTTCGGCTTTGCGCCGAAGCCCTCGTCCACGGTGTTCTTTCGCGACGGGGAAGACCTGGACCGCTCCACGTTCCGCCTCGGCTACTGGCCGAGCGGGCTCTACACGACCGCCACGATGTCAGGGTCGCGGCCGGCCGGGGCGGTCGCGGGCGCCTGGGCGGTCCTCAACCATCTGGGGACGTCGGGCTACGAGCGCGCCGCACGTGACCTCGCCGCCATGACCGACGCCTACGTGGCCGGCATCGATGCGATCCCCGAACTGACCCTGTGGGCCCGGCCGGACGTCACCATCCTCAATTTCGGCTCGACGGTGGTCGACATCTACGCCGTGGCCGAGCGGATGAAGACGCGCGGCTGGATCCCGGGGCTCACCAGCGAACCGCGCGGAATGCACACGATGCTGGCCATGCAGCACGCGCCGGTCCGCGAGGCCTGGCTGGCCGACATGTCGGCCAGCATCGCCGAGGTGCGCGCGACCCAGGCCAAGAGCGACCTGGCCGCCACCTACTGACAGGGAGACGCGCGGTGGATTTCGGCCAGTCCCTGCCCCCGCTTGAGACCGACTGGTCGACCGAGGGCATCGTCGCGCGTCGCGACCGCTACTACGCTGCTTCGCAGCGCCGGTTCGTCCCGTACACGACCCCGCTGATCTTCCGGCGCGGGCACATGCAGCACCTGTGGGACGAGAACGACCGCAGGTACACAGACCTTCTGGGCATGAACCTGTGTATCTCGGTGGGCCACGCGCACCCGACGGTCGTGGCGGCCGTGCAGGCGCAGGTCGCCCAGCTCACCCACTGCACCACCATGTTCTACCACCCCACGCCGGCCCACTTGGCGGAGGAACTCACCCAGACCATGCCGGCGGGCCACGAATGGGTGGTCCACTTCACCAACAGCGGCGCCGAGGCCATCGACCTGGCGCTGCTGATGGCGCGGTCCTACACGGGCGCCATCGACATGCTGTCGCTGCGGACCAGCTACCATGGCGCCACCTTCGGCGCGCAGGCGCTGACCGGCATCGCGGGCTTCCGCCACAATGTGCCGCAGCTGGGCGGCGTCGCCTTCCTGCCCGAGCCGAACGCCTACCGGGGCCTCTTCGGCCAGGAGCTCCAGCCCTACCTCGACGAGGTGGAGCGGGCGATCGAGACGTCCACCTCCGGCCGGCTCGCGGGCATGATCCTCGAGACCGTCCAGGGCTACGGGGGCATCGTCGAGATGCCCCCGGCCTACATCGCCGGCGCCGCGGAGCGGGTGCGGGCCGCAGGCGGCCTGATGATCATCGACGAGGTCCAGTCCGGTTTCGCGCGCACGGGCGACAACTTCTGGGCCTTCGAGGCCAGCGGCGTCGTTCCCGATATCGTCGTGATGGCCAAGGGCATCGGCAACGGCATCCCGCTGGGCGCGGTCGTGACCCACCGCCGCATCGCCGAGTGCATGGCCGACAAGTTCCTGTTCCACACCTACGGCGCCAACCCCGTCGCCTGCGCGGCCGGCCGCGCGGTTCTGCAGGTGATCCGCGAAGAGGGTTTGCAGGCCAACGCCAAGGCCGTGGGCGGGGCGCTGAAGAGCGGCCTCCTCGAACTCCAGGCGCGCCATCCGATCATCGGCGATGTGCGGGGTCTGGGCCTGATGATGGCGGTCGAGCTGGTCAAGGATCGCAAGACCAAGGCGCCGGCCACCGAGGAGACGGCGGCCATCTTCGAGGAGACGCGGCGGCAGGGGATCGTGGTTTCCAAATCCGGCCCACACCGCAGCATCCTGCGCATGGTCCCGCCGCTTTGTCTCTCGATGGAGGACGTGCCCACGGTGCTCGAGGCGTTCGAGCAGAGTTTCGCCGTGGCGCTGGCCTGAAGCCGCCGCCGATCCGGCTCCGGATCGGCCAGTTCGGAGTTTGGAATGTCCGCACGCCGTCCGTCTTCGTCACCGGTCCAGCCTACGCGCCGGGCGCTGCTCGCCGGGTCGGCCGGCCTGCTGGCCGCAGCGGACGCCGCCGCCCAGACCCCCCGGCGTCCGACGGCCGCGCCTCCGCCCAACATCGTCTTCATGATGGTCGACAACTTCGGCTACGGAGACCTGGGCTGCTACGGCGGCGGGGAGCTGCGCGGGGCGCCGACTCCCAGGATCGACGCGCTGGCCGCCGAGGGCGTCCGCCTGACCAACTTCAACGCCGAGCCCGAATGCACCCCCAGCCGCTCCGCGCTGCTGACCGGCCGCATGCCGATCCGCTCGGGCACCTCGATCGTGGAATCGCGCGGGCTCAAGGACGGCATCGCGCCCTGGGAGTACACCCTGGCAGAACTGCTCTCGGACGCCGGCTATGCGACCGCCTGTTACGGAAAATGGCACCTGGGGTCGGCCGACGAACGGGCCCCCACCCGCCAGGGTTTCGATGAGTGGTTCGGCATCCCGCGCAGCAGCGGCGAGGTGAACTGGCCAATCCAGCCGGGCTTCGATCCCAAGGAGTATACGCCCCAGTCGATGATGGAGGGTCGCAGGGGCGAGCCCAGCCGTCCCCGCGGCGTCTACGACCGCGCCGCCCGTGCGCTGATGGACCGCCAGATCACCGATCGCGCCGAGGCCTACATCCGCCGCCAGGCCAGGGGGGAGAAGCCGTTCTTCCTGTACGTGCCCTTCACCCTTCCGCACGAGCCGCCGCTGGCGCATCCCGATTTCGTCAAGCCGGGCCGTTCGAACTACCAGAACGCCCTGGTCGAGATCGATCACAACGCCGGGCGCCTGATCGATGCGGTCGACAAGGCCGGGATCAGGGACAACACCATCGTCGTGTTCTGCAGCGAGAACGGGCCGCAGAGCTTTCAGGGCGTCGGCGTCGACTTCGGCGGCCGCGCCGACTCGGGGCCGTTCCGCGGCGAGTTCCCCAGCGGCTGGGAAGGGGCGATCCGCACGCCCTGCATCATCCGCTGGCCGGGGCGCGCCGCGCCCGGCCGGGTCAGCAACGGCATGGTCTCGATCCAGGACTTCTACCGCACCTTCGCCGGGGTCGCCGGCGCGGCGGCCCGCGTGCCCACCGACCGCGCCGTCGACTCGATCGATCAGGGCGACTTCCTGTTCGGAGGCAAGGCCACGTCGAACCGCGAGCACCTGATGATCTTTCACAACAACCGCCTGCTGGCCGTGAAGTGGAAGAACTTCAAGATGCACTTCGCCGTGCGTGAACCGCCGCGCGGCGCCGTCGTGGCGTCGGGTCAGGTGGCCACGACGTCCTATCTCGAGGAGCTCCCCAGCCCGTGGGTGTTCGATCTGGAAAACGATCCGAAGGAGCTCTGGAACATCTACACGACCAACATCTGGGTCCGCCGACCGGTGGCCCGAATCCAGCGCGAGTATGAGGAGAGCGTCATGCGGTTTCCCAATGTGCCGACAGGCGGCGAGGGGCCCGCGCGGGCCGGAGCGGTCTCGTGAGCGGTCGCGCGTTGTGGGGCCCATCGCTGGTCGCGGCGACCGTCGCGGGACTGGTGGCGACCGGCGTGGCCGTCGGCGCCTCGACCGACCGCCCGGCCAAGCCGGCGAAGGCGACTGCGGCCGTGCCGCCCGCGGCTCAGGCCGGCCGGTTGCCGGGGTACAGCGCCGAGCGCAACGCCTATTTCGGCGACCTGCATGTCCACACCTACCTGTCGAACGATGCGTACATTTCCAACGCGCGGCGCACGCCGGACGACGCCTACCGGTTCGCGCAGGGCGAGGCGATCGGGCACCCCTCGGGCTTCGCGGTGCGCCTGCAGGGCGGGCCGTTGGATTTCACCGCCGTCACGGATCACTCGGAGTACCTCGCGGTGGTCAGCGCCGCGGCCCGGCCCGGGCATCCGCTGGGCAAGCTGCCGTTCAGCCAGAACCTGATCGCCACCGATCCGGTCCAGGCCCAGAGGGGGTTCGAGGCCTTCACCAGCGCCAAGCTCCAGGGCACGATGCCCAAGGAGTACGACGATCCCGCGATCGTCGCCGAAGGCTGGCGCGAGGTGCAGGACGCCGCGGCTCGCCATAACCGGCCCGGCCGCTTCACCACCTTCGTGGGCTACGAATTCACCGCCTCGCTCGAAGGCAAGAACCTGCATCGCAACGTGATCTTCAAGACCGCGCGCGTGCCCGGCGCCCCGTTCTCGGCCACCAGCGTCTACGATCCAGAACTGCTGTGGCAGGCCATGGACGGCTGGCGGGCCAAGGGCATCGAGGCGCTGGCCATCCCGCACAATTCGAACGGCTCGGACGGCATCATGTTCGACAGCGTGCGCCTGAACGGCCAGCCGATCGACAAGGCCTACGCCGAGATGCGGATGCGCAACGAACCGCTCGTCGAAATCACCCAGACGAAAGGCACATCCGAGACCCATCCCTCGCTGTCGCCCAACGACGAGTGGGCCAACTTCGAGATCTGGGAGCGCTACATCGCACAGAACAAGATGGTCACCAGGTTCGCGGGCAGCTACGTCCGCCGGGCCCTGCAGGACGGAATCCTGCAACGCGAAAAGCTCGGCGTGAACCCCTTCAAGCTCGGCTTCGTGGGGGCGACCGACACGCACAACGCCACGCCAGGGCTGGTCGAAGAGGTCGACTACGTCGGCGCGTCCGGGCTTCGCGATGGCGCGCCCGAGCAGCGCGGCTCGGTGCTGCCCAAGGGCGCGGCCGACTGGCCGGCGCGCGGACCGATCCAGTACTCGGCGCGCGGGGGCTCGGGTCTTACGGGTGTCTGGGCGGAAGAGAACAGCCGCGATGCGATCTATGCGGCGCTGCGGCGCAAGGAGACGTTCGCGACGTCGGGGCCGCGGATCAAGGTGCGGTTCTTCGCGAGCTACGACTTCCCGGCCGACCTGATGACCCGGCCGGACACGGTGCGCCAGGCCTACGCCCGCGGCGTGCCCATGGGCGGCGACCTGCTGGCCGCACCGGGTAAGACCCCGCAATTCCTGGTGTGGGCGGTGCGCGACCCGCGCGCCGGCTACCTACAGCGGGCCCAGGTGGTGAAGGGCTGGATCGAGAACGGCCAGGCCAAGGAGAAGGTCTTCGACGTGGCCTGTTCGGACGGCCTGAAGGTTGGCGCGAACGGCCGATGCGCCGACAACGGCGCGGGCGTGAACCTGAAAACCTGCGAGCCCGACCGCTTCAAGGGCGACGTAGAGCTGCGTACGGTCTGGAAGGACCCGGAGTTCAATCCGAAGCAGCGGGCCTTCTACTACGTGCGGGTGCTGGAGAACCCGTCCTGCCGCTGGTCGACCTGGGACGCCCTGCGCAACGGCACGCCGCCCAATCCCAAGCTGGCCCCCACCATCATGGAGCGGGCCTGGTCCTCGCCCATCTGGTACGAGCCGGCGGCGTAGGATGCAGCGTCGTAGCTTCCTCGCCCTGCTGCTGGGGTCGGCCATGGCGGCCCCGGCCATGGCGGCTGGCCGCAAGCCGAACGTCATCATCATCCTGGCCGACGACCTGGGGTACGGCGACCTGGGCGTGCAGGGCGCCCGCGACGTGGCCACGCCCAACATCGACCGGCTGGCGGCCGATGGCGTGCGGATGACCGACTTCTACTCGAACCACCCCAGCTGCGCGCCGGCCCGGGCGGCGCTGCTGTCGGGCCGCTACCAGCATCGCTTCGGCTTTGAGAACAATCCGGGCCCGGCCCAGTACGACTCGGCCGCCGTCGGCCTGCCGCGGGACCACGGCGGCACGCTGCCCGAGCGGCTGAAGGCGCAGGGCTATGCGACCGCCGCCGTCGGCAAATGGCACATAGGCTTCACGCCCGAGAACCTGCCGATGGCGCGTGGATTCGACCGGTTCTACGGGTTCCTGGGCGGCGCCATGGCCTATACGTCCGAGGCCGCCAGCGGCGCCAAGGAGATGTGGCGCGGCGCGGCGCCCGCGCCGATGCCGGCCCACACCACCGAGGCCTTCGCCGACGAGTCGGTCGCCTTCATCGAGGCCAACCGCGACCGGCCGTTCTTCCTGTACGCCGCGTTCAATGCGGTGCATGCGCCGCTCCAGTCGACCAGTCCCTACCTCGCCCGCGTCGCCCGCGAGACCGATCCCAAGCGCAGAGCCTATCTCGCCATGCTGGCGGCCCTGGACGACGCCGTGGGCCGCATCGTCGGCGCGGTCGACGCCGCCGGGCTGGGCCGCGACACCCTGATCGTGTTCACCAGCGACAACGGTGGCCCCACCTGGCAGACGACCAGCCGCAACGGCCCGCTCAACGGCGTGAAAGGCACGGTGCTGGAGGGCGGCGTCCGCGTGCCGACGATCTTCCGCTGGCCCGGCCGGCTGCCGGCGGCGAAGACGTCATCGGCGGTGGGAACGGGCGTCGACATCACGGCCACGGTGCTGGCGGCGGCCGGAGCGCCTCGCACGCCCGAACTGGACGGTGTCGACCTCTCGCCGGTCATGGCCGGCGGGACGTCACCTCGGCGCACGCTGTACTGGCGGCTGGGACCGCAGGCCGCGATCCGGTCGGGTTCGTGGAAGGCGGTCCGCGCCGAGGACCGCTGGTGGTTGTTTGACCTCTCGAAGGATATCGGCGAGCGGAACGATCTCGCCGGCGCGCGCCCCGAGGTCCTGGCCGGCCTGAAGGCGGACTGGGAGCGGTGGTCGGCCGGGATGCCCGCACCGGCATGGGGCTCCCTGAATCGAACCGGCCGCGCCGAGGCCGGCGAGATCAGGGGCCTGATCGACGCCTTCGTCCGGGGCCAGCCCGTCGACCCGCGCAGCCTGCTGTACGGCGGCGGCCCGGAGTAGCTCTCAGATCGCCGCCAGGGTGCGTTCGATCAGCCAGTAGGCCGACAACGAGCCGATGAGGTAGGCCGGCGCCAGGGCCGCCCATCGCGGCGTTGTCCAGTGGCGCGCCCGCAACAGCCAGCGCCCCGCCGCCATCAGCCCCAGAACGGCGCCGATGAAGACCAGCTGGCCGATCTCGACGCCCACGTTGAACAGCAGCAGCGCCTGCGGCGCGGCGTCCGGCGGCAACCCGATGTCGGCGAGCACCCCGGCGAACGCCATGCCGTGCAGCAGGCCGAACACGAACGCGATGAGCCAGGGCCGGCGCTGGGCCAGGCCGCCCGCCGCGCGGCGCGCGGGCATGAGTTCGACCGCGACGAACAGGATGCTCAGCGCCACCAGCGCCTCGATCGCCGCCGACGGGAAGCTGATGTAACCCAGGGCGGCCAGGGCCAGGGTGATGCTGTGGGCGACCGTGAAGCCCGTGATGGCCTTCACCAGCCGCCAGTTCGGTCCGATCAGCAGCAGCAGGCCCAGCACGAAGAGCAGGTGGTCGATGCCGATCAGGATGTGCTCGACACCCAGGACGAGATACGCAGGCACCGCCACCCCGGCCGCCGGCGCCAGGCTGAGGGTGAACTTCGGCTGGGCCGGCTTCAGCACATGGTCGAGGGTGCGGCCGTCGCGGGCGGTGACGCGCACGATCACGTCGGTCACGCTCTGCGAGAGACCCTCGACCTCCAGGACCTGTCCCTCCAGGGGCGGACCATCGCGCACGCGCCAGACGCGTGTCACATAGCCAGGCGCGGCCTGCTCGAGGGTCGGCGGCTTCTCCAGGGCGCCGCCGGACAGATGGGGCACCAGGCGCAGCGCCATGTCGCCCACCACGGGGCGCTTCCAGACCACTTCGTAGGCTGTGGGCCCGGTCTCGCGGATCTGCACCAGGGCCGGGCGCACCTCATGCGCCTGGGCGGGCGTCAAGGCGGCGAACAGGGCGGCCAGCGCAAGCCAGACCGCGGCAAACGCCCTCATTGCGGCAGGCCCGCGATCTCGACTTTGTAGCGCTTGCGCAGGCTTGCGCGGAACTTGCGGTTCTCCTGCTGCCGGCGTTCGGCGAGCCAGGCGGCGCGGACATCCTCGCGAACCTCGGCCAACGGCGGGATCTGGGTGGGCAGGCGGCGCTCGACGCGGATCAGGTGCAGGCCGTAGGCCGACGGGGCCGGACCCACCCAGGCGCCGACGGGGGCCTTATGGACCGCGGCCGCGAATTCGGCGCCGTAGTCCCGGGCGATGTCGGCCTCGGCGATGTCGGCATAGGTCAGGGGCAGCAGCGACGGGTCGCTGGCCGCCTCGCCGCCGGCCTGAAGGCGCGACAGGGCCGCCGCCGCCGCAGCCTGCGGCGTCTCGCCCGTGCGGTCGCGGCTGAAGTAGACGTGCCGCATCGCGACCCGGCCAGGCGTCGCATAGCGCTCGCGATTGGCGTCGTAGTAGGCCTGCAGCGCCTTTTCGTCGGGCTCGGAGAGGGCGGCGACATCCTCGCTGGCGAAGGCCATCTTCTGCGCCAGCCGGCGGCGCACGATCATGTCGCCCTTGTCCAGTCCCAGACGGATGGCCTCGCGGGCTAGCAGTTCCTCGTCGACGCGTTCGTGGATCAGGGCCGCGAGTTCCTCGCGGGTCGGCGGCCGCTGGCTCTGCAGCTCCCAATAGGAGGCCAGCTGCTCGATCTCCTGGGAGTCGATCCGAACCACCGGACGCTTCAGATGGTTGGCGAAGGCGATCACGCCGAAGAGCAGCCCGCCCAGCACCAGGAAGTGGACGAGGGGCTCCCGCAGTACGCGCGAGAGCCCCGAACGCACGGCATCGTTCATGCCGCCGGCTCGTACCAGATGGGCGATGACCAGGCCCGTTCCATGATGGTGGGGGCGAGCTTGGGATTGGGCGGCGTGCCGTTGCGCAGGGCGTCCCAGGTCGACCACCGGCAGGACGGGTTCTCCAGAACCCGGACATAGTAGAAGGCCCGCTGCTTCGGATTGAACTCCGGGTCCTTCCAGACCGTGCGCAGCTCCACGTCGCCCTTGAACCGGTCGGGCTCGCAGGTCTTCATGTTCACGCCCGCGCCATTGTCCGGGCAGCGGCCGCCCGCGCCCACCTGCAGCCCGTCGGAGCAGGCCACGTCGAAGACCTTTTCCCTGGCCTGGCCATTCTCGATCCAGCCCTTCACCACCTGGGCCCGCTGCAGGTAGCCGGCGCGCGGGTCGCGCACCGCCCAGACCAGGAACTGCGGGGCCTTCCCCCGGGCGGCCAGCAGGTCGCCGCCCATGGGCACGCCGCGGGCGTAGGCCTGGCGCACCGTGTCCGGCCGGGTCATCAGGTCGGCCGGGAAGTCGTAGCTCGCGAAGAACCGCACCTTGATCCGCGGACCCGAGGTCGCGAACGTCTCCTTGCGCCGCAGCGCCGCATAGATCGCATCGCGGCTGTTCTCCTCGGCCCACACGCCGGCAAGGCCAGACGCGCCCCAGGCCTGGTAGCGGCCGCCCGCCGCGGCCGCGTCGACGCCCTCCCAGGTCGTCGCGCCGTTCGGCGGCGTCGAGCCGCGCAGGTCCGGCCGCGAATCCGGACGGCCGGTCTTGGAGAAGTAGTTGGGCTCCTCCACGCTGCCGGGCGCGGCGTTGTGGGTGTCGGACGAACCGATGAAGCCGAACTTGAACGGGTTGGATCCCACCTTCTCGCGGAAGATGATCCCGTCCTGCAGCGCGCGGCGCACATAGCCCCCCGAGAATTTCGTGATCTTGTTGGCCGAGCCGATGTAGCTCTCCATGATCTCGAAGTTGGCCCATTCGTCGTTAGGCGACAGCGACGGGTGGGTCTCGGACGTGCCCTTGATCTGGGTGATCTCGACCAGCGGCTCGTTGCGTATCCGCAGGTCGGCGTAGGCCTTGTCGATCGGCTGGCCGTTCAGGCGCACGCTGTCGAACATGATGCCGTCCGAGCCGTTCGAATTGTGCGGAATGGCCAGCGCCTCGATGCCCTTGGCCCGCCAGCCGTCCATCGTGCGCCACAGGTTCTCCGGGTCGCGCGAGGCGTTGGCCGTGTAGGGCAGACTGGCCACGTTCGCGCCGCGGAAAATGACGTTGCGGTGCAGGTTCCGGCCGTCAGGCGCCGAGGTGTATTCATAGCCGATGAAGGTCGTGAAACGGCCGGGGGCGTTGTTGCGGGCGGCGGCGTCCTGGACCTCTCGCCACGCCCGGGAGGCGACGGCCGGGTCGCTGAACTCTGCAGGCAGGCTGTTGTCGCGGAAGCCCGTGACGATGCGGTTGAAGGCCTGTCCGATCTCCTTGGGGTCGGTGGAGAAGAGCCCCTGGGTGATGGGAAGCTTCGACAGCGGGCTGTGCGGGTCGGCCGCCTCGCGGATGGCGCCCATGAACTCGGCGTGGTCGGTGACGCCCGCAAAGTCCAGCGGACCGCCTTGCAGCCGGATGTCGAACCCTGCGGCATGACCGATGGCATCGCCCCGGGCGAAGCGGTACGCGTCGTCGGGGGTCTTGCGGACGTTGAAGATGTAGGCGTCGAAGGACAGGTACGTGTGGACGTGCAGGTCGCCGAAGTAGGCGTTCCGATCCGGATTGTGGCCGGGCAGGACCGCGGCCGACGGCGCTTTGGGTGCGGCTTTTGCCTTGGCTTGCGCCGCGGGCTTGGCCGCCGCGGTCTTCTCCTGCACGGCCTGCGCGCCGATGGCGCCGCCGGCGACGAGGGCTCCTACCACCACCGCGGGCGCCGCATAGCGCAATGCGGCTCGTCTCTTCGTCATCATCGAACCCCTCCCTCCCCGAACTTCGATTTCTCTATGCCGCCGGCTCGTACCAGATGGGCGATGACCAAGCCCGTTCCATGATGGTGGGGGCGAGCTTGGGATTGGGCGGCGTGCCGTTGCGCAGGGCATCCCAGGTCGACCAGCGGCAGGACGGGTTCTCCAGAACCCGGACATAGTAGAAGGCCCGCTGCTTCGGATTGAACTCCGGGTCCTTCCAGACCGTGCGCAGCTCCACGTCGCCTTTGAACCGGTCGGGCTCGCAGGTCTTCATGTTCACGCCCGCGCCATTGTCCGGGCAGCGGCCGCCCGCGCCCACCTGCAGCCCGTCCGAGCAGGCCACGTCGAAGACCTTCTCCTTCGCCTGGCCGTTCTCGATCCAGCCCTTCACCACCTGGGCCCGCTGGAGGTAGCCGGCGCGCGGGTCGCGCACCGCCCAGACCAGGAACTGCGGGGCCTTCCCCCGTGCGGCCAGCAGGTCGCCGCCCATGGGCACGCCCCGGGCGTAGGCCTGGCGCACCGTGTCGGCCCGGGTCATCAGGTCGGCCGGGAAGTCGTAGCTCGCGAAGAACCGCACCTTGATCCGCGGACCCGAGGTCGCGAACGTCTCCTTGCGCCGCAGCGCCGCGTAGATCGCATCGCGGCTGTTCTCCTCCGCCCAGACACCGGCCAGACCCGACGCGCCCCAGGTCTGGAAGACCGGCGGATTGGCCAACTGTTCTCCGGTCAGGGCCGACCAGTCGCGCGCGCCTCCGGGCGGAGCCGAACCCCGCAGCTCGGGCAGGCCGTCGCGCCGCCCTGTCTTGGAGAAGTAGTTGGGCTCCTCCACGCTGCCGGGCGCGGCGTTGTGAGTGTCGGACGAGCCGATGAAACCGAACTTGAAGGGGTTCGCCCCCAGCTTCTCGCGCAGGATGATCCCGTCCTGCAGCGCACGGCGCACGTAGCCGCCGGCGAACTTCGTCACCTTGGTGCTGGAGCCGATGTAGCTTTCCATGATTTCGAAGTTGGCCCACTCGTCGTTGGGCGACAGCGACGGGTGCGTGTCGGACGTGCCCTTGATCTGGGTCATCTCGACGAGCGGTTCGTTGCGCATCCGCATCTCGGCGTAGGCCTTGTCGATCGGCTGGCCGTTCAGGCGCACGCTGTCGAACATGATGCCGTCCGAGCCGTTCGAATTGTGCGGGATGGCCAGCGCCTCGATGCCCTTGGCCCGCCAGCCGTCCATCGTGCGCCACAGGTTCTCGGGGTCGGCGGAATCGCTGGCCGAATAGGGCATCGCCGGCACGTTGGAGCCCCGGAAGATGACGTTGCGGTGCAGGTTTCGCCCCGTCGATGCGGCCGTGTACTCATATCCCACCAGGGTCGTGAAGCGGCCCGGCTGGTTGTTCCGCGCGGCGGCGTCCTGAACCTCGCGCCAGGCGCGCGAGACGATCGAGGGATCGCCGTACTCCTTGGGCAACGTCCCGTCGCGGCGCGCGCGGTTGAAGGCGTTGAAGGCCTTCTGGATGTCGTCGGGGTTGGGGCTCATCAGGCCCTTGCTGAACTCCAGCTTCGAGAGCGGGCTATCCGGGTTCCCGGCTTCCCGGATCGCCGACATGTATTCGGCGTGGTCGGTCACGGCGACGAAATCCAGCGGGCCGCCGGCCAGCCTCACCAGGTAGCCGGACGCGTGTCCGATCGTCTCGCCGCGGCCGAACCGATAGGCGTCGTCCGGCGTGCGGCGGACGTTGAAGATGTAGGCGTCGTTCGAGATCGACGTATGGACGTGCAGGTCGCCGAAGTAGGCGTTGCGGTCGGGGTTGTGGCCCGGCAGGCGCGCGGTCGGCGCGGTGGCTGCCGCCGGTTTGGCATGGTCGGCTGCGGAAGCCGCGGGCTCGCCGCGCAACGCCTGGGCGATGGCGCCGCCCCCCACAAGGACGCCCACCACGGCGGCTGGGATCACATAGCGGACGACGGCGGGCCTGTTGCGAGTCTTCATCGGCGCTCTCTCCTGCCCAGATCAGCGATACTTGGCTTCAGGGGCCGGGGGCCAGAAGCCGTAGGGCATGGCGCTGTCGACCCTGGGCATGGGTCGCCGGCGCGCCCAACTCAGCGGTACTCGGGCGCCTGCCATTCCGGCCAGAGGTCGGGCAGACCCTTCGAAACCCGATCCGGGAAGTCGGCGGGGCGTTTTTCCAGGAACGCGGCGATCCCTTCGCGGGCGTCATCCGACGCGCCGCGCTGGCGCATGGAGCGGCTGTCGGCCCGATGCGCCTCCATCGGATGGTCGGCCACCATTCCGCGCCAGATCAGCTGACGTGTGACGGCCATCGACATCGGCGCGGCGTTGGCCACGAACTCAGTGGCGAGCGCCCGGGCGGCCGGCAGCAGATCCTCGGGCGCGTGCAGCGCCTGGACGAGGCCCTTGGCATGCGCCTCCTGAGCGGAAAACACCCGGCCCGAGTAGCACCACTCCAGCGCTATCGGCGGGCCGACCAGCCGGGGCAGGAACCACGACGAACAGGCCTCCAGCGCGATCCCGCGGCGCGCGAACACGAAGCCGAACTTGGCGTCGGTGGACGCGAGCCGGATATCCATGGGCAGCTGCATCGTGACGCCCACGCCGACGGCCGCGCCGTTCACGGCGGCGATCACCGGCTTCAGGCTTTCGAAGATGCGCAGGGACACGCGGCCGCCGCCATCGCGCGTCACGTCCCCGGTGTCGCCCGCCGCGCGCCGCTCGGCCTCGCGCGCGCCCTGGTCGAAGGTGCCGCCGCCGGCGCCCAGGTCCGCCCCGGCGCAGAATCCGCGGCCCGCGCCGGTGACGATGACGGCCTTCACCGCGTCGTCGGCGTCGGTCGCGTCAAACGCCGCGATCATGTCCAGCATCATCTTCGGCGTGAAGGCGTTGAGGCGGTCTGGACGGTTCAGCGTGATCGTCGCGATCCCGTCCTCGACATCGTAGAGAAGGGTCTCGAACTGGGGCTTGGACATGCGGTCTCCGTCAGGGCGCTGAAATTTCGAACCAGAGGTCGAAGCGGTCGAGAAGGGCGACGAGCCGGCCGAGCTGGGACGCGCCCGCGCCACGGACGTCCGCCTCCTCCAGGGTCTTCGCACCGGTGACCAGGTCGACAAGGTCGCCGCGCGCCAGCTCGACAACCGGCCCCGCCTCGCCCGGCCGATGGTGCAGCACCGCGTTCTCCACACGCACGGCGAACCGTTCGCCCGTGTCCGTGAAGGCGACCGTGAACCCGATCGTCTGGTCGCCGGCCGACAGCCCGTTCAGCCGCACCGAAAGCGCGTCCAGCAGGTTGTCGGCGGGCAGGGTGCGCAGCTGGCCGGCGGACGCCTGGCGCGGGGTGTCCGACTTCGGCCGCGGCTTGCGCAGCTCCTGGGCGCCGGTGAGGTAGAAGTCGCGCCAGGGTCCGGACTCGGCCTGGTAGCCCATCTGCTCCAGAGCGTCGGCCTGCAGCGCGCGAGCCTCCGCGTGCGTCGGGTCGGCGAAGACCAGATGCCCCACGATCTCGGCGGTCCAGCGATAGTCGCCGGCGTCGAACGCCCGCCGGCCCTCGGCCAGGATGCGGTCGGGGCCGCCCATAGCCTCCACATAGCGACGACCGGCCGCCTCGGGCGGGTGCTTGTTCAGGTTGGCGGGGTTGCCGTCGAACCAGCCCAGATACTTCTGGTAGACGGCCTTGGCGTTGTGGCTGAGCGTTCCGTAGTAGCTGCGGGTGTGCCACTCGGCCTCGAGCGTCGGCGGCAGCTTCAGGACCTCGGCGATCTCGGGCCCGTTCATGCCGTGGTTCGCCATCCGCAGCGTCTGGTCGTGGATGTACTTGTAGAGGTCGCGCTGCTTGGCCAGGAACGCGCGGATAGGGTCCTCGCCCCAGCGGGGCCAGTGGTGGCTGGCGAACATCACCGACGCCTGGCCGGCGAACATCTCCAGCGCCTCGTCGATGTAGAAGGCCCAGGCCTTCGCGTCGCGCACCTGGGCGCCGCGCGGCGTGTACAGGTTGTGCAGGTGGCAGGTGCAGTTCTCGGCCATGCACAGCGCGCCGAACTGCGGGAAGTGGAAGTTCATCTCGGCCGGCGCTTCGGTGTCGGGCGTCACCTGGAAGACCACGTCCACGCCGTCCAGCGTCAGGGTCTGGCCGGTGTGGGTCACCGAGACGTTGGGCGCCACGAGCGCGACCTTGCCGGTGGATGTGCCCTTGCCCAGCCCCGAGTCCACGTGCCCGCGGGGGTCCTTCGGCAGCAGGCCGCCGTACATATACGTCGCGCGGCGGCTCATGACGTTGCCGGCCAGGACGTTCTCGGCGACGGCCGCCTGCAGGAAGCCCTCGGGCGCGACGATGGGCACGCCGCGGGCGATGTCGTCGGGCGACAGCACGCCCATGATCCCGCCGTAGTGGTCGACGTGGCTGTGGGTATAGATCACCGCCGTCACCGGTCGATCGCCCTTCAGCCGCCGCACCAGCTCCAGGGCCGCCGCCGCCGGTTGCGCCGAGGTGAGCGGGTCGATGACGATCCAGCCCTCTCGCCCCTGGATGAACGTGATGTTCGAGATGTCGAAGCCGCGCACCTGGTAGACGCCGGGGGTCACTTCGAAGAGCCCGTGCAGGGCGTTCAGCCGCGCCTGACGCCAGAGGCTGGGGTTGATCGTGTCGGGCCGTTCGCCCTCCAGGAACGCGAAGGGGCGCTGGCTCCAGGCGCCCGGCACGTCCGCGTCCGGGATCGAGCCCAGAAATCCCCGGCGCGCGAGCGCGAAGTCTTGACCGTCGTCGGCCGGCAGACTCGCCGCCACGGCCGCCTGCGCGGCGCGGGTCGCAGACGTCGCGTCCTTGCGTGCGTCGCCGTTGGCCTCGGACATGCCTCTCCCCGTCCCGCCGTCTCTAACGCGGCCTTTCCGGACGCTAGGCCTCGCCGGGGCGGCGTTCAACTCAAATGTTCCGATGTGGTATCAAACGTCGTTGACGGGGCCGCCGCCAGACCTCAGGTTCGGGGCGGATTCAGCAGACGCCGAGCCAACGGCGCAGGTTCGAATGGGGGGAGGCGAATGCGCTTGCAGGGCAAGGCCGTCGTGATCACGGGCGGCGGCAGTGGAATCGGCAAGGCGATGGCCGAACGGTTCCGCGCGGAAGGCGCGTCGGACATCCTGGTGGCGGATCTCGACGGCGCGGCGGCCGAGGCGGTCGCGGCGGCGGTCGGCGGCCTGGCGATCCGGGCCGATGTCGCCGTGGAGGCCGATGTTCAGCGGATGGTGGCCCTGGCCGAGGACCGCTTCGGCCGCATCGACCTGATGTGCTCGAACGCCGGCGTGTCGGTCCGCGACCCCGACTTCAACAACGCCACCTCCGCGTCCAACGACACCTGGACGCTGGGCTGGAACGTCAACGTGATGGCCCACGTCTACGCGGCGCGCGCAGCCCTCCCGGGGATGATCGCGCGGGGCGGCGGCCACTTCCTGCACACCGTTTCCGCGGCGGGCCTCTTGAGCCAGCCCGGCAGCCCGGTCTACGCCACCACCAAGCACGCGGCCGTCGGCTTCGCCGAAGCGCTGGCCATCACCCATCGCAACCAGGGCATCGGCGTCTCGATCCTGTGCCCCCAGGCGGTGGATACGCCGATGATCCGCGGCGCGCGCGGATCCCAGGCCGTGGACGGCGTGATGTCGCCGGCGGACGTGGCGGGATGCGTGGTCGCGGGGCTGGAGCAGGAGACCTTCCTGATCCTGCCGCATCCCCAGGTGCTGACCTACATGCAGCGCAAGACCGGCGACTACGACCGCTGGATCGGCGGCATGGCGCGGCTGCGCGACAAGATCGCGCCGGCGCAGGACTGAGACGATGACCGCCGCCGCATCCGACGCCGGGCAGGGACACATCCACGGCTTCGGCTCGCGGCCGTACCGGACCTATGTGCTCACGGCGCTGCTGTTCATCTTCATCCTGAACTTCATGGACCGGGCGCTGCTTTCGGTCGTGGCGCCGCAGATGAAGCCCGAACTCGGGATCTCCGACACCGCGTTCGGCCTCCTGACGGGCTTCGGATTCGCGCTGCTCTATACGATCGTGGGCGTGCCCCTCGCGCAGTTCGCAGAGACGCGTCACCGGGTCTGGATCATGACCGTCTGCGTGGCTCTGTGGTCGATGATGACCGCCCTGTGCGGGCTGGCCGCGGAGATCACCATCGGCTCGCTGACCATCGGCGCCTTCTGGGTGCTGCTGGCCTGCCGGGTCGGCGTGGGGATTGGCGAGGCGGGCTGCACGCCCCAGGCCAACTCGCTGATCGCCGACTACTATCCGCCGCGCGCGCGCTCCACCGCGCTGGGCTACTACGCCATGGGCGTAACGCTGGGCACTATGCTGGCCAACGTGATCGGCGGCCCGATCACCGATGCCCTAGGCTGGCGGTGGGCGTTCTTCATCCTGGGCGTGCCCGGGCTGTTGGTGGCGGTCGTCTTCAAGCTGACCGTTCGGGAGCCGCCGCGCGGCTATACCGATCCGCCGGGAACTCCGCGTCGCGAGACGGTGCGGTTCGCCGACGGCCTTCGGGAAATCGCCTCCAAGCGCTCGTTTTGGTCCATGACCACGGCGGCGACCATCGCGGCCTTCTGCGGCTATGGCATCTCGTCGTTCCAGTCTCTGTTCATCAACCGCAGCTTCGGCCTCACGGCCGGCGAGGCCGCGCTGATGATCAACGTGCCCGTGGCGATAGCCTCATCTCTGGGAACCCTGGGCACGGGATGGCTGGCCGAGAAGCTGGGATCGCGCAGCCCGACCGCCATCGCCTGGCTTCCAGCCGTGGGCATGACGCTGTCAGTGCCCTTCTACGTCCTGGCTTTCACCACCCAGAACCTCTGGCTTTGCCTGTTCGGGCTCGTCGTCGGGGGTGGGGCCAAGTACGGCTATCTCGCCGCGCAGTACACGATCGGGCAGGGCGTGGTGTCGGCGCAGACCCGCGCGCTGTCGACCGCGGTCCTGATGTTCGTGATCAACATGCTAGGCTATGGCTTCGGGCCCCTGGCCATCGGCTGGCTGAGCGACGTGCTCTTCTCCATGCAGGTGGCGGCGATGGATGCGCCGGGCCTCGCGCGCAGCGCCTGCGAGGGCGCGGCCCGGGCCAACTTGTCCGCCACGCTCGAGGCGGTCTGCGCGAGCGCCCATCCCCAGAGCCTTCAGCGGTCCCTGCTGATCACCTCGGGCCTCTACGCGGTGGGTGGCGGGTTCTTCCTGCTGACCGCCAGGTGGCTGAACCGGGACCTCGTCGCCAAGTAGGCCCGTCGGCCGGCGCGCCCGGTCACGCGCCCCAGATATCGGCGGCGTAGCGGAGGAAGTTCCGGCCCAGGATCTTCTCGATGCGGGCCGGCTTGTGGCCGCGTTCCGCGAGCAGACGCCACAGTTTGCGGAACTGGTCCGGGCCGCGCAGGTCGTCGACGAAGGGGTGGGTGTCGGCCCGCTCTCCCGGCGCGGCGATGCCCTTGGCCTTGCGGTCCTCGTGCTCCCTGCGGAGCGCGGCCTTGTAGAGTTCCAGGTCGTCGATGGGCGTCGTGCCGCCATCCGTGCCGATGCCGACGTGATCCTCGCCGCAGACGTTGATGGCGTGTTCCAGGTGGGCCACGACGTCGACGGCCCGGGCGTGGCCCGAGAGGTTCAGGAACGGCATGAAGTAGATGCCCACGAAGCCGCCCTTGTCGGCCACCAGGCGCAGTTCCTCGTCGGTCTTGTTGCGCGGCAGGTCTGTGAGCGCGCGGCAGCCGGTGTGATTGATCGAGATCGGCGCCTTGGAATAGCGCGCCGCGTCCAGGCAGATCTGGGTCCCCGAATGGCTGAGATCGACCATGATGCGGTTGGCGTTCAGGCGTTCGACCACCTGGCGGCCGAAGTCGCTGAGGCCACGGCCTTCGGGGACGATCGAGCCGTCACCAAGCTGGTTTCGGAGGTTGTAGGTGAGCTGGATGATGCGCACGCCCAGGTCGGCAAAGACGTCTGCCCGACCGGGGTCGTCGCCCATCTGGGCGGCGTTCTGGAAGCCCAGGATCACCCCGATCTTCTTCTCCCGCTTGGCCGCGGCGATGTCGCCGACGGACAGGATGAGTTTAAGGTCGGCGGCGTGCTCGCGGATCAGGCGCTGCCATTGCGCCACCTCGGCCACCGAGGCCTGGAAGGGTTCGGCGGGCCCGGCGACGTAGCCGATGGTGACGTTGACGGCGGTCGTGCCCGAGGCCCGCGCGTCGGCCAGGATGCGGGGGGTGAGCACCGGCCGCGGAGGCTCCGGGAAATTCGGGTCGTTGAGGCCGCCCAGGGCGTTCACGACGACGACGTTCCGGAGAGGATCGCTACCGGTGGCGGCGGCGGCAGGGCTGGCGGCGGCCGCCACGGACAGAGCGAGCAGCGTGCGGCGGTCCAGGGTCATGGATCAGCTCCGGTGCGGCGATCGGGATCGACGACGCGTCCGACCTCATGCCGCTCGCCTCGACGATGAAGAATCTCATCGGGTTCGAGAACTACACCTACGACGTCCGCCGTTGTTACGGCTACGTTCGGCCGGCGATCAGACAGGAGCACCCGCATGACGCCGCGCAGCCTGGCGCGCCCGATCGACCGGCGTGAGCTGGGCGTCCAGTTCCTGCGGCTGGCGGCGGCGTTGGCCGTGCCGGCGCCCGCGCTGGCGTTCCCGGCGGACGGCCGGCATCGGGTGGCTGTGGATCGGAACGTCATGGTCGCCATGCGCGACGGCGTGAAACTCGCGACCGACATCTACCGTCCGGCCGATGGCGACACGCCGCTGCCGGGCCCGTTCCCGGTGATCCTTGAGCGGACGCCCTACGGCAAATCGCAGGACGGCCTGCGCCACGCCAGTGTCGCAATCGCGCGGATGCTGGCCAGCCATGGCTATGTCGTCGTGTTCCAGGACTGCCGCGGTCGCGGCGGGTCGCAGGGCGATTACGTCAAGTATCTGAGCGACGGTCAGGACGGGTCCGACTGCTGCGCCTGGATTCTGGCGCAACCCTGGTGCAACGGCCGCATCGGAGCCCAGGGTCTCTCGTACGGGGCGCACACAGTCGGCGCGATGGCGGGCGCCGGTGCGCCCCTGGCGGCGCTGTTCCTCGACAGCGGCGGTTTCGCCAACGCTTACCAGGGCGGTATTCGCCAGGGCGGGGCGTTCGAACTGAAGCAGGTGACCTGGGCCTACCGGGCCGCGTTCGAGTCGCCCGAGGTTCGCGACGATCCGGCGAAGACCGCCGCCCTGCAGGCGGTCGACATCAAGGCCTGGTTCAGGCGCTGGCCCTGGACCCGCGGGAACTCGCCGCTGAGCCTCGTCCCGGAATACGAGGACTATGTCTTCGACCAATGGGAGGCGGGCGACTTCGACGGCTTCTGGAAGCAGCTGGGCATCTATGCCGAGGGCTACTACGACGCGTTTCCGAAAGCGCCGATGACTTGGATGTCGTCGTGGTACGACCCCTATCCGCGGACGGCGACACAGAACTACATGGCGCTCAGCCGCCGAACGACGGCCCCGGTGCGGCTCATCCTCGGGCCCTGGACCCACGGCAACAACCACCAGAGCTTCTCCGGCGACGTCGATTTCGGCCCGCAGGCGGTCCTGGCCGGCAACCTGGCCCCCGACCTCACCATGCTCCGCAAGCGCTGGTTCGATTGCCATCTCAAGGACGACGCGAACGGCGTCGACGACGAGCCGCGGGTGCGGATTTTCGTGATGGGCGGAGGCTCCGGCCGCCGCAATGCCGAGGGGCGCATGGACCACGGGGGCCGCTGGCGGGCCGAGCCTGACTGGCCCCTGCCGGACGCCCGAGAGACGCCGTACTACCTTCATGCCGATGGCGGCCTGCGCCCCGAGCGGTCCGGCGCCGCCAAGGCCGACCGCCGCTTCACCTACGACCCTGCCCATCCGACCCCGTCCGTGGGCGGGACCATCACCTCAGGCCAGCCGATCATGGTCGGCGGCGCCTTCGACCAGCGCGAGGACGATCGGTTCTTTGCCTCGGAGAAGCCCGGCCGTGCGCTCGCCGACCGGCCCGACGTGCTGGTCTTCCAGACGCCGCCGCTAGCCCAGGATGTCGAGGTGACCGGCCCGATTACGGCCGAGCTCTGGATTTCGTCCGACGCGCCCGACACCGACTTCACGATCAAGCTGGTCGACGTCTACCCGCCGAACCCGGACTATCCGCAGGGGTTCGCCATGAACCTGACCGACGGCATCCTGCGCTGTCGCTATCGCGACTCCTGGGAGACGCCGTCCCTGATGACGCCGGGGCGCATCTACAGGATCCGCGTCGAGGCCTTTCCTACGTCGAACCTGTTCAAGGCCGGGCATCGCATCCGGCTGGACATCGCCTCGGCCAACTTTCCGCACTTCGACCTCAACCCGAACAGCGGCGAGCCCGAGGGGCGCTGGCGCAGGATGCGGCCCGCCCGCAACGTCGTGCACCTCGACGCCACGCATCCGAGCCACGTGATCCTGCCGGTGGTGCGGAGAGCCTAGCTCACGCCGGCGCTCGCCCTGCGCTATCGGATGGGCAGCGCGCCGCGGCGCACGATGCTGCGCAGGGCGATCGACGAGTTCAGCCGGGCCACGCCGGGCAGGCGGGTGAGCACGTGGGCGTGCACCCGCTCGAGGTCGGCGACGTCCGAGGCCACCACGCGGACGATATAGTCCGCCTGTCCGGTCATCAGGTGGCATTCCATGATCTCGGGCGCCTCGTTCACCGCCGCCTCGAAGGCGCTGAGCACGTCCTGCGCCTGGCTGGCCAGGGTGATCGAGACATAGACGGTGAGGCCCAGTCCGACGGCGGCGGGGTCCACCGTGGCGGCATAGCCGGTGATCACGCCGCCCGCCTCCAGGGCGCGCACGCGGCGGAAGCAGGCGCTCTCCGACAGGTTCGCCGCCTGGGCCAGTTCGGCGTTCGTGGCCCGGCCATGCTCCTGGAGATGGCGCAGCAGGACCTTGTCTTGATTATCGATGATCACTGAAGATTTCTCCAATTTGCGTTTTGATGTCGGAGAAATCTTGCATTCGCATGCCGCCCGGGCGGTGACAAATCAAGGATCGTTCCCGGCTTTGCGATTACACTCCGCCCGCGACACCAGCGGAGACAGCGCATGCGGATCGGAACGGTCACCGAGATCAAGAAGCTGGAGCGCCGGGTCGGGCTGACGCCGTCCGTCGTCGCCACCCTCGTCGCCCACGGCCACGAGCTCTTCGTCCAGTCGGGCGCCGGCGCCGGCGTCGGCCTGTCGGACGCGGACTACGCCACGGCGGGCGCGACCATCCTCCCCGACGCGCCGGCGGTGTTCGCGGCCGCCGAAATGATCGTGAAGGTGAAGGAGCCCCAGGCCTCCGAGATCGCTCTTCTGAAGCCGCACCACGTCCTGTTCACCTACCTGCACCTCGCGCCCGACCTGGCCCAGACCCAGGGCCTGATGGCGTCGGGCGCCACCTGCATCGCCTATGAGACCATCCTCGACGGCAAGGGCGGGCTGCCGCTGCTGACGCCGATGAGCCAGGTGGCGGGCCGGATGGCCGCCCAGGTCGGCGCGGCCTACCTCCTGGCCCCGGCCGGCGGCCGCGGCCTTCTGATGGGCGGAGTCCCCGGCGTGGCGCCGGCCAAGGTGCTGGTGCTGGGCGGCGGCGTCTCGGGCTTCAACGCCGCCGAGATCGCCGTCGGCATGCGCGCCGACGTCACCATCATGGACATTTCGCCCAGCCGCCTGGCCCAGCTGGACGCCCACTTTGAGGGTCGCGCCCGCACCATGCTGTCGTCGCGCGGCGCGTTGCTCGAGATGCTCCCGACCGTTGACCTGGTGATCGGCTGCGTGCTCGTCACTGGCGCGGCGGCCCCCAAGCTGATCCGCCGCGAAGACCTCAAGATCATGCGCAAGGGCTCGGTGCTGGTGGACGTGTCCATCGACCAGGGCGGCTGCTTCGAGACCTCCCGGCCGACCACGCATGCCGAGCCGACGTACGAGGTCGACGGCGTGGTCCACTATTGCGTCGCGAACATGCCGGGCGCCGCCCCCCTGACCTCGACCTACGCCCTGGGCGCGGCGACCACGCCCTATGTCCTGGCGCTGGCCGACAAGGGTGTCGAGCGGGCGTTCGCCGACGACCCCGGCTTCGCCGCCGGCCTGAACGTGGCGGGCGGCAAGGTCGTCCATCCCGCCGTGGCCGCGGCTCTGAACCTGCCGCTGGCGTCCGCCTGAGGCTCAGGCCGAGCTGATCGAGATACCGGCGCGCGCCATCCTCCCCGCCGCCGTTCCTTGCCGCCCGAGCGCCTCTGAGCGGCTCGGGCGGACTTTCCCGTCCCGGCGCCTCCGAGCGCGACGGGCCTTGCGGCGGCCGCCGCCTTGTCGTTCTACCCTCTGCACATCCGCAGGACGCCCCGATGACCTTCGACCGCGCCGCCATCCTCGCGCTGGACGCTGCCGACCCCCTGGCCGGCTTCCGTGACCGCTTCGCGATCCCCGACGGCTGCATCTACCTCGACGGCAACTCGCTGGGTCCGCGCCCTGTGGCCGCCCTGGACCGTGCTGCGCATGTCGTGGGCGTCGAGTGGGGCGTGGACCTGATCAAGAGCTGGAACACGGCCGGCTGGTTCGAGCTGCCGACACGGCTGGGCGACAGGCTGGCGCCGCTGATCGGGGCGGGGACAGGCGAGGTGGTGGTGACAGACGCCACCGGAATCAACCTCTTCAAGGCGATGGCGGCGGCGGTGGCCATGCGCCCCGACCGCGACACGATCATCCTGGAAGGCAGCAACTTTCCCACCAACAATTACATGGCCCAGGGCCTGGCCGCGCTCAGCGGCGGCCGGCTGCAGGTGAAGCTGCTGGAAAAGGACGAGATCGCAGGCGCTATCGATACGCGCACGGCCGCGATCGCCGTGACACACGTCCACTACAAGACCGGCCACATCCACGACATGCCTGGGCTCACCGCCCGCGCCCACGAGGCCGGCGCGCTGGCCATCTGGGACCTTTGCCACAGCGCCGGCGCCATGCCGGTGGACCTTAACGGCGCGGGCGCCGACTTCGCGGTCGGCTGCACCTATAAGTACCTGAACGGCGGTCCGGGCTCGCCGGCCTTCCTGTTCGCCGCCCGCCGCCACCACGGCCGGGCGATTCAGCCGCTCACCGGCTGGTGGGGCCACGCCGAGCCGTTCGCCTTCCAGCCTACCTATGCGCCGGCCGGCGACATCCGTCAGTTCCTCACGGGCACCCAGCCGATCGTCAGCCTGTCGCTGGCCGAGCTTGGCCTCGACATCGCCTGCGCCGCCGACATCGGCGCGGTGCGGAAGAAGTCGATGGCCCTCACAGACCTCTTCATCCGGCTGGCGGAGCAGCGCTGTCCGGGGATGTTCGGCGTCGCCAGCCCGCGCGCGGCGGAGGACCGCGGGAGCCAGGTCTCACTGACTCACCCCGAGGGCTACGCGATCATGCGCGCCCTCATCGACCGCGGCGTCATCGGCGATTTCCGCGCCCCCGACATCGTGCGCTTCGGCTTCGCGCCGCTTTACCTGCGCTACCTCGACGTCTGGGACGCTGTCGACATCCTGGCCGAGATCATGGCCACGGCCGCCTGGCGGCGGCCGGAATACCAGGTGCGCGAAGCCGTGACTTGAGGCGGACCCGGACGCGCCCTGGTCGGTGCGCGCAACCTACAAGTTATTGAGCAGTAACCATAATTTCCCCGAAACGGGTACCTCAGGCGATCGTGTCGCACGGCCAAGGCCGCGTCGCGTCCGTATACCGCGATGCAACATCTTGGGGCCTAGGCTTCGAGCGCAAGAGAGACCGGAGTAGGTGATGTTGAAGCCCCTGGCCGCCACGGCGAAAGCCGCCAGCCTCCCGTCCGGCATGGCGGCGACGCTCGCTGCTGCGATCGGCGTCGTCGCGATTGTGGCGGTCGCGCCAGAGCCTGCCTGGGCGAAGAACGACAAGTCGTCTTCCAGTTCGAAGGGCAACGGCAACGGCAATTCGAATGGCAGCGGCGCCACCGGCGGTCAGGCGGCGCCGGTGGTGCTGCCCGTCTGCGCGCTGAGCGATCTGTCGCCCGGAGCGGCGGCCTGCAGCGGCTTCTTCCAGGGCAACCTGCTCAACAACAGCAGCCCCGACGTCTCGGCCCAGCTGGCGGCGCTTAACGCCATCGGCCTCAGCAACTGGGACGGCTCGCTGGTCGAACCGCAGATGAACCTGTCGAGCTCGCTGGTCGATTTCCAGACGGCCCTGAATGGCGTCACCTGGGTCGGTATCCACTTCGGCGCCGGGACGAACAGCCCCAGCCCGCAGACCCCCGGCGGCGTGACCGGCTTCTACCGCTTCGACGCGGGCGTGAATCTGGCCAGCTTCATGCTGTCCTACGGCTCGGCCTCGGCGGCGCGCCTTTACGCGACCGGCCCGGCTCCGGTCATCCCGCTGCCCGTCATCCCGCCGCCGGTGATCACGCCGACGAACGAGCCGGAGCCGCCGTCGATGGACCCGCCGCCCAGCAACGGCGCGGTGGGGGCCGTGCCCGAGCCCGCGACCTGGGCGATGATGATTCTCGGCTTCGGGGCCGCCGGCGCGTTCCTGCGCCGTCGCCGTGCTGCGCTCGCCTGAACGGCACGTGACCAGAGGGTGGTAGGCGCCGTTAACGACCGCAGTCTAAGGTGGCGATCGTGACATCCCGCCGCACCCTTTCCCGCGTCCTCGCTGCCGGCCTCGCCATGGCCCTGGCCGCCGGCGCCGCGCAGGCGCGCAGCTTCTACATTATTCAGTCGGGCGCCGACGCCTGGACGGTGATGGATCCTGAAGGCATCGAGCGGATCGGGCCCGGGGGAGCCCAGCGCCGCGCCTGGGTGGTCCGTGTCCAGCGCAACATCCTCACCGGGAACCCGCCCACGCCGGGCTATGTGCGCACCCTCACCGAGTACGACTGCGAGGCCACCCGCACCCGCTGGCGCGAGTTCTCGGCCTTCTCCCGGTCGGGCGCGCTCCTGGTGAGCAAGGTCAACCCGAACCCCGAATGGGGCCCGGCCGACGAGGCCTCCGACACCTATGCCGCCCACCGGGTGATCTGCGAAGGCGGCGGCGGGGGTTCGGTGGTGTCGGCGGAATCCGTGGCCAAGGTGGTGATCAGCCTGATGGGCTCATGGGATCCGCCGCCGACGCCCTATGTGCCGCCCAGCGCCCAGTCGCCGGCCAAGACTCCGCCCACCAAGGCGCCCGCGACGAAGACCCCTGCGGCCAAGGCTCCCGCCGTAAAGGCTCCCGCCGCCAAGGCGCCGCCGGCGAAGGCGACGCCCAGGACCTGACGGTCGCTACTTCGAGAGCTGTCCGCGGATCGCGCCGCCCGGATGCTCGCCGTTGTGCACGTTGACGTAGTAGCCGCCGGGATTGGCCAGGATGTCGGCCACCACCGGCGCGCCCACCGTGGCGCAGCCCGAGGCCTTGCCGTCGGCGCCGGGCTTGTTGAGCGGCACGGCGACCGGGCCGTTCGCCCCGGCCGGGGCTTTGTGGATATGGGCCATGGTGGCCTCGGCGATCTTTTCGACCATCAGGTCGTAGCAGACTTGGTTTGTCGCGGCGTCGATGCGGAAGTTCGCGTGGCCGGCGCCGTCCGTGTCGGCGGAGCCGGTGCCGCCCAGATGGGCCGAGAGCTTGGTTTCAGCCGCGGAGGCGGGCGCGGCGAGCCCCGCGATGGCGAGTGCGACGAGACAGGCGGCAGCCTTGGTCATGGTTAGTCTCCCTTGGGCCCAGCCCCCGCTTGAGCGGGCGGATGGAAGACCACGCGTGGAGGCCCGTCAATCGATCGCGACGAGACTTTCCACACCCTGGCCAAAAAGAGAGAGCCCCCGCTTGCGCGGAGGCTCAGGGAAAGCGACCAGATGCTCGCAGGTCGTGATCAGTTGCGGGTGGGGATCACCACCGGCAGGTGTTCGTAGCCCTTCACGAAGGACGAGTAGACGCGGCGCGGCGGGCCCGTGACCTCAAGACGCGGGAAGCGCGCCAGGATCTCTTCCCAGATGATCTTCAGCTGCAGCTCGGCCAGGCGGTTACCCACGCAGCGGTGGATGCCGAAACCGAACGACAGGTGCTGGCGCACCCGCGGCCGTTCGATCCAGTAGTCGTTCGGGCGGTCGATGACCTCTTCGTCGCGGTTGCCTGAGACGTACCACATGGCGACCTTGTCGCCGGCCTTGATCGTCTTGCCGCCCAGCTCGACGTCCTTCAGCGCGGTGCGGCGCATGTAGGCCAGCGGCGTCTGCCAGCGGATGGTCTCGGAGACCATGTTCGGGATCAGGGCGTGGTTCTCGCGCAGGAGCCTGTTCTGGTCGGGGTTCTGGTGGAGCGCCAGCACCGAGCCCGTGATCGAATTCCGGGTCGTGTCGTTGCCGCCCACGATCAGCAGAATGAGATTCCCGAGGTACTCCATGCGGTCCATGTTCCGCGTGGCTTCACCATGGGCCAGCATCGAGATCAGGTCGGGCTGCGGCGGGGCGTTCACACGCTCGTTCCACAGGTTCATGAAGTAGTCGACGCACTCGAACAGCTCCTGGCGGCGCTGCTGTTCGGCCAGTTCTGGGTCGGTCGAGTCGAACAGGCCCGAGTCCGGGGCCGCGGTGGCCACGTCGGACCAGCGGGTCAGCTTGCGGCGGTCTTCCCAGGGGAAGTCGAACAGCGTCGCCAGCGTCATGGTGGTCAGCTCGATCGAGACCTTGTCGACCCAGTTGATCTCCTCGCCGATCGGCAGGTCGTCCAGGATCTTGCCGGCGCGCTCCCGGATGATCGGCTCGAGATAGGCCAGGTGATGCGGCGCCACGATCGGCTGGACCGTCTTGCGCTGCACGTCGTGCTTCGGCTGGTCCATCGCGATGAACATCGGCAGCGTGAAGTCTTCCGCCGGATCGGGCAGGACGATGGTGGGCTCGGACGAGAACACCTCGTGGTTCGTGTCCACGGCCATGATGTCGTTGTACTTGGTGACCGACCAGTAGCCCCCGATGTCCTCGAAGCCCGAGTCGGCCGTGAAGTGGACCGGGTCCTCTTTCCGCAGCCGCTCGAAGTAGGGCCACATCGTATCCGTACGGAAGAGCTCCGGGTTGGCCGGATTGATCTCTTCGAGCGGCATTGAATAGGCCGCATCGCGGGCGGCGCGTTGCAGGTCGATCGAAGCGTCGTCAGCCATAGGTGTCCTCCGATAGCGGGTCTTGGCGCGCCCGCAGTCCGTCTACTGAACGATGATCTCCTACGGGCGCCTAGTCAACGAAAGATGACGGTGGCGTCAACTTTTCCGGCCTGAAAAAATGCCGCCGATTCATCCGAGGGGCGCCATGAGTGGGCTTGAGGGCGGTTGCGCATGCGGGGCGGTGCGATATCGCCTCAGGTCGGGACCGATGTTCGTCCACTGCTGCCACTGCTCAGACTGCCAGCGGCAGGTGGGCTCGGCGTTCGTGATCAACGCCCTGATCGAGACTGATCGGGTCGAGATGCTCCAGGGCGAGACCGTGCGCATCACGATGCCCACCGACAGCGGCCGGCCGCACGACACCCATCGCTGCGCCGCGTGCGGGACCACGATCTGGTCCGACTACGGACGGCGCGAGGTGCTCAGCTTCCTGCGCGCCACCACCCTCGACGATCGCGCCGCCCTGCCGCCCGACGTGCACATCTTCACCCGCTCGAAACTGCCGTGGGTGCGGTTCCCGGAGGGCGCGCGGGTCTTCGACGTCTATTACGACATGCAGGCCGAGTGGCCGCCCGAGAGCCTGGCCCGCCGGGAGGCCCTGCTGGGGCCGGGGCGCTGAGCGAAGCTTCAGCTTTTCTGTCTGGCAAGCGACCGATCGTGCGCTAAACAGGCGTTTGAAATCTCTCGCCCATAGTCTTCGTCCTGGGGAACAGCATGGCTTCCGACGTCCTCTTCACGCCCTTTGAGTTCAAGGGGCTGAAGCTTCCGAACCGCATCGTCATGGCGCCCATGACCCGCTCGTTCTCGCCGGGCGGCGTGGCGACAGACGACGTCGCGGCCTACTACCGCCGCCGCGCCGAGAACCAGGTGGGCCTGATCGTCACCGAGGGCACCGGCGTCGACCGGCCGGCGTCGCTGAACGACCCCAACATCCCGCGCTTCCACGGCGAGAAGGAGCTCGCGGCCTGGGGCAACGTCGCCTCCGAGGTCCACAAGGCGGGCGGTCTGATCGCGCCCCAGCTCTGGCACGTCGGCGCGGTGCGCACCCGCAGCGAGACGTGGCAGCCGCCAGGCCCCTACGACAGCCCGTCGGGCCTTTCGAGCCCGGGCAAGAAGTTCGGCGAGCCCATGAGCGACGCCGAGGTGGCCGACGCCATCCGCGCCTTCGCCGACGCGGCCAAGGCGGCCAAGGACCTGGGCTTCGACTGCGTCGAGCTGCACGGCGCCCACGGCTATCTGATCGACCAGTTCTTCTGGGACGGCGTCAACGTCCGCGAGGACGCCTACGGCGGCAAGGACATCGCCGGTCGCGCCCGCTTCGCCGCCGACATCATCCGCGCGGTCCGCAAGGCCGTCGGCCCCGACTATCCGATCATCATCCGCATCAGCCAGTGGAAGCAGCAGGACTTCGCCGCCCGTCTCGCCGAGACGCCGCAGGCGCTGGAAAGCTGGCTGGGCGCCCTGGTGGAGGCCGGCGCCGACGTGCTGCACTGCTCGCAGCGCCGGTTCTGGGAGCCGGAGTTCGAGGGCAGCGACCTCAACTTCGCGGGCTGGGCCAAGAAGATCACCGGCGTGCCGACGATCACCGTGGGCTCGGTGGGCCTCACCGGCGAATTCGTCACCAGCTGGGGCGGCGAGGTCTCGCAGCCCGCGTCGCTGGAGCGGCTGGAGCAGATGCTGGACCGTGGCGACTTCGACCTCGTCGCCGTCGGCCGCGCCCTGCTGCAGGACCCCGAGTGGGTCGTGAAGGTCCGCGAAGGCCGCCAGGACGAGCTGCAGGCCTACGACCGCGGGGCGCTCGCGACGCTGTACTAGAGCTTCGATCTTACCTCCCCCGTCGCGGCAGCGACGGCGGGAGGGGGACCGTCCGCCGAGGCCACAGGCCGAAGAGCGGATGGTGGAGGGGGCGAGCCTCCTCAACGGAATTCACGACAGCCTACGGCCCGCGGAGCTTGAAGCCCGCCCCCTCCACCAATCGCTCTCCGCTACGCTCGGCGATCGGTCCCCCTCCCGCCGCTTCGCGGGGGAGGTAGAGGTTAGTCGCCGTCGCCGGGCCCGCCGATGCCGGAGTCAGCCGAGTCGGTCGCGCCGCCCCCAAGCGCTGGAAACACGAGCACCACCAGGATCGCCAACACGATCACTGCGCCGCCGCCAAGCAGCAGCATCGCTTCGACCTGATCCAAGCTCAGCAGCTCCCGCCGCCGCCATCGCTGCAGCCGCCACCGCCGTCGCCGCCGAAGACCGCGGCGCTGGTGGCGACCGTCGCGCCACCGTCGTCGCTGCGGCGGCCACGGGCCATCCGCCGATCGTACCGATAGGCCGCGGGCGCGATGAAGATCAGGAGGAGGAAGAGGGCGACGCCGCCGATCACGACGCCGATGTCGAGGCTGTCCATGGACGAGCTCCTCTCTGGGATCTCACGTCATCACAGTTTCACGACAGATCGATGACGTCGCTCAGGCGTTGAAGTTCAGTTTCAGCCCTGGCCGCGGCCACCGCGCCTTGAACAGCTTGCCGGTGGACGAGGCCGTGATCCAGGCGGTCTGCATGTCGTCGCCGCCGAAGCAGATGTTGGTGCAGATCAGGTCGGGGAAGGCGTAGTGCTCGGTGGTCCCGTTGGGATCGAACGCGGTGATGCCGCCGTTGATGATCGTCGCCACGCAGACCTTGCCCGAGGCCTCCACCGCCAGGCTGTCCAGCAGCTGATAGCCGGGCAGGTTGCAGATCACCCGGCCCGGCGCGAAGCCGGCGTTGGGCGCCAGCACGCCCGTCTCGGCCACGTCGAAGCCCCATAGGCGGCCCAGCTGGGTGTCGGCCACATAGACGGTCTTCTCGTCGGGCGAGAGGCCGATGCCGTTCGGCGAGATCAGGTGACCGCGCTGCTGGCTGATGTGGCTGCCGTCGGTCTTCGCATAGTGGACCGCGCCGTTCTTGCGCCCGTCCGGCGTCGAGCAGCCGTGGTCGGTGAACCAAAACCCGCCGGACTTGTCGAAGACCAGGTCGTTCGGCCCCACCAGCCGCTTGCCGTCGCAGCTGTCATAGACGGTCTCCAGCTTGCCGGACTTGAGGTCGTAGCGCTGGATCATCCCGCCCGTGTGCGTCGGCGGCGTGGGGCCCGGGATGGTCAGGCCGCCATTGTCGAGCCAGACGAACGAGCCGCCGTTGTTGGTGATCCAGATCGCCCCGTCGGGCCCGATGGCCGCGCCGTTCGGGCCCCCGCCCGTGTCGACCAGGGTCTCGCGCTTGCCGTCTGGCGTGATCCGCGACAGCCGCTGGGCCTTGATCTCGGTGAGGATCACCGACCCGTCCGCCATGGCGATGGGGCCTTCGGGGAACTCCAGCCCCTCGCAGACCAGTTCGAAGTCCATGGCGCTCTCCCTGTCGCTCGTTGTTGCGGGAGACCTTAGCGCGCCGCTCACGCGCCGCCAGTCGTGACGCGGCGTCAGCTACGCGCGGTCCAGCACGCGCACGGTGAAGGCATACTGGTCCACGTCCGACGCCTCATGCCGCTCGGCGCGCACTTCCTTCCAGCGGCTCTCGTCGATGGGCGAGAGCGTGACGTCGCCCTCCACGTCGGCGTCGACGTCGGTCAGGTACAGCCGCCGGGCCTTGGGCAGCGCCAGTTCGAACAGCGAGGCGCCGCCGATCACGCAGACCTCGGTCGCGCCATCCTCCTCAGCCTGTTCGCGGGCGATCGAGTACGCCTCGGAAAACTCCTCGCAGACGACCGCGCCTCTTGGCTCGAACGAGCCGTCGCGGCTGAGCACGATGTTAGTCCGCCCCACCAGCGGCTTCTTCGGCAGGCTCTCCCAGGTCTTGCGCCCCATGATCACCGGCTTGCCCATGGTGATGGCGCGGAAGATCGCCAGGTCGGTCTTCAGCCGCCACGGCAGGGTCCCGTCCCGCCCGATGACGCCATTTCGGGCGCGCGCGATGGGACCGGCGGCGAGGATCACGTTCGACATGGAAGCCTTCTACGACCTCCCTCCCTTAATGGGGAGGGACAGCTCGCCAGAGGCGAGCAGGGTGGGGAAGTTGGGGCCAGAGCTGAGAGGTCGAGGAGGATCGACACTTCCCCACCCTGATCGCTTCGCGATCTGTCCCTCCCCATTAAGGGAGGGAGCTTACTCCACAGGCTCCAGCCACTGCAGCCATTTGCGCCGCACGGCCTGGTCCGGGTCGATGCCGAAGCGGCGGCAGTAGAGCAGCAACTGGCACAGCAGGTCCGCCGCTTCGTCGGCGCGGTCGTGCTCGTTGGCTTCGCCGCGGCCGCGGCTGGACAGGCGCAGGTGCGCCTGGCTGAGTTCGCCCAGCTCTTCCTGCAGCTTGAGCAGGTACCAGTCGTCGTCGCGGACGATGCCGTACTTGCCGGCATAGATGTCGGAGATCTGCGCCGCGGACTCGGTGACTTCCCGGAGGGTCAGCGGCGGCTTGGGCATCTAGACGGCGATCGGCGCGGAGATCGAAGGGTGGGCGTGATAGCCCGTCAGCTTGAAGTCCTCGAACTCGAAGGCGAACAGGTCGTCGCGGTCGGCCACATGCATCACGGGCAGGGGCAGGGGATCGCGGCTGAGCTGCTCGCGGGCCTGGTCCAGATGGTTCATGTAGAGGTGGGCGTCGCCCAGGGTGTGCACGAACTCGCCCGGCTCCAGCCCCGTCACCTTGGCCATCATCAGGGTCAGCAGCGCATAGCTGGCGATGTTGAACGGCACGCCCAGGAATACGTCGGCCGAGCGCTGGTAGAGCTGGCAGGAGAGCTTGCCGTCGGCGACGAAGAACTGGAACAGGCAGTGGCAGGGCGGCAGCGCCATGTCCTCCACCTCGGCCGGGTTCCAGGCCGAGACGATGTGGCGGCGGCTCTCGGGGTTGGTCTTCAGGCTGTTCACGACGGTGGCGATCTGGTCGATCACCCGGCCGTCGGGCGCGGCCCACGAGCGCCACTGCTTGCCGTAGACGGGGCCAAGTTCGCCGTCGGCGTCGGCCCACTCGTTCCAGATGCTGACGCCGCGCTCCTGCAGCCAGCGCACGTTGGTGTCGCCGCGCAGGAACCACAGCAGCTCCAGGATGATCGACTTCCGGTGCAGTTTCTTGGTGGTCAGCAGCGGGAAGCCCTTGGAGAGGTCGAACCGCATCTGCCGGCCGAACACGCCCATCGTGCCGGTGCCCGTACGGTCGCCGCGCTGCGCGCCGTTCGCCAGGATGTCGGCGAGCAGGTCGAGGTACTGGCGCTCCGGATGGTCCGGGGCGGCCGCGTACGGCGTGGCGATGGCGACATGGGCGTTCATTCGATGGCGAGCGTCGCGCGGGCAGGCTGATTCGGGAACCGCTGATTCGGTCGCAGGGCCTGCCTCGTCCACAGGCGTCGTACTTGGTCCACATGACCGTTCGTCGAATCCCGGGTTGGCGCGCGGTGAACGGATCGCTAAGGGCCGCCTACAGTTTTTATGTAAGGTGGGTCCTATGTTTGTTTCCGCGTTCGCGGCGATGGCTCTGCTCGCTGCGCCCGAGTCCGTCCAGGCAGCCGTTCCTGCGCCCGCGCCTGCGCCGGAGGCCAAGTCGACCGAGGCCAAGGCTGCGCCCAAGAAGATGTGCTACACGGCCACGCCCAGCGGCTCGCGCATGCCGCGGAAGGTCTGCGTGACCCAGTCGGGCGGCGTTGAAAAGGCCGCCGAGAAGCAGCCCAAGGCCGAGTAGGGCCGAACGCCGCTAGCCTGCGAAACCACCGTCGTCGAGGAACGCCTGCTCCTCGGCCGTGGTCGTGCGCCCCAGCGCCGGGTTGCGGTGGGGAAAGCGGCCGAAGCGGGCGATGACGTCGCGGTGGATTCGGTGCCACTTGATCATCTCGGGGTCGCCCAGCGCTTCAGCCAGCGCCAGGCCATAGTCCTGGTCGGCAATCTCTTCCGAATGCTCGAACGGCAACAGCATGAACTGCCGCATGGGCGGTTCGACCTGGGCATGCCAGCCCTTCTCGGCGGCCATGCGGGCGATGGCGCGCGCCTTGGGATCGGTGGCGAAGGCGTGCGCTGAGTTGCGGTAGAGGTTGCGCGGAAACTGGTCCAGCAGGATCAGCAGCGCCAGCGCGCCCTGCGGCGTCACCGCCCAGTCATCATATCCCCCGCGCGCGGCGATGTGGTGTGTCGGCTCGAACTTCAGCCGGATCGTCTCGTCGAAGGCGGGCTTTGCCGCATACCACTTCTGGGGGCCGGCATTGGTCCAGAAGGTCAGGATGTCGTTCGGGGTCGCGGGCACGGTCTCTTTCCTTGGATCGCCTGAACTCGCCTGAACCGCCCCCCCTGTTCAAGCCGGTCTGTTCAAGCGGGTCCATTCAACCCCCGTTCACCCAGTCGGTGCGCACCTTACTTGCAGATGGGACTGCAGGGCTGCGTGAGTGGCCCAATTCGGACTGGTGCGATGAAGAGAATGGTGATGACGGCGATCGCCGTCGTACTGGCGGCCCAGGCGCCCGCGGCGCTGGCGCAAGGCCGCGGCGGCGACGACCGGGCCGAGCGCAGTGAAGGCCGCGCGGACGGCCGCGGCCGTCCCGAAGGCGGCGGCGTG